>Ga0228703_1000474_pt1 | contig 29386 bp, 27 predicted proteins | sample McNCre217_Aug_MG_3_FD_178020 | JGI IMG/M metagenome (GOLD analysis project Ga0228703, IMG submission 178020) | Freshwater microbial communities from McNutts Creek, Athens, Georgia, United States - 29-17_Aug_MG | ecosystem: Environmental > Aquatic > Freshwater > Creek | place: USA: Georgia...
GGGCATCCACACAGGCACGGTGCAAGCCGTGGATGATCGTGGCCATAGGCACACCACGCTCGGTGTGGGTTTGTGGATCAAAGAAGATTTCGGCATGCACCACATGGTCAGCCGCCGCGCGTTGCAGATAGGCCCAAGCCATGTCGTAAAAATCTTGCTCATGCAAGAGCACGCTGGCACCGGCGTAGTAAATGTCCAAAAAGCTTTGCAAGTTGGTGAAGGCGTAGGCAGCGCGCAATGCGTCCACGCTCGCATACGGCAGCGTCAGGCCATTGCGTTGGGCCAGCGCAAAAATCAATTCAGGCTCTAAGGAGCCTTCAATGTGAATATGCAACTCCGCCTTGGGCATCTCGCGCAAGAGCTTGGATAAATTGGCAGTGGCCACAGCGTGAACTTTGAACATAAGCACCTCCTCGATGAACGCATGCTACTCAAGAAACCACCATTGATAAAAAAACCACCCGAAGGTGGTTTTTCAAACAGTTGACACCGTTTTATTTCGCGCCTGGCACTTTGCCCTCAACACCTTTGACATAGAAGTTCAGGCCGCTCAAGAACTTGTCATCAGCGACTTCGTCCTTCTTCAGCACTTCTTTGCCTGTGTTGTCAGCCAATGGGCCTTTCCAAATCACGAAGCTGCCAGATTTCAAACCGGCTTTGACTTCTTCCACTTTGGCTTTGGTGTCTGCGGGCACATCGTCGGCGATAGACACAATGTCAATTGCACCGTCTTTCACACCCGACCAAGTGTGGCCGCCGCCCGCCCATTGGCCTTCCAAGGCTTGGCGCGTGGCGTTGATGTAGTAAGGCGTCCAGTTGATCACCGCAGAAGCCAAGTGGGCTTTGGGGCCGTAGGCGGTCATGTCAGAGTCCCAACCGAAAGCGCGTTTGCCTTTGTCTTGGGCTGTTTTCAGCACCGCAGGCGAGTCGGTGTTTTGGAACAAGATGTCTGCACCGCCATTGATCAACGAAGTCGCTGCTTCGGTTTCTTTCGGTGGGTTGAACCACTCGTTGACCCACACCACTTTGGTTTTGACCTTGGGGTTGCTCGATTGAGCCCCCAAGGTGAAGCTGTTGATGTTGCGGATCACTTCAGGAATTGGGATAGAGGCCACAACACCCAAGGTGTTGCTCTTGGTCATCTTGCCGGCAATCACACCTGCCATGTACGCGCCCTCGTAGGTACGGCTGTCGTAGGTGCGCATATTGGGGGCTTGTTTGTAGCCCGTAGCGTGTTCGAACTTCACATCGGGTGTGTCTGCCGCTACTTTGAGCATGGGCTCCATATAGCCAAAGGTGGTGCCAAAGACCAACTTATTGCCTTGGCTCACCATGTCGCGAATCACGCGCTCTGCATCGGCAGATTCAGGCACGTTCTCGACAAACGAGGTTTGAATTTTGTCGCCAAATTCTTTTTCAAGGGCTTTGCGTGCGTTGTCGTGTGCAAAGGTCCAGCCACCGTCACCCACAGGGCCCACGTAGGCGAATGCAATTTTCAAAGGCTCTGCCTTGGCTGCTGCAGCCGGTGCCTCCGCAGGTTTGGCTTCTTCTTTTTTGCCGCAGCCAACGAGGATGGCCGAGGCGACAGCGGTGAGTGCGACAGCGTGAATCCAGCGACGTTTTTTCAAATCAATCATGCAAGCTCCTTGAGGTCAGTGGGTGAGAGAAAAATATTATGAACCGGGAAAAAAGGGTTTCCCAATCGACGCTGGCATGTTCACCCGCAACCAACGCGGGTTACGCGAAATCAAGGCCAGCACCACGATGGTGGCGAGATAAGGCAACATGCTCAAGAACTGGCTGGGCACATCCACACCCGAGGCCTGCAAATGAAACTGCACCATGGTCACGCCACCAAACAGATAAGCCCCCAACAACACGCGTGCCGGGCGCCATGTGGCAAAGGTGGTGAGCGCCAAAGCAATCCATCCCTTGCCCGCGATCATGCCCTCCACCCACAAAGGGGTGTAGATGATGGAGATGTAAGCACCGGCCAAGCCACACAGCGCGCCGCCCACCACCACGGCCAACAAGCGAATACGTCGCACCGGATAACCGAGCGCATGCGCTGACTCGGGCGATTCGCCTACGGCGCGCAACACCAAACCGGCTCGGGTGCGGTCGAGAAAATAAATCAGCGCCAAGGTAAGTGCAATGGCGCCATACACCAAGGGGTGGTGCTTGAACAACGCAGGGCCAATCAAGGGGATGTCCGCCAGCACAGGCACTTGAAACTGCATGCGCTCGGGCAACTTGGCTTGCACAAAGTTCACCCCCACAAAGGCAGAGAAGCCCCCACCAAACAAGCTCAAGGCCAAGCCGGTGGCGTATTGGTTGGTGTTCATCCAAATCACCAGCAAGCCAAACAAGGTTGCCATCACAGCACCTGCGCCCATGCCCGCCAGCAAGCCCAATGCATCACTGCCTGTGGTGGCCACAGTGGCAAAGCCTGCAATGGCAGCACACAGCATCATGCCCTCGGCACCCAAGTTGACGATGCCTGCTTTTTCGTTGATCAACAAACCCAAAGAGGCTAGCGCCAACACAGTGCCTGCATTCATGGTGGCCGCCCACAACAGTGCATAGGTTTCCATCACAGTGCCTCCTCTGCATGCACAGCGCGAGGCAGGGACACCCAACGCACGCGGTATTGCATCAAGGTGTCACAGGCCAACAAAGTGAACAACAACAGGCCTTGAAACACGCCGGTGAGCGAACGAGGTAGCCCCAAACGCGATTGCGCCAACTCGCCGCCGATGTAGAACATGCTCATCAACACCGCCGACAACACCATACCCACCGGATGCAAGCGCCCCACAAAGGCCACGATGATGGCCGCAAAGCCATAGCCCGCAGGCACAAAGGGCGTGAGCTGGCGCAACGGCCCCGCCACTTCCAAAGCGCCCGCCAAACCGGCTGCGCCGCCCGAGACAAGCAGCGCCAGCCACAAAGCCTTGCGTGACGAAAAGCCCGCATAACGCGCGGCATCAGGTGCCAAACCACCTACCTGCTGCGCAAAGCCCGCATGGGTGCGGAACAAAAATACCCACAGAGCGCCCACACCCGCGAGCACCAGCAACACGCCCACGTTCACGCGTGTGCCGGTGATGAGCTTGGGAATTTGTGTGATGGCATCGAAGGTTTTGGTTTGCGGAAAGTTGTAGCCCAGCGGGTCTTTCCAAGGGCCATAGACCAAGAAGTTGAGCATCATGATGGCCACGTAGACCAGCATCAGACTGACCAAAATTTCGTTCGCATGAAAGCGGTCGCGCAAGAACGCAGTGATACCTGCCCAGACCATGCCACCCACAACACCTGCCAACAAGATGAGCACCCAAAAGCCCGCGCCCGTGTGGGCGTCTGCCGTCAAGGCCACGCCTGCGGCGAACACTGCCCCCATCACAAACTGCCCCTCTGCTCCAATGTTCCAAACATTGGAGCGAAAACAAACCGCCAAGCCCAATGCAATCAGCAGCAGCGGCGTGGCCTTGACCATCAACTCAGACAAGGCATACACGCTCTTGACCGGCTCCCAAAAGAACACCTGCAAACCACGCACCGGGTCTTTGCCCAGCGCGACAAACAGAATCACCCCCAACACCACGGTGATGGCCAACGCCAACAAGGGCGAGGCATAACGCCACAGCGTTGAAGGCTGTGCGCGTGGCTCAAGACGCAACATGACGGACCTCCTGTGCGGGCTTGTCCCACAAGCCACTCATCCATGCGCCGATGCGCGACACGTTCGCCTCCTCGCGGGTGAGCGCAGGCGACAAGCGGCCTTCGGCCATCACATGCAAACGGTCTGACAGCTCTAACAATTCGTCCAACTCCTCGCTCACCACCAACACGGCACAGCCTGCATCGCGCAACGCCAGCAGCGCGGCACGGATTTGCGCGGCGGCACCCACGTCCACCCCCCAGGTGGGTTGCGACACGATGAGCAACTTGGGGGCAGCTTCAATTTCGCGACCGACCAAAAACTTTTGCAAATTGCCACCCGACAACGAGCGCGCCGCTGCATCGGGGCCTCCTGCTTTGACTTGGTATTTGGTGATGATGTGAGCAGCTTGGGTTTTGAGCGCCTTCAAATTCAGCCATCCCAGAGCGCCCGCCACACCCTGATCAGCCAACGCCTCATGGCGGGTGAGCAACAAGTTATGCGCCAAACTCAGACTAGGCACAGCACCACGACCCAAGCGTTCTTCGGGCACAAAGTGCAGGCCCAAGGCGCGGCGTTGGTCGGGGTTGAGCTGACCCACGGCTTGACCACTGAGTTGGATGTGCTCAGGTGCAGCGCGCGTGTCTTCGCCCGACAGCGCATACAAGAGCTCGCGCTGGCCATTGCCCGACACACCGGCAATGCCCACCACTTCGCCGGCACGCACTTGCAAGTCGATGCCTTGCAGGTCCACGCCAAACGGATCGTCGCTGGGCAAACGCAAACCACGCACTGTCAACACGGGCGTGCCAGGTTGGTGCGTGCGCACCTTGAGCTCGGGCGGCAAGCTGCCAATCATCAGCTGGCTAAGCGAGGCATTGGTTTCTTGGCGTGGGTCGCACACGCCCGTCACGCGACCTGCCCGCATGACGGTGCAAGCCGTGCACAGCGCACGAATTTCATGCAGCTTGTGGCTGATGTACAAAATGCTGCGCCCCTCGGCCGCCAACTGGCGCAACACCACAAACAATTTCTCGACCGCTTGCGGGGTCAGCACCGAGGTCGGCTCGTCCAAGATCAGCAGTTGCGGGTTGGTCAGCAAAGCACGGATGATTTCGACCCGCTGCATCTCGCCCACGCCCAAGGTGTGCACGGGCCGCAGGGGGTCGATGTCCAAGCCGTATTGCGAGGCTGTGTCGGTGATGCGCTGGGTCACTTGCGCCAGCGTCAATGCTTTGTCGAGGCCCAGCCACACGTTCTCAGCCACGCTCAAGGTATCAAACAGACTGAAGTGCTGAAACACCATGCTGATGCCCAAACGCCGCGCCTCTTGCGGGTTGCGAATGCGCACCAGCTGACCATTGAAGCGAATTTCACCCCCGTCGGGTTTGACGGCGCCATAGATGATTTTCATCAAGGTGGATTTACCCGCACCGTTCTCGCCCAGCACCGCGTGAATTTCACCGGGCTGAACCGACAGGCTGAGCGCATCATTGGCCACCACAGCGGGATACCGCTTGGTGATGTTTGAAAGCAAAAGTCGGGACTGGCTCATCCCCGTAGGTTACAGCACCAGAATGGCCCGAAAGTCGTTCACGTTGGTGTGCGTGGGGCCCGTGATGACCAAGTCGCCCAGGGCGCTGAAAAAGCCATACGCGTCATTGCGGTCTAAGCAGTTGGCAGGCTTGATGCCTTGGGATTGAGCGCGGGCCAGGGTGTCAGGGGTCACGGTGGCACCTGCGTTGTCTTCGATACCGTCAATGCCGTCGGTATCTGCTGCGATGGCCCACACCCCTGCTTGTGCTTGCAGCGCCACCGCCAATCCCAAACAAAACTCGCCGGCGCGCCCGCCACGGCCTTTGGGCGTGCCTTCGGGTTGCTTGCGAATGGTTACCGTGGTTTCGCCACCGCTCAAAATCACACAGGGTTTTTTGAACGGGCCTTTGCCATGCGCGGCAGCGCGTGCCAAGGCTGCATGCACCTTACCCACTTCGCGTGACTCGCCTTCGAGCTCATCGCTCAGCACATACGCATGCAAGCCTGCGGCACGCGCCAACTCAGCCGCCGCATCCAGCGACTGCTGAGGCGTAGCAATCAAATGCACAGCTTGCGCATCCCAATGCGGACCAGGTTTGGGGGTTTCTAAGGTGCCCGCTTTCAACGCCGCTTCAATGGTCTCAGGAACCGCAATGTTGTAGCGCTGCAAAATCGCCCAGGCATCGGCGCAAGTGGTGCGGTCGGCCACGGTGGGGCCGCTGGCAATCACAGACGGGTCATCGCCCGGCACATCGCTGATGGTCAGCGTCACCACTTGCGCAGGCGCACAGGCCGCCGCCAAGCGACCGCCTTTGATGCGCGACAAATGCTTGCGTACACAGTTCATTTCACCGATGTTGGCGCCGCTGTTGAGCAAATCGCGGTTGATGCGCTGCTTGTCTTCTAGAGTCAGCCCTTCGGCTGGCAAGGTCAGTAAGGCAGAGCCACCGCCTGAAATCAAAAACAAGACCAAATCGTCCTCGGTCAAGCCTTGGGTCAATTCCAAAATGCGTTCTGCAGCTGCCAGACCTGCTGCATCGGGCACGGGGTGCGAAGCTTCGACCACCTCGATGCGCAATGGCAAACCTTCAGGACGGGGAGGAATGTGGTGATAACGCGTGACGACCAGACCCGACAGCGGTTTGTCGGTGGGCCACAAAGCTTCGACCGCTTGCGCCATCGCGCCACCGGCTTTGCCTGCACCCAAAACCACGGTGCGGCCTTTGGGTGGAGACGGTAAATACGCAGCGGTGTTATGCAGCGGCAAGGCACGCAGCACAGCTGCGTCATAGAGTTGGCGAAGGAAGGCGGAGGGATCGGTGTGTGGATCAATCATCCCGCTATCCTAGCGCCGCACACGCCCACTCAAGCCAACCAAGCCTTGAGCGAAGCAGCCACCTTCTCAGCAGAGATACCGTAGCGATCATGCAAGGTGGGCAAGGCGCCCGCGTCTAGGAACGCATCGGGCAGACCCAACATGCGGAACTTGCTTGGCACAACACCTTCGCGCAACAACAAGCCCGCCACCGCCTCGCCCAAACCGCCAATCACGGAGTGGTTCTCAGCCACCACGACCAAGCGACCAGGCTTGCGCACTTCGGCCAGGATGGTGGCTTCGTCGAGCGGCTTGATAGTGGGGCAATGCAACACCGCCACGTTGATCTTGTCGGCTTCGAGTTGTTTGGCCACTTCGAGCGTGCGCATGGTCATGAAGCCGCTGGAGATCACCAACACATCAGCACCGTCGCGCAAGAGTTTGGCTTTGCCCAACTCGAACTTGTAGTTGTATTCGTCCAGCACCAGCGGCACATTGCCACGCAACAAGCGCATATACACGGGGCCTTGGTGGGCGGCGATTTGTGGCACGGCTTGCTCGATGTCGAGCGCGTCGCAAGGGTCCACCACGGTCAAGCCGGGAATGGCGCGCATCATGGCCAAATCTTCGGTGGCTTGGTGGCTGGGGCCATAACCGGTGGTGAGGCCGGGCAAAGCACAACAGATCTTCACGTTCAAGTTTTCTTCAGCGATCACTTGATGGATGAAGTCATACGCACGGCGTGTGCCGAACACAGCATAGGTGGTGGCGAATGGCACCAAACCTGTTTTGGCCATGCCGCCGGCAGCCCCCATGAGCAACTGCTCGGCCATGCCCATTTGGAAAAAGCGCTCGGGGTGCGCCTGCGCAAACAGGTGCAAGTCGGTGTACTTGGCGAGGTCGGCGGTCATGCCCACCACTTCGGGGTGGTTGGCGGCGTATTCGACCAAGGCTTTGCCAAAGGGCGCAGCTTGCACGCGCTGGCCTTCGCTCGCGATGGAGGCAATCATGGCTGAGGTGGTCAGCCGAGGTTTTTTGTCAGTCACAGCATTCATTTTTCTGTCCAAACATTTGTTACGGGCGATTGGCGTCCAACACATCCAAGGCTTGTTGCCACTCGGGTGGGTCCACGCGGATGAAGTGGTTCTTTTCACGAGTCTCTAAGAAAGGCACGCCTTTGCCCATCAAGGTGTCGCACAAGATCACGCGGGGTTTGGCGTCGGTTAATTGGCGGGCCGTGTCAAACGCGCGCAATACGGCAGGCAAGTGGTTGCCATCGACACGTTGCACATGCCAACCGAACGAGGCCCACTTGTCAGCCAAAGGCTCAAAGCCCATCACCTTGGTCGATGGGCCATCGGCTTGTTGGTTGTTGATGTCAACAATACAAATCAAATTGCCCAAACCATGGTGCGCCGCCGACATGGCGGCTTCCCAGGTGGAGCCCTCGTCGAGCTCACCGTCGGACATGGAGTTGTAGACAAACGCAGGGTTGTCTTGGTGGCGCAGCCCCAAAGCCATGCCCACCGCAATAGGCAAGCCTTGACCAAGTGAGCCACCCGAGATTTCCATGCCGGGTGTGTACGTGGCCATGCCCGACATGGGCAAGCGGCTGTCGTCGCTGCCGTAGGTTTCGAGTTCGGACTCGGGAATGATGCCCGCCTCAATCATGGCGGCATACGCGGCAATGGCGTAGTGCCCGTGCGAGAGCAAAAAGCGGTCACGCTCTTCCCACTCGGGTTCGTTGGGACGGAAGTTCATCGCGTGACCATAGGCCACCGCCAGCACATCGGCATAGCCCAAAGCTTGGCCCACATAACCTTGGCCTTGCACTTCGCCCATGCGCAAGGCATAACGACGAATGCGATAAGCGCAGCTGGCAATTTCTTGAAGGGTACTCATAGTGTGTCAGTCAAAGAAGTGAAATCAACGCAGGGTCAGCCAAGGCAAGTAGGCAAAACCCAGCAGCAGCGTGATCGCTACGGCGTAGAAAGGAATCAACTCCACCACCACGTCACCAATACGCACTTTGGCGATGGTGCTGGTGATGAACAGCGTGGTGCCAATGGGCGGGTGATACAAGCCAATCGACAAGTTCACAATCATCATGATGCCCAGCTGAATCGTGTCCATGCCCACGGCTGAAGCCAATGGCACAAACATGGGCGTGAGCAACAACACCGCAGCAGGCAAGTCAATGAACATGCCCGTAGCCAACATGATCAGGTTCATCGCCAAGATGATGAGCCAAGGTTCTTGCAGCGTTTCTTTGGCATACAGCGTGAAGGCTGCAGGCAGCTGCTCATACGTGACGATCCAACCCACCACGCTTGACGCCATGATGATCAGCAGCACCACACCTGTGGAGATGCCTGCTTCCACCGCCGCCGCTTTGAGCTTGGTGAGGTTGAGATCGCGGTATACCAAGCCAGACACGACCAAGGCATAGAGCGTGGACATCACACTCACTTCAGTCGGCGTGGCAATGCCAAAGCGCAAGAAGATGATGATCAGCACAGGCATGGCCAGCGCTGGGCCGGCATGCAACAGCTGATGCATGAACTCACCCCACTCAAACGGCGCGGTGTCGCGTGGGAAGTTACGGCGACGACCTTGCACGTAACACACCAGCATGAAGCCACCGCACATCAAGAGGCCGGGCAAGATACCCGCGACAAACAACGCACCAATCGACGCACCAGACACCAGCGCATAGACGATCATTGGAATCGAGGGTGGAATCAAGATATCGATGGTGGCCGCTGCCGCCAAGGTACCCGCTGCAAAGGGCGCAGGATAGCCCAGCTTCTTGAGCCAAGGAATCAACATCGAACCGATGGCAGACGCGTCTGCCACAGCAGAACCCGACACACCACCAAAGATGGTGGACGACAACACGCCCACTTGCGCAGGACCACCGTGCACGCGACCAATCATCATGGTCAACAAGCTGACCAAACTTTGGCCTAACTTGCCACTGACCATCAATGCGCCAGTCATCATGAAAAAGGGAATCGCAATCAGCGGAAAGCTTTGCGTTTGCGTGATCATCTGCTCCACCGCCAAATGCACAGGCACTCGGTCAATGATGAACAGACCTGCAACCGACGCCAGCACCAACGAATGTGCAATCGGAATCGACAGCAGCGCCGCAGTGATGAATAAACCAATGATCAGTAATGTCATGCATCTGCTCCTACTTCATGGTGTTCTTCACCGCGCCACACTTGAGGCAAGCGGCACAGCGTGACGATGGCCAACATCACAAAACCCAATAACAAACAGCCCACGCTCACAGAGCCAGGCACTTGCATGATGGGCGAGCGCTCGTCGGCAGCAATTTCAAAAACAGGCCAAGCGGTATAGGCCAAACCTAAGTACAAACCAGCCACAACCAGTGAAGCGCCCGTCAACACCCAACGGCGGGCAGAACCCAATTTTTGAGTCAACATCACCACAGCAATGTGCGAACCGTGTTGCGCAGCAATGACGACGCCTGACATGATCATCCAAGGGAACATCAACTCAGGCAGTTCAGACGCCCAAGACAGACTGCTGCCTGCGGCATAACGCAGACACACATTGACACTGAGGATGACAAACACGACCGACAGGGTGATGTACAGCACAACGTGACACCACCAAGAAATGACCGTGTCCACCGCTTTGAAAAAAGGATTCATGGCAACACCTTGTGGACCCGCTGTTGAAAGCGGGTCCGGTTGAAGGAAAAATTAACGTGCAGCTTGGACCACGCGGGTCACAAACTCACCAATCGGGCCAGTGGTCCACTTGGTGTAAACCGGTGCGCACGCATCCATGAAGGCTTTGCGATCCACGGTGTCAATTTGCACGCCTTTGCTCTTGAGGTCGGCGACCAATTTGTCGTCGACTTCTTTGTTCAAACGGCGTTGCAGTTGTGTCGCTTCCGTCGCGGCCTCTGTCACTGCTTTTTGGTCAGCTGGTGTCATGCGGTCCCAAGTGCGTTTGCTCATCAAGAACGGGGTGGACTCGTACTTGTGGCCAGACAGAGAGATGTACTTTTGCACTTCGTACAACTTGGCGGATGCAATGTTGGTCAATGGGTTTTCTTGACCATCCACCACGCCTTGTTGCAAAGCCACATAGAGTTCAGAGAACTTGATTTGCTGTGCATCGGCACCCATGGCTTGCATGATGTCCACGGTCACGGCATCCGGTGGCGTGCGCATCTTCAGGCCTTTCATGTCGGCAGGTGACTTGATGGGGCGCTTGCTGTTGGACATTTGGCGAATGCCGTTGTCCCACAAGCCCAACAAGACCATGCCTTTGGCAGCGGCTTTGTCGCCCAGCTCTTTGCCAATCGCACCGTCCATCACCGTCCAAGCTTTTTGCACATCGGCAAACAAGAAAGGCATGCCCAACGCAGCAAACTCTGGCACGGTGGAAGACACCGCGCCTTGGCTGTTGGCCGAAAAGTCCAAGGTGCCAGAGCGCAAGGCTGTGACCATCGCTGCGTCGTCACCCAACTGGGCAGAGTGCGCCACCTGAATTTCCACACGGCCATTGGTTTTGGCTTTGACTGTTTCTGCAAACTTGACCGACGCAATGTGGCGAGGATTGTCAGGTGGGTTGCCGTGTGCCAAAGTGAGCTTGACCGTTTGTGCCGATGCCAAGCCGGTGACGGCCAGCAAAGCAGTGGCCAAGACAGTGCGGCGGATGAGGGATGTGTTTTTCATGGTTTTGTCTCCTGTGTTTTAAATAAAAGGGTCTATGCCCGGGGATCAGTGAATCAACATGCCGCCGTTCACGTCCAACGTGACACCGGTGCAGTACTTGGACAAGTCGCTGGCGAGGAACACCACGCAGCCGGCCACGTCGTTAGGCTCGCCAATGCGCGCGAGAGGAATGCCGTCCAGAATGCCCTGGCGCTTGTCTTCGGGGATCTTGCCTTTGTTGATATCGGTAGCGATGAGGCCAGGCGTGACGCAGTTGACACGGATGTTGTTGCCGCCGTATTCGCGGGCCATGGCGCGAGCCAAACCGAGTACACCTGCTTTGGCCGCTGAGTAGTGCGGACCACCCAAAATGCCGCCGCCGCGCTGGGCTGACACGGAAGAAATACAAACGATAGAGCCGCTGTTTTGCGCAATCATGGTGGGCAACATGGCTTGCGACGCGTAGAGCGTGCCGCGCAGGCTGACGTCCATGATGCGCTCGTAATCGTTGCCGGTGATGTCGAGGAACTTGGCAGGTTGGGTGATGCCCGCGTTGTTCACCAAGATGTCGATGCGACCGTACTTGGCTTTGATCTGCGCAGCAGCGGCTTCGCACGATGCCTTGTCGATCACGTTGGCCACCAGGCCCAAGTGATCGGCACCGAGTTGCGCAGCGGCTGCTTGTGGGTTGGCCACTTCCAAATCAAGGATCACCACCTTGGCGCCTTGTGCCGCCATCATGCGTGCGGTGGCAAAGCCCAAACCGTTCAAACCTGCACCGCCTGTGACGACGGCCACTTTGTCCTTGAGTAGCATGCATGTCTCCTTTTTTGATTGCATTGCGTTGATCGAGTGGCGCGATTGTTTGGCAGGCAGGCACTTGAGCACAAACGATATAAACTCATCAGCAATTTAATTTCATTCATGTTGCGTCGCAACAATTGAAGGGATTTCGCGCCATGATTCCTCCTCTCGCCGCCTTGCAAGCCTTTGAAACCATTGCCCGTCGCAAGAGTTTTGCGCTCGCCGCCGAGGAACTGCACCTCACACCTTCGGCCGTGAGCCACCAGGTGGCCAAGCTCGAAGGCCTGCTGCATGTGCGTTTGTTTGAACGTTCGGCGCGTGGGGTGGAAATGACCCCAGCAGGTCAGCAATACCTACAGCGTGTGGCCAGTGCGCTGGGCGCCATCAACTCGGCCACCGAAGATTTGCGCCACGGCGTGCAAGACACCTTGTACGTGCACAGCAGCCCCAGCTTTGCCAGTTTGTGGCTGATGCCACGCATTGCCAGCTTCACGGAACAGCACCCCAACATCTCGCTGATGTTGTCGGCCTCGCATGTGCATTCAGACTTTCAGCTCGGGCAAATGGACATCGATATTCGCTATGGCATGCCCAATTGGCCCAACTTGGAGGTGGAGTGCATCTTCACCGAGCGCATCCTGCCACTGGCCAGCCCAGAGTTCATCCGCACCCATGCTTTGCACGCCCCCCAAGACTTGCTGCGGGTCCCGCTTATTCAATCCAGTGTCAACTTGGTGCAGTGGCCTGATTGGTTTGCACGCTTTGGTGGCGATGTGCGCCCAGAACGCATGGGGCTGCGTTTTGACCGCGCCATGATGAGTCTGGACGCCGCGGTGCAGAAACTCGGCGTCGCACTCGAGAGCACCAGCGTGGGCCAATCGCTCATCGCCAGCGGTAAGTTGCAACCCGTGTTCGAAGAACAGATGAGCATGGAAGTGCAAGGCCACTTCATGGTCTACCCCGCTCGGCACGCCTCGCGGCCTGAAGTGAAGAGCTTTGTGGAATGGCTCAAAGAAGAGGCCAATGACGCCCGAATTTAAGGGTGATGTCAAAACCTCTCATCTGACAACTTTTCTGTTTTCTTCCAAACAGACTTTTCAATTAATTACGTGTACCAAAGCCCATGGTCATACGCAATCGCGAGTACCTTGTGTGATGCGGGCCTACGAGCAGCCAAAGTTGATGCAACGGAGATGCATGCTGCAGAGGTATTGCCAAAGAAATAACCGTACGTTGCTGCGAAGCGCTGCTGAGTTGCTAGCATGGTCACTTGGTCTACATGCTCAGTGCGGTCAACAAGGCTCCAATCGAGCAATGGCGGTTTAACGCCAACGGCCATTCCTTCAAATCGATGATCCACAAATATGCCAGCACGGCTATCACAGCCGGCTGGCTCAACCAATGTCACGTCCACGATGAATCCCGCCCGACGCAATGCACGCGTGATATCTTTTTAATTTTTAATGCAACTTTAAAAGTACGAACTTCTCAAAGAAACTGCTGTGCTGACATGCTTTCCAGTCAGACCAATAACACAAGCACCACCTATAAGACTGAACCGATTTCATCCAAACCTGAATATTCATCGCTTGCGCTCATGTATCTGGTTGGCAAAAATCCGCGCCATGAACGCACACCCTCAACAAGCCCTGGCACACGCCATCCGTTTTCTCTCGATTGACGCCATCGTCAAAGCCCAAGAAGGCCACCAAGGCGTGCCACTGGGCATGGCCGAGATTGCGACCGCGCTGTACACCCGTCATCTGAAGTACCACCCACAAGACGCCGGCTGGTTTGACCGCGACCGCGTGGTGCTGTCCAACGGGCATGGCTCCATGCTCTTGTATTCGCTGCTGCACCTGACGGGCTATCCCGCGTTCCCCATTGAAGAAGTGAAGCGTTTTCGCGTGCTGGGCTCGGTCTGCGAAGGCCACCCCGAGCGCCCACACGACCAGCCCAACGGCATTGAAGTGACCACCGGCCCATTAGGCCAAGGCATTGCCAACGCGTTTGGCATGGCGGTGGCCGAGGCGTATTTGAATGCCCGCTTTGGCAACGACTTGGTCAACCACTTCACCTACGCGTTTGTGGGCGATGGTTGCCTGCAAGAAGGTGTGGGCCAAGAAATGATCTCACTGGCGGGCCATTTGCAATTGGGCAAGCTCGTGCTGCTGTGGGACGACAACCAAATCACCGACGACGGCAGCACTGACTTGTCCATCAGCGAAAACGTGGCCGAACGCTTCCGCGTGGCAGGCTGGCATGTGGTGGAGCTGGATGGCCACGACATCGAGGCCGTGTCTGCGGCCCTCGATGCCGCACGCAAAGACCCACGCCCCTCCATGCTGGCGTGCCGCACCGTGATTGCCAAGGGCATTGCACGCTTGCAAGGCCAACGCGGCGGACACAGTGGTCGTTTGTTTGAAGAAGATGCCCAAGCCGCACGCGACATGTTGGGCTGGGCACATGGTCCATTTGAAATTCCTGCCGACGTGCAACACGCGTGGCGCACCGCTGGCCAACGCAGCGCTGGCGAACACCAAGCTTGGCAAGCCCGCGTGGCCGCCCTGCCCGCTGCTGAGCGCGCCGAGTTTGAACGCGTCATGCGCGGCGAGTTGCCCGCGCACTGGCAACAGGTGCTGCTGGACTACAAACAAAAAGCGCTGCAAGCGCCCCCCGCGCCAAGCGGCATCTTCATCTCGGCGGAGATCAACGACTTGCTCACGCCCGTGCTGCCAGAGCGCATGGTGGGCTGCGCCGACCTCGAAGCGCCCACCAGCCACAAGCGCGGACTGACTGCTTTCAACGCGCAAGACCGTGCAGGCTCGTATGTGCACTGTGGCGTGCGCGAGCATGTGATGGGCTCCATGACCAACGGCATGGCGGCACATGGCGGTGTGATTCCGTTGTCGGTCACCTACCTCGCGTTTGCCGACTACGAACGCCCTGCCATGCGCATGGCCGCGCTCATGGGCTTGCCCGTGAAGTTTGTCTTCAGCCACGACTCGATTGGCATTGGCCGCAACGGCCCCACACACCAACCCGTTGAAATCATCGCATCGCTGCGGGCCATGCCCAATATGTGGGTCATGCGTCCGGCCGATGCGGTGGAAGCCGCCGAGTGTTGGGAGTTGGCTTTGCAACACCAAGCCGGCCCAGTCAGCCTGGTGTTTGCGCGTCAGTCCTTGCCTTTGGTGCGCCACACGCACACCACTGAGAACCTCACGCGCCGAGGCGCTTATGTGTTGCACGAAGCGGCCTGCGGCCCACGCCAGGTGACCTTGCTGGCCACCGGCTCTGAGGTGTTGCTGGCTGTGCAAGCCCGCGAACAGTTAGAAGCCGCAGGCGTGGGCACAGCGGTGGTGTCGATGCCGTGCTGGGAATTGTTCAATGCACAAGATGCTGCGTACCGCCACCACGTGCTGGGCACGGGGGTGCGCATAGGCATCGAAGCTGCCGTGCGTCAAGGTTGGGATGCCTATCTGGGTCTTGACGGTGGCTTTGTGGGCATGACAGGCTTTGGCGCATCAGGCCCAGCCGATGAGCTTTACCAACTGTTCAACATCACGCCCGAGGCGGTGGTGGCTCAAGCGCGTCGACTGATCGGTCATTGACTCACTTCTTGCCCAACCCCAAACGTGCCGCACCTTCGGTGTAGAGCTGGGTGCGTTCTTTCATGAAGGCATCCATTTGATCGACACCGATGTTGACCAATTCAAAACCATTTTTGGCGGCAAGTTCTTTCATCTCGGGGTCGTTGTTGAGGTTGGCCCACAGCTCAGACAAACGCTTGCGCTGCTCAGGCGTGCTTGATTTGGGAACGCCAATGCCGCGATACGCACCGTCCACCCAATTCACACCCAACTCTTTGAATGTGGGCACATCGGGCATCAGCGGATGACGTTGCTCCATGGCCACGGCCAAGGGGCGCACGCGTGCTTTGTTGGTGATCGCAAATGGTGTGTAGGTGATCGCACCATCGACTTGACTGCCCAACACAGCGGTCGTCATGTCGCCCGTTCCTTTGAAGGGGATATAAATCGTTTTAACGTTGAAGGCCGCATTCAAACGTTCATGCGCCGCGTGGTTGGCCGAGTTCAGGCCAGAGCCACCGAGCGACAACTTGCCTGGTTCTTTTTTGGCTGCAGCTAAAAACTCGGCAAAGTTTTTAATCGGACTGGCCACGGGGACCACCAAGATATCAGGCGTGTAGTGAAACCAATACACGGGCGTGACGTCGGCCGTTTTGTATTGCACTTGGCCTTCGATCGGTTGGAACACGATGTGCGGCAAATTGATACCCACCACGTTCACGCCATCGGCGGGCAGGCTGTTCATCTGCGTCCACATCAAGGCGCCACCGGCACCGGCTTTGTACTGCACCACCGTATCGATGGCAGCACATTTCTTTTTCAGCACGGCTTGTTGGTGACGGGCCGACAAGTCGGACTCGCCACCGGGTGGAAATGCTTGCCAATACTGCAGGTTTTTATCCGGGCAAGGTTGAGCCAACGCTGCCGCTGTGAACAAGACAGAAGCAACGCCGAGAATTTTCAAAAAAGAAGAGCTGAGCGACACATTGAAAGGCATGGTGTTGTCTCCTGTGTTTAGGTATCAGACCATCAAAGCACAAACGGCTTGCGTGACCTGCTCGGTGGTGGCGTGACCACCCAAGTCGTCCGTGTGCAAGGCCGAATTGGCGGTGACTTGCTCAATGGCATGCATCAGTTTCTTGGCCGCCTCATGCTCACCCAAATGTTCGAGCAACATGACGCAACTCCAGAATGTGCCGACAGGATTAGCCAGCCCTTTGCCCATGATGTCAAAGGCGGAACCATGAATGGGCTCGAACATACTGGGGTAGCGTCTCTCGGGATCGATGTTGCCGGTAGGCGCAATGCCTAAGCTACCTGCCAAGGCCGCCGCCAGGTCACTCAAGATGTCGGCGTGCAAGTTGGTGGCGACGATCGTGTCCAATGTGGCTGGGCGGTTGACCATGCGGGCGGTCGCTGCATCGACCAACTCTTTGTCCCACTTAACATCAGGGAACTCTTGGCTGATTTTTACTGCGATTTCGTCCCACATCACCATGGCGTGGCGCTGGGCGTTGGACTTGGTGACCACTGTCAACAACTTGCGGGGGCGTGATTGGGCGAGTTTGAAGGCGTAGCGCATGATGCGCTCCACACCAGCGCGGGTCATCATCGACACATCGGTAGCCACTTCAATCGGATGCCCTTGGTGGGCACGACCACCGACACCGGAATATTCGCCTTCAGAGTTTTCGCGCACGATGACCCAGTCAAGGTCTTGGGGCCCACAGCGCTTGAGCGGTGCGTCAATGCCGGGCAAGATGCGCGTGGGGCGCACGTTGGCATACTGGTCAAAGCCCTGACAAATCTTCAAGCGCAAGCCCCACAAGGTGATGTGGTCTGGGATGTGCGGGTCGCCCGCCGAGCCAAACAAAATAGCGTCCATGGGGCGCAGGGCATCTAAGCCGTCTTTGGGCATCATCTCGCCATGGGCGCGGTACCAGTCGCCACCCCAACCAAAGTTGGTGAATTCAAATTTGAAATTCTGGCGCGCGGCCGCCAAGGCCTCCAGCACGTGCTGGCCAGCAGGCACCACCTCTTTGCCAATGCCGTCTCCGGGAATGCACGCGATCTTGTAGGTTTTCATCTGTTTTCTTTCCAAAGTTTCAGGCCACTTTAAGCGTTTCGACCAGAGACACGAAGCCCACAGAGTTAAAGTGGTGACAGTTGTCCAGCACCTTTTGTCCATGACCACCCTGCTCATTCACCGCGCCCGCTGCATCGCTACACAAGACGATGCCCACACAGAACTGAATGACGCCTCGCTGCTGCTGCGCGATGGCCACATTGAACGCATCCTGCCCGCTGACGAAAACACCGATCAACTGCTGACGCAAGTCGACGAGGTGATTGACGCGCGCCACCATGTGGTGGTGCCTGGCTTGATCAACACGCACCACCACATGGTGCAAAGCCTCACGCGTGCGGTGCCACAGGTGCAAAACGCCGAGCTCTTTAGCTGGCTGCAAGGCCTGTACCCGATTTGGGCGGGACTCACGCCGGAGATGGTGCGGGTGTCCAACCAAGTGGCCATGGCCGAGCTGCTGCTGAGCGGCTGCACCACCAGCAGCGACCACCTCTACATCTACCCCAACGGGGTGCGGCTGGACGACAGCATTGAAGCGGCTCACACCATTGGCATGCGCTTCACGGCCACACGCGGCAGCATGAGCGTGGGCGAGAGTCAAGGCGGTCTGCCGCCCGATCGCGTGGTAGAAAAAGAAGCCTTCATCCTGAAGGAAACCCAACGCCTGATTGAGACCTACCACGACGCCAACTTTGGCGCGATGACGCATGTAGCCGTGGCCCCCTGCTCGCCGTTCAGTGTGAGCCAAGACCTGATGCGTGAATCTGCCCAACTGGCACGCGCCCACGGCGTGCGATTGCACACCCACTTGGCCGAGAACGACCACGACATTGCATACACGCGTGAGAAATTCAACTGCACGCCTGCGCAGTACGCGCAAGACCTAGGCTGGGTGGGCGATGATGTGTGGCACGCCCACTGCGTGAAGCTCGACGACGAAGGCACCTATCTGTTTGCCAAAACGCGTACCGGCATTGCCCACTGCCCCTGCAGCAATATGCGCTTGGCCAGTGGCATCTTGCCGTTGCGCAAGATGTTAGATGCGGGTGTGCCCATTGGCCTGGGCGTAGACGGCAGCGCCAGCAACGATGCCGCGCACTTGTTGAACGAGGCGCGCCAAGCCATGTTGCTGGCACGCGTGGGACGCGCATTGGAAGCGCCACGGTTGGAAAACGGGCGCACCGTGTTCGGCTGCGACTTGGGCCCCTCAGACATGACACCCCGCGATGCCTTACGCTTGGCCACACGCGGCGGCGCCCAAGTGTTGGGGCGCGCTCATGAGCTGGGGCAAATCAAGCCTGGCTACTGCGCTGACATTGCCATGTTCCGTACCGACACACTCAGCATGGCCGGTGGCGCAGTGCATGACCCCGTGGGCGCCCTGTTGCTGTGCGCCAGTGACAACGCGGACTACACCATCGTCAATGGCCGTGTGGTGGTACGCGAGGGTGAGATTGCAACCGTCGACATGGGACCACTGATTGAGCGACATAACCAACTGGCTTTGCAGTTGGCCTTGGGGTGCTGATCACTGCCACGAAGAACTCAATCGCTTGACGCTTACTTGATGAAGCGAATTTGCTGATTGATGCGATCAAGAATCGGTTTCTTCTTTTCGTTGAACACCGCTTTGTTCTCTTCGATCAAGTTCTTGCCCTTGGTGTCAATCGAGATGATCAAGGGGCCAAACTCTTTGACACGGTTGACCCACAAGGTCTCGGGCATGCCGAGGTCAGTCCACTCTGCAGCTTCAATCTTCTCCACTTGCGTGGCAGCCAACACCGCACAACCACCGGGGAAGATGGCGTGCACCGCTTTGTTTTCTTTGCAGCCCGCTTGAGTTTCGGGGCCCATGCCGCCTTTGCCCACAATTAGCTTCACACCCGTGCGCTCGATGAATTCCTTTTCAAACTTTTCCATGCGCATGCTGGTGGTCGGGCCAATCGAAACCATTTCGTATTCGCCATTTTCTTTTTGGCGCACGATGGGTCCTGCATGAAAAATTGCGCCGCCTTCTAAGTTGACGGGCAGCTCGCGGCCCAGCTCAATCAATCGGCGGTGTGCCACATCGCGACACGTGACCAGCGTACCCGTGAGGTACACCACGTCGCCGATGTTCAAGGATTCGAGATCTTCGTCTTTGATGGGGGTGGTGAGAATTTTCTTCACAGCGTGAATCCTTTGTGCGAAATGATTTCGTAAGACATGTCGGCATTGATCTTGATCTTGCCGCGACGGTGCGCCCAGCAGCCCGTGGACACCGCCACACCAATGGTGGATGGGTGACGTGCGGATGATTCGATGTTCACGCCCATCACACTGTTGTTGCCCGTCAAGCCTTGTGGCCCCAAACCCAATTCGTTCAAACCATCGGTCAACAGCTCTTCCATCAAGGCGGCGTTGTCGTTGCTGTGGCGCGAGGTCACAGGGCGAAGAATGGCTTTCTTCGACAAACGTGCTGCCGTTTCAGCTGAGGTGGACACACCCACACCGACCAACAAAGGTGGGCACGCATTCACACCGCGTGAGGTGATGACGTCAAACACAAACTCCGCCACGCCTTCGTAGCCTTGGCCGGGCATCAACACTTTGGCGGCACCCGGCAAGGTGCAGCCGCCTCCCGCCATGTACACATCGATGATGACGCTGTCGTCACCAGGCACGATTTCCCAATCGAGCCATGGAATTTTGGAGCCAGTGTTGGTGCCTGTGTTTTTTTCGACAAAGGTCTCCACCGCGTTGTGGCGCAGTGGACCGTCTTTGGTAGCGCCTTGTGTGGCGCCCAGCAAAATTTCTTCCAACTCGCCCAACAACGGAAAGTTAGAACCTGCGGTGAGGAAGTATTGAATGACGCCTGTGTCTTGACAGCTCGGGCGGTCGAGCTTGTCGGCGGCATCTTGGTTTTGACGCATGGACTCGTATACCTCTTTGGCCAAGAAGTTGACTTCTTTCTCACGCAACTCCCCCAGCTTTTCGGTCACATCGGTGGGCAAGCGCTTGCCAATGTATGAGGTGAACTTCGCCATCACATGGGTCAGGTCTGCTACTGCTGCTTCTTTGTTCACGGGGAACTCCTTTGGTAAATGAGTGAGCGCTCAGTCGAGCGTGACCTTGCCGGCTTTCACCAAACCAGCAAACTTGTCGGTTTCTTCTTTGATCTGTTTGGCCATCTCGTCGGGCTTGTTGCCGATGGGCTCTGCGCCAATGTCCAGCATTTGCTTTTTGAACTCGGGCGTGTTGATGATCTTCACAATCTCGGTGTTGAGTTTTTGCACCACGGGCTTAGGCGTGGCGGCTGGGGCCAACAAACCAAACCAGGTGCCAATGGCCACACCAGGCACACCGGCCTCTTGCAAAGTAGGTACATTGGGCAAAGCCGAAGAACGCTTGGCCGTGGTCACCGCCAAGGGCTTTAACTTGCCTTCTTTGATGAAGGGCAACACAGGCGTGACCGTGTCAAACGACAGGTCCACTTGGCCACCCAGCAAATCGGTGGTCAAGGGCGCACTGCCTTTGTAGGGCACATGCAGAATTTGTGCACCCGAGCTCATTTGGAACTGCGTGCCAATCATGTGTTGGGCTGTGCCATTGCCGTTAGAGCCGTAGGCCAACTTGTCGGGTGTGGCCTTGCCTGCGGCCACGAGGTCTTTCACGCTGTTGTAGGGTGACTTGGCATTCACCACCAACACATTAGGCACCAGCGCCACCGTGGTGATGGGAGCAAAGTCTTTCTCAAAGCTGTAGGTCAGGCCCTTGTACACACTGGTGGCGATGGTGTGATGCACCGCGCCCATCAGCAAGGTGTAGCCATCGGCATTGGCCTTGGCCACTTGTGCCGCACCCAAGGTGGCGCCTGCGCCAGGCTTGTTGTCCACGATGACGGTCTGCCCCAAATTGGCCGAGAGCTTGGTGGACACGGCGCGTGCCAACACGTCGGTCGTGCCACCGGGTGGGAACGGGACGACGATGGTGATGGTCTTGCTTGGCCAAGCCTGGGCATAAGCCCCAACCACCGCACCACACAGTGCGACGATGAGCATGTGCTGTTTGAATTTGCGCAACATCTTGTCTCCTTCAGAAGGTCAGTTCCGGCGTCAGGTACGTCGGCTTGGAGAGAACTTTAATTTCTCTAAAGTTAAAAATTCAGCGGTATATTCAAATCATTGTTAACTTAAAGTTGAAGATATGACCAAGCTGATCAGCCCTGCCGACTTAGGTTTTTTCATGGCACTGGCAAACGCAGGCTCATTGAGCGCCGCCGCCAGAGAGCAAGGCATTTCTGCCGCCGCAGTCAGTCGTCACTTAGGACTGATGGAATCTCGTCTAGGCATTCCCTTGGTCAACCGCACCACACGACGTATGGGTTTGACGCCGGAGGGCGAGGTGTATCTGGAATACGCCCGAAAAATCATGGGTGATATTGAAGGGCTGGAAAACCAACTGCTGGGCTCCACGGTTGCACCCCAAGGTTTGCTGCGTGTGAACGCCACGCTTGGGTTTGGTAGAAGCCACATTGCACCCTTGATTTCGCAGTTCATCCACAAATACCCCAAGGTGGATATCCAACTCCAGCTCTCGGTCAATCCTCCACCCAGTGGTGACGATGCCTTTGACATTTGTTTTCGCTTTGGCAATCCCCCAGACTCACGCTCGATTGCGCGCTTCATCGCGTCGAACAAACGCGTGGTGGTGGCTTCCCCTGCGTATCTGAAAAAATATGGTGAACCGAAAACCCCGTCTGAGCTCATCAAACACAACTGCATTGGCATTCGGCAAGGCGATGAGGCCTATGGGCTGTGGCGATTCACCACCACCAAGGGCAAAGGTAAAACGCAAACAGAGTCGACCGAAAGCGTGAAGATCCGAGGCAATCTGACCACCAACGATGGCGGCACTGCACTCAATTGGGCGTTGGATGGGCACGGCATTTTGCTGCGTGCGCAATGGGATGTGGAAAGACATATTCAAGCGGGCGAGTTGGTTCAACTGCTCACCCACTACAACAGTCCTGATGCCGATATTTATGCCATCTTCGCAGAACGTCACCGAACATCGGTACGCGTCAAGGCCTTGATTGATTTTGTGGCTGCGGCATTTCGTCGTTGATCAGCACTTGTAAATCACAGGGTTTTCATCACAACTGTTTTAACTGGTCAATTCGAGAAGCCTTGCCTACACTGGATCCATGATTCAAGGTTTGGTTCAACTCTTCATCTTCCAAGCACTCGGCGAGTTGCTCTCCAAGTTCGCCTTGTCCTTTATTCCGGGACCTGTGTTGGGCTTGGTGCTGCTGCTGGTATTTCTGAGCCTTCGAGGCAAGGTGCCCGAGCACATTGACTTGGTCGGCAGCAGCATCTTGCAGCACCTCGGGCTGTTGTTCATTCCTGCTTCGGTGGGCGTGGTGCTTTACTTGCCGCTGCTACAAGCCAACGCCTGGGCCATCAGCGCAGCGCTGGTGGTGAGCGTGGTGGCCACGGTGGCTGTGACGGCGGGCTTGCTCAAAGCGCTCAGCAAGAAGGACGGGACACCATGAACGCTCCACTGCCTGCTCACTCATTCGCCCAATTGCCACCCATCTCTGAGATTTGGGTTTACCTCTCGGGCAGCCCCTTGCTGGCCTTGGTGCTCACGCTCAGTGCCTATCTGCTGGGCCTGACGTTGTACGAGCGCAGCCAGCGCAACCCGTTAGCCAACCCGGTGTTGATTGCAGTGTTGGTCGTCACCCTCAGCATCACCCTGCTCGACATGCCATATGCCAAGTATTTCGAGGGCGCGCAGTTTGTCCACTTCTTGCTCGGCACAGCCACCGTGTCGCTGGCCATTCCGATCTACAAAGGTTTTGCGTCGCTCAAAGGCCGCATGCTGGTTTTGCTGTTGTCGTTGGTGGCAGGTGGCGTGACCTCGGTGTTCACCGCGGTGGGCATGGCGCGTTGGCTGGGTGTGGATGAGTCACTGGTGCGCGGCTTGGTGGCCAAGTCGGTCACCGCACCGATTGCCATGGGCATTGCCGAGCGCGTACAAGCCTCGCCCACCTTGACCGCCATCTTTGCGGTCAGCACCGGCATCTTAGGTGCCGTGCTGGGGCGCTACGTGCTCGACGCCTTGCGCGTCACCGCCTGGTGGCAGCGTGGTTTTGCACTGGGAGTGGCTGCGCACGGCATTGGCACCTCGCGTGCGTTCAGCGTGAATGCCGAAGCCGGAGCCTACGCCAGCCTCGGCATGGGATTGCACGGCATTGTGGGAGCGGTGGTGATTCCTTATGCGGTGACTTGGTGGTTTTAACGCTTTATTTAACGAGCGCCACCGATTTCACTTGCGCCCATGCAGCCATGCCAACGTATAGACCCAGTGCATGCACGCCACGCGCCGTCACACGCGACAGCAACACGGTGTCACCACAGCGCAAACGCAGCAGAGTTTGTGAGGGGTGCACATCAGGTGTGATGGCTTCCACCACGCAGGGCAGGTGGTTCTGAATGCTGGTATCTGTGGCCGCGGCCAAGGTCACGCTCACATCGCGGGCCAACACCCGCAAGCGCACGGTTTGGCCAACCTGCAAACCACTGTCACGTACCCAAAGCGCACCGCCTGCAAAGCCGATTTGGGCCAAATGCCACGGTGCGTCAAGGCGCAACACCACACCAGTGAGTAACGTACCGACATCCTCGCCCACCACCACGGGTAGCTCGGCTTGCGTCAACACCTCAGCCACCGGGCCATTGGCCTGGATGCGACCTTCGTGCATCACCACCAAGGTATCGGCCAAGCGCGCCACTTCGTCCACCGCATGTGTGACGTAGAGCATGGGAATGTTCAAGTCATCGCGTAATTTTTCTAACCAAGGCAGCACTTCTTGTTTGCGTGCATGGTCGAGCGCAGCCAGAGGTTCGTCCAACAGCAACAAACGTGGCTGCGTGACCAAGGCACGCGCAATCGCCACACGCTGACGCTCACCACCTGACAGTTCATGGCTGCGACGTTTGAGCAAGTGACCAATGCCCAGCAGATCAATGGCTTGCTGCAACACGGTATCGCTCACATGGTTGCGGCTGCGCCGCAAGCCGTAGGCCAAGTTGCCCGACACATCCAAGTGCTCAAACAACGAGGCTTCTTGAAACACATAGCCCACCGCGCGTTGGTGCGTGGGTAGACGCACATTTTGTGCATCGTCTTGCCACACCTCATGGCCCACTTGCACGCGCCCACGCGCCGATGGCTCTAAGCCAGCCACACAACGCAACAAAGTGGTTTTGCCACAACCCGAAGGCCCGTAAATCACGCTAATGCCATGCGCGGGCAGTTGCACATCGACCGACACATCAAAGTCTGCACGTCCCAGGTCCAGCTGCAAATGAATGTTCATGCGCCCGCCTTTTGATGGCCATTGGCATGATGATTCGAGCGACGATTGAACCACGACAAGCCCAACAACACCACAAACGAGAACACCAACATCACACCGGCCAAGCCATGCGCTTGTGCATACTCCATCGCCTCGACGTGCCCGTAGATTTGGGTCGAAACCACGCGGGTTTGGTCAGGGATATTGCCGCCAATCATCAGCACCACACCAAACTCACCCACGGTGTGCGCAAAGCTCAGCATGGCGGCCATCACAAAACCTGGCTTGGCCAACGGTACAGCGATGGTGAAAAACGCATCCCACGTGTTGGCCCGCAAGGTAGCAGCCACTTCCATTGGACGTGACCCCATGGCTTCAAAAGCATTGACAAGGGGCTGTACGGCAAACGGCAACGAGTACACGACAGAGCCCAACACCAAACCCCAAAAACTAAACGCCAACATGCCCCAGCCAGCCCATTGCGTCAATTGGCCAATCGGTCCATGGGGGCCAAGCGCCACCAGCAAATAAAAACCCAGCACCGTCGGTGGCAGCACTAAGGGCAGCGCTACCAACGAAGCCACGCAAGTGCGCCAAACCGAGCGCGTGTGTGCCAGCCACCAAGCCACAGGCGTAGCCAACAAGAGCAACAACACCGTGGTGACGCTGGCGAGTTGCAGCGTCAGTACGATGGCTTGGAAATCTTCGGCGCTCAGATGCATGCCCACACTTTACAGGGCATAGCCATAGCTACGGATCACTGTTTTGGCAGCCTCGCTTTGCAAATATTTCAGCAAGGCTTGGGCAGCTGCGTTGTCTTTGCCCGCGTGGAGCAACACCGCATCTTGCTTCAACGGTGTGTGCAAGCTTTGTGGCACCACCCATGCGGAGCCCGGCGTGAGACGACCATCGATTGAAATTTGCGATAAAGCGACAAAACCCAGTTGCGCATTTTCTGTGCTGACGAACTGATAGGCTTGGCCAATGCTGTCCCCCAGCACCAGTTTGGACCCCGCTTGAGCTTGCACCCCCATACGCTGCATCACCTCCATCGCCGCTGCGCCGTAGGGGGCGAGTTTGGGATCAGCAATCGCTAACTTTTCAAACCGACTGCTGCGCAGCACGTCGCCCTTGTCGTCTACCAGGTTAGGTTGCTTACTCCACAGCACCAAACGGCCGATGGCATACGTGAAGCGTGTGCCAGCGACGGCCCAACCTTCTTTTTCTAAGCGTTCTGGGGTTTCGTGATCCGCTGCCAGCAATACGGCAAACGGCGCACCATTTTTGATTTGAGCGTAGAACTTGCCTGTTGCACCAATGACCAGCTGAGGTTTGTGCCCTGTGTCTTGCTCAAATGCTTTGGCGATTTTTTGCATTGGGGCACTGAAGTTGGCGGCCACGGCCACAACCACCTCACCTGCGTGCGTGGTCATGCCGTAGAAGGCGCCTGCCAAGGCCAAGAACAGACGCAGTTTCATACCTAACGCTTACTTCAGCGCAGCGCCAGCTTCATACCAACGTTTGATCAACGCACGCTCGTCTTCGGTGATGCCTGTGGCGTTGTTCATGGGCATTTGCTTGGTCATCACGGCTTGTTGGTAAATGCCCAAGGCGTGTTGTTTGACGCCGTCTGCGGTATCGAAGCGCACATTTTTCATTTGCACTTGCTCGCCATGGCACATGTAGCAGCGCTGGGCAAACACTTGACTGACTTCTGCGTAGGTGACGGGTGTGGCGTTCACTGCAGCAGGTGCCGTGCCAGAAGGTTCGGGGCGCATCCACACAATCACGCTGAGCAAAATCACCACGCCGGCCACCGCAAAGGGCAGCGGGTTCTTGGCGCGACCCAGGTGGTAGCCATGGCGCTGCACAAAGAACTGGCGAATCAAGGCACCTGCCAACATCATCATCACCAAGATGACCCAATGGTGTTTGTGGGTGTACAAGAAGCTGTAGTGATTGCTCAGCATCGCAAAGATGACGGGCAAGGTGAAGTAAGTGTTGTGCACGCTGCGCTGCTTGCCGCGCTTGCCATGCATGGCCAGCTCTTTGGGGTCCATCGCCAGGCCCGATGTCATGGCGGCCACCACTTTGCGTTGACCAGGAATGATCCAGAAGAACACGTTGGCGCTCATGGCCGTGGCAATCATCGCGCCCACCAGCAGGAAAGCCGCGCGGCCTGCAAACAACTGGCACGACAACCAAGCGGCAAAGCCCACCACCGCAATCATGGTGAGGGCCACAATGCGCTCGCCGTTTTCACGAAAACCAAACACGCGGCACACGGTGTCGTAAATCAACCAAAAGGCGACCAAGAAGCTCAACGCAGCCGTGATGGCCGCCGCAGGCGACCAGTCCATGAGCGACTTGTCAATCAAAAACGTGCCTGCGTTCCACAGGTACAGCACGGTGAACAAACCAAAACCCGTGAGCCAGGTGGAATAGCTTTCCCAATAGAACCAATGCAGCTTGGTGTGGATCTTCTTCGGCGCCACCATGTACTTTTGGGGGTTGTAAAAACCACCACCGTGCACGGCCCACATGGCACCATCGACGCCTTTTTCCAGCAAGTCAGGTGAGTTGGGTTTGATGAGGTTGTTGTCTAAAAAGACAAAGTAGAACGAGGAGCCAATCCATGCGATGGCGGTGATGACGTGAACCCAACGCAACAGCAGGTTGGCCCAGTCTAAAAAATATGCGTCCATGTCGAGACCTCAGTCACTGATTCAATGTTTGCTGTTCACCACTGCGGGCGCTGTGAACAACACGAGGGTCGCGAACAAGGCCTGGCATTCAAGGCCTGCTCCGCTGCGACAGGTGACACGAAGTGTATACAATTTTTGTCGCCAAGCCAAGCGGGCAAGTCTCGGAAAAACCCTAGCAAAAGCCACGCCGTGACATGGCTTTTGCACACCTTGGATCAAGCAGTTTGCAAGGTCCCCGCCACTTGCAGCGTTTGCGCCACGGACTCGGCCACCACATTGCCCACCATGTCCGCCGTGATGGCAGACAGGGTCCAGCCCAAATGGCCGTGGCCAGTGTTGTAGAACACATTGGCCGCTTTGCCACGGCCCACGCGCGGCATCATGTTGGGCATCATGGGGCGCAAGCCCGCCCAAGGCACCACGGAGCGGGTGTTGATGCGTGGGAAACACTGCTCCACCCAAGCGATGAGGGGACGAATGCGGTCAGCCCGGATGTCACGGTCGACGCCATTGAATTCGGCGGTGCCTGCCACGCGGAAGCGGTTAACCCCCAAACGGCTGGTGACCAGCTTGGTCTCGTCGTCGAGCAAACTCACCGTGGGTGCGCCAAGTTGGCTTTCTTCGTCGTTCAAGTTGACGGTGATGGAATAGCCTTTGACGGGATAAATATTCACCCGGTCGCCCAACTGCGCCGCGAAGTCACGGCTGGCGACGCCGGCACAGACCACCACCCCATCGAAGGTGTGAACGCTTGGCGTTGCATTTTCTTGGGTCACGGTGATCACGGCTTGTTGCCCATTAGTTTGTACCGATGTCACATCTTGCCCGTACAAGGTCCTCACACCCAAACGTGCAGCTGCAGCGGCCAAGCCGTTGGTGAACTTGTGAATATCACCCGTCGAATCGCTTTCGGTGAAATAGCCACCGTAGTAGGTGCCTGCCAGCGTGGGCTCAATCGCTTTCATCTCCGCGGGTGTGACGGCACGGCGTGGCAAACCGCCTTGGGCCAACAGCGTCGAGACATAGCCCGCATGGTCAAAGCCTTTTTTGTCGCGGTAGATGTGCAAGATGCCTTCTTTTTTGAGGTCGAAGTCAATGCCTTCCTCTTGCGCCCAGGCAAACAGGTGCTGACGTGCCGCTACGGCCAAGCGTGCAGTCTCGACCGTGTTGCGCTCGTAATGGGGCATGGCCGCGATGAACTCGGCAAACCACGAGAGCTTGTGCCAAGTCGGCGCAGGGTTGACCAAGAGCGGTGCATCGCTTTTGAGCATCCATTTCAGGCCTTTGAGAATGGTCGACCAGTGGGTCCAGACCTCGGCGTTGGAGGCCGAGAGCTGGCCACCGTTGGCAAACGAGGTTTCCATCGCGGCATAGCGATGACGTTCGAACAAGGTCACGGCAAAGCCGCGTTTGACCAAGGCGTAGGCCGTGGTCACGCCGGTGATGCCGCCACCAATGACTGCAATTGTTTTCATGGGATTTGAGCTTTCAAAACGTCGAGGGGTGTGAGCGCCGAGCACGCAAGCCGCGTGCCCAATGCGCCCCCTCTGTATCTTGACCTGAGAGATTCACAAACAGCACAAGGCGTTTGCTTGCTCCTTCGGTGCACTGGCGGACGAATGCGCCAGCAGCTCTTCAGAGATAAAT
>Ga0228703_1000475_pt1 | contig 29325 bp, 12 predicted proteins | sample McNCre217_Aug_MG_3_FD_178020 | JGI IMG/M metagenome (GOLD analysis project Ga0228703, IMG submission 178020) | Freshwater microbial communities from McNutts Creek, Athens, Georgia, United States - 29-17_Aug_MG | ecosystem: Environmental > Aquatic > Freshwater > Creek | place: USA: Georgia...
TGGTGGCTGCTTTGCGCACCGATGCCATTGCAGGCCTCAGCACCTCGCAAATGCAGGCCATCACGCCTGCGCAAGTGGCGCAAATGGGGTCACAACAAATTCGCGCGTTGAGCACCACACAACTCGCAGCCATGACCACAGATGATGTGGCGGCGTTAGCCCCGCGCCATCTTGCAGCCATGACCACATCGCAAATGGCGGCGTTGACCACCGATCAAATTCAAGCGCTCAAAGCATCGCAAGTCGTGGCACTGCCCACGCAAAGCGTTGCAGCACTGACATCTCAGCAAATTGGTGCGTTGACACAAGTACAAGCTGCGTATCTGACCAATACACAAATGGGGGCACTGACCAGCACCCAAACGGCCGCGTTGACCACCGAGCAAATCAACGTCATCAAAGCAGCGCAACTCGCGTCCTTGACCACAAATGCATTGGCAGGCCTGGACAGCACGCAAATTGATGCACTGTCAGCCGTGCAAATCGGCGGCTTGCGCACCGAACAAATTGCCGCATTCAGCACCAGCCAAATTGCGGCCATTGCCACAGATGACATTCGCGGACTCACGCGTCAACAAATAGTGGCCTTGCAATCGGATCAAGTCGCGAACTTGACGAGCGACCAAATCACGGCATTGAACAACACCCAGTTGGCCGCCTTGGAAACTGCTGATTTGATTGCCCTGAGCACAGACAACGTGGTTGCCCTGAGCACGGCTCAAATGGCCGCGTTCAGCAATGCACAAATCAGCAGCATGACCACGGATCAGATCAAGGCGCTGGAAACCCAAGATTTGGCAGCCCTCAAGGGCCAGCAAATTGTGGCGCTGCAAAGCGATCAGTTCTTGGCCATGACCACGGACCAAATTCAAAGCCTCACAGCCAGCCAAATTGCGTCCATTGAAACGCAAGACTTGGATGCGTTGAGTTCAGACCAACTCCAAGCCCTCAGCAGCACACAACTGCCCGCACTGACAACCTATCAATTCAAAAACCTCAGTACAGCAGCACTGGCCGTTTTGACAACTGACCAAATTCAGGCGCTGAGCACCAAAGAAATCAGCGTCATGACAGACGCGCAACTCGGTGGCCTGACCACCGATCAAATTCAGGCATTGCACACCAGCCAAATTCAAGCCATTCCAAGTCGTGGACTGGCGGCTATGAACACGGACCAAATTCAGGCGTTAAAAACCGATCAAATCGCCGCATTCACGGGCAACCACATACGCGTATTGACCACCGATCAAGTGGCGGCATTCACCACCGATCAAATGCCTGGCTTTGAAACACGTGACTTGGTGGTTTTGACGGCCACGCAACTCAACGCCACCAGCACCGATCAAATTGATGCACTGACCACCTCGCAAATTGCGTCGTTGACCAACAACCAAATTGCATCGCTGGGACAAGACCAAATCGGGGCACTCAACACCGATCAAATCGTGGCATTGGGCCAGCGACAAGTTCAAAGCTTGACCTCTGCACAGATTTCCGTGATGTCGACCGCGCAAGTGGCTGCCATTGAAACCATCGACTTGGCAGCGATGAGCACCAACCAAATCGTGGCGTTTGGTCCATCGCAGATCAGCGCCATGAGCACCGATCAAATTGCTGGGTTACGTCGCGCACAAGTGTCGATCTTGACCAACGAGCAACTTGGCGCTCTGGACACAACGCAAATTGAGGCCATCGAGGCTTTCGACATTGTTGGGATGACTTCACGCCAATTCAACGCACTGAGCACACAACAAATTCAGTCACTGACATCTGGCCAAATCACCGCGATGTTGCCCATCCATTTTGGCAATCTCAGCGTCGAAAACTTGGCGGCACTCACGACCGATCAAGTCAAGGTCATTCCAACATCAGGCATTGGTGCTTTGACCAGTGGACAAACATCCGCCCTGTCCACCGGACAACTCGATGCCATGACCAGCGCACAAGTGCAAAGCCTACGCGCCGATGTGCTCACAGCCATGAGCTCGGAGCAAATCAGCAACCTCAGCACAGACCACATCGTGTCGCTGACGCAAACTCAATTTGAGGCATTCACGCCAGACCAAATCACCTGGTTCACGACCGAACAGTTCGCCGCGATTGAAACCCGTGACATTGCAGCGTTGAGTGCGCAGCAAGTCGCCAACATCACCACCGATCAAATCGGCGCGATGACCACCGACCAAGTGCAAGCCATTGAAACCCGCGATTTGATCTCTATGACGACTGAGCAAATCGTTGCGTTTGACACCGCGCAGATTGCTGATTTGACCGGCAACCAAGTTGCTGCACTGTTCGCCACACAAGTCTCAGCCATGACCACAGACCAAGTCGCGGCCATTGAAACCAATGACTTGGCCGGCATGAGCAGCACACAGTTGCAAGCCTTGCACACCGATCAAATCGGCGCACTTGGCACCGACCAACTCAAAGCACTCACCAATCCACAAATGGGTAGCCTGATGTCATCGCAATTGCGTGCCCTGAGCACCGAGCAGTTGGATGCATTCACCTCGACCCAGTTCAATGCATTAGGCAGCGCACAAATTGCATCGTTCACCACTGACCAAGTGGCTAGCTTGTCGACCAGCTTGGTCCCCAACTTGAGCAACGCGGTGGTGTCGGCACTCACCAATGAGCAAGTGGGCAGCCTCACCACCGATCAACTCGCAGTTCTGACTGCAGCGCACATTGTCGCGATGAGCAGCAGCCAATTGGCCGCACTAGATACAGCCCAGTTGGTCACGTTCAGCACAGACCAAATCGTGGCCATCGAAACACAAGATGTGCCAGGACTGCGCGAAGAGCAGTTGGCCAACCTGACCACCGCACAAACCGCGGCGTTGACCAACTCACAACTCGCAGCCTTGAGCAGCGATCAGTTTGGCACTCTGCCAACGGATCAAGTCAGTGCACTCACCGTGAATCAGCTCTCCAGCTTGAGCACTGGCAAAGTGCAACAACTGAACGAAGCCCAGCTCACCACGCTGAGCAGCACACAACTCAATGGTTTCACCACCAGCCAAGTAGCGGCTTTGCTTTCCGATCAAATTCAAAGTTTGACCACCAGCCAAGTCCACGCCCTGAGCACAGCCAAAGTGGCTGCGTTGACAGGGTCTCAGCTCGACGCCTTGCTCACCGATCAACTCCAGGCCTTGAGCAGCGCACAAATCTCTGCCATCAGCACCAACGCTTTGTCGAGTTTGAGCGCCAACGATTTGGCAACCCTCAACACCGACCAAGTCAAGGCGCTCAGCAGCACTCAGCTCCCAAGCATGAGTACAGCGCAACTGAGTCAGCTCACCACATCGCAAGTGGCTGCACTGTCTACGGGACAGTTGGCGTCTTTCACCAGCACGCAGCTCAATGCCATGACAGCCGAACAGCTGCAAGCATTGACCAATACCCAAGTGTCCACCTTGAGCACCACTGCGCTGACCAGCTTGAGCAACAGCAACCTGACGCAGCTCACGTCCAGCCAAGTGTCGGCATTGACCACGGCACAAATTCCAAGTCTGCTCACGGGGCAAGTGGCTGCTTTGACCACCGAACAAATCGGCGGTTTGGGAAGTGCACAACTGCATGTGTTGACCACGGCTCAACTGGCAGCCCTCACCACCGAGCAGCTGCCAAGCATGAGCGCGACTCAGATCCAAGCGCTGAGCGTGGGACAAGTTGGCTTGCTCGCAACCGATCAGCTCACCAGCTTGACGGCAAGCGAAATCACGGCGATGAGCAGCGCGCAAATTGTGGGCCTAAGTACCACCCAACTCGGCGCGTTGGAAAGCCAGCAAATTCAAGCGTTGGAAACAGCCGATATTGCGGGCATGAATACGTCGCAAATCAGCGCCTTGAGCACAGACCAACTCAGCGTCATGCCCAACACCTTGGTGGCATCGATTCGTCCGGCGTCTATTGCAGTACTCACGCCAACGCAGCTCAACAACTTGACCACAGGACAAATCGAGAGTTTGGTCTCCGACCAAGTGGTGGCTTTGTCAACTTCGCAGTTGAGCAACATGAATGGCAGTTTGTTGTCGGCTTTGACGACAGACAACATCGTGGCGCTCTCCAGCACACAAATTGGCGCCATCACCGCCGCGCAATTCCCAGCCTTGGGAACCTTGCAGGTCACAGCCATCGAACACACCGATATACCGGCCATCACCACCAGCGCATTGGCTGCATTCACGTCCGATCAAATCGTGGCACTCACCCCCACACAAGTGAGTAACCTGACCACTGACCAACTCCATGCCATCACCACAAGTCAGATTTCTGCCTTTGGCACCGATGACATCAATGTGTTAACCAGCCGTCAAATCGGGGCCTTGAGCACCGATCAGATTGACACCATGTCCGTGGCGCAAATGCAGGCCATTGCAAGCGGTTCGTTGAAGACCTTGTCCTCGGATCAGATCCAGGCCATCTCCACCGAGCAGCTCTCTGGCATGGGAACAGCGCAAATTCGAGGCTTCCAGTACTCGCAAATTCCGTCGTTCACCACCGACCAAATCTCGACGCTCACCACAGCCGAAGTGGGTGCATTCACCACGCGTCAGGCACAGGCATTTACCAGCACACAGATTCGAGCCTTCACCGCTTGGCAAGTGCCCGCCATTCCGGTGGAAAACATCTCGAATATGGGCACCGATCAAGTGGCTGCCTTCAGCACCTCGCAACTGTCAGCGTTCACATCGCAGCAAATTGCCAACCTCACCGCAGGTCAAATTGCCGCACTGAGCACCGATCAACGTACCGTACTTGGGGTGTAAAGCCCCAAGTTTTATCAACGCTTAAGCAAGCAGGTCAATGCGTGAGTGCGTTGTGCTGTAAGTGTCGGCGTTGTAGTACTTCACGTTGGCCACATTGGTCAGCTTGACCGTGCGGGACAACTTGGCATTGGTGTAGCTGCCGTTTTGGTCATTGACCCAATCCCCCGCTGCGCCTGCAAGGTAAACCGTATCCGTGCCACCGCCACCATTGATGCTCACATCTGCATCAGTGGCGGTGTAGAACACATCGTCGCCCGTGCCGCCCAATGCTGTGGTCACATCACTGCCGTAGGCAAGACCGACATTGTTCAATCCCATGTAAGTCGCCGATGTGCGCAGTGCAGACGGCAAACTGTCGGTGATGGTTTTGGGCACGATGTTGATGGAACTAAACGCCCCATCACGCAAATCAATGATGTTGGCATTGCTCACATGTGAGGCATCAATCGTTCCATTGCTCGGCATCCACAATGTCTCTAAGCCAGACCAATCGGCCGTGAAGCTATTGGTTTGGTAGGTCTCCAAGCCTGCGCCGCTGCCTTTGCCATACAAAAATTGCAGTGCCGCAATGTCGTACATCATGTACGTGCTTTGATTCAAGAACGTGGTTTTGTAACGTGTGGTCCCGTTGCCCAGGTTTGTGGCCGTGCTAACGGCCGTGCCTGCTGGGTTGTTGTAGGACATCAAACTGTACTGACGTGTATCCAACGCCGTGGGTAAATACGGCCCAGGTGAGCCACCGCCACCTGCGTTGTAGTTACCTGGATGCTTGAGGCCTAAGGTGTGCCCAATTTCGTGAATCAAGGTCTCCCAACCATAGGTTCCCTGTGACAAATCACTGTTGACGCTCCCCAAGGAGTTGTCCAAGAACAGATAGACCGGGTGGTTTCCACTGCCATTGGGGACGTTCGCATAACCCGAACTCGCCTTGCTGGTTTGGTTGTTGGTCCCGAGGTTGATATCGGCCTGTCCTGCTTGGTCAGATTCGATGAACGAAACCCCAATCAACGACGACAAATAGTCAAACGCACCACGCACCGCCTCTTGTTGCGATGCCGTCATGACCTTGAACCCTGTTTGATCTGATGCAGAACCTCCGGCATTGGTCAAAAAGCTATACGTCAACGTTTGTTTGGCACTGCCCGCACCGAGGGCGTACACCCCCGTTTTGATCAACGAATCTGAAGCCGTCACGGTGCTGGTCGTATCTCGCCACCAATAATTCGTCGCTCCCAGCAACATGGCATTGAGGTTGGAATCGCCAGTGTCCGCAAACGTGGTGAAATCTTTGAACGCAAAGAAGTTCACGCCTTTGTATTGGCTATTCCCCACCGCATACGACCCATTGGCATTGGCTTTGATGCTGTAGTCTTTGAAGTTCTTGCTGAACTGAACCGTCACGGCTGCACCCGAAATCTTGGCCAACAAAGCCGTGCCTTTTTTGTACTGAGCCTCGGTCACTTGCAGGCTGGGGCGAGCGGTGTCTTCCAGTTGAATGCCTTTGACCTTGCGCACAAGCAGCAATGCATCAAAGTTGCTTTGAATGTTTTCCGCCGTGTCTTGGATGACCACACCCACGCCCGAAGCATTGCCCAATTGGGTGGCTTGCACAGCCGTCATGTTCAGCGTGGCATTGGCTGCATCGGTGATTTTGAGGGTTTGCAACTTGCCAGCCTGCGCCAACTGTCCTAAGGCATCCAAGCTGTCTTGCACATGCGCGGCGGTGTCGGTCACGCTCACACGCAAGTTCAACAAGTCGTTGATGTTGTCCCTGACATTGGTGGCTGTGTCTTTGATAGTGAAGTTGACGCTTGGCAACTTGGCGCGCAGGGCTTCACTGCCCACATACTGCGCCGCCGTCAGCTCCATGGAAGCGCCTTTGTTGGTCACCACAAAACTGAGGTTGGGGGCATTCGCAGCCAAGTCACGCAGTGCATTGAAATTTTTCAAAATGCTTGACGAAGCGTCTTTCACCACAATGGCCGATGCATCAGACACCGCATAACGCGCCACGTTGGCTGCCGTATCGTTGACCACCAGACTCGCGTCAGCCAACTTATCGCGCAACGTGCCCATGGTGGCGTATTGCGAAGCTTTGAAGGTCACCGTGGGTGTACCGCTGTCGGTAAAGTGCACCGTGTCGAGCTTGCCTGCAGCCGCCAAGCCAGACAACCCCGTCAAGTTGGCTTGTACGTTGGCCGCTGTGTCTTCCACAGTCACGTTGTAGTCCACCGACAGTTTGCTGGCCATCTTCGACAAATTGGCCGCGCGGTCTTGAACGGTGATGCTCACACCCGCATCGTTGAGCTTGGTCAGCAGTGCCGCACTGCCACTGAGTTGCTGGGTGTTGAACTGCAAGGCTGCATCGCCTTCACTGAAACTCACCGAACTCAGCTTGCCTGCAGCGGCAATTTTTTGCAAATCCCCCAACTTGGCTTGCATATTGGCTTGCGTGTCTTCAATCACCACGGCTTGCGTCAAACGCTTGGCCAACAGGGCGGCGCTTGCCTCCACCACAGTCATCGCACCCGGCGTAGACGCGGCTGAGCCCAAGGCGGTGCTCATATAGGTCGGACGAATGGAAATAGACATGCAGGCGCGATAGGAATAGCAATTCAGCTATGTCTATCGGCTGCAAACCTTCAAACTTGAAGGCGAAAGTGAGATTTATTGTGCGAGCTGCGCCACCATCGCAGCGAGTTGGGCTTCAAGGCTACGCACCAGCTTGGCTGGTGCAGCTTGGCGCAAGGCATCCCCTTGAATGAGCTGGTGACGGTAGGACGCCAATCGGGCTCGATCGAGTGCCAAATCGACCACCAGATTTTCGTAATCGGTGTGGTTGTATGTAATCAAATCATCTAACCCAATCGAATGCAGCAAGCTACCCGCCATGCGCGACACACAGGTGCGTCCACTCAGGGTGACCATGGGCAAACCACAATCTAAAACATCACGAGCGGTCGAGCCCGAGTTGTAGGGCGTGGTATCCAAAAACACATCGGCCAGTTGCATGCGTGCACGGTACTGTTCATGCGAGGCGCGTTTGGCAAACACCACGCGGTCTAATGCAACACCGTGGTACGCCACTTGTTTTCGCAGTTCACGGGTGGCACTGTCGTTGTCATCGAGCAACCACAGCACAGCATCGTCCACACGCTTCAAGATATTCATCCACGTGGTGAACATGGCCGCGTTGAACTTGTATACGTTGTTGAAACATGCCATCACAAACGCATCCTCGGGCAAACCGAGCTCTGTGCGTGTTTGTGAACATGCAGGTGTGGGGGTGTGGTTGAGCGGCAAAAAGCTCCCATCCACATAGAGAGGCTTCTCTGAAAAATAAGGGGTCAAGGCTTCAGGCAACGCGAACTTGTCAGCCACCACAAACTGCACCCAAGGCAAAGCCGTGGTGCCAATGAAGCCCAAGTACGTGCCTTGCAAGGGAGCCGGCTGCATCGCCAAAATACCGGGACGTGCGCCTGAGCTCAAGCCATGCAAATCCAACAGCACATCAATCTCGGCGTTGGCAATGGCCTGGGCTGCAGCATGGTCATCCATGGCGCGAATGTCCACCACATGGTCAAACGCCTGTTTCAGACGTTGACGGTAAGCGCTGCCATCTTCAATGCTGTAGTCGAAGGCATAAATTTCAAAACGCGTGCGATCGTGCGCTTCCAACACGTCAGCCATCAACAGGCCCACGGCATGCGTACACAAATCGCCCGACAAATAACCAATGCGAATGCGCTCATGCCGATAAGGCGCAGCGCCACATAAACGGTACGTCGGCAAATTGAATTTACGTTGCACAAACGACTGTGCCGCCATCAGCTGCAAAGCTGGATCGTCGTGCAAGGCCAACATGGCCAAAGGTGATGTGCCCCGCAGCATGGCATTGACCGATACACCAGGCAACGCCTGCATGGCTGGCCATTTGCATTGCTTGCTGCGCAAATGCACCCAATGCTGAATGGCATCGGCTTGTTGAGGTTTGAGGGTCAAGCTCTGCGTCAAAGCATGCTCGGCCAAGTCATAGCGCTTGAGCTGCTCTTGCAAACGCCCAATGTGGTTGAGCGCTAGGGTTTGCATGTCGACATGTGCGGCACCTTGCAAATACCCAGCAGAAGCCACTTGGCTCCATTCGAGCATGGCCTCGTCGTGCAGCCCTTTTCGTTCGAGCAACAAACCCAAATTGATACGCGCTTGCGCGAAGCCCGGGTAGTGCACCAAGCTTTCGCGATAGGCGTGTTCAGCGCCTGCCACATCCCCAGCGTTGAGTTGCATCACCCCCTGGTTAAACAAGGCGATGTGCCGGTCTGCCGAGGCGCTGTGTTGCACCCACAAGCCGTACAGCGCCACCGCATCTGCGGTACGCCCAGCTTGTTGCATTTGTTCAGCCAGCCCAATGACTTGGTCTAAACCAAGCTGGCTGATGTCTTCAATTTGCATGGCAATGTGACTAGAAGCTCCGCATCAGAGGCAAACCTTTGCCGCAGGAACGGCAATGTTGCCGCTTTAGTGCGTGTGTGCCGCGGGCGTGATGGCGTCCACGTATTCTTCCAAAGCCAAACGCTCGGCCATGAGTTCCAACTGGCTGGGGTAGTAGTGCAAGCCTTGGTTGCACATCTTCAACGCACCGGCGGGGTCCAAGTTGCAACGCAATGCGCGCACCAACATCACATAAGTGAAAGGCTGAATATTCGCGCCTTGCAGCTCGACCAGCTCTTGCAACATTTCAACAGCGGTTGGCCAGTCTTGGCGCATCACAGCGAGCAAGCCACAAATGGCCAGCATGTCTTCACTTTGTGGGTAGATGGCCAAGCCCGCTTCACCCAAGGCGTAGGCCATGTCGATTTGTTCTGTCGCCACCAGCGTTTGGATGGTTTCACGAATTTCCAAAGGGCTGAATCGCTTGATCAAGCCGTCTTGCAACATGTTGAATGTTGCGTTTTGGTTCATTAATTCTTGGATAAGGGTCATTTCAAACTCCTGGTTGTGCAAATAGGTTGCCTTGAACCAAGCGATTTCTATGCCAGCTATTTATTGCCGCTTTGCTTGACACCCAATTGCCGCTTCGCATTTGTGGCTTGAAATTTGCATAAGGTCACCATTCATTTATCAAAGTGTCAAAAAAGCGTCAATGGCAACCCCTTACTTCAGCATCATCGTCACCACGCACCAACGCCCTCGGTTGCTTGCGCGTGCGTTGACGTCTGTGCGCGCCAATTCGCTAGACGACCATGAAATCATTGTGGTCGCTGACACCTTGGATGCAGCCACCATGCAAGTTGCCGCCGAGCACTTGCAAGACCAAGACACCTTCATCAAACGCACAGGCAAACCTGGTCCAGCGCTGAGTCGCAACATGGGCCTGCAAGCCGCACGTGGTCGTTATGTCATTTTTCTAGACGACGATGACGCCTTCTTGCCCGACTACTTGGCCAACGCCAAGCACATGACCGAACAACACCCGGGCCAAGTGATTTACACCAACTACCGTGTGATTCAAGAAGACCGGCAAGTCACACAAGCACAGCCCATCAAAGTCAGCGAATACAGCGTGGCACAAATGGATGTCAATGCGCTCTATGTGAAAAACTTCATTCAAAACCACAGCGCGGTGTTTCCGCGTGAAGCCGTGCTGGGCCGTTTGCAAGACCCTCACCTCAGCAGCTTGGACGACTGGGACTTTTTGCTCAACGTCGCCAGCGACACCCCTTTCACCCACGCCAACATCTTGGGTGCGGTGGTCTACAAAGACTATGTCAATCCCAACCAACGACGCGGTTCGTCACAGGCCGCCCATGGTTTGCACACCGTGTCTGACTACTTGTCGATTTACAAAAAATGGCCGGCCCCCACACCGCAGGTTCGCCAACAACGTCAACAACTTTTAGCTTCAGCCGGCCAATCGGTGCCGCTGGAATGGCTTTGAACACAAGGAACGCTGAAACATGAACAGCAAAACCAAAGGCAAAACCCTGCAAGCCCTGCTTGACCAAGGCATTGCCCTGCAACACGCAGGCGATCATGCGGCGGCACAAGCTTTGTTTGAACAAGCCTTGAAAGCCGACGCCAACAACGCCGTGGCCAATTATTCGCTCAGCGCCTTGGCTTCGGCACATGGCCAGTACGCCCAAGCTCTGCCCTACATTCAAAAAGTCATCAAGACATCACCGAAGTTTGCGCAAGCGCATTTGGCACATTCGGTCATCTTGTTTCACCTAGGGCGTATGGACGACGCCATGGCGGCTGTTCAAAAAGCCGTTCAGATCGAACCCACGCTCGCCGGCGCACAAGCGCACCTCGATACCGTGCGCGTGGCGCAAGCCAGCCAAGGCAACACCGCCAGCCCTAGCCATCCACAAGTGGTGGCACTCAGCACACAAGCCATTGGCTTGCAATCGGAAGGGCACCATGCGCAAGCCGAAGCCCTGCTGCAACAAGCCTTGCAACTGGAGCCACACAACTTTTTAACCTTGTATTCGTTGGGCGTTTCACGCTCGGCACAAATGGACCCGCAAGGTGCGTTGGCCTACTTTGAACAAGCCTGCCAAGCATCACCCCAATTGCCTTTGGGCCACTTTGCCAAAGCCAAAACCCTGCACGACCTCGGCTTGGCCGAAGCTGCACTCGATGTGTATGACCAAGCCATTGCAGCAGACCCCAACTTCATGGAGGCCTACACCAACAAGGCCGCTTTGCTGCAAGCCATCAACCGCCACCACGACGCACTGTTGTGTTTGACCGCAGCCACCGACATCAACCCCAACCACGTACGCGCCTTAGAAGGCCAAGGCCAACTGCTGGGGCAATACAAGCAATACACCCTCGCCACCCGCGCTTTTGCACATGCGCTAGAGGTTGACCCCGCATACGCCTATGGTGAAGGCCACCTGATGGGCGCCCGCCTGAGCAACTGCGACTGGACGGACTTTGACGCCGCCAAAGCCCGCATCATTGCAGGCATTGAAGCGGGCAAACTCACATGTGGACCACTCACCATCATGGCGCTTACAGACGATGCAGCCATCATTCGCAAATGCGCCGAGCTGTACGCTGCCGACAAATACAAAGTCTCGCCCAACCCACTTTGGACAGGCGAGAAATACGCCCATCGCAAAAAACGCGTGGGCTTCATGTCTGCCGACTTTCGCGTGCACCCCGTGGGCTATTTGCTCATTGGCTTGCTAGAGAACTTTGACAAATCGCAGTTTGAACTGACCGGGTTTTTCACCGGCGTGGGCGACGACAGCGACTTATGGAAACGCTACCGCTGCGCGTTTGACCACTACATCGACTGCCACAGCATGACCAGCCTAGAAGTGGCCAAACTCATGCGCGCCATGGAGATGGATGTGGTCATTGACCTCTCAGGCCACACCGAAGGCACACGCCTTGACATCTTGGCCCACCGCCCTGCCCCCACACAAATGACCTACTTGGGCTTTCCCGGCACACTCGGCCTGCCCTACATTGACTACCTCATCTCAGACCCACGCATCATTCCTGATGAGTTGGAGCAACACTACTGCGAAAAGATTTTGAAGTTGCCACACTGCTACCTGCCGCGTGACAACTCGGTGGTGCCCTCAGCAGAAACCCCTCAGCGCGCTGACTTTGGCTTACCCGAACAAGGCGTGGTGTTTTGCAGCTTCAACCACGACTACAAAATCAACCCGCCTTTGTTTAAGGTGTGGATGGACTTGCTCAAAGAAGTCCCGGGCAGCGTGCTGTGGCTGATGAAGCTCAACGAAGGCGCCCACAAAAACTTGGCCGAGAGCGCCCGTGCGCATGGCGTAGACCCCGAACGCATCATCTTTGCCGAACGCGTGCCGCGCGTGGAAGACCACTTGGCGCGCTACCGTTTGGCCGATGTGTTCATCGACACCTTCCCCTACAACGGACACACCACTGCGGGCGATGCACTGCGCGCAGGACTGCCCGTGGTGAGCTTGTGTGGTGGCAGCTTTGCCTCACGCGTGGCAGCGAGTTTGCTGCATGACGTGGGCTTGCCTGAGTTGGCTTGCTATAGCTATCAGGAGTATCACGACAAGGCGTTGCAGATGGCGACGGATTTGGCGATTCAGGGGCATTACAAAGGGGAATTGCAACAACGCATCAATGCGCAGGCATGGCCGAATAGCGCCAAACAACAGTCGGTAGCTCTTGAACAGCTATTACGTCAAATTTAACCAGACGAGGAACACATGATTGATGAAATTATCCAACCTGAAATTCTGAATGACGAATTTCACGCCACACTTAAAAAATATGCATCACGCCATGATTTGAAAACGTTTCTTGAAATTGGCTCCTCCAGCGGCGGAGGCAGCACCGATGCGTTCGTCTCTGGTATCAAACAGCGTGCCGACGTTGCAGACGTTCGCTTGTTCTGCATGGAGGTAAGTCGCGTCAGATTCAAGGCCTTGGCTCATCATTACGCCACCGAAGATTTTGTGCGTTGCTACAACATTTCATCTGTTGCAGCCTCCGAGTTGCCATCTCAAGAAGAGGTGATTAACTTTTACACCTCAACAAAAACCACGCTGAATAACTACCCGCTTGAAACAGTGTTAGGTTGGTTGAAACAAGACATTGAATACATCTTGAACTCAGGCAGCGATGTCAATGGCATTGCACTCATCAAGAAAGCAAACCACATTCAAAACTTTGACATGGTTTTGATTGACGGGTCTGAGTTCACGGGCGAACGTGAACTTCACAGCACAACAGGTGCAAAAATTATTGCGCTAGATGATGTCAACGCTTTCAAGTGTTGGAATGCCTACCAAACATTGCTAAATACTACACATTACGCACTGAAAGAACATAACTTCTCGCTACGCAATGGGTACGCAATTTTTGAAAAGAAATTTTAATCATCGTGGAATCTATCGCCTGTTTTACCTCTAGTCGGGGCTTAATGAAGTCATGCCAAGCTAGAAACAGTACACCTGTCTCTAGCAGTGATTTGATTGATTTGGACCTATTGAGTAAGCACGAATCAGGTGCATCAATCTACATCTGCACCGATGCGCTTTTAAATTTTTCTCAACGTGTGATTGACAGAATTGAACACCCCTTCACTTTGGTAACGGGTGACAGTGACACGCCGATCAACAACAACCTCATACGCCACGAGTCGATTCAGAAAATTTTGAATCACCCAAATTTGATGAAATGGTTTGCACAGAATATGGTGGCTGACCATCCCAAACTACATCAAATACCAATTGGCATGGACTATCACACCATGTGGGAACGTCCTGGCATTTGGGGGCTTGCGCAACAAAGTCCTTTTGCACAAGAGCGTGCACTCATCAACACATTCGCCAACGCACCCGATTTTTCTGAGCGTTTTTTTGCAGGCTATTGCAACTGGCATTTCGCAATCGACAGAGGCGATAGACAAACCTGTCTTGAAAAAATTGACAAAAACATCTGTCTCATTGAAAAGAGTCATTTGCCACGCATCAGCTCCTGGCAGCGTCAGGCAGAGTGCATGTTTGTCATCAGTCCAGAAGGTGCAGGCATTGACTGCCATCGCACGTGGGAAGCCATCTTGCTTGGTTGTGTACCAGTTGTAAAAAAAAGCAAATTCACTGAGCTATTCAAACACCTGCCAGTTGTCGTCCTAGAAGATTGGTCTGAGTTCAATGCAGCACACATGATTCAACACGTTGACCGGTTGAAAAGTCAAAAATTTAATTTCAACCCTTTGTTTTTAAAGCATTGGGAGGGACAGTTCAATGAAAAAACACAATGCAACTTACCTGAAATGAATTTGAAAGAATTCAAGAATTTCTTATGCAAAGAATCATTCTAAAAAGGCCAAACATGAGAAACTACAACCCCAACAAAAGAATCTTGGTCACAGGCGGTGCTGGCTTTTTGGGCTCACACCTAATTGACAGACTCATCGCACGAGGCGATGAGGTGGTGTGTGCAGACAACTACTTTACAGGCAGCAAGAAAAACATCACACACTTGCTGGACCATCCAAATTTTGAATTGATTCGCCACGATGTCACTTTCCCTCTCTACATTGAGGTTGACCAGATTTACAACTTAGCTTGCCCTGCCAGTCCCGTGCACTACCAGCATGACCCTGTGCAAACCACCAAAACGAGTGTGCATGGTGCCATCAATATGCTCGGATTGGCCAAACGTATTCACGCACGAATTTTTCAGGCCAGCACAAGCGAGGTGTATGGTGACCCCGTCATTCATCCCCAAGTGGAATCTTATTGGGGGAACGTCAATCCCATCGGACCACGCAGTTGCTACGATGAGGGTAAACGCTGCGCTGAAACCTTGTTTTTTGACTACCACCGACAGCACAAGCTCGATATCCGTGTGGCACGAATTTTCAACACCTATGGCCCACGCATGCATCCCAACGATGGGCGAGTAGTAAGCAACTTCATTGTGCAAGCACTCAAAGGGCAAGACATCACCATTTTTGGTGAAGGATTGCAAACGCGAAGTTTTTGCTATGTAGACGACTTGATTGAAGGGTTTATCCGGTTCATGGACCTTTCCGCGGCGGAACCTGGTGCTCCAGGTTTTCCGGGGCCTATCAATCTGGGTAACCCAGTTGAGTTCACCATGATTGAATTGGCCCAACTGGTTATCAAGCTGACCAACTCGACATCCAAACTCGTTCACATGCCCCTGCCTGCGGACGATCCTATGCAGCGCAAACCAGATATAACGCTGGCGAAACAACATCTCAATTGGGAACCTAAAATCAAGCTGGAAGTGGGGCTTTCTAAAACCATTGACTATTTCGACGCTTTGCTCTCAGCGTAAATTTCACTTACCTTAAAAAAATGGACACCCTAGACCTTCACATTAGTCACCTTCAAGGTTTCATGCAAGACACGAAGACAGCCACGCTTTATGAAAGCTGGTGGGATGACAGCACGGTCAATCATTGGCGGCACACGCGCCTGATGTCTCCCGTGCTTGAAGTACTTGCAGATTTAAAAGATTTCCGCTGGCTCACCATCGGCGACGGGGCAGGCATGGACGCTTGGCGACTGCTGCAAGCAGGTTTTTCCAACACGGTGGCCAGTGATTTATCAGATGCTGTTTTAAAAGAAACCCATCAACGCGGATACATCAAGGAATTTCACGCCATCAATGCAGAGCACATTCAATTGCCCGATGAATCGTTCGATTTTGTTTTGTGCAAAGAAACCTTGCACCACATGTCAAGCCCGTACCGAGCAATTCAAGAATGTCTGCGCGTTGCCAAATTTGCAGTGATCATGATTGAACCGCAGGATCCCGTAATTGACTACCCAATTGACAGCAATGGTGACCAGCCAGGCTACGAAGAAGTAGGCAACTATGTTTACACTTTTTCTAAGCGGGAAATTCAAAAAATTGCTTATGGTCTGAATCTATTGGGCGTTGCAACCAAAGGACAAACCGACGCCTACATTCCCGGCTGTGAATTTGCACGCTGCGTGCCCGATGATCAGATTTGGAATGACACCCAAAAAATCATTCAAGCGCATGAGAATCTGATTGCACAAGGTCAATCCAAAGCCAGCTATGTACAAGCCATTATTTTTAAGCATGCCATAGGCGAAGATATTTTTAACACTCTCAGCCGAGCCTTCCCCGCATGGCAGTTTGTGCGCACAGATACCAATCCCTATCTTTGAATCACAAGCGTACGAAAGGCAGATGGATTAAACCCCGTATCTTGGTCAGAGTTGACCAAATACGGCAAGATGAACATCTGCCCACCTTGCGCAGAAATACCCTGATGAAAGCTGACATGTTCGCAAGTTTGCAACTTGCTAAACACCAAACCATCACTCACGAAGTACTTGTATTCATGTCCGATATAGCGAGCCTTGTTATTTAAAACAAAACGCATTTTGTAGATCCCCAAACCGCCAAAAGCTGATTCGACTTCAATCGGTGGCATTTCCTTAGGAATGCACTTGGGCACTTTGGCATACACCTTATCAAATGCTTCTTGATCAGAACCCACATGAAGCGCCGTTGATAACACCTCATGCCAAAAATCAAATGGACATAACTGAGGATGCCGCAGCGCCCAAAGGTCGTAATATTTGACGGATTGATTGGCAAAAACGGCCGCACATTCCGGCTTTGCATTTAAAAAATCAAGCGCTGAAGACAAGGCCTTTAAGCTCAACGGGTAAGCACCACGATCGTCCATATCCATCACAATCATGTGCTCATACGCGTGCAAAGAGGTGTCTTGTTGAATGGCATTAATGTAGGCATTACGCGCAATTTCAAGACGCAGCGTTCTGTTCGGCTCATAAACATCCAAGCCATCCAGACTGAATAGTTTGAATTTTCTTTGCTTCCCCCCCCAAGCGCTGATGGTGGCTTTGGTGGTGTCCGTCGAATCGTTCTCTATGAATATGAACGAAACATCTTCAAACAAACTAGCAAGTTTTTCTAAGTTCTGAAAAACGTCAGGCAAAAAGTTAGCCGAATTTTTAAGGCATCCAACGATGACCGCTTTTCCAAATGTCATAACACTCCTTGGCAGGTTTTTTCCGATTCTAAAGATGTGGCAGGATACACATTTAGACATGTGTTATCGGATTAACTTATGAAAATTGCAGTTGCGGGTACAGGATATGTTGGGTTGTCCAATGGCATATTGCTGGCACAACGCCATGAAGTCGTTGCGCTCGATATAGTTGCGGCAAAAGTAGAACAGCTCAATCGCAAAGAGCTCCCCATCGAAGACGCAGAAATGGAAAGCTATCTGCGTCATAAATCACTTAACTTCAAAGCCACACTGAACAAAGAAGAAGCATTCAAAGATGCAAACTTCATCATTATCGCCACGCCCACCGACTACGACCCCGAAACCAACTACTTCAACACTAAATCCGTTGAGTCGGTGATTGCCGATGTTCTTGCCATCAATCCGCAGGCAACGATGGTTATAAAGTCCACTATTCCCGTTGGATTTACCGAACGCATGCGTCTGAAATACATGACGCACAATCTGTTTTTCTCACCTGAGTTTTTACGCGAAGGTCGTGCTTTGCACGACAACTTACACCCCAGCCGCATTGTGGTGGGAGAGCGTTCGGACAAAGGACAAGAATTTGCAGACCTGTTGGCAGAGGGAGCGATTAAGAAAGATATGCCAGTGCTGCTAACAGACAGCACCGAAGCCGAAGCCATCAAACTTTTCGCCAATACATACTTAGCCATGCGTGTGGCTTATTTCAACGAGTTAGACAGCTACGCATCTTCTTTAGGCTTAGACACACGCCAAATCATTGATGGCGTGTGCTTAGATCCACGGATCGGAAATCACTATAACAATCCCTCGTTTGGCTACGGTGGTTACTGCTTACCTAAAGACACCAAACAAATGTTAGCCAATTATGCGGATGTGCCGCAAAATTTGATGCGTGCTATCGTGGATGCCAACAGTACTCGTAAAGATTTTGTGGCGTTTGACATCATGAAGCGCAAACCTAAGGTGGTAGGAATTTACCGCTTAGTGATGAAGACGGGTAGTGACAATTACCGTGCCAGCAGTGTGCAAGGCATCATGAAACGCCTAAAGGCCAAAGGCATTGAGGTGATCGTGTACGAACCGGTGTTGCATGAATCGCATTTTTTCAACTCACTCGTTGTGAATGACTTAGAAAATTTCAAACAACGCGCTGATTTAATTGTTGCCAATCGCCAGACAGTCGACCTGATCGATGTACCCAACAAGATATACACGCGAGACTTATTTGGATCAGACTAGACCGGCGCAAAAGCCCCTACAGTTTCTCGCCGTAGGGGCTTTTTCCATCATCAATTCCCCGTAATAGCCGCCACCAACTGCGTGGCCGTCAACGCCGCAAATTGCGTCGTTGTCAGTGCATTCAGTTGCGTCGAGCTCAGGGCGCGAATGTCTGCAGCTTCTAGCTTCGGAATCTGTGTGGTCGTCAGCGCACGGATTTGCGCTGTGCTCAAGGCCTTGAAGTCATCCGTTTGCAACGCCACCACTTGTGCGGTGGTCAATGCGGCCACTTGCGCGGTCGACATGCCTGCCACTTGGGTAGAGGTCAACGTTTGAATCACGCCAGTGGTCAGCCCTTGCACGGTGGTGGTGCTCACCGCCGCCACTTGGGTGGTAGTCAAAGCGTTCAACAAGTCCGAGGTGGCTGCATTCAACTGCGTGGTGGTCAAGGCGGCCACTTGCGCGGTCGACAAGGCAGCCACTTCCGAGCCCGACAAGCTATTGACCTGTGTGGTGCTCAGTGTTTGCACAACACCCGTGGTCAAGCCGGACAAACCAGCATTTGACAGCGATTGCAGTTGCTTAGCGCTCAACACACCGGCTTGTGCAGTGGTGAGTGCCGCCACTTGTGCCGAAGACAACACCGCCACATCAGCGGCCTCGATGGCCTTCACTTGGTCTGTGGTCAACACGTTCACTTGGGCCGTGGTCAGTGCTTTCACTTGGTCGTTGCTCAAGGCTGCAATACCGCCTGTTGTCACCGCCTTCAACGAAGTGGTCGACAAACCAGCCACTTGGCCTGTGGTCAATGCGCTCACTTGGTCTTTGCTCAGGGTGTTCACTTGTGAAGTCCCCAGGGCATTGAGTTGTGTGCTGGTCAGCGCGGCAATCGTTTTGGCCGACAAGTCTTTCACTTGCGCTGTGGTGATAGCGCCCACTTGGCTGGTCGTCAACGCTGTCAGCTGGCTGGTGCTCAGTGCTGCAATGTTGGCGGCAGACAAGGTTTGAACCGCATCCGTGCTAAGCGCTTGAACTTGACCCGTTGACAGCAAGGCCAACTGTTTCGCGGCCAAGCCAGACACTTGCGTGGTGCTCAGCACCGCCACTTGGGCTGTGGTCAAGGCCTTCAAGCCGGCATCACCCAAACCTGTGAGCTGTGCTTTCGTCAAGCCCTTCACTTGAGATGTGCTCAATGCAGCCACAGATGCCGTGGTCAACGCATTCAACTGCGTCGCAGTCAACTCACCCAATTGCGATGTGGTGAGCGCACCCAATTGAGTGGTACCCAAGTTGGTCAAATCAGCCACCGACAACGCCGTGACTTGGCTGGTCGTCAAAGCAGCAATTTGTGCGGTGGTCATCGCATTGATTTGCGAAGACGTCATCACAGCCAAGTCTGCGTTCTCAAGCGCTTTGACCGTGGTGGTGGACATCGCCGCAACCTGTGTGGTCGTCAACGCTGTCACTTGCTTGGCGCTCAGCGCTTGCAGGCCTGTGGACGACAACGCATTCACTTGTGCGGTGGTCAACACCGCCACTTGTGCGGTGGTCAGCGCTCCCACTTGCTTGGCATCCAACACATTCATTTGCGAAGTGCCCAAGGCCTTGACTTGGCTCGTGCTCAAAGCAGCCAACGCAGTCACCGACAAGCCTTTGGCTTGGCTGGTGGTCAAGGCGCCCACTTGCGCCGTGCTCATGGCGCCAATTTGGCTATTGCCCAATGCAGCCAGCTGGTCTGTGGTGAGCGCGGCGGCTTGCGCCGTACCCAATGCAGCCACGGCCGTGGTGGTCAAGCCTTTGACTTGGTCAGCAGTCAACACTTGAATGCGGTCTGTCCCCAAACCTGCCAAGGCAGAGGTGGTCAGTGCGCTCAATTGCCCAGCGTTCAACGCTTTGACTTGCGCGGTGTTCAACGCAGCGGCTTCCGCTGTGCTCAAGGCACCCATTTGGTCAACCGTCAAAGCAGCCACTTGGGTACTGCTCAATGCAGACACGCCCGTGGTACCCAGCGCCAACACTTGGGCTGTCGTCAGACCTTTGATTTGTGTGGCTGTCGCAGCAGCCAACTGTGTGGTGCTCAACGCTGCCAATTGCGACGTGCTAAAGCCAGCCACACCCGAAGCGTCCAACGCTTTGATTTGGTCTGTGGTGAGTTGCTTGATTTGCGACGTTGTCAAAGCAGCCACTTTGGCCGAGCTCATGACCGCGACCTGAGTCGTTGTCACACCCGCCACGGCCGATGTTGACAAGGCTTTGATTTGGTCCGAGCTCATCGCTTGAATGCCTTCTTTGGCAATCTGCTGAACTTGGCTAGAACTCAAAGCGGCCACAGCCGATGTGCTGAATGCAGCTGCAGCCTGTGCGCTCAAGGCTTTGACTTGTGAGGTCGTCAACGCGCCAACTTGTGCCGTCGTCATGGCCGCAATCGCAGCCGTGCTGATGGATTTGATTTGGTTATCGCTCAGTGCCTTGACTTGGTCAGTCCCCATAGCCTTCACAGCAGCTGTGCTCAAGACGTTGATTTGCGAGCCACTCAAAGCCTTGACTTGGTCCGTGCTCAAAGCCGCTACGTCGGTAGTTGACATAGCAGTCACTTGATCTGCCGACAACGCAGCCACTTGTGCGGTGGTCAGGGCTTTGGCTTGGGTCGTCCCCAAACCAGCCACGGTAGCGGTAGAAACAGACTTCAGCTGTGTCACGCTCAAGGCCTGCACTTGGTCTGTGGTCAAAGCGTTGGCTTGTGTGGAAGTCAACGCAGCCACATCCGCCACCTCCATCGCCGCAATTTGCGCGGTGCTCAGCTTGGAGACCTGGCTAGTCGACAAGCCTGCAACTTGCGACGTGTTCAAGGCTTTCACTTGCGTATCGCTCAAGGCTTGAATTTGGGTGGTGCTCAGCGCATTCACCTGGGCCGTGCTCAAAGAGTTCACTTGGGCAGCCGACAACGCTTGTGTTTGTGTGGTGGTGAGTTTGCTCACCTGTGTGGTGTCCAACCCGGTCAATTGGCTGCTCGACAAAGCGGCCACCGCGGCGGTGGTCAAGGCTTGCAATTGCGAACTCGACAACGCGTTGACTTGCGCCGTGGACAAACCTTGCACCTGTGTTTTCGTCAAAGCGGCCACTTGGCTGGTCGTCATGTTTTTGACTTCACCTGTGGTCAACGCCGAGATCTGACCTGAGGTCAAACCAGCCAAATCGCTGGCGGTGATGGCCGCGAAATTGGTGGTGCTCATGCCTTGCAGCTGCGTCGTGGTGAGGGCTTTGACTTGCGTAGCCGTCAGCGAATCCATTTGCGTTGTGGTCAAGGCGTTGACTTCGGTGGTGGTCATTGCTCCCACTTGAGAACCTGTTAAGCCAGAAATTTTGTCGCCCATGGCTTTCAACTGGTCACCAATCAAACCCACAATTTGGTCTGTGGTCAGCGACGCAATTTGTGAGGTGCTCAAACCCGCCACGGTGGATGTCGCCAAAGTCGACACTTGTTGTGTCGTCAGCAACGCAAGTTGCGCACCTTTGACCGTGCTCAAAGCGGTGGTGGAAATCGCGTTGACTTGCGCAGTGCTCAACGAACGCACCTGCGACACGTTCAACGCATTCACTTGGGTGGCGCCCAAAGCCGCCACATTGGACGTGCTCAAGCCACCGACTTGCGGCACCGTCAGGGCTTGCACCTGAGGCACCGTCAAATTGGCCAACACCGATGTGCTCAACGCATTGACTTGCGTTGTGCTCATCTTGGCCAGCGTGGCTGGCTTGAGTGACACCAAATCCGATGTGGTGATGGCGGCAACTTCGGTGGTGGTCCAGGTCGTCACATCCTTGGACGCCGCCGGAATGGTGGCGTAGGTTTGAGCCGAGTAACTGTTCGATACGCTGCTGATAGAGGTAGTCATGATGAACTCTTTCTTAAATTTGTCTCAAGGTTTCAAACAGTCACTGTTTAAGGTTTAGCCGCCGTCACCAAGCCCAGCAACTGGGTATTGGTCAAAGCGCCAATTTGCGTGGTCGTCAAAGCGTTGACTTGTGCGTTCGTCATCGCCACCAACTGGCCAACTTGCAGGGATTGGACTTGATCGGTGTTCAAAGTCACAACTTGCGAAGTTGTCAAGGCAGCCACCTCAGTTGTTGTCAACTTAGGCACTTGCGATGTCGTCAATGCAGCGACTTGGTCTGTGGTCAAGGCAGCGACTGCTGCATTGCTCAAGGACTGCAACTGAGATGAGCTCAAGATAGCAATCGCGCTTGTGGTGAGCGCTTGCACATCATCTGTTGCAATCGCATGCACTTGTGCTGTTGTCAACGCAGACACTTGGTCTGTACTCAACGCTGCAACCTGAGCTGTGCTCAGAGCCACAATATTCGCTGTCGTCAACACTTTCACTTGGCTGGTGGTCAACGCGCCGACTTGGTCTGTTGACAACGCGCCCACCGCAGCAGCCGTCAAGGCAGTCACCTGGCTCGTGGTCAAGACACCCACTTGGTCTGTACCCAAGGCAGCCACGGAAGCTGTCGTCAGTGCTTTCACTTGAACATCGGTCAAGGCAGTGACATTGGTTGTACCCAGTGCTGCCACTTGATCTGTACTCAAGTTAGCCACCATACCCACGGTCAGCGCCGCCACTTGCGAGGTACTCAAAGCACCTACTTGGTCGGTTGTCATGGCCACCATGTCCGCATTTTCCAGCGACGCAATTTGTGCGGTTGTCAAACCGCCAATTTGTGTTGTGGTCAGAGCGTTCACCTCTGTGGTGTTCAAAGCACGGACTTGGGATGCCGTCAATGCCGCCACTTGCGAGGTATCCAGCGCCGTCAACTGTGTGGTGCTCAAACCTGTGATGACCGAGTCAGCCAATACCTTGACTTGTGTCGTCGTCAACGCTTGAACTTGGTCGGTGGTGAACGAAGCCACAGTGCTGCTAATCAGGCCACTGACTTGCGTGGTCGTCAACGCTTGAACTTGACCTGTGGTCAAAGCTGCCACTGATGCAGTGGTCAAGGCACGAATTTGGTCAGCGCCCAAAACTTTCACTTGTGTGGTCGTCAAGGTGCTGGCCTCTGTGGTGGTCAACGCACCCATTTGGTCAGCTGACAACGCCTTCACTTGTGTGGTCGTCAGCGCTTGCACCTTGTCTGTGCTCAAGCTCGCCACCACCGCTGCAGTCAAGGCTTGGACTTGAGATGTATTGAGTGAAGTCAACTGACTTGTGCTCAAGGCATCTACTTGCGCCGTACTCAAAGCCGCCACGTTGCTGTTAGCCAACGCAGTCAACTGCGTGGTCGTGAGTTTGGTCACTTGGCTGGTGGTCAAAGCGCTCACTTGGTCGGCCTTGAGCACGCCCACTTGCGTGGTCGTGATCAAAGGCACTTGCGAGGTGGTGAACGCTGCCACTTGGTCAGACGACAAGGCCACCACGCTGCCAGTGGTCAAGGCCGCCACTTGCGTGCCTTGCAATGCTTGCACTTGTGTGGTCGTCAAGGCGCCCACTTCAGCATCCGTCAAAGCTTGCAACTGTGTGGTCGTCACTGCCGCCACTTGGCCGGTGGTCAACGAGACCACTTGGTCAGAAGTCAATGCAGCAATGGCACCTGTGCTGAGGGCTTGCAACTTCGAAGTGGCCAATGTAGACACTTGGGTGGTTGTCATGCCAGCCACTTGCGCTGTGGTCAAGGCATTGACCTGAGCGGTGCTCATGGCGTTGACTTGTGCGGTGCTCATCGCAGCCACATCACCCACATCCAAGGCTTGTACTTGGCTATTGCTCAATGCACCCACTTGGGTGGTGGTCAAGGCGACCACTTGGTCAGAGCTCAAGGCTGTGACAGAACCTGCAGTCAATGCTTGTACTTGGCTGGTGTTCAGTGCTTTCACCTGATCGGTACTCAAAGCACCGATTTGGGTGTTGCTCAAGCCCGCCACCACTTTGGTGTTGAGCGCCTGAACTTGCGATGTACCCAAGGCTTGAACCTGTGCCGTGCTCAATGCACCCGCTTGGTCAGAGCTGAGAACCGCAATGTCCGCGACTTCCACCGCCTGAATTTGGGTGGTGGTCAACGCACCCACTTGGTCAACGCTCAGTTTGCTGACTTCGCTGGTGGTCAAGGCCACCACTTGGGCGGTGGTCATGGCGGCCACTTGCGTGCCGGTCAAGGCACCCAGTTGTGTGGTGTTCAAGCCAGCCACGTCGGTGGTTTCAAGGGCTTGCACTTGCGCGGTGGTCAACGCTTTGATTTGGTCAGAGTTCAACACTTGAACATCTGAACTCTCCAAAGCCACGACCTGGGCCGTGCTGAGTGATTTGACTTGTGCAGCGCTCAAACCGGCCACTTGGGTGGTGGTCATTGCTACCACTTGGCCTGTGGTCAACGCATTCACTTGGGCAGTGCTCATACCGGCCACTTGGGCGGTGCTGAGTGCGGTCACGTCTGCATTGGTCAGGGCTTGTACTTGGGCAGTGCTCAAGGCACCCACTTGCGAAGCGGTCAAGGCGGCCACATCTTCAGTGGCCAAGGTGTTCACTTGCGAGGTGGTCAACGCAGCCAGTTGAGCGGTGCTCATGGCGCCGAAGTCTGCGCTTTCCAAGGCCACCACTTGAGCGGTGGTCAACGCGCTCACTTGGTCAGTGCCCATGGCAGCCACTTGGGTGCTGCTCAAGGCCGTCACGTTAGCGGCGGTGATGGCTTGCACTTGTGAAGTACCCAAAGCCTTGACCTGTGTGGTGGTCAACGCGGACACGGCAGCGGTGCTCAAGCCATCCACTTGGGTGGTGGTCAGGGCTGCCACTTGCGCGGTTTTGAGAGCGGCCACATTGGCGTTGCTCAGGGCGTTGACTTGTGAGACGCCCAACGCTTGCACTTGGCCAGTGCTCAAGGTTTGCACCTCGGCCACGGTCAGTGCACCCATTTGGCTGGTGGTCAGTGCATTCACTTGCGCGGTGCTCATGGCACTCACTTGTGATGTGCTCATGGCCACCAAAGCGGTGGTGGTGATGGCTTTGACTTGCGATGTGGTCAAAGCACCCACTTGGGCAGTGGTCAGCGCAGCCACTTGGTCAGAGTTCAAAGCGCCCACATTAGAGGACGTCAACGCCTGAACTTGGGCCGTGCTGAATTTAGACACTTGGTCGTTGGTCAACGCGTTAATCGCGGTGGTGGTCAACGCCTTTACTTGATCGGTAGTGAGTGCGCCAATTTGGGCATCACTCAGAGCAGCCACATCTTCGGTTTCCAACGCGTTCACTTGCGAAGTGCTCAACGCTGTGATTTGCGCAGCAGTCATGGCTTTGACACTGTTCAAGGTCAAGGCCGTGACGTCAGCCGTGTTGAGCGAACCCAGCTGTGTGGTGGTCAGCGCTTTCACTTGGGCAGCGCTCATCGCGGCGGCCTCAGAAGTGGTGAGTGCAGCGACTTGGCTAGTGGTCATACCGGCCACTTGGTCGGTACTCAAGGCGCCCACTTGGGTGCTGTTGAGCACAGCCACGCCGGCTGTGGTGACAGCCGCCACCTGTGCCGTACTCATGGCACGAATTTGAGTTGCGCTGAGTGCGCCCACACTGCCCGTCGTCAACGCATTGACTTGGGCTGTTTGCAGGCTAGCCACTTGCGACGTGGTCAGTGCGCCCACTTGCGCGGTGCTCAAGGCGCCCACTTGACCCACGGTCAAAGCAGCCACTTGATCGGTGGTCATGTTCGCCACTTGGGCCGTGGTCAAGGCGCCCACTTGGGTGGTCGTCAACGCTGCGACCTGAGTGGTACTCATGGCAGCCAAGTCACCGGTTTCCAGCGCTTTGACTTGCGTGCTACTCAGGGCTTGCACTTGGGTGGTGGTCAACGCTGCAGCTTCGGTGCTGGTCAGCGCGGTGACTTGACCGCTGGTGAGTGCGCCCACCTGTGTGGTGCTCATAGCGGCCAAGGCTGAAGTGGTGAGAGCTTGGACTTGGTTGTTGCTCAAGCCCTTCACCGCATCGGTAGTCAAGCCAGGGGCTGCCGCTGCAGACAAGGCTTGGACTTGGCTTGTGCTCAACGCCGCCACTTGGGCAGATGACATGGCTTGCACTTGGGTGCTGCTGAGCACCGCGACATCCGCGGTTTCAAGCGCTTGCACTTGGGTGTTGGTCAGCGCAGAGACTTGGCCTGTTGTCAGCGCAGACACTTGAGCCGTGCTCATGCCTGCCAAGGCTGCTGTCGCAACCGCTTTGACTTGGGTGTCTGTCAAGGCACGCACTTGGGCGGTAGTCATGCCAGACAACTCCGTGGTGCTCAAGGCGCGCACTTGGGTCGTGGTCATGGCGGCCACATCGGCGGTGTCAATGGCCTGCACTTGGCCAGTACTGAGCGATTGCAACTGACCAGTGGTCAAGGCTGCAATTTGGTCAGACGTCATGGCTTTAACTTGCGCTGTGCTCATCGTCGCCACGCTGGCGGTGGAGATGACACGCACTTGGTCGCTCGTCAACGCAGCCACGCGATCGGTGCTGAGGGTTGACGCTTGTGTGGTGGTCAACGCGGCGACACCTGCGGTATTGATGGCGCTGACTTGTGAGGTGGACATGGCACCCAACTGCGCGGTGCTCATGGCCGCGACGCTGGTGCTGCTGAAGGCATTGATTTGATCGGTGCTCAAAGCGCCCACTTGGGTGGTGCTCAAACCGTTCACACCGGTGGTGCTGAAGGCTGCAATTTGGTCAGTACCCAAGGCACTGACTTGGCTGGTATCGAGCTTGCTCACTTGCGCGGTGCTCAACGCAGCAATGGCTGCAGTAGACAAGGCTTTCACTTGGGCCGTGGTCAATGCACCCACTTGCCCTGTGCTCAAGGCTTGCACTTGGCCTGTGCTCAACGCGGTGACGGCACCATTGCTCAATGCTTTGACCTGTGTGGTCGTCAAGGCACCGACTTGGGCTGTGCTCATGGCGTTGATCAAAGAAGCCGACAAGGTGCCCACTTGACCTGTGGTCAAAGCAGCCACTTGGGCGGTAGACAAGGCAGCCACATCTTCAGTCGCAAACGTCTTGAATTGATTGACCGACAAGGCCTGCAACTGGCTGGTGCTCAAGTTCGCCACATCAGACGATGTGAGGGTGCGCACCTGCGCTTGGCTCAGCGATTGCAATTGTGTGGTGGTCAAGGCGCCGACTTGCGCAGTGGTCAAAGCCAGCACATCGTCCGTGGACATCGCTTCCAACTGCGTGCTGGTGAGTGCTTGAACTTGGCTGGTGCCCAAAGCGGCCACCTCAGAGGTGGTCAAGGCTTTGATTTGATTGGCCGTCAATGCCGCCACTTGGGTGGTGGACAAACTGGTCAACGTGCTGGTGGAGAGACCCGCAACTTGCGCATCTTTCAATGCAGACACTTGGGTGGTGGTCAACGCGCCCACTTGTGAGGTGTTGAGTGCGTTCAAGTCGCCCACGGTGAGGCTTTGCACTTGCTCGGTGGTCAAGGCTTTGACTTGACCTGTGCTCAAAGCAGCCACCGCTGTGGTGGTCATGGCACCCACTTGTTTGGCGGTCAAGGCAGCCACTTGGGTGGTGCTCATGGCTTGCACGCTTGCGGCGTTGAACACGGCCACTTGGGTGGTGGTGAGGCCTGCCAAATTGGTGGTAGACACACCAGACAAGGTCGTGGTGGACAAGGCCTTCACTTGGTCCGTGCTGAGCGACGCCACTTGGCTGGTGCTCAAAGCATTGACTTGTGTGCTCGACATCCCTGCCACAGCAGAGGTGGTGAGCGCGCGCACTTGGCTAGAAGAAAGCGCACTGAGTTGATCTGTCGACAACTTGGCGACCGAAGCCGTGGTGAGCGCGGTGACTTGGGCTGCGTTCAGTGCTTTGACTTGACCTGTGGTCAAGGCACCCACTTGGGTGGTGGTCAAAGCAGCCATCGCGGCAGTGGTCATGGCTTTGACTTGGGTATCCGTCAAAGCTTGAACTTGGGCAGTGCCCATGGCGGCGACATCAGACGCATCCAATGCCTGCAATTGCGCGGCGCTCAAGGACTTGAGTTGGCTTGTTTGCAAAGCAGACACTTGCGTCGACGTCAACGCTGTCACTTGGTCAGCAGACAAAGATTTGATTTGCAAGTCTGTCAGCGATTGAACTTGCGTGGTGGTCATGGCCGCCACTTGGGTATTGCTCAACGCGGCTAAGCTAGCCACAGACAAACCTGCCACTTGCGCCGTGCTCAGAGCTGCCACTTGGGTGGTGTTCAAACTGGCAACGGTGGAGCCGCTCAAAGATTTCAACTGATTGGCCGTGAGCGACTGCACTTGCGTGGTGGTCATGGCGTTAAGTTGGTTGGCACTCAATGCAGCCACCGACAACACGGTCAACGATTTGACTTGGTCAGATGTCATGGCAGCCACTTGCGCGGTGCTCAGAGCTGCGACTTGGCTGGCCTTGAGTTTGGCCACACTGCCGGAGCTCAAACCATTGACTTGCGTCGTGGAGAGCGATTGCAACTGAGAGTCGCTCAAGGCATTCAACTCAATGGCCGTGAGGGCATTGAGTTGGCCGGTGCTGAGGGCACGAATTTGGTTGCTGCTGAATGCGGCCACTTGCGGGGCGGTCATGGCGGCCAGATCAGCGGTTTCAATGGCTTTGATTTGGTCCGAGCTCAACGCTTGCAGTTGCTCTGTCTTGAGCGCCTTGACTTGCGATGCCGTCATGGCTGCGACTTGCGATGTAGAAAAACCGGACATGTCCCGAGTTTCAAAAGCCGCAACTTGGGAAACTTTGAGGCTTGCAACTTGATCCGTGCTGAACGCACTGAGCTGCGAAGCAATGAGGTTGACGATCTGAT
>Ga0228703_1000476_pt1 | contig 29318 bp, 27 predicted proteins | sample McNCre217_Aug_MG_3_FD_178020 | JGI IMG/M metagenome (GOLD analysis project Ga0228703, IMG submission 178020) | Freshwater microbial communities from McNutts Creek, Athens, Georgia, United States - 29-17_Aug_MG | ecosystem: Environmental > Aquatic > Freshwater > Creek | place: USA: Georgia...
GCAGCAGCTGGTCGTGCAGCACTTCAAGCTCGCGCACCGGGCTGTGCGCCACGCTGAAGGTGACCGAGCGGTCGCCCTCGCGCAAAGGCAGGGCTGGCGTACCGCCGCTCGACGGCTCCAGGTCGCGGATGCGCCGCTGCAACTGCGCCAGCAAACGCGTGCCGTCTTCGCCGGGCACATCGTCAAAAAAGTCCAGGCGCGGCCACTGCGTGACTTGCTTGGCCGCCTGCAGGTCGTCAAACGCGTCGAGCTGACGAATGAAATCACGCCCCTGCCGCCCCCAGGCGGCCAGCAGCGTGGGGGCGTGCAGGTGCATCTGCGCCAGCGGCAAATCGGCCAGGGCCTCGCCGCGGTAGGCGTGGCGCCGCCGCTCGGCCTGTAGCCACTCACGCCCGTCAATGATGTCACCCCAGTGGTGCTCGCAGGGATTGGGCACGGCCAGCATCACTTGGCTGTGTGCGGCCAGCGCGGCCAGCATCTCCAGCAACTGCCCGGGCATGTGACTCATGCCGAACACCGACACGCGCCGCGCCACGGGACTCGCCAGCGGCTGGCCCGATTGCAGGTGCGCCAGCGCCCGCGCATGCAACGCCGGGCGGGTGGCCTCGCGCTGGTCCTCATCGAGCGTGGCCAGTACGCGCCGCCACAGTTCGGCCTGCCAGAGCTGGTCGTCGGCCAGCGCCTCTTCGCCTGCGGCCTTGCACAGCACATCGCGCCCGGCAGCCCAGTCCTGCAGCCAGTCGGGTCGGTAGATCTGGTACTGGTCAAACAGGTCGGCCAAGCGACTGGCCAGTTGCAGCAGGCGGTCGGGCTCGTCGCCTCTCAAAAAACCTGCCACGGGTTTGAACACAGGGTCACTCAGGCAGCCGGGCAACAAGGCCATCAGCCGCCAGGTCATCGGGAGTTTGTCCAGCGGCGAGTCGGGCGGGACGTTGTGCATGCCCAGCACCTGCCGGTAAGTGCGCCACAAAAAGCGCGAGGGCAGCTCCACCCGCGTGGCCGCGCACACCCCGCCCTGGCGGGCCAGCTCGATCTTGATCCACTCGGCCATGCCGTTGCTCTGCACCAGCACCACTTCGCTTTCCAGCGGGTGCAAAGGGTGCGTGCGCAGCCAGAGCGTGAGGGTGTCGGCCAGCACCTCGGCACGGTGGCTGTGCAGGGCGATGAAGCCGGGTGAAATGGGAGAAGCGGGCATGCAGAAGGGGCGAACCGATGGCGGCAGAAAGCATCAAGAATAGCCGCAATCCACCCCGCCGCTGGTGACATCCGCCAGCTTGTTCTTGCCCATTTTTTAAGCACCGCCTGCCAAGCCAGCAAAGACGGGCCTTGACGCAGTTGTTCATGGACTTATCCACACCTTTGGGCACGGTCTGTGGGGACAGTCTCCATCGGGATAGGAAGGCTTTTGAATGACTTATAAAGTCCACCCATGATGCACTTCTACGAACCGCACTTGGGCCACGGCCTCAAGCACGACCCGTTCAACTCGATCGTCGGCCCCCGCCCCATCGGCTGGGTGTCCAGCCGCAGCGCAGACGGCGTGCTGAATCTGGCGCCCTACAGTTTCTTCAGCGCCTTCAACTATGTGCCGCCGCTGATCGGGTTTTCGAGCATCGGGCGCAAGGATTCGCTCAACAACATCGAGGCCACGGGCGAGTTTGTCTGGAACCTGGTCACACGCGACCTGGCCGAAGTAATGAACCAGACCTGCGAGGCGGTGCCGCCCGAGGTGGATGAATTTGCATTGGCAGGCCTCACGCCTGAGCCGTCGCGCATCGTGGGGGTGCCGCGTGTGGCGCAGAGCCCGGTGAGTTTCGAGTGCCGCTGCACGCAGATCCTTCAAATGGAAGACCTGCAAGGCCAAAAGATCCAGACCTGGATGGTGTTCGGCCAGGTGGTGGGCATCCACATCGACCAGCGGCTGGTGCCTGGGGGGGTGTACGACACGGCCCGCGCAGGGCACATCCTGCGCGGCGGTGGCCCGGCGGACTATTTCAGCATCGGGCCGGAGCAGCTGTTCAAGATGTACCGACCCGAAAGCGGCGCACGCGGCTTGCCCAAGTGAATGGGTGGCTGCAGCGGATCACTTCATCGTGACCGACAAACCAGGCAGAGGCTTTGAAAACTCAACCGACCAGTGTTCACCCGGCGCAATCGCGAACGCGTCGGTCCAGGTGCCTGTGGTGACCACATCGCCCGGCTGCAGATCGGTCGCACCGGGGCATTGGCGCAGTTCGTTCAGAAAGTGGTGGAGCGCCAGCAAGGGGCTGTCCAGCACGTTGCGCCCTGGCCCCTGAGCGACAGGCTCGCCGTTTTTGGACAGCACAGCCTGTGCCGACGCCAGCAAGGCGTTAAGCGCATCGGCATCTTCAGCCAGATCGCGCACGGGCACACGCGGCCCGATCAGCAAACGTGCATGCAATGCGCTGTCGGCCACGGTCTCACTGGCGGTGAACTTCCAGTCAGGGCAATGGGTCTGCACCACCTCAAAACCAGGTGCCAGCCACTCGATGGCCTCGAACAACTGCTGGACCGTGGCGTTGGGGGTTGGCGTGGCGCGCAGACCAAACACGATTTCCGGCTCGATGCGCGGCTGGCAGGTCCCCGTGAGGTCGATCGTGCCCTCGCCATCGCACACGCTCAGGCCAGTGTCCCACACCGTGCCCCAGATGGGCGCGAACACCTTGTAGAGCGGCCAGATGGTGCGGTTGGTGAAACCGATCTTGTAGCCTCGGGGCACCTCACCGCGTAGCCGTCGCAAATGACGAACAGCCAATGCTTTTTGGTAGGCCGCATCCAATCCTTCGGGGGCGCCAGATCGAACGGCGGGCGACCAAATCTGGGCCTGGTCATGGTGCTGGAGGAGTAGTTCAGGGCTCATCGGCCCACTATAGCCCCCGCGACAAGCAAGCACTGGCACACGCGCTACAGTGCGGCCATGGACCAACCGACCCCCGCCCACCTGGCTGCCACGCCACTGATCGACAGCGACCACCCCGAGGTGATCGCCTTTGCCCGCCAGCATGCGCAAGGCAGCGATGACCGTGAGCGTGCTGTGGCGCTGAACCTGGCCGTGCGCGACCTGATCCGCTACGACCCTTACAAGATCGATCTGTCACCCCAGGGCATGCGTGCCAGCACGGCGCTGCGTCAAGGCCATGGCTGGTGTGTGCCCAAGGCCGCCTTGCTGGCAGCCGCGTGCCGTGCGGCAGGCATCCCGGCGCGGCTGGGCTACGCCGATGTGCGCAACCACCTGAGCACTGAGCGCCTGCGCCAAACCATGCAGACCGATGTCTTCATCTGGCACGGCTACGCCGACCTCTGGTTGGGCGGCCACTGGGTCAAGGCCACGCCCGCGTTCAACATCGAGTTGTGCAACAAGTTCGGCCTGCTGCCGCTGGACTTTGACGGGCACAGCGACTCGATCTACCACCCCTTTGACAAGTCGGGCAACCGGCACATGGAGTACGTGCAGCAGCGCGGCACGTTTGACGACATGCCGCTGGCGCAGATCACTGCCGACTTCGATGTGGTTTATGGCCCATGGATGAAAAGCCAGCACCAGCTGCAAACGGCCAGCTTCGAGCAGGATGTGCAGAAAGAAAACTGACACCATGAAGACAACTTTCCCCTTTTTGCCCCTCTCCCTGGCTTTGGCACTGCCCGCTCTGGCCCAGACGCCCGCCGCAGCGCCCTCTGCCCCTGCCAGCGCGGCCTCCGAAGCCACTGCCAGCAAACCCGCAGCGTCCGCACCTGCCAATGGGCTGAAGCCCTATGCCGAAGTGGTCAAGGACAGCCAGGAGCTGCCTGGCCACTTCACGATGCACCAGAAAGACGACAAGGTCTGGCTGGCCATCCGGCCCGAGCAACTCAACCAGCCCTTCTTCTTCACGGCCAACGTGAGCCGATCGGTGGGTGAACGCGGCCTGTACGGCAGCCAGATGGGCCGCTCGCACCTGGCCACATGGCGCCGCGTGGGCAACCAGATGCAGCTGGTAGCGCTCAACACACGCTTTCATGCCAAACCCGGTACACCGCAAGCACAATTCGTTTCTGAATCGTTCTCGGAAAGCCTGCTGGCCAGCGCTCCGGTGGTGTCGCTCAAACACACCGACACGCAAGCCGTGCTGGTGGAAGCCAACGCCCTGCTGATGAACGACATCCCCGGTTACCAGACCGCACTGGAAGAGGCCTTCCGGATGCCCTTTGCACTGGATACCAAGAACTCCGAATTCGCCTCGGTCAACAACACGCCGGACAACAGCGGACTGGAAGTGCGGGCACATTTCTCGGTGTCCAAACTGTCCGCAGCGCCACTGACGCCACCGGCCACGCCCGCACCGCCCCCACCCAAAACCACGCCCGATCCACGCAGCCTGTTCAGCAGCTTTTATTACAGCTTCGCCAAGCTGCCCGCCCAACCTTTGTCACCCCGCCAGGCGGATGAGCGCATCGGCTATTTCGTGATGACGCGCACGGATTACACCGAAGACACGCAGCCCAAAACCAAGCAGCACTGGATCAAGCGCTGGCGCCTGGAAAAGGAGCACCCGGAGGCGGCCCTGTCGGCCCCCAAGCAGCCCATCACTTTCTGGCTGGACAAGAACATCCCCATCAAATACCGCGAGTCGGTACGGCAAGCTGTGCTGGAATGGAACAAGGCTTTCGAGAAAATCGGCTACCAGAATGCCATTGTGGTCCAGCAGCAATCGGACACCGACAGCTTCAACAACATGGACGCACGTCACGCCTCGGTGCGCTGGTTCACCGGGTCTGACATCGGCTTTGCCATTGGTCCAAGCCATGCCGACCCGCGCACGGGCGAGATTCTGGACGCGGACATGGGCATGTCGGATGTGTTCGCCCGTGGGGCGCGCCGCCAGGTGAGCGAAGACCTGCGACACCCCCACGTCAACCATGACGCAGCGCATTGCGACTACGCCGAACAAGCACAGCAAGAGCTGGGCTTTGGCATGGACCTGCTCGAAGCCCGGGGCCTGGACATGGATGGCCCTGAAGCCGAAGCCCTGGCTCAAGCGTATGTGAAAGCGACCATGATGCACGAGGTCGGCCATGTGCTGGGGCTGCGCCACAACTTCCGCGCCTCCACGGCCTACAGCCTCCAGGACCTGCACAACCCGGCCTTTGCCGGGAGCAAAGGACTGTCCACTTCGGTCATGGACTACATCCCCTTCAACCTCACCGCCGAAGGCCAGCCCACATCGCAGATGGTCATGCGCACCCTGGGTGAATACGACTACTGGGCCATCGAATACGGCTACCGGGAAATCGCAGCAACCGACGAGGCCAAGGTGCTGGCCCAAATCGCCAGCCGCGCCCGCGAGCCCCAGCTGGCCTTTGCCACCGACGAAGATGCGGGCTACGGCCCGGTCAGCGGTGTGGACCCGCTGATCAACCGCTTTGATCTGGGCAACGACCCACTGACCTACTACAAGCACCGCATGCAGCTGTCCAAAGAGCTGTGGCGCCGCATCGAGAAACTGAAGCTGGCCGATGGCGAAAGCTATGAACGTTTGACCCGCAGCTTCATGAGCGGCTTTCGCGCTGTGAGCAACATCGCGCCGCTGGCGGCCAAATACGTGGGCGGCATGCTGACCCGGCGTGACCGTGCGGGCGGACTGCCCCTGGCCGAGCCCGTGCCTGCTGCACGCCAGCAGGAAGCCCTGAACCTGATCAGCCACGACTTCTTCCAGGCCAACAGCTTCCGCTTCAAGCCTGACTTGCTGGCCCGCCTGGCGCAAGACCCGATGGATCGCGATGACCCCCGCCAGGACCTGTCAGTGCCTGCCATGGTGCTGAGCCTGCAAAAGGCGGTGCTCGATCCGATCATGTCGGCCCAGACCGCGCAGCGTCTGGCCGAGTCGCCCCTGCGCGATCTCGCAGGCCACAACAGCCTGACGCTGGCCGCCGTCTACACGCGCTTGCAGTCAGACATCTGGAGCGAAGTGGGCAGCGGCCAACAACCCGACCTGCTACGCCGCAATCTGCAGCGTGAACATCTGCGCCGCAGCATGGACAGCCTGCTGCGCCCCACAGCAGCCATGCCCGCAGATGTGCGCAGTGTGCAGCGCCTCTTGTTGTCGCAGCTGGCCGACCGCCTGGAGCAACGCCTGAAAGCGGGTGCGCTGCAGCTCGAAACTCAGGCCCACTACAAGGACGCCCTGGGCAGCATCCGCGCCACATTGAGCGCCAACCTGCAGCGCAATGGCTGAGCCTCTTCAGGTGCTCAACAAAAAAGGCCCTGAAAGGCCTTTTTCATGCGAGCGCAACCCGGATCAGCCCGGCCGCACCATGTTGCAACTGCTGGGCAGACGCGCTTGGTCAGCACTGATCTGGCGGATCACCCTGAATCCGTAGCCCGAGCCTTCCACATCGAACCTGACGCCAGGCGATCCCTGCCGCTCCATGACGCCCACGGCCAGCGGCTGCTGGAACTGGTGGTCCTGTGCGCGCATGAAGCCGGTCTGCCCGGCCATGCTGACACGGGCTTTCTCCAGTTGCAAGGCCACTGCCAAAGGCTCGCTTGAACCTGCTTTCTCCAGTGCCTGCACATAGGCCTCGACCAGCAGCTGCATGCGCAGGTGCACATAGTCTTCCGAAGGCTTGGCAAAGCGTTGACGGAAGGACTGGTAGAAGGCCTCGCTGGCCGGGCCTGGCACATTGGGCAGCCAGTCGGCCACAGCGATCACACGGCCCACACCCGCATCACCCAGAGCCGCCGGAGCGCCAAGGGCGTTGCCATAGAAGGTGTAGAACTTGCCCTCGTAACCCGCCTCTCGCGCGGCCTTGACCAACAGCGTCAGGTCGTTGCCCCAGTTGCCGGTGATGACGGCCTGCGCGCCCGAGGCCTTGATCTTGGCGGCGTAGGGCAAAAAGTCTTTCACCCGGCCCATGGGGTGCAGCTCGTCACCCACGATCTTGACGTCAGGCCGCAGGGTGTCGAGCTGGCGGCGCGCCTCGCGCAACACGGCCTGGCCAAAGCTGTAGTCTTGCCCGATCAGGTAGGCGGATTTGACGGTTTTGTCGTCCTTCAGAACCTGCATGAGCGCGGTCATGCGCATGTCGGCATGGGCGTCGAAGCGGAAATGCCAGAAGCTGCATTTTTCGTTGGTCAGCACCGGGTCGACGGCCGAATAGTTGAGAAACAACACGCGTTTGCCTGGCTCGCGTTCGTTGTGCTTGTTGATCGCGTCGATCAGGGCCAGCGCGTTCGACGAAGAATTGCCTTGCAGCACCACCTGGGCGCCATCGTCCACCGCTGAGCGCAGGGCCGACAAGGCTTCCTCGTTCTGGCCCTTGCTGTCGTAACGCTGCAGCTCCAGCAGCCGCATGCCTTGGGCGGTCTTGACGCCGCCGCGTGCGTTGACGCGCTCCACCGCCCAAGCGATGTTGCGCACCACGGCTTCGCCCGTGTTGGCAAAGGGGCCGGAGAGGCTTTCAATCATGGCCAGGCGAATGGGCGCGGGTGTTTGAGGAAAAACAGGGAAAGCCGCGGCAGCACAGACCCAAGCCAGCGCTGCGCGACGAAACAAGTTCGTGCGCATGAAAAAATCAGTGGAAAAAATCAGAACTTCAGCGTCTTGACGCCTTGCGCGGTGCCCAGCAGGCAGACTTGCGCTTTTTGCAAGGCAAACACGCCCACCGTGACCACGCCAGGCCACTGGCTGACGGTGTTTTCAAAAGCCACCGGATCGGTGATCTTCAGGCCTTTCACATCGACGATGTGCTGGCCGTTGTCGGTCACCAGCGGCTGGCCGTCTTTCAGGCGCACAGCGGCGGTGCCGCCCATGGCCGCAAACTGGCGCACCACGCGGGCGGTGGCCATGGGGATCACTTCGACCGGCAGCGGAAAAGCACCCAAAGCGTCCACCAGCTTGCTCTCGTCGGCGATGCAAACGAACTGTTTGCTCTGGGCCGCCACGATTTTTTCGCGGGTGAGCGCCGCACCACCGCCCTTGACCATGTGGCCCTGGTGGTCGATCTCGTCCGCGCCGTCGATGTAGACCGACAGGCTTTCGACCTCGTTGCTGTCGAACACCGGGATACCGAGCGCTTTGAGGCGCACGGTGGAAGCTTCGGAACTGGAGACCGCGCCTTTGATCTGGTCTTTCATGGTGGCCAGGGCGTCGATGAATTTGTTGACCGTGGAGCCAGTGCCCACGCCGACGATTTCGCCAGGAACAACGTATTGCAGGGCGGCCTGGCCCACCAGGGCTTTGAGTTCGTCTTGGGTCATGAGGAATTCCGGGTCTGAGACAATAAAGGGATCAACCCGGAATTATCCAATGTCGCTGATCCCCTACGCTCTGGCCCGCTCGTTTTTGTTCAAAATGGACCCCGAAGAGGCCCACGAACTGACCATCGAGGGCCTGGCCCGCACCCAGAACACCCCGCTCGACCGCGTCTACCGCCAGCCGTTTGTGGACCACCCCGTCACGCTGGCGGGCCTGCACTTTCCCAACCGGGTGGGTCTGGCCGCCGGGCTCGACAAGAACGCCCGCTGCATCGACGGCCTGGGGGCCATGGGCTTTGGTTTTGTCGAAGTCGGCACCGTCACGCCCAAAGCGCAGCCGGGCAACCCGAAGCCGCGCATGTTCCGCCTGCCCGAGGCGCAAGCCTTGATCAACCGCCTGGGCTTCAACAACGATGGACTGGACGCGTTCATCGCCAACGTCAAACGCTCCAAATTCCGCCAGCACGGTCGCCTGCTGGGTCTGAACATCGGCAAGAACGCCGCCACGCCGATTGAAAACGCCACCGACGATTACCTGATCGCCCTGGCCGGGGTCTACCCGCACGCCGACTATGTGACGGTGAACATTTCCAGCCCCAACACCAAGAACCTGCGCGCCCTGCAAAGCGACGAGGCGCTGGACGGCCTGCTGGGTGCCCTGGTGGCGCGGCGCGAAGAACTGGCTGCCGAGCATGGCCGCCGCGTGCCCATGTTCCTGAAAATCGCCCCCGATCTGGACGAGACGCAGGTGGGCGTGATTGCCGCCACCCTGCAAAAGCACGGCATGGACGGCGTGATCGCCACCAACACCACGCTGGCCCGCGACGCCGTGACCGGTCTGCCCCACTCGGAAGAAATGGGCGGCCTGTCGGGTGCGCCGGTGTTGGAAGGCAGCAACCGTGTGATCCGTCTGCTGCGCGCAGCCTTGGGCAAGGACTTCCCCATCATCGGGGTGGGCGGCATCCTGAGCGGCCACGATGCCATCGCCAAGATCGAAGCCGGGGCCGACGTGGTGCAGATCTACACCGGGCTGATCTACAAAGGCCCGGCGCTGGTCACCGAAGTGGCCAGTGCGCTGCAGCAGATGAAGCGCTGAGACAAACAGCCTGGGGCCATCAGCATGGCCCCGTGTGCTCAGTCCTTGAAATACACCAGCTGGTGTGTACTGGCCAGCAGCTGGCCCTCAGGGCTCCAGAGTTCGCCGGTCTGGTCAAAGTAGCCATGGCGGTAGTTGAGTGCCTTGGCCACACCCAGCACATGGCGCGAGCCCACCTGTGCCAGCAAGGCGCTGTCGGCATGGAAATAGGTGGTCAATGACACCGTGCCAATCAGTGCACGGCGGCGGCGTCGGATGTAGATGCGCGGGAAAAAGCTGTCGCTCATGGCTGCCAGCGAAGCAAAGTCCATCGCACGCTCGGGTTCGTCACGCACCCACAGGCAGGAGCGTGAATGGGTTTGCTCCTGTTCATCAAAGACCGTTGGGAAAGCACCATCGACAAAGCGCATGTCGTAACGCTGCGGCCAGGCAGGCATGCCTTTCACAGCCATGCGGGGCACCGCATCGGGCACGGGCGTGTTGGTGGGCATCACGGCCTCGACATCCGACCAGGTCTCACGCCGCACGGCAAACACCGCTGTGGCGGTGCCCACCACACCTTCGGCCTGATGGGCTTCGATGATCCAGTGCTGGGTGGAACGGTTGGTGCGCACGGGCCGCGCCAGAAAACGGATGTCGCCATCGGCCACCGGGGCCGCAAAATTGACCGTCAACGCCACCGGCTCGCCCAGACGATCGGGGTGCAGCATGGCGGACTGCAAGAGCTGCGCTGCGGTAGTGCCGCCAAAAGGACCAACCATATTGGCGTAAGCCGGGTGGGTTGCGACCTTGAATTCGTTGGGAGCGGCAATCTGGAGGGCGATGGCTTCGTCAAGTGGGTGCATGAACGCATGATGGCGCACAAGCAATGCCTGCGCTGTCCCGCAAGCGATCAGGCCAAGCGGGCGCAGACTTCTGCGGCAATCGCCAGTGAGCTGGTCAAACCCGGTGATTCAATGCCCAGCAGGTTCATGAGACCCGGCACACCGTGCTCGGCAGGTCCCTGGACCATGAAGTCAGCTGCTGCCTCGTGCGGGGCGTTGATCTTGGGGCGCATGCCCGCGTAGCCTGGCTGCAAGGCACCGTCAGCGAGCGCAGGCCAATATTTGCGCACCTCGGCATAAAACGCATCGCCCCGGCGCGGGTCCACCTGCAGATCAGCAGGGTCATTCACCCACTGCACATCGGGACCGAACTTGGCCTGACCGCCCAGGTCGAGCGTGAGGTGCACGCCCAAACCCGCCGCTTCGGGCACGGGATAGATCAAGCGCGAAAACGGGGCCTTGCCCGCCAGCGTGAAGTAATTGCCTTTGGCGAAGTACGCCAAGGGAAGGGCTTGAGGCAACCCAACCTTGTCGAGCCCATCCATGCCGCGCGCCAGCGCCACCGCATTCAGGCCTGCGGCATTGACCAACACCTTGCAAGCCAGCTCGGTACCGTCTTGTGTGCGCACAAGCATGGGGTGTGTGTTGGTGCCTTGCTTGAGGCCGATGTGCTGCACAGGCGAAACCAGCGCCAGCAGGCCACCTGCGTTTTCCATGTCGCCTTGCAGGGCCAGCATCAGGCCATGGCTGTCCACCACACCTGTACTGGGCGAGAGCAGCGCCGCTTCGCAGGCGAGCGAAGGCTCCAGCGCTTTCGCTTCGCCAGCGCTGATTTTTTGCAGGTCGTGTACGCCGTTGGCCCCAGCTTTGGCCACGATGCCATCAAGCGCCTTCACCTGTTCGGGGCTGGTGGCCACAATCAGTTTGCCCAGGCGCTGGTGCGCCACACCCCGCTCGGCGCAATAGACGTAGAGCATCTCTTTGCCCTGTACACACAGCCTGGCCTTGAGCGAACCCGCCGGGTAATAAATGCCCGCATGAATGACCTCGCTGTTGCGCGAACTGGTGCCGGTGCCGATGGCGTTTTCCGATTCGAGCACCATCACCTCGTGGCCCGCCAACGCCAGCGCACGCCCCACCGCCAGGCCAACGACCCCGGCTCCGATCACCACTGCATCGATTTGTTCCATAGGCGTCATTGTGGCGCAGAGATCGGCGTGCCGTAGGAGCGGCGCCCTCGCCGCGAATGGGCATCCGCAGGCCACAAGCATTCGCCCCAGGGGCGGGGCTCCCACACAACACCTCCCACATCAGGCTTCCACAAAACACCGCACTGACACCCGCAAGACAGACACCTTCACACGGCACAGGCAGACTGCAAGGCATTCAAAGAGGAGACCGTTTCATGTCGCTGTTCAATCTCAAGGGCAAAGTGGCCGTCGTCACCGGATCGAGCCGAGGCATTGGCCGATCGATCGCGCACCAGCTGGCCAAACAAGGTGCCAGGGTGGTGGTGTCCAGCCGGAAACAGGATGCCTGTGAGCTGGTGGTCAAGGAGATTCAGGCGGCAGGTGGCGAGGCGATGGCGATTGCCGCCAGCATTTCGAGCAAGGAGCAGCTGCAAAACCTGATCGACCAGACGCGCCAGACCTGGGGCCCGATCGACATCCTGGTGTGCAACGCGGCCACCAACCCTTATTACGGTCCGACCACGGGCATGAGCGATGAGGTGTTTGACAAGGTCATGCGCAACAACGTGCTGTCCAACACCTGGCTGTGCACCATGGTCTACCCGGACATGAAGGCCAAGAAGGACGGCGCCATCGTGATCGTGTCGTCGATAGGCGGGTTGCACGGCTCGGCCATCATCGGGGCGTACAACATTTCCAAGGCGGCCGACATGCAGCTGGCGCGCAACCTGGCGGTGGAATGGGGCCCGGACAACATCCGCGTGAACTGCATCGCGCCGGGCCTGATCAAGACCGACTTTGCCAAGGCCTTGCACGAGGACCCGGTGCTGAGCACCAAATACAACAACGAGACGCCTTTGCGCCGCATGGGCGAGCCGGACGACATTGGGGGCGTGGCGGTGTTCCTGGCCAGCCCGGCCGGGCAGTATGTGACGGGGCAGACCATCGTGGCCGATGGGGGGATGATGATTCGCTGATTTTTGTTGACCCGTGTTCCGCTGGGCATGCGGTGGGGGCGGGCACCTCATACTGGGGTACCAGAAATCGGCACCCGCCCCCACCGCATGCTCAGCTCTGTGGTTCTAGAAAGCGAGCCACTAAAAAAACAAAAAGCCCCGCATGCGGGGCTTTTTGGCTTGAAGGATTCTTCGATCAGGCGAAGTTGGCTTCGGCGAAAGACCAGTTCACCAGATTGCTCAGGAAAGTCTCAACGAACTTGGGACGCATGTTGCGATAGTCGATGTAGTAGGCGTGTTCCCACACGTCCACAGTCAGCAGCGCTTTGTCGGCAGTGGTCAGAGGAGTGCCCGCAGCGCCGGTGTTGACGATGTCGACCGAGCCGTCGGCCTTCTTGACCAGCCAAGTCCAGCCGGAGCCAAAGTTGCCCACGGCGCTCTTGACGAAGGCTTCCTTGAAAGCGGCGTAGCTACCGAACTTGGCGTTGATGGCTGCAGCCAGAGCGCCTGTGGGCTCACCGCCGCCCTGGGGCTTCATGCAGCTCCAGAAGAAGGTGTGGTTCCAGATCTGGGCGGCGTTGTTGTAAACACCACCACTGGACTTCTTAACGATTTCTTCGAGGCTCATGCTCTCGAATTCGGTGCCCTTTTGCAGGTTGTTCAGGTTCACAACGTAAGCGTTGTGGTGCTTGCCGTGGTGGAACTCCAGGGTTTCCTGGCTGTAGTGAGGGGCCAGCGCGTCGATGGCGTAAGGCAGTGCGGGCAAGGTGTGTTCCATGGTGTCCTCTTGTGGGTGGTGTGGGTTTGAATGAACTTGTGCATTTTAGGGGAGCGCAATGCCCCTTGATGTCTGCGGGGTCACTGAAGCGGTTATCAGGGTTGTTTGGGCAGGACGGGGCCGGGGTTCCTCATGCTGGGGTACCAGAAATCGTCACCCCGGCCCCGCCCTGCCCAAACAATGTGGTGACTCAGTCTTTCACCCTCAGCGGCACCACACCATCAGACAACGTCGCCTGAACGCTTTGCCCAGGCTGGAACTGCACGGCCTGGGTCAGGGCCTGGCCGTTTTCGTCGCTCAGCCAGGCGTAACCACGATCCAGCACGCGCCGCGGGTCCACCGACGACAGGCGCAAAGCCGCACGTTCGAGCCGCTGCACGCGCTGCTGCACTTGCTGGCCACGGCTGAATTCCAGACGGTCGGACAAGCGCAACAATCGGTGCCGGCCATCCGTCACCTGGCCCTGGACAGCCGCATGCAAACGGTGCGAGAGCCGGTCCAGCCATTGCCGATGCGAGCCCAGTTGCGCCTGCGGCCGCCCCAGACGGGCAGCCAGGCTGTCCAGGCGCTGGGCCTGGCGGTCTTGCTGGCGCTGCACACTGCGCTCAAGCCGGTGGGCCAGCGCAGACAAAAGCTGCACAGATTCGTCCCGGGCCGTGGCGGCCATTTCAGCCGCCGCAGTGGGCGTGGGGGCACGCACATCGGCCACAAAGTCAGCGATGGTGAAATCGGTCTCATGCCCCACCCCGCTGATGACGGGCACCGGGCTGGCGGCGATCACACGGGCGAGTTGTTCGTCGTTGAAAGCCCACAGGTCTTCCATCGAGCCACCACCGCGCACAAGCAGGATCACGTCGACCGGCAGGCTGAGCGGGTTGTCCTCGGCGGTGAGGGCGTACATCTGTTGCAGAGCCTGCACCAGTGTGGGCGCAGCGCCTGTACCCTGTACCAGTGCAGGAACCATCAGCACCGGGATGTGCGGCACGCGCCGCTGCAGGGCGGTCACCACGTCGTGCCAGGCGGCAGCGCCCAGCGAAGTCACCACCCCAATGGCACGGGGCTGGACGGGCAGCTCGCGCTTGTGGACGGGGTCGAACAAACCTTCGCCTTCGAGCTTGGCCTTGAGGCGCAAAAACTGCTCGAACAAAGCGCCCTGCCCGGCCCGCTCCATCGACTCGACAATCAGCTGCAGATCACCTCGGGCTTCGTACACGCCCAGGCGGCCACGCACCTCGACCAGTTCGCCGTCGCGTGGCGAGAAGTTCATCAGACTGGCGGCGCGGCGGAACATGGCGCAGCGAATCTGCCCCGCCTCGTCCTTGAGCGAAAAATAACAATGCCCGCTGGCGGCTCGCGAAAAGCCCGAAATCTCCCCACGAACGGCGACCGGATTGAAACGGGCGTCCAGCGTGTCAGCCACAGCGCGGCACAGCGCAGAGACCGTCCAGGCACGTGGCGTCAAATCAGAATCCTGTGCCATCAAGCCTGTCTCCATCGGTGTTTCACGCCCATTTGGGCTGGCAAAGCGCATCTGCTCATTCAAAGTACTCCACAGAGTGGGCGTCTCCGTTCACATGCCCTCCGCAATCAGAATAAACTTTCAAACAGAATCATAAATTGTTGATTTAAAAGTATTTTTCAGGAAATTCATCATGAAAACAAAATGACTTCTGAAAACCAAGGGACTGGAAAACACCAAAAAATCAAAGTTCTTCACAAAGTTATCCACATCCTGGCAAACCAAGAAAGTCCGCCAAACGGCCCAAACAGGCGGTGGGACATAATGCTTCACACGGTGCGCCAGACATCATACCCAGCGCATCCGGCACCCCACCTCCTTCGCACAACCCATGCCCCGCCCCTTTCACCAATGGCTTCCTGAGCAATGGCTTGGCCGTGGACTGGTTGCGCAATGCCTGCGTCCCGTGTCCTGGATTTATGGTGCCTTGGTTTGGGCCCGGCAACAGGCCTATGCCTGCGGCTGGCTGGCTCCACAACGGGTGTCGGCCACTGTCATCATGGTGGGCAATGTGGTGGCCGGTGGCGCGGGCAAAACCCCGACCACCATGGCCCTGGTACAACACCTGCGGCAAGGCGGTTGGTCCGTGGGCGTGGTCTCACGCGGGCATGGCCGCCAGACCCAGGACACCCGCCCTGTGCTGCCGCTCAGCACCCCGGTCGAGGTGGGCGATGAGCCTTTGCTGATCCAGCAGGCCACAGGCGTGCCGCTGTGGGTGGGGGCCTCGCGTGCCGAAGCCGCGCAGGCCCTGCTGCAAGCCCACCCGGACACACAGATCATCGTCTGCGATGACGGGCTGCAGCACCTGTCGCTGGCACGCGACATTGAAATCTGCGTCATGGACGAGCGTGGTGCAGGCAACGGCTGGCTGCTGCCCGCAGGTCCTCTGCGCGAGCCCTGGCCGCGCCCGGTGGATCTGCTGCTGCACACGGGTCCGCCTGCGGTGGCTGGTGGCTTTCAAGGCCAACGCCAATTGGCCCCCTGGGCCCTGCGCGCCAGCGGCGAACGGGTCAACCTCTCCAGCCTGCAAGGGCAGCCCGTGGATGCGGTGGCGGGACTGGCGCGGCCCGAGGCCTTTTTTGACATGCTGCGCAGCGCAGGCCTGCAACTGGCCCACACCCATGCCCTGCCCGACCATGCCGACTTTGCCGACTGGCCACAGGCCCCGTTGGCGCGCCCGCTGCTGTGCACCGAAAAAGACGCGGCCAAACTCTGGCAGCGCCAGCCGCAGGCCCTGGCCGTGCCGCTGCAGCTGGAGATCGAGCCGGGCTTCTGGGCCGCGCTCGACGCCTTGCTGGTCGAGCGTGCTGGCACCCCGGTATCATCGGCGCATGGACAAAAAACTGCTTGAATTGCTGGTCTGCCCGGTCACCAAAGGGCCGCTCCAGTTCGACCGCGAGCGCCAGGAGCTGCTCTCGCGCAGCGCCCGTCTGGCCTACCCGGTGCGCAACGGCATTCCGATCCTGCTGGAAAACGAAGCCCGCACCCTGAGCGACGAAGAAATCGACCAACTCGCGGCCCAGCGCCCTGCTGTTTGAAGGGGCCGCCTTGGACTTCACCGTCATCATCCCGGCGCGCATGGCGTCAAGCCGCCTGCCTGACAAGCCCCTGGCCGACATCGCCGGTCTGCCCATGGTGGTGCGTGTGGCGCAGCGCGCTGCACAGTCCAAGGCCCATCAGGTGGTGGTGGCGGCCGACGACGCCCGCATCGTGGCCGCCTGCCAGGCCCATGGCGTGCAAGCCATCCTCACGCGCCAAGACCATGTGAGCGGCAGCGACCGCCTGGCCGAGGCCTGCCAGTTGCTGGGGCTCAATCCCGATGCGCTGGTGGTCAATGTGCAGGGTGACGAGCCGCTGATCCCGCCCGAGCTGATCAACGACGTGGCCCGTGTGCTGGCCGAACGCCCCGAAGCCAGCATGGGTACCGCCGCCCACGCTATCCATGAACTGACCGAGTTCACCAACCCCAATGTGGTCAAGGTCGTGATGGACGCGCGCCAGATGGCGCTGTATTTCAGCCGCGCCCCGATCCCTTGGTGGCGTGACGGCCAGAGTGCCGAAGGCTTCAAGGCCCTGCCTTCGCCTGCACCGCTGCGCCACATCGGTATTTACAGCTACCGCGCGAGTTTCCTGCAACAGTTCCCGCTGCTGCCGCCTGCGCCACTGGAAACCCTGGAATCGCTGGAGCAGCTGCGCGCCCTGTGGCACGGGCACCGCATCGCGGTGCATGTGAGCGATGCAGCACCCGGCCCCGGCGTGGACACCCCCGAAGACCTGGAGCGCGTGCGCCGCCTGCTGGGGGGCTGAAGGCCGTAAGCCAGTTGGCGGACTCGCGTGATATTCTCGAAACCATAAGGTCAGGCCCGCCTGACGACAAAAATCCAAAAGCTATCAGGAAAAAACCATGAGACTCATTTTGTTGGGCGCACCCGGCGCAGGCAAAGGCACCCAGGCCAACTTCATCTGCCAGAAGTACGGCATCCCCCAGATTTCCACCGGTGACATGCTGCGCGCTGCCGTCAAGGCCGGCACCCCTTTGGGCCTGCAAGCCAAGGCCGTGATGGAGTCGGGCGGTCTGGTCAGCGACGACCTGATCATCAACCTGGTCAAGGAACGCATTGCCCAGCCCGATTGCGCCAAGGGTTTCCTGTTTGACGGCTTCCCCCGCACCATCCCCCAGGCCGACGCCATGAAGGCTGCTGGCGTCAAGCTCGACTACGTGCTCGAAATCGATGTGCCCTTTGACGCCATCATCGAGCGCATGAGCGGCCGCCGCTCACACCCAGCCTCAGGCCGCACCTACCATGTCAAGTTCAACCCACCCAAGGTGGAAGGCCAAGACGATGTGACCGGCGAAGCACTGGTGCAGCGCGCCGACGACCAGGAAGAGACCGTCAAGAAGCGCCTGGATGTGTACAGCAGCCAGACCCGCCCTCTGGTGGACTACTACTCCGGCTGGGCCAAGGCCGACGCCTCCGCCGCGCCTAAATACCGTGCCATCAGTGGCACCGGCAGCGTGGAAGACATCACCGCACGTGCATTCGAGGCGCTGGCGAGCTGATCTTTTTCAACTCACCAAAGACAAAGCCCCGCGATGCGGGGCTTTGTTGTTTCTGGACTCAGTTCAGCAAATCCAGCAGCAAACTGATGCGTGCCTTGTAGGCATTGAGCCCCAGCGGGGCAGTCTGCAGCGCAGCGGGCTGGCCCACGATCTGCCCGTTTGCGCAACGGGTGCTCAGACGCACAGCCACGCCTTGGGCCTGCGCCTGGGCCAAGGCGGTCAGCAGGTTTTGGTGCACAGTGCCGTTGCCTGTGCCAGCCACCACCAACCCGTTCACGCCAGCACTCACCAGCGCCTGCACCTGCCGTGCATCGACGGCCGCATGGCTGTGCAGCACGGCCACCCATGGCCACTGCGCGATCGGTCGTGCCAGCGCTTGTGAGGCGTTGGCATGCGGGCGCTCTGGCGAGGCCTGGTCGGCATTGACCCATTCCACATGGCCCTGCACCACCCGGCCGCACAGGCCTGCATCGCCCGAACTGAAGGCATCGAGCCGGTAAGGGTGCACCTTTTGCACATCGCGCGCGCGGTGGATGTGCCCTGCGCAAACCGCCAGCACGCCCTGCACCTGCGGGTGACGCACCACGGTCAAGGCATCCAGCAGGTTTTGCGGGCCATCGGCCTCCAGCGAAGTGGCCGGGCGCATGGCGCAGGTGATGACCACCGGCTTGGAACTGTCCAGCACCTGCTGCAAAAACCAGGCGGTCTCTTCAAGTGTGTCGGTGCCGTGCGTGATGACAACGCCGCCCACCTCGGGCTGCGCCAGCCAATGCTGGCAACGCTGTGCCAGCGTTTGCCAGGTGGCGTGGTCCATGTCCTTGCTGTCGAGCTGGGCCACCTGCTCGCCCAGCAAGGTGTCGCCTTGCAGGGCATCGGTCAGGCCCGGTACGGCATCCAGCAGATGCTGCACGCCCAGCTGGGCCGCGGTGTAGCCCGTGTGGTCCGTCGGGCTGGCCGCCGTGCCCGCAATGGTGCCGCCAGTGCCCAAAACCACCCATTTGCCAAATTTTTTTGTCTGACCCACTTGCACAACCCGAAAAACTGGTTAAAAATACAGGTACTGGATAAAAAAACATATTCATCCAGCCCCCTGAGAGGAGTTCACCATGTCCGACAGCCCCAAACTGACACCGCGCCAGCAGGAAATCCTGGAACTGATCCAGAACACCATTGCCACCACCGGTGCACCACCTACGCGTGCAGAAATCTCCAGCACCCTGGGCTTCAAGTCAGCCAACGCCGCTGAAGAGCACCTCAAAGCGCTGGCCCGCAAAGGCGTGATCGAACTGGTTAGCGGCACCTCCCGCGGCATCCGCCTTAAAGGAAGCTCGCGCAGCGCGCTGCGCAACACCTCCGATCTCTTCAGCCTGGCCTTGCCAGGGCTCGCCCAATTGAGCCTGCCCCTGGTTGGCCGCGTGGCTGCCGGTTCGCCCATTCTCGCCCAGGAACACGTCGACCGAACCTACCATGTCGAAAGCAGTCTGTTCAGCGAACAGCCCGATTATTTGCTGCGTGTGCGCGGCATGTCGATGCGTGACGCCGGCATCATGGACGGCGACCTGCTGGCCGTCAAAGCCACCAAGGAAGTGCGCAACGGTCAGATCGTGGTGGCCCGCCTGGGCGAAGAGGTCACTGTCAAGCGCCTGCGCAAGAGCGCCAACATGATCGAGCTGCTGCCCGAAAACCCCGACTACCAGACCATCGTGGTCAACCCCGAAGAGCCTTTCGATATCGAAGGTCTGGCCGTGGGCCTGATCCGCAACACCTTGTTGATGTAAGCAACACCCTGCCGTCGGCATCAGGTGGCGGGCGCTGCACCCCTCTCTGGTCAGCCCTGATGTCTGGCGGCTTTTTCTGTCAATCCTGTCTGTGTCCAACCTCATGATTTTCTGAAAGGTTTCACATGGGAATCGCTCTGCTCACCTTCTCCAGCCTGTTCCAGGGTCTGTCTTCCTTGCACCGTGCTGCGGCCCCGGCCGTGCGCCAGGCCAACACTGCCCGTGTTTTCAGCAGCGTGCGGCCGGCCCGGACCACCAGCCCATTTCACCGTGCGGTCAGCGCATCCACTCAGGCCATCAAGTCCACTCGCCCTGCCATCAGCACCCCACTGCGTGTGGTTCGCCTGTCCGAGGGCGGCGAGCGCCCCGGTTCGGCCGGACGCATGGTGATTTCCGGCCGCATGGCCGATGTCTGCGCCGAACTGGACCGCCTGGCGGCCCGCGAGGCCGCAGCACTGGGCCACTGAAGATCAGGGGCCTCAGGCCCACGCCAAGCAAAGCAGCAACACCCTTTGCATCTGGCAAAAACGTGTCCGTCCTCCTCGGAGCAGGTCGGCATCAAGGCACAATGGAGGGATGAACATTGTGATCCTTGACGACTATCAGGATGTGGTGCGCAAGCTCGACTGCGCCACCAAGCTCGAGGCCTTTCCGGCCAAGGTGTACACCAACACGATCAAAGGGCTCGGGCAACTGTCGGTTCGCCTCAAGGACGCCGATATCATTGTCCTGATCCGTGAGCGCACAGCGCTGAACCGTGCACTGCTTGAAAAACTGCCCCGCCTGAAACTGATTGCGCAAACCGGCCGCGCAGGCAGCCACATTGACCTGGCCGCTTGCACCGAGCGAGGCATTGCGGTCGCCGAAGGCGTGGGCTCCCCCATCGCCCCAGCCGAGCTGACCTGGGCTCTGGTCATGGCCGCCATGCGACGCCTGCCACACTACATCGGCAACCTCAAGCACGGGGCTTGGCAACAGTCAGGGCTCAAATCGGCGTCCATGCCTGCCAACTTTGGATTGGGTGTGGTGCTGCGCGGCAAAACCCTGGGCATCTGGGGCTACGGCAAGATCGGTCAGCTGGTAGCCGGCTACGGCAAGGCCTTTGGCATGCAGGTGCTCATCTGGGGCAGCGAAGAATCGCGCATCCGTGCAGTGCAGGACGGCTTTGCCGCCGCCACCAGCCGCGAGGCCTTTTTTGAGCAGTGCGATGTGCTGTCCGTGCATTTGCGCCTGAACGATGCCACCCAAGGCATCGTCAAAGCCGAGGATCTGGGGCGCATGAAACCCACCGCACTGTTCGTCAACACCTCACGCGCCGAGCTGGTGGAGCCCAATGCACTGATCAGCGCACTCAATCGGGGTCGCCCCGGCTTGGCGGCGATTGACGTATTCGAATCAGAACCCATCCTGCAAGGCTCGGCTTTGCTGCGTCTGGAAAACTGCATCTGCACGCCGCACATCGGCTACGTCGAGAAAGACAGCTATGAGCTGTACTTTGGCGCGGCATTCGACAACGTGGTGAATTTCATCAAAGGCACGCCCACCAACATCGTCAACCCCGGCGCACTCCAGGTCCGCCGCTGATGCATCCCGAACAGACCTCGCCTGCATCCAGGCTGCCCGGGGTGCTGTGGCCGATGATGTTCGGCAATGTGGTCATTGGCATGGGGGTGATGGTGGTGGCCGGCCTGCTCAACGACATCCACACCTCGCTCGATGTCTCGGTCACCACCACAGGTCAGCTGATTTCGATTTCCGCTTTTGTGGTTTGCCTGGGCGCCCCCTTGATTGCGGCCAGCGTGGGCCAATGGGACAGACGCCGCCTGCTGGTGGGCAGCCTGCTTTGGTATGCGCTGTTCCATACCCTGGCCGCCATGGCGCCGGACTTTTGGAGCCTGTTGGGTTGCCGGGTTCTGGCCATGGTGGCTGCGGCCGTCTACACACCGCAGGCAGCGGCCTGCATCGGCATGCTCGTGCCGCAGGCGCAACGGGGCCGGGCCATCACCTTTGTGTTTCTGGGCTGGTCTGTCGCGTCGGTCCTGGGCACACCGCTGGGAGCATGGATTGGCGGCACATTTGGCTGGCGCTGGTCCATGGTCTTGCTGGCGGGTCTGTCGCTGCTGTCGGCCTTGTGGCTGGCTGCCCGCTTGCCACGCAAGCTGGTGCCCCCGAGTTTGTCTGCTGCAGCCTGGCGGCAAACCTTGCTGTCGCCCGCCCTGATGCTGACCTTGAGCATCACGGTCATGTCGGCCGCCGGGCAATTTGTGCTGTTCAGCTACATGGCCCCGTTTGTGTTTCAGAGGTTCAACACCAGCCCCACGCAGTTCAGCTTGCTGCTTCTGGCCTATGGCGGCTGCGGCTTTGTGGGCAATGCCTGGGTATCTCGCCACATTGACCGCCTGGGACCTGCGCGCGCCATGACGATGGCCCTCAGCTGCATTGCCTTGGGCATGGCACTGGTCAGCCAGACGCAGACGTTCGGCTGGATGGTTGCCGCCATCTTGCCCTGGGGCCTGGGGGTGTTCGCCTCCAATTCGGCGCAACAAGCACGGCTGGTCGGCCTGGCGCCCTCCCTGGCCTCGGCATCGGTATCGCTCAACACCTCGGCCATGTACCTGGGACAGGCTCTGGGCGCCACTCTGGGTGGCTGGCTGATCCTGCACCAAAGCTTGTCTGTTTTGCCTGGCATAGGCAGCTTGGGCATGTTGCTGGCCTTGTGGCTGAGTTGGCAGGCCTCGCGGGTGGCCCGCCAGCATCCGGTCCAGGCCCTCCACTGAAACAGCCCCTTGCAGGGGCGATAATTGTCAGGTTACTGAAAAGTTACATCCGGTTTCCACCGTCTACGATTCATCTCTCGATATGACACTTGCATTCAACAAAGTCGCCGTCATTGGCGCCGGTGCCATGGGCCGTGGCATTGCACAGATTGCAGCCCAGGCTGGCAGTCAAGTCTGGCTCTACGACGCTCAGCCCGAAGCCATCCGCAAGGCCCGCGAGGCCGTTTGCCAGCAATGGGACAAGCTGCAGGAAAAAGGTCGACTCACCGCCGAAGCAGTCGCTGGCCACAAAGCGCGACTGCAGGAAGCGGCCAGCTTGCAGGATCTGGCCGCTTGCGAGCTGGTGATCGAAGCGATCGTCGAGAAGATCGACATCAAGAAAGCGGTGTTCTCTGACTTGGAAAAAGTCCTGCCCTCCAGCGCGGTGCTGGTGACCAATACCTCTTCACTTTCAGTCACCGCCATTGCCGCCGGGCTGCAGCGTCCCGCGCAGTTCGCGGGCTACCACTTCTTCAACCCCGTGCCACTGATGAAAGTGGTCGAGGTGATCGCGGGCCTCAAGACCGACCCGGTGGTGTGCCAGCGCCTGTCCGACTTTGCCCGCCAGATGGGCCACACGCCGGTCAATGCCCAGGACACCCCCGGTTTCATCGTCAACCATGCGGGCCGAGGTTACGGCACCGAAGCACTGCGCATCGTGAGCGAAGGCATTGCCGACTTCGCCACCATCGACCGCATCCTGCGCGACCAGATGGGCTTCAAACTCGGTCCTTTCGAGCTGTTTGACCTGACCGCGCTGGACGTGTCGCACCATGTGATCGAGTCGATCTACCACCAGTACTACGAAGAACCACGCTACCGCCCCAACGTCATCACGGCCCAACGCCTGGCGGGTGGCGTGGTCGGCAAAAAAGTCGGCGAAGGTTTCTACAAGTATGTGGATGGTGCCGCCCAGGTGCCGGCTGAGCCCGCAGCTCCGGTGGTGGACAACATGCCCCCGGTGTGGGTGTCTACCCGCGCCGCGCGACGCTCCGAGCTGCTGCAGTTGCTCAAGGACCTGGGGGCCAAGATTGAAACCGGCCAATCCCCATCACCCGAGGCACTGACCCTCGTGGCGCCTCTGGGCTTTGACGTGACCACCGTGGCGGTGGTCGAGCGGCTGGATCCGGCCCGCACCGTGGGCATCGACATGCTGATCGACGACAGCGCCACCAAGCGCCGTGTGCTGGCCACCAACCCGGCCACCCGCAAGGACATGCGTGATGCGGCACACGCCCTGTTCGCCCGCGACGGCAAGGCCGTCTCGGTCATCAAGGACAGCGGCGGCTTTGTCACCCAGCGCGTGGTGGCCACCATCGTGAACATCGCATCTGACATTTGCCAGCAACGCATCTGCACCCCTGAAGACCTGGAAACCGCAGTCACCCTGGGCCTGGCCTACCCCATGGGTCCGCTGGCCATGGGCAACCGCTTTGGCCCGGACAGCATCCTGGAGGTGCTGTTCAACATGCAGACCGTCTATGGTGACCCACGCTATCGCCCCAGCCCCTGGCTGCGCCGCCGTGGCGCCATTGGCTTGTCCTTGCTGCACACCGAGGACTGATGAATTGGCGGCACTGCGCTTCGTCGCAGTCGCCACCAACCAGGAAAAACAAATGACCGCCCAACTACTCAGCACCAGCGAGGGTCAGACCCTGATCCTGACCCTCAGCAACCCCGAGTTCCGCAATGCGCTGGGCCCGGAAATGTATGCAGCAGGGGTGGAAGCCCTGAACGTGGCCGAAAGCAACCGCGATGTACGCAGCGTCGTCATCACCGGCGAGAACGGGCTGTTCAGCGCGGGCGGCAATCTGCAGCGCCTGCAAAACAACCGCCAGTTGCCGCCCGAGCACCAGGCGCAGAGCATCGAAGGCCTGCACAGCTGGATCGAGGCGATCCGAACCTTTCCCAAGCCAGTGATTGCAGCGGTCGAAGGCCCGGCCGCAGGAGCCGGTTTTTCGCTGGCCCTGGCCTGTGACCTGATCGTGGCCGCCCGCAACAGCGTGTTCGTGATGGCCTACAGCTCGATTGCCTTGTCGCCCGATGGCGGTGGCAGCTGGAGCCTGTCGCGCGTGATGCCGCGCCAGCTGGCCACCGAGCTGCTGATGGGCGGTGAGCGCATCGGTGCCGAACGCCTGCACACGTTGGGCGTGGTCAACCGCCTGACCGACGCCGGTCAGGCCCTGAGCACAGCGCTGGCTTGGTCCGAGCAGCTCAATGCCCGTGCGCCCAATGCGCTGGCCAGCGTCAAGGAGCTGTTGCTGGACGCCGACGGCAGCAGCCTGAACGCCCAACTGGCCCGCGAGCGCGACCATTTCGTCAAAAACCTGCACCACGCCAATGCCGGCATCGGTATTGGCGCCTTTCTGAACAAGCAAACCCCGCGTTACGAATAAACCGCCCGGTCCCCCAGGCGACAAAAATCAGCGCACCAGTCACTCAAAAGACAGACCATGGACGAACCCATTCTGACAATGGAAGAAAGAGAAGCGATCAACAACGGTCGCTGGTTTTCAACCCTTTCACCTTCGCTTCGGCACGACATACTGCGATGCGCTTACGTCAAACGTTACCGAGACGGCGACATGATCGCTGCACGCGGGGACCCACCCGAGGTGTGGCTCGCCTGTGCCAAGGGCGCGGTGCGCGTGAGCTCGACGTCCGTGTCGGGCAAGCAGATCACGCTGACGTATGTGGAGCCAGGCATCTGGTTTGGCGACGTGTCGATCTTCGATGGAGATCGGCGCACGCACGACGCCTACGCACATGGCGACACCACCACACTGAATGTGGCCAAGGCCGATTTCAAGAAAATTCTGTCGCTGCACACGGAGTTTTCAGAAGCCATGCTGCGGCTGAATGCACGCCGCATTCGCCAGCTCTACGGTCTGGTGGAAGACCTCAACACCTTGCCCTTGCGTGCACGCCTGGCCAAGCAGCTCAACCACTTGCTGCGCAGCTACGGCGCGCCCAGCCTGTCGGACGCCAAGGCGATTCGCATCAGCCTGCAACTCGCCCAGGAAGAACTGGCCCAGCTGCTGGGTGCCTCACGCCAGCGCGTGAACCAGGAGCTCAAGCAGATGGAGCGCGAACAGATCATCCGCATCGAGCCGGGTGGCTTGGTGGTGCTCGATCGCGAAGGCTTGCTGAACATCGTCGACGCGGATCACTGACACCGTTTTTTTCTCAATTCAGCCGCCGTCCCGGCGCAAAAGGTTCCCCATGAGTGGTTTTGAACATTTCGTGGGGACCCGCCCCGTCTCTGGCACGCATGCGTTTGATGTGCCCGCCCTGCAAGCCTGGCTGACCGAGCGTCTGCCCGGTTTTGCAGGCCCCTTGAGCGTTGAGATGTTCAAGGGCGGGCAATCGAACCCCACTTACAAACTCATCACCCCGATGCGTCAGTATGTGATGCGCGCCAAGCCGGGCCCGGTGGCCAAGCTGCTGCCCTCGGCCCACGCCATCGAGCGCGAATTCGCCGTCATGAGCGGCCTGCACGGCACCGATGTGCCTGTGGCCCAAATGCATGTGCTGTGTGAGGACGAGTCGGTCATTGGCCGTGCTTTCTATGTGATGGAGTTCGTGCAAGGCCGCGTGCTGTGGGACCAGTCCCTGCCCGGCATGACACCCGTACAGCGCGGCGAGATCTACGACGAGATGAACCGCGTCATGGCGGCGCTGCACAAGGTCAAATTTGCCGAACGCGGCCTGGCCAGCTACGGCAAGCCCGGCAACTACATCGAACGCCAGGTCAGCCGCTGGAGCAAACAGTACGTGGCCTCCATCACCCAGCCCATCCCCGAGATGGACCAACTGATGGAGTGGCTGCCCAAAAACATCCCCGAGAGTGCCAAAGACGAATCGCTGGTGAGCATCGTGCACGGAGACTACCGGCTCGACAATCTGATGTTCCACGCCTGCGAGCCCCGTGTGCTGGCCGTGTTGGACTGGGAGTTGTCCACTCTGGGCCACCCGCTGGCCGACTTCAGCTACCACTGCATGGCTTGGCACATCAGCCCGGGCACCTTCCGCGGCATTGGCGGGCTGGATCTGGCGGCACTGGGCATCCCGTCCGAGCAGGACTACATCCGCCGCTATTGCGAGCGCACTGGCTTCACCACGCCTGAAGCGCTGGCCAAGGACTGGAACTTCTACCTGGCCTACAACATGTTCCGCATCGCGGCCATTTTGCAAGGCATTGCCAAACGCGTCGAAGACGGCACGGCCTCGAGCGAGCAGGCCAAGACCTCTGGTGCAGGCGCACGTCCCATGGCCGAGTTGGCCTGGAAATTCGCCTGCAAATTCTGATTTTCAACACCCTGACCCACAAGGAGAAACACAATGGACTTTGATTACACCCCCAAGGTCAAGGACATGCAGGCCCGCTTGCTGGCCTTCATGGACGAGCACATCTACCCGAACGAGCAACGCTTTTTCGACGAGATCGCCGAGAACCGTGCCAAGGGCAATGCCTGGGTGCCTACCAAGATCGTCGAAGAGCTCAAGCCCCTGGCCCGCAAGGCCGGTCTGTGGAACCTGTTCCTGCCCAAATCCACACGCGCACCAGAGGGTCTCACCAACCTTGAATACGCGCCACTGTGCGAGATCATGGGCCGTGTGCCCTTTGCCGCCGAGATCTTCAACTGTTCGGCCCCCGACACAGGCAACATGGAAACACTGGAGCGCTATGCCAGCGAGTCCATCAAGGACCAATGGATGGAGCCACTGCTCAAGGGTGAAATCCGTTCGGCCTTCCTGATGACCGAGCCCGACGTGGCCTCTTCTGATGCCACCAACATCGAATGCGAGATCCGCCGCGATGGTGACGACTACGTGATCAATGGCCGCAAGTGGTGGTCGTCCGGTGCGGGCGATCCACGCTGCGCCGTCTACATCGTGATGGGCAAGACCAACCCTGACGCGCCTCGCCATTCCCAGCAGTCGATGATCGTGGTGCCTGCCAACGCGCCCGGCATCACCGTCGTTCGCGCCCTGTCGGTGTTCGGCTACGACGATGCCCCGCACGGCCACATGGAAGTGGTGCTCAAGAACGTGCGCGTGCCTGCAGGCAACCTGCTGCTGGGCGAAGGCCGTGGTTTCGAAATTGCGCAGGGTCGCCTTGGCCCAGGCCGCATCCACCACTGCATGCGCTCGATTGGCATCGCGGAACGCGCACTGGAGCTCATGTGCCAGCGACTGAACAGCCGCGTGGCCTTTGGCCGCGAAGTGGCCCGCCAATCGGTCTGGCAGGAACGCGTGGCCGAAGCACGCTGCATGATCGAGCAAGCTCGCCTGCTCACGCTCAAGGCCGCCCACATGATGGACACCGTGGGCAACAAGGTGGCCAAGGCCGAGATCGCCATGATCAAGATCGTTGCACCGAACATGGCCTGCCAGATCATCGACTGGGCCATTCAGGCGCATGGCGGTGGCGGCGTATCGCAGGACTTCCCGCTGGCCTACGCCTACGCCCACCAGCGCACATTGCGCCTGGCCGATGGCCCGGACGAGGTGCACCGCAACTCGCTGGCCAAGCTGGAATACGCCCGCCACATGGCCATTCCCGGTGAAGTGGACATGCCGATCACTCGTGGCAGCTGAGTGAAGCCTGTCCGCTGAACCAAACGGCCTGCAAATGCAGGCCGTTTTTGCAAAGATGAAGCCTTGCCTGAAACGGAGCACACCATGATCGACCTCTACACCTGGCCCACCCCCAATGGCCACAAGATCCACATCATGCTGGAGGAGTGCAAACTGCCCTACCGCGTGCATGCGATCAACATCGGCAAAGGCGATCAGTTCCAGCCGGACTTTTTGAAAATCAGTCCCAACAACAAGATCCCGGCGCTGGTCGACAGCGACGGGCCCGACGGCAAGCCGATCTCCATCTTCGAATCGGGTGCCATCCTCGTGTACCTGGCGGCCAAGACGGGACAATTCATGCCCAAAAGCGACCGCGCCAAATACGAAGTACTGCAGTGGCTGATGTTCCAGATGGGCGGTGTGGGCCCCATGCTGGGTCAGGCACACCACTTTCGCATCTACGCGCCCGAAAAAATCGACTACGGCATCAACCGCTACACCAATGAGGCCAAGCGGCTGTACGGGGTGATGGACAAACAACTTCAGAAAAGCAAGTGGATTGCCGGCAGCAGCTACTCCATTGCCGACATGGCCATCTTCCCCTGGCTTCGCAGCTGGCAAAACCAGGGCATTGACTGGGCCGACTACCCGCACCTGAAAGCCTGGTTCGACCGCATCAGTGAACGCAAAGCTGTGCAAAAAGCCGTTCAGGTGCTGGCCGATGCACGCAAACCACTGCTGGACAAACAGGCCAAAGAAGCCTTGTTTGGCACCGCTCAATACGAAAAACGTTGAATCCAGACCAAAAACCGCCAATTCAGAGGTTAGAATACATGCAGTCGGAGCGTAGCGCAGCCTGGTAGCGCATCTGCTTTGGGAGCAGAGGGTCGCGAGTTCGAATCCCGCCGCTCCGACCATTTCAAGACCCGCAAGGGCACTTCACATCAAAGGCCCATTCGGGCCTTTTTTGTTTTTTTGACTGTTTCGTGACTGCCCGTAGCTCAGTTGGATAGAGCAACAGCCTTCTAAGCTGTGGGTCACAGGTTCGATTCCTGTCGGGCAGGCCACACACATCCCCTCGATCCGACATGCTTTTTTTTGCATGATCTGCGATTCGCATCGGGTATCTCCCTAGTTTTCTTGATCGCATTGATGCAACATAATGCATCAAACACCAAGAGATGTCCGTTATGCTCATTTCAGAGCAAGCGCCTGCTTTTTGGGCGGTGTTCCACATCTGAATACATTCTCAGGAGACACACAAGATGAGCGATTCCATGACTTCCCGTCGCCAGATCCTGGCCCAGGGTGCTGCCCTGGTGGGTACTGCAGCATCTGGCCTGCTGGTGCCTCAACATGTGCTGGCCCAGAGCGGCAAGATCCGTGTCGGCTTCATGCTGCCCTACACCGGCACCTATGCCCAGCTGGGTGTGGCCATTGAAAACGGTGTGCGCATGGCCATC
>Ga0228703_1000478_pt1 | contig 29121 bp, 26 predicted proteins | sample McNCre217_Aug_MG_3_FD_178020 | JGI IMG/M metagenome (GOLD analysis project Ga0228703, IMG submission 178020) | Freshwater microbial communities from McNutts Creek, Athens, Georgia, United States - 29-17_Aug_MG | ecosystem: Environmental > Aquatic > Freshwater > Creek | place: USA: Georgia...
AAGATCAGCAAACGGATTTATCGTTTACCCAAACCCGACGCCGCAAGGCCTCGGGTTTTTTCTTTGTCTTCCGTCAGAAATTTCAGCCGATGTGTAAATCGTTGACTTGGTAGTTTTGTGGCCCACGTTGGGCAATCTTGCGCGCACCAACTTCGTTGCCAAGCGCTGCACATTTGTCTAGCGACCAACCTTTTTCCAAACCGAATAGCAAGGCGCCGCGCCACGCGTCGCCGCAACCTGTAGGATCCACCACTTCTTTGGCTTTCACAGGAGGCACAAGTGTTTTTTGACCGTCCACCCACACTTCGCAACCATTTGCGCCCAAAGTCACGATCAAGCCTTTGACGTGGCGTGAAAGCTCTGCACTAGAGAGTCCTGTGCGGTCACACAACATCTTGCCTTCGTAGTCGTTGACGGTGACCCAGGTCGAGAGATTGATGAAGTGCATCAACTCTTTGCCATCGAACATCGGCAAACCTTGACCGGGATCGAACACAAAGGGGATATCTGCGTGTTTGAATTGCTCTGCATGCTCCAACATGGCGTCGCGGCCATCGGGCGAAATGATGCCGAGTTGGATATCTGCACGTTTTTCGATTTTGGTTTTGTGTGCTTGCATCATCGCGCCGGGATGGAACGCGGTGATTTGGTTGTTGTCTTTGTCCGTCATGATCATGGCTTGGGCGGTATAGGTGTCTGAGACGGATCGCACAAATTCACTGGATATACCCAGTTGCGATAAACGCACCAAATAGTCAGCGCCGTCTGTTCCTAGCGTTGCCATGGGCAAAGGTGTGCCGCCCAAGATCTTCAAGCTGTAGGCGATATTGCCAGCACAACCGCCAAAATCGCGGCGCAATGAAGGTACCAAAAAAGACACGTTCAAAATATGCAGTTGGTCAGGCAAGATTTGCTCAGCAAACCGTCCTTCAAAATCCATGATGGTGTCAAACGCAAGTGAGCCGCAAATCAGCGATGCCATACAAATTACTTTCTAAGAAAAATTTAAGGGTAAAAAATCAAAGCGCGATAGCCAGCAATCCGCTCGCGTAGGGATGCGTCTACTTCGAAACTGAATTGCACGCGCTGGTCACGCAAGGCGGCAATATGGTCTTGCAATTCCAAGTCTTCCGTACTGAAGACGCGCCGTACCACCACTTGGTCTTGCACATCGGTCAAAGTAACTTCTAACCAAGGGGTTGCGACAGGATGGTGCTGGATATTTTTAAAGCGCATTTGCAAGTTAAAACCACCAGATGGGTTTTCACTAAAACTGCTGTTTTCAATCAACACGCTGTTGCGTTCTTGCGGCCATTCAATCTTGCAGGCCATAGGCAAACACAAGGCTTCGACTGTGCGACGCAATGCGGGCTCTTCGGCAACCAACCAATGGCGATTCCACAAGACGGCTTGCCACGCAATAGAAAGCGCTAACAACACCGACAAAGAAGGCCAAAACCAACCTACGCCAGACGGAATTTGGTTTTGCATCGTCGGACCGCCAGCAAACAAGCCAGGTCGCACGCCTTCTAATGAATGCCCCTCTTCAGGAAAAGTCGCTGCACCGCTCGCATCTGTTTTGTGCGCAAAATGCAAATGCGCCTCGAAAACGTTTTGGCATTTACCGCAACGCACCCAACCATTGGCCGCACGCAAATGTTCATCTCGCACTTTGAAAGCGGTTTGGCAGTTGGGGCAATGGGTGATGTGCATCAGAGAGTTGCCGTCATGAGGATCCAGCCATCTTCTTGATCGCTGACTTGTAGTTTGCAATAAGGCGCATACGCAAGTTGTAATTCTTGCGCCTGACGCTCCAATATACCAGCCAAAACCAAGTGGCCCGCAGGTTTGACATGGCTGCAGAGCAATGGTGCCAGCACTTTCAAAGGCGTTGCCAAGATATTGGCAAGCACGGTGTCATAAGCACCCACCGCCAGTTCTGAATGCCCCGCATGCAAGGTCACGCCATTTGCTTTGGCATTCAAAAGCGTGGAGGCTATCGCAGCCTCATCGATGTCTACTGCATCCACACTTTGCGCGCCATGCAGTGCTGTTGCAACCGCCAAAATGCCTGAGCCACATCCGTAATCCAGCACGCGAGCAGCTGGTGTGGATTGCGAAGCAATCCAGCGCAAACACATGCGTGTGGTGGGATGCGTTCCTGTACCAAACGCTAAACCTGGATCTAATCTAATGAAGCGTTTAGCTTGTGCAGGCGGTTCATGCCAAGTGGGAACAATCCAAAAGTCGGGTGTGATTTCAACGGGTTGAAATTGCGACTGGGTGAGCGTGACCCAATCTTGGTCTTCAACAGGGCGCACGCCAAGGCTTTGGCAGTCAGCAAAAAAGTCTTGCAATAACAACAAACGCTCAGCCTCTTGGGCACTTGCTTCTTTGGCAAACAAAGCAACCACTTTGGAACGCTGCCAAGCCTCTTTGGGAGGCGGCATACCAGGCTCACCAAACAGGGCTTGCTCTGCTTCTGACATAGCATCTGCGTCTTCAACCGACACACTCAATGCATCTAATGCTTCTAAGGCCTCACTGATATCTTGAACGTTAGCCTCTGGGCACACCAAGCCCAACTCAAACATCATCTTTTATGAGCAGCAAGCCACTCTTCCAAATAATGGATGTTGGTGCCACCGGCTTCAAACTTAGCATCATTCATCAACTCGCGATGCAAGGGAATATTGGTGTTGATACCTTCGACCAAAGTTTCCGCCAAGGCTGTGCGCATCCGGGCCAAAGCCTGATCGCGGTTATCACCGTACACAATGATCTTGCCGATCATCGAGTCGTAGTAAGGTGGCACAAAGTAGTTGGTGTAAGCATGTGAATCCACCCGCACACCAGGACCACCTGGTGCATGCCACATGGTGATGCGACCTGGAGACGGCGTGAACTTAAATGGATCTTCCGCATTGATACGGCATTCGATCGAGTGGCCTTTGACGGCGATATCACGTTGCGCGAAAGGCAGCTTCATATCAGCAGCCACCATGATTTGGGTTTTCACAATATCGACACCCGTGATGTATTCCGTCACAGGGTGCTCTACTTGCACGCGGGTGTTCATCTCGATGAAATAAAACTCGCCGTTCTCATAGAGAAACTCAAAAGTACCAGCGCCGCGGTAACCAATTTTTTTACATGCAGCGACACAACGTTCGCCAATTTTGTCGATGAGCTTGCGCGGAATGCCTGGCGCAGGCGCTTCTTCGATCACTTTTTGGTGACGGCGTTGCATCGAACAATCACGTTCGCCCAAATACACAGCGTTCTTGAATTTGTCGGCCAAGATTTGTATTTCAATGTGTCTGGGGTTTTGGAGGTATTTCTCCATGTAGACCGCTGGATTGCCAAATGCAGAACCTGCTTCAGCTTTAGTCATAGAGACTGCATTGATGAGCGCCGCCTCTGAATGCACCACACGCATACCGCGTCCACCACCACCGCCAGCGGCTTTGATGATGACGGGATAGCCCACTGTTTTGGCAATGCGTCGAATTTGCGCAGGGTCATCAGGTAATTCACCATCTGAACCAGGCACGCACGGTACGCCCGCTTTGATCATGGCCTGCTTGGCAGACACCTTGTCGCCCATGATGCGGATCGACTCAGCTGTAGGGCCGATGAACTGGAAACCGCTCTTTTCCACGCGCTCGGCGAAGTCCGCGTTTTCACTCAAGAAGCCGTAGCCGGGGTGGATGGCTTCGGCATCGGTCACTTCAGCCGCCGCGATGATGGCAGGCATATTGAGATAACTTTGGGTGGAAGACGCTGGACCAATACAGACCGCTTCATCGGCCAGCTTGATGTATTTGGCTTCTCTGTCGGCCTCGGAATAGACCATCACCGCTTTGACGCCGAGTTCGCGGCACGCGCGTTGCACGCGCAGGGCGATCTCGCCTCGGTTGGCAATCAGGATTTTTTTGAACATGCTTAACTACCGAGGCTTAAGCGATGACAAACAAAGGCGCGCCATATTCCACCGCCTGGCCGTTTTGGGCCACGATTTGGGTGATGGTGCCCGACTTGTCGGCCTCAATTTCGTTCAAGATCTTCATCGCCTCGATGATGCAAATGGTTTGGCCCTCTTTCACTTGGGTGCCCACTTCCACATAAGCAGCAGCCTCTGGGCTGGACGAGCGGTAAAAAGTTCCAACCATTGGCGACTTGACGACATGACCATCCGGCGCAGCAGCGGCAGGCGATGCTTCGGCCTCTGCCGGCGCTGGCGCTACGGGCACAACCGGGGCGGGCGCAATAGCCGCTGCGACAGGCGCAGTTGACACAACGGGCTGTGCGATGTGCATGGCCTGGGATGGACCACTCTTGACGATACGAACCTTGCCTTCTGCTTCTGTGATTTCAAGTTCAGAGACATTGGAGTCAGAGACCAGGTCGATCAGCGTCTTGAGTTTTCTCAAATCCATAAAATACCTTATTTGTAAGCAAAGAGGCGCTAATTTACACCAATTTCAACTTCTCAGGCCCATGCTTGGATCTCTTGGGCGCTTAATTTGCCCAATTTACGCTGAATTAAGCCCCCATTTGCGTCCAACACCACGGTAAATGGCAGGCCGCCTTGTTCATTGCCCAAAAGTCGGCCCAGGTTGGTGCCTGTCATACCCGCCAGCCCAACGGGATAACTGATAGCGTTTTGGCTTAAATATTGCCGGACACGGCTAGGCTGATCAATCGCCAATCCCACCATTTGCCAACCTTTAGGTGAATTTTGACGGAAGAAGACGTCTAATAATGGCATTTCTTCAACACAGGGGGCGCACCAAGTTGCCCAAAAATTAATCACCAAGGGCTTGCCTTGGAGGTTTTGCATTTTCAAAACTTGGCCGTCTGGGGCGTCAAACTCAGCCGACCAAAGCGCTTGCTCAGCCTCTAAATTAAGGCGAGACGCTTGCCTTCTTAGTGCGAGGGTAGCACCGCCCAAGGCTGCCAAAACCGCAATGCCGCCCAACACTAAATTACGTTTAGAGAAGTTTATTTGCATGCATCTTCCTCCATTAATCGCTTAAGTGCTTGCAAATCACCTCTTTGTGCGCGACCTTGGCTATCGGGCTTTAAGGCGCCGCGTACATCGTCGCGGTCGTAAATCATCAGATGGACCAGGACTTTTTGCACTGCGCCGTGCTGCACAAGTCCTGGACATGGGCACAAAACACTGAGCGCGTCGACCGCATCGCCATGAAAGCCTTGAACCGTGCTCACGTCATAACGCACTTGCTTATCAATCAACTTCAACTCGGCGGACTTTGAATCATCACAAAAAAGTTGCAGGTAAATGTCCGACAACTCTGTAGCCGTACCGCGCCACACTGCGCCGCCAAGATGGGGGTTGAACTCGGCCATCCGCTCCATCCACACACAGGCCAATGCACGCAATGCTTTCAGAGCTGCGGGCTGGGTGTCGGCGCAAAAGGTGTCTATGTATTCGCGCACGGCCTCTTCTAGAACGTCATTGGAAGGCATGGCCACGCGACCGGAGACGCCCAACTGTTTGATCGCTCGGCGCTTGGCGGGGCCATATTCCAAACCCTCTTCCACCACCATACGGGCAGCGGTGGCGGCGATCTCAAATTCGGTCGTATACATAAGCAGCCTATTGTCGCTTGCCCTCTAAAATCACTCGATGCATATACATATATTGGGCATTTGCGGCACGTTTATGGGCGGCCTAGCCGCATTGGCCCGAGAGGCCGGCCACAAAGTCACCGGTTGCGATGCTGGCGTCTACCCCCCCATGAGCGACCAATTACGTGACTTAGGTATCGATTTGGTCGAGGGTTTTGCCGCCGACCAAATGCAGTTTCAGCCCGACATGTATGTCATTGGCAATGTCGTATCGCGTGCGCGCTTGGCCGATGGCTCACCTAAATTTCCGTTAATGGAAGCAATTTTGGAAAGCGGCGCACCCTACACCAGCGGCCCACAGTGGCTGTGTGACCATGTGCTGCACCACCCTAGCAACCCTAGGCATGTGATGGCCGTCGCGGGCACCCATGGCAAAACAACGACCACCGCCATGCTGACATGGATTTTGGAATCGGCAGGCCTGCAACCTGGTTTTCTGGTGGGTGGTGTGCCTTTGAATTTTGGAATTTCAGCGCGCTTGGGACAAACGCGCATGGGCCAAGCCAGTTCTCAAGGTGCTAATGGCCAAATCCAACGCTCGCCTTTTGTGATTGAAGCCGACGAGTACGACACCGCGTTTTTTGACAAACGTAGCAAGTTCGTCCACTACCGCCCCCGCACTGCGATCTTGAACAACCTTGAGTTCGACCACGCGGACATTTTTGACAACTTAGCGGCTATCGAAAGACAGTTCCACCACCTTGTGCGCACCGTGCCTGCCAGTGGTCGCCTGGTGGTGAATGCCGATGAAGACAGTTTGCAGCGCGTTTTGAACATGGGGCACTGGAGTGGCGTGAGCCAATTTGGCGTTGGGCAGGCGACAACAAAGTTGGCACAAGAAGCTACTGCCCAAACGAGCACCGACAAGCAAAACAGCGGATCCAATGCGCAAACCCATGGCAACGCACACACGTATTGGTCTGTCCAAGGTCCGCCAGACGACTTTGCCGTTGTCCACCAAGGCAAAGAAGTAGCCCGCGTGCGATGGGACATCACGGGTGTGCACAACCAACTCAACGCATTGGCCGCCATCATCGCGGCGGAAGATGTTGGCGTGTCGGTCTCGCAAGCGGCAGAGGCTTTGGCCAGTTTTCAAAATGTCCGCAGACGCATGGAAGTGCGGGGCACGGTGGCACGGGCGGGCGGGGTAATCACCGTCTACGATGATTTTGCGCATCACCCTACGGCGATACGCACGACGCTCGACGGGTTGCGACGCAAAGTTGGACCGAACGCACGCATCTTGGCGGTGTTCGAGCCACGCAGCAACACCATGAAACTCGGCACCATGAAGTCCCAATTGCCTTGGAGTTTGGAAGAAGCCAATCTGGCGATCTGCCATTCAGGCGGTTTAGATTGGGACGCGCGCGAAGCGCTAGCCGAGATGGGCGCCCGTGCACAGGTTGGCAAGACGGTGGACGAAGTGATCGCCCAAGTGGTCTCCGCCGCGCAAGCCGGAGACCATGTGTTGTGCATGAGCAATGGCGGTTTTGGCGGCATTCACGACAAGCTTTTGAAAGCGCTTGGCGCTTAAGTAACAAACATTACATTACAAGTCTTAGGCTTATGGGCCTACGAAAACTACATTGCACGTCTTAGGCTTCTGGGCCTACGACACTGATAGATGCAAAGCGAATTAACGACGCGCCGCAACAGCCTCAGACAATACCTTCAAGCAATTTGCCGAATCTTCCCAACCTAGACAGGCATCGGTAATGCTCTTGCCAAATTCGAGTTGACCCACATCGTCCTTACCGGGTGTGAATTTTTGCGCACCACCTTGCAGATGGCTCTCGATCATCACGCCAAACACATGCTGGGAACCTGAACGAATTTGCTTGGCAATATCTTGGGTGACATCGATTTGGCGCTCGTGCTGTTTGCTGCTGTTGGCGTGGCTGCAATCGACCATCAAGCGCGCTGGTAGCTTGGCTTTTTCCAATTCTTGGCAGGCTGCGTCCACGCTGGCAGCGTCATAGTTGGGCGTTTTACCGCCGCGCAAAATGATGTGGCAGTCTTTGTTGCCCTTGGTTTGGACAATCGCGACTTGGCCGTTTTTATGCACCGATAAAAAGTGGTGGCCACCTGCTGCAGCTTGGATCGCATCGGTCGCGATTTTGATGTTGCCGTCGGTTCCGTTTTTAAAGCCAATCGGTGCCGACAAGCCCGAAGCCAATTCGCGGTGCACTTGGCTCTCGGTGGTACGTGCGCCAATCGCGCCCCAAGCGATCAAGTCGCCAATGTATTGCGGACTGATGGCGTCCAAAAACTCGCTGCCTGCGGGCAGGCCAAGGCGGTTGATCTCAATCAGCAATTGGCGCGCGATGCGCAGGCCTTCGTCGATGCGATAACTCTCGTCGAGGTAAGGATCGTTGATCAAACCCTTCCAACCCACGGTAGTGCGTGGTTTCTCGAAATACACGCGCATCACGATTTCCAAGGTGTCGGCGTATTGATCGCGCAAAGGCTTCAAGCGGCGGGCGTATTCCAGCGCGGCGGCAGGGTCGTGGATCGAGCATGGGCCGATGACGACGAGCAAACGGTCGTCCTTGCCATGCATGATGTTGTGGATGTTTTTGCGGGTCTGGGTGATCAGCTTTTCCACGGGTGAGCCCTGGATGGGAAAGAAGCGAATCAAATGTTCGGGAGGGGGTAGCACGGTGATGTCCTTAATCCGTTGGTCGTCGGTCTGACTGGTTTTCTCAACAGATGTGGGATAAAAGGTGTCGTTGCTGTGTTTCATGGTGTGTACCTGCAAAAAAAAACCGCCGAGGGCTTCGGCGGTTGGTTAGGGAGTTCAGAGCGTTTGCTTACGTTCAGACCTCTCGACCGCCGTGGGGGCGTGAGATAAAAAAGTAAGCAAAATAAAACTGAACTGAAGTCATGGGCTGAAATGTATCACAGTCGTGTTGATCGTCTTTATGCGGTTCCGCCAACCGTCAGGCCGTCGATGCGTAAGGTGGGCTGGCCAACGCCTACCGGCACACTCTGGCCTTCTTTGCCACAAGTGCCCACGCCAGAGTCCAGCGCCATGTCGTTGCCAATCAAACTCACACGGGTCAAAGCGTCTGGGCCGTTACCCACTAGGGTGGCACCTTTGACGGGATATTGGATCTTGCCGTTTTCCACCCAATAGGCCTGCGAAGTAGAAAACACAAATTTGCCAGAAGTGATGTCCACCTGACCGCCACCAAAGTTGACGGCGTACAACCCCTTTTTGAGGCTGGCGACAATTTCTTCAGGCGACTTATCGTCACCCAACATATAGGTATTGGTCATGCGCGGCATAGGCACATGGGCATAACTCTCACGCCGTCCGTTGCCCGTAGGTTTAACACCCATCAGGCGTGCATTCATCGCGTCTTGTATGTAGCCCTTCAAAATGCCGTCTTCGATCAAGACATTGCGCTGGCTGGTGTTGCCTTCGTCGTCGACATTGAGCGAGCCACGGCGATCCGGCAAAGTGCCATCGTCCAACACAGTCACACCTTTGGCAGCAACACGTTTGCCAATGCGGCCACTGAAAGCGCTGGAGCCTTTGCGGTTGAAGTCACCTTCTAAGCCATGCCCAATCGCTTCGTGCAACAAAATGCCAGGCCATCCGGGGCCTAACACCACACTCATTTCCCCTGCAGGTGCTGGACGCGCTTCTAAATTGGTGAGCGCGGCTTTGACCGCTTCATCGACATAACTTTGTGCCAGCGCATCGTCAAAATGGTCTAGGCCAAATCGACCACCACCACCGGCCGAGCCCATTTCACGGCGGCCATTTTGTTCGGCAATCACTGTCACACTGAGACGCACCAAAGGTCGAACGTCAGCGGCCAAAGTGCCGTCGGCGCGGGCGATCAAGACCACATCGTATTCGCTGGCCAAGCCAGCCATCACTTGCGAGACGCGCGGATCTTTGGCACGCGCCATGGTTTCTACCTTGCCAAGCAAAGCCACTTTTTGGGTGCTGTCGAGCGAAGCGATCGGGTCTAAATCTCGGTAGAGCGAGCGGCTACCCGCGACTTTGCGGGCGGGGACTTTCACCCGCGCGCCTTTGCTGGCTGCCGCGATGGTGCGCACGGTGTGCGCTGCGTCAGTCAAAGAGGCGAGCGAGATGTCGTCTGAATACGCAAATGCGGTTTTCTCACCGCTGACGGCGCGCACGCCGACACCTTGGTCGATGCTGAAAGAGCCCGTTTTGACAATGCCCTCTTCCAAGCTCCAGCCTTCAGCGCGGGTGTACTGGAAATACAAGTCAGCCTCATCGACTTTGTGCGCTTGGATAACCGATAGCGTGTGGATGAGGTCGGACTCATCCAAGCCAAACGGCTCCAACAAAAGGCGGCGGGCAACGTCTAAACGTTCGAGAGTGGGTTCACGTGAAATCATCAGACGATTGTAGGGTTCGCTTATTTTTGCTGCTGCCGCACCCATTGCAACATCGCCGCATCATCGGCATCGGCTAAGCCCGCTTGGCATGCTTCGGCAAATGCCTGCGCTGCCAAAGGCCCGAGTACACCATGAAACCCTGCGGTTTTGGCAGCGTCGACAGCCAAGCCCGTGTCTTTGGTCAAGAGTGTCATGTGCGCGCGCGGCGCGAAGTCATGGACCAAAGCGCGACGCATACGTTCACTGCCAATCCAACTCTGTCCGCTCGATTGCTCAATCACCGACAGGGTGGTGTCTAGCGACAAACCTAAATGTTCCGACAAAGCCATCACCTCGGCAGCGCCTACTAAATTGATACCTGCCAACAGGTTGTTGACCAGCTTGGTCCGCGCACCGTCGCCCACACGCGTCCCAATGCGAAACACATGGCTGGACAAGGCGTTGAGGAGTTTTCCTTGGCTAGCAAAAACAGCGTCATCGCACGCGACCATCAAACTCATGGTGCCCGCCTCCGCCCGAACAGGGCCGCCGGACATGGGGGCATCGACGGTGAATACGCCATGGGTTTGAAGTCGTGCAGCAACTGCTTCTACATAGTCTGGTGCCAAGGTGGGGCAAAGATATACCGTGTCACCAGATTGCAGCGTCGCCCACCACGAAGGACTGCCTTTGGGGTCCAGCAATTGGTCTACTTGTTTGTGATCGACCACGCAGATGATGGTGGTGCGGGTTTGCTTGCTTAAAGATGCAGGGCTGTCATGAACCACTGCGCCTAAAGCTTTAAGGGCCTCGGTCTTATCTAGGTCGATGTCATGCACATGCACGACAAAGCCTTGGCTGAGTAAACGGCGCGCCATCGCACCGCCCATATTGCCAACGCCAACTATTCCAACGACTGAAGCGGACGAAGATAGCGTCACGACTGCACAAGCTGCTTGGCTTTAGCGACCGACATCAATATGCCAAGCCCCAACCCCAGCGTCACCATAGCCGTGCCCCCATAGCTGATGAAAGGTAGCGGAACACCCACCACGGGCAACATGCCACTGACCATGCCCATATTGACAAACGCGTAGATAAAAAAGCTCAAGGTGACGCTACCTGCCAACAGACGGGCAAACAATGTGGGACCTTCTACCGCGATGGCCAACCCTCGCAAGATCAAGAAGGCGAAACTGCCGATCAAAAACAGATTACCGATCAAGCCAAACTCTTCGCTGTAAGCTGCAAATACAAAGTCCGTGGTGCGCTCTGGGATGAAGTCCAAATGCGTTTGAGTCCCTTGCATAAAGCCTTTGCCCCAAAACCCGCCCGAACCAATGGCGATCATGCCTTGGATGATGTGAAAACCTTTGCCCAAAGGGTCTCGCGTCGGATCAAGCAAAGTACAGATGCGTTGCTGCTGGTAGTCGTGCAACAGCGGCCACCGAAAACCATCTGCACACAAAGTGGGCTCAAAAAACACCACCAAGCCCACGCCAACTAAGCCCAAAACAATGGGCGGGACGATCAACCACCAACTCAAGCCTGCAAAAAATATCACGGCAACGCCAGCGGATAACACCAATATGGCAGTTCCGAGGTCAGGTTGTTTCACGATCAAAGCCACGGGCGCAAAAAGCAGCAGGCCAGCCACTAAAAAATCTAGCGGACGCAACTGCCCTTCGCGTTTTTGGAACCACCATGCCAGCATCAAAGGCATGGCGATTTTCATGATCTCGCTGGGTTGGATCACAAAACCAATGTTGAGCCAACGTCTGGCGCCTTTTTTGGTCAACCCAAACAAAGCGACAGCGATTAACAAGGCCACGCCTACGGTGTACAGGGGAACGGCAAACGCCATCAAGCGCTGTGGCGGAATTTGGGCCACCACAAACATGATGAAACCCGCCAACACAATATTGCGACCATGGTCAAGAAAGCGTGCTCCGTTGGCAAAACCGGATGAATACATGGTCAACATACCAGCACACACCAGCAAAAAAATACCGAAAGCCAAAGGTCCGTCAAAACCTTTCAACAACGGACGAATCCGTTGGTACAAACTGGGGTTATGGATCACCGTTGACATCTCGTGATTATCTCTGGGAAACAAGACCTGACGTGTGACAATTAGCCCTATGTACGCATTGTTTGAAGACGCAGGCAAATTCCAGACTGGACGCATCTTGTCGGAAGCCGAGAGTTCTGCCCAAATTGAGTTGGAATCGGGCAAACGCCTCAAGGCTAAATCTGCCAATATCTTGCTCAAATTTGAAAAACCTACGCCCACTGTTTTGATGGCGGAGGCGACGGCGTTGAGCGCCACCATGGAACTCGATTTGGCGTGGGAATTTGCGCCAACCGACGAATTTAGTTTCCAAGAATTAGCCCAAGAGTATTTCAGCGACAACGCGACTTTGGCGCAACAAACTGCTGCGCTGATTTCTTTGTTCCAAGCGCCCCATTACTTTCGTCGCTCTGGCAAAGGCAAATTCAAGAAAGCGTCCGCAGATGTGTTGCAACAAGCTTTGGCCGCGATTGAAAAGAAGAAGCTGATCCAACAACAGATAGAAGCATGGGCAATGGCTTTGGGCGAAGGCACCTGCCCTCAGCCCATCGCAGCGCAACTCTACAAAATCCTCTTCAAACCCGATAAAAACGCGCCCGAGTACAAGGCCGTGGTCGAGGCAGCACGTGCCACCCATTTGGCACCATTAGCATTACTGCAAAAAGCCGGAGCGATTACCTCCGCCTTCGAGTTTCACTGGCAACGGTTTTTATTCGATAACTTTCCCAAAGGCATTGGCTTCCCCACCTTGGAAGCGCCTGTCATCAAAGACGCTTTGCCCAGATCAACTGCGCAGGCCTATTCGATTGATGACTCTCAAACCACTGAGATTGATGACGCGCTTTCTGTCCAAGGTTTAGGAACAGGCGAGGTGGTCGTTGGCATTCATATTGCCGCCCCTGCACTCGCGCTGACACCTGGCCACGCCATCGACCAAATCGCCCGCCAGCGGCTGTCCACTGTCTATATGCCGGGCAACAAAATCACCATGCTGCCCGACCATGTGGTGCAAAGTTACACCTTGCAAGAAGGGCGTGATTGCCCCGCTGTGTCTTTGTACCTGCGCGTGGATGAAACCTCGTTAGAGGTTTTGGGCAGCGAAACCCGTTTAGAAAATGTATACATCGCCGCGAACTTGCGCCACGACATGCTTGACGATGTGGTGACCGAAACTTGGTTAGCCAACCCCGAATCGGCAACCCCTGTCGGCAAAGACATTCCAGCGATGCCCCACGCACAATTGGCATTTTTGTACCGATTAGCCCAGCACAGAAAAGCCCAACGTGAAATCGTGCGTGGCAAACCGGAAAACTTCAACCGCCCCGACTACAACTTCCGTGTCCGCACAGTAGAAGGACAAGCTCCCAAGGGCGACGAAAGGGTAGAAATTTCGCAACGCCATCGTGGCGCTCCACTCGATCTGATGGTGGCGGAGGCCATGATTTTGGCCAACAGCACATGGGGGCAGTGGTTAGCAGACTTAGGCGTGCCAGGTATTTACCGCAGCCAAGCGAGCTTGTTGCCTGGTGTCAAAGTACGTATGGGCACCAAGGCTTTACCGCACGCGGGTATTGGCGTGCCTTGTTATGCATGGAGCACCTCACCGCTTCGCCGTTACACCGACTTGGTGAACCAGTGGCAAATCATCGCTTGCGCGCAGCACGGCAATACGGCTGCTTTAGCCGCCCCCTTCAAGCCCAAAGATGTGGAATTGTTTTCCATCATCTCAGCCTTCGAAGCGGCTTACAGCAGTTACAACGGATACCAATCGAGCATGGAGCGTTTTTGGACATTGCAATATCTGCAACAAAACGCGGTTGAAAACGTAGAAGCCACCATCTTCAAATCATTTGAAGGTGAACCCCCCATCGCACGCGCCGATAACTTACCCTTAGTCTTGCCAGTACTGGGCAGCGGCAATTTGCCGCGCGGAACGCGTGTGTTGTTGCGCATCAGCGGCATAGACAACATCTCGCTGGATGTGCACGGCCAATTGGTAGAAGTCTTGCAAGATGCCGCTACGCTCTCAGGCGATATCACAGCGCAAAACCAACAAGACGACGATGACGAAACACCAGCAGGCCCATTGGCCATTGCGGTGGATGTCGATGAAGCACCTGTTACAGAGGCTCCCCAAGCGTGACACCGGTATTTGTTCAAGGGGTGTTACGCCACCGTCGTATCTTGCAAATCGCTTTAGGCATATCCCTTGCGATCCACATCGCTTTGGCCTTTGTGCGCCTGCATGTAGCCGAGCGCATAGACCGTGTATTCAAAGACGCCCCCCTTGAAGTGATTTTGGTCAACACCCGTATTCAAGACACCCCACCGGACAAAGCACAAGCCTTGGCGCAAACGCAATTGGCGGGCGGGGGTGAGCTCAAATCGGGACGCGCCGCCTCGCCTCTTTTGAGCGCCAACGCAACGGTGCAAGGCGAAACCACACAAATGCTGGAGCAACAGGTTGCGGCCATGCGCAAAGAACAATCGTTGTTGCTGGCACAAGTGAAAAACATGATTGCCGCGATCCCTGCACCCCAACCAGAAAAAGGCCGCGTAGCCAATGAGGCAATCGAGCAAAAACGCCGCCAATTACTCAAGCTCTTAGCTGAAATTGAGTTACGCATTGAACAAGACAATTTACGCCCGCGCAAACACTACATCAGTCCCGCCACCCGTGAAGTTGCCTATGCACAGTATTACGACGTCATGCGCCGCAAAATTGAAGAACGTGGCACGCGCAATTTTCCTGAGCGCATGGGGCAGAAAATTTATGGCGAACTCACCATGATCATCACCATCAATGCAGAGGGTCGTGTGCTCAACACCGAAGTGGTGCAAGCCTCTGGTAACAGTGAATTAGACCGACGCGCCCAGGCGATTGCTGTGAGTGCCGGTCCATTTGGTGAATTCACCAAAGAGATGCGCAAGCAGGCAGACCAACTCGCCATCATTTCGCGTTTTATTTTTAGCCGTGACAACGCTTTGCGCACGCTCGGCGAAGCGACAAATTGAGGCGCTAGCGCATGGCCTTTCACAATGTTTTGCGCTCTGCCCGCCATCCCATCACACGGTGGGTGCTCTTGGTCATATGTGCATTCTTAGGCTTGCAGTTATTTTTCTTGACCAAAATTGCGTTGATGGCGCGTATTGCGCCTGAATCAACAGCATTTGAACGTTCTCAAGCTTGGCAAATATTGCAAGCAAAACAGCGTTTGCCTTGGCGACAAACCTGGGTGCCTTACAACAAAATTTCTGACCAACTCAAACGTGCCGTCATCGCCTCAGAAGACGATATCTTTGCGCAACACGACGGCGTGCAATGGGAGGCGATTGAAAAAGCTTGGACCAAAAACGCCAAAGCCGAATTGCAAGCCAGCCGTGTCGCCCAAAAAAATCCTGTAGTTAAAGTGGTGGGTGGCTCGACCATTACCCAGCAGTTGGCTAAGAATTTATTTTTAGCGGGTGAACGTACTTTTCTTCGTAAAGGCCAAGAGTTTGTGCTGACATTGATGCTCGAGGCGCTGCTGGATAAGCAACGTATTTTGGAGCTCTACCTCAACCATGTGGAATGGGGCGAAGGTATTTTTGGCGCTGAGGCAGCAGCCCAGCATTATTTTTCTAAGTCTGCTTACCAACTGAGTGCATGGGAAGCTGGTCGTTTAGCGGTGATGCTGCCTCGCCCTAAGCATTACCAAAAATTCCCCTTGTCCGAATACCTCGCGGGTCGTACCGAGATCATCTTGACCCGCATGCCACGTGCACAACTTCCCTAAAGCCAAGCGATGCGTATCTTAGGCATTGACCCCGGACTGCGCACCACGGGCTTTGGTGTGGTCGATTTAGAAGGACAAAAATTACGCTATGTCGCCAGCGGAACGATTCGCACTGATAAAGTTGAACAAGGCTTGTTGCCACAGCGTCTGAAAGTTTTATACGACGGTATCCATGAGGTCATTGCACGTTACCAACCAGCGTGTAGCGCGGTGGAAATTGTGTTTGTCAACGTCAATCCGCAAGCCACTTTGTTATTGGGCCAAGCACGTGGCGCATGTCTCACCGCACTGGTATCTTGCAATTTGCCCGTCGCCGAATACACAGCACTGCAAATGAAAAAAGCAGTTGCCGGGCATGGCAAAGCGCACAAAGCGCAGGTCCAAGAAATGGTGAAGCGTTTGCTCAATCTGCCGACTTTGCCGGGGCCTGATGCAGCGGACGCTTTGGGCTTGGCAATCACCCACGCCCACGCAGGCCATGTGATGCATCAATTAGCGCAAGAAACGTCTTTGGCAAGAACTACCAGCGGCATGTACCGCGCTGGTCGTAGCAAATAATTACCAGGCAGGAGCTAAATGCGCCAACCCTGGTGGAGCTTGGTGAACGTCTTGGAAAGTCACCGTTTCATAACTATCAGGCTGACTCAACAATTCACGCAAAAGTTTGTTATTCATCGCATGGCCTGAACGGAATGCGCAGTAAGACGCCAACAAGGGTTTGCCTAATAAAAACAAATCGCCCATGGCATCGAGAATTTTGTGTTTCACGAATTCATCGTCATAGCGCAAACCATCGCTGTTCAATACTTTGTAGTCGTCCATCACGATGGCGTTGTCTAAGCCGCCACCCATGCCTAAACCATTGGCACGCATGGTCTCTACATCTTTGGTAAAACCAAAGGTTCGAGCCCGCGCAATATCGCGGGTGTAGACGTCTTTGTCCATGTCGAAAACCACACGTTGTCCCGTTTGGTCTACCGCCGGATGGTGGAAATCAATTTCAAAAGTCAGTTTGTAACCATGGTGCGGATCTAAGCGCGCCCACTTGGTAGACTCGCCTTCCCCTTCTTGCACTTGCACACTTTTGAGAATACGAATAAACCGCTTGGGTGCATTTTGCTCAACAATGCCCGCACTTTGTAATAGGAAAACAAAGGACGATGCAGACCCATCCAGAATCGGTACTTCTTGTGCGGTGATATCGACATACAAATTGTCAATACCCAAGCCCGCACATGCCGACATCAAATGCTCTACTGTGTAGACCTTGGCACCACCATTCGAAATGGTCGACGCCAAACGTGTATCCGTCACCGCAGTCGCGGTGATAGGAATGTCTACCGGCACAGGCAAATCGACTCGCCTGAACACAATCCCTGTTTCAGGTTGTGCCGGCCGCAGGGTGAGTTCCACACGTTGACCGCTATGGAGACCCACACCAACGGCTTTGGTGAGTGATTGGATGGTTCTTTGTTTCAGCACGTGGCTATTTTCTCCGAATCTCAGTCAGCTTGCTTGCGCAAGAACGCTGGGATTTCGTAGTCGTCCATACCACCTGAAGACAAAGCATCTACTTTTGCTGCGGCTTGCGTACGGTTGGTACGCCACACACTTGGCACTGCCATGCTGTTGTAGTCTGGTTGTGTGGCTGTATTACCAACACCCAAGCCAGAAGCCAAGTTGCTCAAGCCCGCTGTAGCAGCAGCCATGATGCCTGCTGGTGAAGCATTAGGCGCATTGTGTGTGGTGAAGCTACCGTTGTCTGTTCCAGTACGCAACACTTGCAACTGCGGTGCGACACGACGGCCACCAGCCAAGCCCGTTGCAACAACCGTCACGCGAATTTGGTCACCCAATGATTCGTCATAAGCGGTACCGTAAATCACATGTGCATCAGGTGAAGCAAATTTGCGAATCGTGTTCATCGCTTCGCGTGATTCAGACAACTTCAAGCCACCTTTGGCCGCAGTGATCAACACCAAGACACCTTTGGCGCCTGACATATCCACACCTTCAAGCAAGGGGCAAGCCACCGCTTGTTCAGCAGCAATGCGTGCGCGGTCTGGGCCATTGGCTGCCGCAGTACCCATCATGGCTTTGCCTGTTTCGCTCATCACGGTACGTACGTCGGCAAAGTCGACGTTGACCAAAGCTTCGACATTGATGATCTCTGCAATGCCACCGACCGAGTTTTTCAACACATCGTTGGCAAATGCAAATGCATCGTCTTGGCTGGCGTCTTCGCCCAATACATCCAGCAGTTTTTCGTTCAACACAACGATCAACGAATCGACATTGGCTTCTAGCTCTGCCAGACCCGCTTCCGCATTGTTCATGCGGCGTGTGCCTTCAAACTCGAACGGTTTGGTGACTACGCCTACTGTCAGAATGCCCATCTCACGTGCAACACGTGCGACCACAGGTGCAGCGCCCGTGCCTGTTCCACCGCCCATGCCAGCAGTGACGAACAGCATATTGGTACCTTCTAAGGCTTCGCGAATTTGGTCTTCAGCCGCTTCTGCCGCTTCACGTCCTTTGTCTGGAATGCTGCCAGCACCCAAACCATTCGATCCGAGTTGAATCACTTTGTGTGCATTGCTTATACGCAGAGACTGCGCATCGGTGTTGGCGCAGACAAACTCAACGCCTTGCACCCCTGAGCGAATCATGTGCTCCACCGCATTACCGCCGCCGCCGCCCACACCAATCACTTTGATTTGCGTGCCCGAGTTGAAAGTTTCTACTTCAATCATTTCAATACTCATGTTATTTCTCCGATCTGTCTAAAAATTTGCAGTTGCCTTAAATGAATGTGTTTTTTCTTTTTCATACATCTCCTTATGAAGGGGGTGCAGTTGCCGCACAGGGTCGCCATCGTCGACCGCTGTGGGCGAGATCCGGAGGGCTGCCTCGGGCTAAATACAGCAATCGTTGTGGTGTCATGGTCAGAAGTTCCCCACAAACCAATCTTTCACACGGTCTACTGCTGTTTTGACCGTGCTACTTTTTTGCGATACCTTGAAGCCACGCATACGTGCCACGCGTGCTTCTTCTAACAAACCCATGGCTGTAGCGGCACGGGGTTGCGACACCATATCTGCCAATGCACTGTTGTAGTTGGGTACACCGCGACGCACTGGTTTTAAGAAAATATCTTCACCTAGCTCCACCATGCCAGGCATGACCGCGCTACCGCCGGTGAGAACAATGCCTGAAGAGAGCACTTCCTCAAAACCAGAATCACGGATAACTTGTTGCACCAGCGAGAAGATCTCTTCTACACGTGGCTCGATGACACCTGCCAGGGCTTGGCGGCTCAGCATGCGTGGGCTGCGGTCACCTAAACCGGGAACCTCAACTTGAATTTCTGGGTCTGCCAACATTTGCTTGGCAAAGCCTGATTCAATTTTGATTTCTTCCGCATCTTTGGTAGGCGTGCGCAAAGCCATCGCGATATCGCTGGTGATCAAGTCGCCCGCAATCGGAATAACCGCTGTGTGGCGAATCGATCCATTGGTGAATATGGCAACGTCGGTCGTGCCTGCGCCAATGTCCACCAAAGCCACGCCCAATTCACGTTCATCGTCTGTCAGCACCGACAAGCTAGAAGCCAAAGGGTTCAACATCAACTGGTCTACTTCCAAACCACAACGGCGCACACACTTGATGATGTTTTCAGCCGCACTTTGCGCACCCGTCACGATATGTACCTTGGCTTCCAAACGGATACCACTCATACCAATCGGTTCACGCACCTCTTGGCCATCGATGACAAACTCTTGCGGTTGAACTAAAAGCAAGCGTTGGTCTGTCGAAATATTGATAGCTTTCGCGGTTTCTACTACCCGCGCCACATCAGGTGCAGTCACCTCACGGTCTTTCACTGCCACCATGCCTGTAGAGTTCATACCACGGATATGGCTACCCGTGATACCGGTGTACACGCGGGTGATCTTGCAGTCGGCCATGAATTCGGCTTCTTTCAAGGCTTGCTGGATGCTTTGAACGGTTGCGTCAATGTTGACCACCACCCCGCGCTTCAGACCATTGCTTGGAGCCACGCCCATTCCGGCAAGTTTGAGTTCGCCGCCGGGCAAGACTTCAGCCACGACCACCATCACCTTGGCCGTACCAATGTCTAACCCCACTACCAAATCTTTGTACTCTTTTGCCATAACAGCCTCGTTTCTTACCTAATCTCTTCAGTTGCGCGGTATCGCGGCTTCAATCGTGCTCACACCATGCAATCGAATTGCATAGCCGTTGTCGTGGCGCAAATCGATTGACTGGAGTGATGTGAGCTTTCTTCCCAATTTCTGCGTGACACCGACCAATGTTTTCTCAACCCTTTGCATGCGTGCAGTGACTTCTTGCACATCGCCGCGACCAAGTTCAATAACAGCGCCTTGCTTCAGATATGCGCGCCAACTACCGCGCTCAGTGAGTTCTAAGTTACCCATATCTAGCGTTAAGCCGTGAAATATGGGCAGCAATGCTTGGTACATCTGCCAAACCAATTGCGATTCACTGTCTGGGCCTTTGAGGCGAGGAATCTTTTCGTTTTCTAAATCTGCCAAATTCGCTTCGAACACTTCCCCGTACATATTGAGTAAGCGCGATTCACTCTGTTCACCCCAATACGCTACGGGTCGATGCTCCTGCAATGTCACGCGTAAGCGGTTTGGAAATTCGCGCTGCACCGTCGCTAAACGAACCCATGGAACGCCTTCAAATGCATCACGTACTTGACGCAGATCTGCGGTGAAGAAATTGCCAGTCATACGCGTAGTCACATTGGCTCGCAAAGTGTTTGCGTTGTTGTGGTCCACTTCGCCTTCCACTGTGATGCCCACCAAATTAAATACAGGCAAATGCACAGCTGCCCAAAACACTGTGAACACAACGCCCAAAGTTAAGCATGCAAACATGAAGGAGCCCACCATGTGCATCAATTTCACATCCCATGGCACTTCAACGGCCGTACTTTTTTCTGCACGGACGCGTGTGTGGGTGGTGTAGCGTGAGGTGCTCATGATTTTTTGGCAAGCTCCTGATGATCCAATGTCGCGCTTTGGAGTAATTGGATGCACAAATCTTCATAGCTGATACCAGCCGCTCTGGCTGACATCGGCACCAATGAATGGCTGGTCATACCGGGCGATGTATTCATCTCCAGCAAATAGGGTTTCCGGTCTGTTGCGCGCAACATGATGTCGGCACGACCCCAACCGCGACAACCTAGTGCACGGTAGGCAGCTACCACCAATGCTTGTATCGCTTTTTCTTCTGCTTCAGGCAATCCACTCGGGCAGTGGTACTTCACATCGTCTGTGAAGTATTTGTTGTTGTAGTCGTAAGCGCCATCTGGGGCAGCAATTCGCACCACAGGCAAAGCACGTGCATGTATGCCATTGCCAATCACGGGGCAAGTTAACTCTTCACCATCGATGAATTCTTCGCACAACAAATCTGGGTCGTACTGAATCGCCAGTTGGGTGGCAGCTTCTATTCCTGCAGCCGTAGTGACTTTGGTGATGCCAATGGATGAACCCTCACGCGGCGGTTTGACGATCAGCGGCAGTCCTAATGTGTGTGGGATAGCAGCAATCGCTTGCGGTGATTGCTCGTCAGGGGCAAGGCTGACGGATTTAGGTGTCGACAGTCCCAAAGCAGACCAAATGCGCTTTGTCATGACTTTGTCCATCGCAATGGAAGATGCCATCACACCTGATCCGGTATAGGGTATACCCAACAACTCCAAGGCGCCCTGGACAGAACCATCTTCACCATAGCGGCCATGCAAAGCGATGAACGCATGGCTAAAACCTTGCTGCTTAAGTTGATCCATGGCTTGGTTGGCTGGATCAAATGCATGTGCATTCACAGCTTTGCTTTGTAATGCCTTCAGAACACCTTCGCCAGACATCAAAGATATGTCGCGCTCTGCTGATTGTCCGCCCATCAGCACCGCAACTTTGGCGGTACTGATATCGAATTTCTTATTCGTAGTCATTCTTTTTACGCCGCGCTTTCCAACTGCTGCTGTGCAATCGCTAAAACTTGTGTAGGCACTTGCCCAATCGTGCCTGCCCCCATACACATCACCACATCACCGTCTTGTGCGTTTTCATAAATGACTTGAGCAAGTCTGTGGATGTCTTCTGCAAATACCAAGGACTCAAATCCAGCCATGCGCAAGGCACGGGTCAATGCACGTCCATCGGCGGCGACTATGGGCGCCTCACCTGCTGCATAGACTTCGGTGAGTAACAAAATATCGGAGCGCGATAAGACGCTGACAAAATCCTCAAAGCAATCGCGTGTTCGGGTATATCTGTGCGGTTGAAACGCCAAAATCAGACGTCTGTCTTTGAAGGCGCCACGTGCTGCGGCCAAAGTAGCAGCGAGTTCAACGGGGTGGTGACCATAGTCTTCAATCAAGGTGAACTGCCCACCATGCTTGGCTGCGACTTCGCCATGGCGCTGGAAGCGTCGGCCTACGCCTTTGAATTCAGACAAGGCTTTTTGTACTGCCGCGTCGGGCACATTCAACTCTACGGCAATCGCGATCGCTGCAAGCGCATTCAAGACGTTGTGTTCGCCTGCTAAATTCAAATCGATGTCCATATCGGGCATCTCAACACCGTTACGGCGTTGCACGGTGAATTGCATCCGTCCGTTATTGGCTTTGATATTGACGGCACGTACTTGCGCGTCCGCATTGAAACCATAGCTCGTGATGGGTCGCGACACTTCTGACAAGATACTGCGTACCGCCGAATCATCGGCACACAAAATCGCCGCGCCATAAAAAGGCATACGATGTAAAAACTCGATGAACGCCTTTTTTAAATTATTGAAATCATGGCCATACGTATCCATATGGTCTGCATCAATATTGGTGACTACCGCCATCACCGGTAACAAATTCAAAAATGAGGCATCAGACTCATCTGCTTCCACCACGATGTAATCACCTGAGCCAAGTTGCGCATTGGCACCCGCACTGTTTAAGCGTCCACCAATCACAAAGGTGGGATCTAAACCAGCTTCTGCCAGAACACTTGCGACCAAACTGGTGGTAGTAGTTTTGCCATGCGTTCCTGCAATTGCAATGCCTTGCTTCAATCGCATCAACTCTGCCAACATGACAGCGCGCGGTACTACGGGGATCAACTTGGCGTGTGCAGCCACTACTTCAGGGTTATCTGCTTGCACGGCTGTTGATGTGACTACAGCGTCTGCACCTGCAATGTGTTCAACAGCATGGCCTACATAAGTGCGTATGCCCAATCCTGCTAAGCGCTTCAATGCTGCGCTGTCGGACACGTCTGAACCAGAAATGGCATAGCCTAAATTCAACAACACTTCGGCAATACCACTCATGCCTGAGCCACCAATACCTACAAAGTGGATATGGCGAATAGCGTGTTTCATGCATCCACTCCTTGGCTTGCTAGTTGTTCACAGACCGCTACTGTTTTTTCTGTCGCATCGGTTTTACGCTTGGCATACGCTTTTTCTGCCACTGCGATTAATTTTTCACGTGTGAGTGTTTGCAATAGATCTGCCAATCCTTGCGCTGTGAGCTCGGCTTGCGGCAAGAGCCAACCTCCTCCAGCATCTACTACGAACTTGGCATTGGTAGTTTGGTGGTCATCCACTGCATGGGGGAAAGGCACGTAAATAGCCGCCGCACCAATCGCCGCTAATTCTGTAACCGTACTGGCACCCGCTCTGGCAATCACTACATCTGCATGGGCAAAGGCTTGGGCTGTGTCTTCAATAAACGGCGTCAAGGTGGCTTGCACGTCTGCCTCTTCATACGCGGCGCGCAAGGCATCAATTTGCTTGGCGCCACTTTGGTGAATCACAACAGGGCGGCGAAATTCCGACATCAATGCCAAGGCTTGCGGAACTATGGCATTGAGTGCCTGTGCGCCCAAACTTCCACCAACGACTAAAAGCTGCAAAGGACCATGCCGTTTACTCAAGCGTTCCCTTGGACGCGCTTGTTTGACAAATGCTTCACGCAACGGGTTTCCAATCCACTGTGCTTTTTTCAAAACATCAGGAAACGTTGTCAATACAGATTGCGCAAACATAGCCAACACTTTGTTTGCCATGCCAGCGACAGAATTTTGCTCATGCACTACCAACTTATGTCCTGTGAGCGCCGCCATGATGCCTGCAGGAAAACTGATGTAGCCCCCCATGCCTACAACGACTTGGGGCTTGATGCGACGCAGTACCTGCACGCTTTGCCAACAGGCGCGCATCAAATTAAATGGCAAGGTCAATACAGTCATCAAACCCTTACCTCTAACACCAGAGAACTGCACCTGCGCATAGTCAAATCCATGCGGAGGCACTAATTGGCTTTCCATACTGGGTGCAGGGCCACCCAACCAATGCACATGCCAACCGCGTTCACGCAAACGATGCGCCACGGCCAAGCCTGGAAAAATATGTCCGCCAGTACCCCCAGCCATGATTAGTGCGGTTTTCATAACCGACCTCCATGCATCAATACGCGGTTCTCAAAATCCACCCGTAATACGACAGCGATGGCAACCAAGTTCAGCAATATGGCGGAGCCGCCATAACTCATCAATGGCAAGGTCAAACCTTTGGTTGGTAACGCACCCAGATTCACCCCAATATTGATGAACGACTGAAAGCCAACCCAAATACCAACACCTTGCGCGACCAGGCCTGCGAAGACGCGATCCATGGCAATGGCTTGGCGTCCGATGTACATGATGCGACGGGTTAACCACATGAACAAACCGATGATCAACACCAAACCAACAAACCCAAACTCTTCACCAATCACAGCCAGCAAGAAGTCGGTATGCGCTTCAGGCAACCAATGCAATTTTTCAACACTGCCACCCAAACCAACGCCAAATATTTCGCCTCGCCCGATCGCAATCAATGAATGAGTGAGTTGATACCCCTTGCCGATCGCGTTCGTTGCACTCCATGGATCGAGATAAGCAAAGATGCGTTCGCGCCGCCATTCAGATGTCGCGATGATCAACACAAACACACCGGCAATCAAGAACGACATCAACAAAAACATCCGTGCATTCACGCCGCCCAAAAACAAGATGCCCATCGCAATGACGGCGATCACCATGAAGGCGCCCATGTCTGGCTCGACCAGTAACAATCCTCCAACGACTGCCACGGCAGCAGCCATAGGCAACACAGCAGCAAAGAACTGCTCTTTGATTTCCATCTTGCGCACCATGTAGTTGGCGGCATATAACAACACGCCCCACTTCGCAAGTTCTGAGGGTTGGAAATTCATAAAGCCAAGACTTATCCAACGGCGCGCGCCATTGATGGTTTTGCCTACGTAAGGGATAAGCACAACTATCAATAAAGCGATAGACACTACAAACACCCACGGGCCAATACGCTCCCAAGTATTGAGTGGTATTTGGAAAGCAATAACAGCCGCAATGAACGCCACGATGAGCGAAACCGTATGGCGTAACAAGAAGTAAGTGGATGAGTAATGACCACCCGTGCGTGGGTTATCAGGTAATGCAATTGAGGCCGAATACACCATCACCAAGCCAATCATGAGCAAGCCAAACGTGACCCATACCAATGGCTGGTCAAACCCTTTGACATGCACAGGTGCTGCCGTTGTTCGGGTAAATTCAGTTCCATGCACACGAACAGGCAAGGCATCGAAGTCAGCTTGTGGTCGCGCACCGAACTTTGCACGTATTGCTTGGAACCAACGTACTGGTAACCCGAACGGAAGACGTGCTGTGAGACCGCTCATATCTGTGCGCCTCCATGCAGATCGATTTCCAAACCTACATCTAATGCCAAAGCTTGCACTGCTTGTGCGAATACTTCACCACGGTGCACGTAGTTTTTAAACATATCCAAGCTGGCACAGGCTGGCGACAACAACACCGCATCACCTGTCTGAGCCAAACCTTGGCAAAGCTTGACGGCATCTTCTAAGTGAGCAGCATCATGCATAGGTACACCTGCACCTTGCAATACCTCGCGCAGTTTCGCCGCATCTTTTCCAATCAAGACTACTTCACGCGCAAACTGTTGAATCGGTACACGCAGTGGCGAGAAGTCTTGTCCTTTGCCGTCACCACCCAAGATCAAAACAATTTTGCGATCTGCTCCCACGCTATTGATAGCGGCCACAGTGGCACCTACATTCGTTCCCTTGCTGTCATCGATATATTCCACATCTTGTACAACAGCCACCGATGCCACACGGTGTGGTTCACCACGGTATTCGCGCAAGGCGTACAACATAGCAGCCAAGGGTGCGCCCGTTGTAGTCGCCAAAGCCAGCGACGCCATAGCATTGAGTGCGTTATGGCGACCACGAATACGCAATGCGTCTACTGGCAACAAACGTTGGATATAGATTTCAGGCTCAGTAGTTGCGCGTGATTTTCTGGTTTCATCGACATCTAAGGCACGTACCAACCATGTCATGCCATTCACAGTCTCCAATCCCCAATCACCATGTTGCGCTGGCATATCGCCACCAAAGCGCATTACCTCGCGCGGTATCTGCTTGCTTGCTTTGGTTTTGGCAACGGGTTCTGGCAGCATGGCCATGACTTGCTGGTCTTCACGATTCAACACCATGCAAGCGTGTTTGCCAAAGATATGCGATTTAGCTTGGGCATAAGCTTGCATGTCACCATGCCAATCCAGATGATCCTGCGTCACGTTCAATACAGTGGCCGCAGTAGGCTCAAAAGTATCCACCCCGTCGAGCTGAAAACTTGACAACTCCAACACCCAGGCTTGGGGCCATTGGGTTTGTTCTTGTTCCATAACAGCAGACAAGGTGTCTAGCAAAGTAGGGCCAATATTTCCTGCCACCGCTACGCGTAGACCAGCTCGCTCTAGTAATTGACCTGTTAATGTCGTGACCGTTGTTTTACCGTTGGTACCTGTGATCGCAAGGACATGTGGTGTGTATTGCGATTCTGTTTTTAACTCTTCCAAAGCTTGCGCAAACAAGGTGAGTTCTGTGCCCACCCACAAACCTGCTGCTTTGGCGGCCTGCCATACTGGCGCTACCGCTTCGGGTGTTAACCCCGGGCTTTTGAAGACCGCACGAATGGGCTGCCCCTCTACTAAAGAAGCATCGAATGGTGAGTGCTTAAACACCACGCTGGGGTGTTCTTCTTTCAGTTGTGTAAGACAAGGCGGGTTTTCTCGCGTGTCTACAACCACCACCTCTGCACCATGACGCACGCACCAACGCACCATAGCAAGTCCTGAGTCACCGAGACCCAAGACAAGCACAGAGAGTTGTTGTAATACGCGCATTGCTGGATTACCTTAATTTCAAAGTAGACATACCGACCAAGCACAAGAGCATGGTGATGATCCAAAATCGCACCACCACTTGTGTTTCAGTCCAACCGGATTTTTCAAAATGGTGGTGTAGTGGTGCCATCTTCAAAATGCGTCGCCCTTCGCCATATTTTTTCTTGGTGTATTTGAAATAGCCCACCTGCAACATCACAGACAGTGCTTCCACCACAAAAATGCCACCCATGATGGCCAAGACAATTTCTTGTCGCACGATGACAGCGATCGTGCCCAATGCACCACCCAAAGCCAGTGCACCTACATCACCCATGAACACTTGGGCTGGATGCGTGTTGAACCACAAAAATGCTAGGCCAGCTCCTGCCATGGCAGCACAGAAAATCATCAATTCACCAGAACCTGGGATATAGGGAAATATCAGGTACTTGGAGTACACCGAACTTCCTGTGACGTAGGCGAATACGCCCAACGCAGAACCCACCATCACCACTGGCATGATGGCCAGGCCATCTAATCCATCCGTCAAATTCACTGCGTTGCTAGAACCCACAATGACGAGATAGGTCATGATCACAAAACCAAATACACCTAATGGATAGCTCACTTCTTTCATGAACGGCAATAGCAAGCCAGCTTTGGGCGGTAAATCCACATCGAAACCAGATTGCATCCATGAATAAAACAGCTCAAGCACACGTAAGTTACTGCTCTCAGAGATACTAAATACCAAATACAAGGCAGCCACCAAACCAATCAAGGATTGCCACATGTATTTCTCGCGGGAGCGCATTCCTTCTGGGTCTTTGTGTACAACCTTGCGCCAGTCATCAACCCATCCGATGGCACCAAATCCAAACGTCACGAGCATCACAATCCACACGAATCGGTTGGTCAAATCTGCCCATAAGAGTGTGGAAGTACCAATACCAATCAAGATCAATACGCCACCCATCGTGGGCGTACCGCTTTTCACCATGTGTGATTGCATGGCGTAGTCACGGATGGGCTGACCGATCTTCAAAGCCACCAAATGTCGAATCACGGCTGGTCCCGCAAACAAACCAATGAGCAAGGCTGTTAAAGCGGCCATCACGGCACGGAAGGTGATGTACTGAAACACCCGAAAAAATCCAAATTCGGGCGATAAGGTTTGCAACCATTGCGCCAAAGTGATCAGCATGGCGTGGTCTCCTGTGTCTGTTGTTCTGATTGTTTTGTAATGGCTTCTAATACGCGTTCCATCTTCATGAAGCGCGAACCTTTCACCAAGACACTAGACATCTTGGGCAAGACTTGGCTCAGATGAAGATTGAGGGCATCGATATCGCTGAAATGTTGTGCGTGTGCTCCGCACGCTTTAACTGCATAGGCTGTCAATTCACCCAAACACAACACACTATCAATACCCTTTTGTTGTGCATAAAGACCCACTTCGCTATGGAACTCTGGGCCAAGGTTGCCGACTTCACCCATATCCCCCAACACCAACATTTGCGGCTTAGGCAATTCAGACAACAAATCGACGGCTGCTTTAACAGAATCAGGATTGGCGTTGTAAGAGTCATCCACCACATGGATTTTTCGACGCGCGACATTCACCACGTAAGCACGCGAGCGGCCCTTGACAGGTTCGAATTGCACCAATCCTTGTGCAATTTTTTCTAATGCAATGCCAACCGCCAAAGCCGCAGATGTGGCCGCCAAAGCATTGCTGACGTTATGACGTCCAGCACAATGCAATGCGAACTTTAAATGGCCTTGAGGGGTGTTAACTTCTACAGACCAATGGTCTTCATGCCAATCCGCATGGATTAACACCACATCTGCATGCCTTGTATTTTGTTGCAACGCTTGCATTGAAAAAGTCATACAAGCTCTTTTGCCTGCAAGCTCCTTCCAGAGAGGTGTGTATTCTTC
>Ga0228703_1000479_pt1 | contig 29118 bp, 28 predicted proteins | sample McNCre217_Aug_MG_3_FD_178020 | JGI IMG/M metagenome (GOLD analysis project Ga0228703, IMG submission 178020) | Freshwater microbial communities from McNutts Creek, Athens, Georgia, United States - 29-17_Aug_MG | ecosystem: Environmental > Aquatic > Freshwater > Creek | place: USA: Georgia...
ATGCACAGAATGGGCTTCAAGCCGGCGTCGTAGGCTGCCGCCAAATAGCGATCAATCAGGCGGGTGCGCGGCTCGGGATTGGCAATAGCGGTAACAATCATCATTTGCTCCGCGTTGGCAACAATCACTCGCTCAACCTGGTCGGAGTCGTCGGCGGAACGGCGAAGCAGCGATGTGCGCGGCTCGATACGAACAATCCGCGCAAGAGCGCCAACGGTTTCGCTGGTGTCGCCGGCCAAAGCCACGAAATCGCCAACCACGGGTCCCGACTTACGCAGTTCTTTGGCCAGGGTTGCATCAACCATGCGGTCTTCGGTGCTCGAACTATCATCGGTGAGCAAAACCCGGTAGCGCCCGCGGTCAACGCCAAGGACCATTCCAATAGGCGCGCTCTTGTGCTCGGGGCGCTTCTTGGTGCGCGGCTTGTTTCCCTTGGGATTTGGCCTCACCCTAACGTCCGACTCATCCAGATCAAGATGGTCGGAATCGGGCTCGTATAGCCAACTCAAGCTAGAAGTTCCCTAACATCTGCTGCCACATTTGGGCAAAGTTGGGCATGGTCTTGCTGGTGGTCTCAATGTTTTCCACAGTTATACCCGCCACGCGCAAACCAACAATCGCACCGGAAGTTGCCATGCGGTGGTCGTGATAACTGTGCCAAAGTGCTCCGTGCAGTGCGGGGCTTGGGTCAATCTCAAGGCCGTCGGCTGTCTCGCGGCAAACTCCACCAATGCGGTTGATTTCTGTGGCCAGAGCGGCCAATCGGTCCGTCTCGTGTCCGCGCAGGTGTGCCACTCCGGTGATTACCGTTGGCGAATCCGCGAGTGCAGCGAGAGCGGCTACCACCGGAGTGAGCTCGCCCCCAATGCCTAAGTCAATGGTGATGCCGTTAATCTTGCCGGTACCTGTGATGGTCAACCCATGCTCGGAACGCGAAATCTCCGCACCCATGCGCTGCAAAATGCCGTCAAACTCGTTGCCCACCTGAGTGGTGCTGGCAGGCCAGCCCGGAATGGTCACGGAACCGCCGGCAACCATCGCTGCCGCCAAAAATGGCCCGGCGTTGCTAAGGTCCGGTTCAATCCAGAGGTCGCCGCCGTGGATTTCGCCGGCTTCTACTCGCCACTCGGTTGGCTGGGGGTTCAAAACCGAAACGTTGCGCTTTGCCAGGGTGTCTAGCGTCATTTCAATGTGCGGCAGGCTCGGCAGGTGCTCGCCCTCGTGCGCAAGCACAATACCGTTCTCAAAGCGCGCGGCGCTCAGCAGCAAACCAGAAACAAACTGGCTGGAAGCACTGGCATCGATGGTTAGCGCCCCGCCGGGAACGCTTCCCGTTCCGTGAACGGTAAACGGCAGCGAGCCACGCCCGCCGTCATCCACCTCAACACCCAGCGCGCGCAACGATGAAATGGTTGTGTGCATTGGGCGGCGGCGGGCGCCCTCGTCGCCATCAAACGTGACGCTTCCGTTAGCCAGTGCGGCCAGCGGCGGAACAAAACGCATCACCGTTCCGGCTAGGCCGCAGTCAATCACAATTGGGTTCTGGCGGGTTCCGCCAGTGAGTTCCGCCGGTGGCAACACTGTAAGGGTTTCGTGCAGGTTGCCTTCAAACCTCGCCCCAAGCTGGCTGAGCGCCTCAATCATCAATCGGCTATCACGTGAGTCGAGAGTGGCATGCAAAGTGGTTGGCTCATTTGCTAGTACCGAGAGCACCAGTTCGCGATTGGTGAGCGATTTTGATCCCGGAATTGCAACCGTGGCATTGATGGGTCCATTAGCCAATGGAGCTGGCCACGCCTGCTGGGAATGTTCGCTGAAAGTCATTGGTTACAAATTACCACGCAACCAGTTGGGTTAGGGGGAGTGATGACCAGCGTTCAACCAGCAATGGCAATGCCTTTCGGCCGCCCGCTAGACTCAAAAAAGATGTCACACATTAGCCGCTCCGCCCAAACTGCTCGAGACTTTGAAGAGCAGGCAATGCCGCTAATGCCGCTGGTACTGGCCATGGCTCGTCGCGCCACACGCAACGAAGAAGACGCCCAGGACCTGGTTCAAGAGACCTACATCAAGGCCTACCGCAGTTGGCACCAGTTTGAGCAGGGCACCAACCTTCGCGCCTGGTTGTTGCGAATCATGCACAACACTCACCTGAATAACGTGGACAAGCAGAACCGCGACAAGGCCAAAAGCAGCATCGATGACCTTGAGGAATGGCAGGTTGGAACCGCCGAAAGCCTCACTGCCCGGTCGCAGCGCTCCGCCGAGGCCGAGGCAATTAGCAACATGACTTCCGACGTGGTTCGCCGTGCCATTGACGAACTTCCCGAGAACCAACGCAACGTGCTGCTTCAGGTTGTGATTGGTGGGCTGCAATACAAAGAAGCCGCAGAGGCGCTTGGAATTCCGCAGGGAACAGTGATGAGTTCCTTTAGCCGCGCCAAGACAAAACTGCGCGAAAAACTTGAAGAATACGCAAAACAAGAAGGCTATAACGTAACAATGCCTGACCAGAACAACGCTGGAGAGGTAGTGGAGTAACCATGACTGAAATTGATTGCCAAGAAACTAAACGCCACGTACACGAGTACCTCAACAACGAGTTGAGCAAAGAAGAGATGCACGAGATCACCGCGCATCTGGCCAACTGCGACTCCTGCGAAGAGGACTACGACTTTGAGGTCATGTTCAACCAGGTGATTGTGCGCGCCTGCAACGAGGCCCCGCCTCAGGAGTTGGCCGACCGCCTGCTAGCCAAGATTCGCGAGATTCAGAGCGGCAATCACCAGGACTAACCGCTTTTTCAAGCACCCATCAATGGGTGTTAACCAACAAATGCCCAGTGAATCCACTGGGCATTTACTTTTGGCAAAGCAATAGCTGGCTGCTTTCACTGTGGCTACTCTGGCGCCTCAACGCCAAGCCACTCGTACCAACCGCGGTTCAGCACCAGCCAGGCCATTAGTCCGTAGCCAATCTGTCCGGGAAGCGAGTGGTCGGAGTTTTCTAGTTCGTTTCGCCAACCCTCGTGGTCAACCAGGGGGTTGAAGCAGTCCACAAAAGGCACACCGCGTCGGCTAGCAACATCTTCAAAGCCGCTCACGAGATGCTCAACATCCCTGTTGAGTTCCGGGTTGTGGTGTGGAACGGGGCCAATCACAAAGGTGGAGATTCCGGCTCGTTTGCATTCGTCCAGAATGGTGGCAATGTTGAGGCGGCTGCGGCTCACACTAATGCCCGCTGCCAGATCGCGGTTGCTAAGCGCCAATACCAAACGGTTGTCGTGATCCGGGCTGAAACGTTTTGCGCTTTCCTGCTTCCATCGTTCCGAAAGCAGTGCGCTGGTTTCTTCGGGAACCGGCAACGCAAAAATGTCGATCCGTGGATCATTGGCAGGGGTTTTGGCAGTTACTCGCCCCACCCAGCCCATGCCGCGCGGATCGCCGGCCGCGCTGATGAGCGAGTCGCCAAGAATGACGACTCGAACATCTTTACGCGGTTCAGACATGCGTTACAGGCCGGCGACTTAAGCGAACGCTCTAGCGATTAGGTCGGCCTGTTCGGCCGCGTGGGTCTTAGCCGAACCTGCCGCAGGCGAAGCCGAAGCAGCGCGCGAAACCAGCTGAGCCACCTTGCCGTTCATGTACTTAGGCAGGAACAGGCCAATGTAGGTCCAAGGACCCTGGTTGGCGGGCTCATCCTGAACCCAAACCAGTTCGGCGTTTGGATACTGCTCGTACGCCGCCTTGATCTCGTCAACCGGTGTTGGGTACAACTGCTCCACGCGGATAATCGCGGTGCGGCCGTCGCCACGCTTCTGGCTTTCGGCCAGCAGATCCCAGTAAACCTTGCCCGAGCACAACAGCACGCGAGTCACGTTGGCAGGGTTCAGACCCTGTTCATCGGTGATTACCGGACGGAACGAACCCGAGGTGAAGTCCGCTACCTCGCTGCTTGCCGCCTTCAGACGAAGCATGCTCTTTGGCGCAAACACAACCAGCGGACGCTTGTCTTGGCTGTATGCCTGCTGACGCAGCAGGTGGAAGTGCGAGGCCGGAGTGCTTGGCTGAGCCACGGTCATGTTGTTTTGGGCACAGAGCTGCAGGTAGCGCTCAATGCGGGCGCTCGAGTGGTCGGGACCCTGACCCTCATAGCCGTGTGGCAGCAGCAGCACCAAGCCGCTGGTCTGACCCCACTTTTGCTCCGCGCTGGAAATGAACTCATCGATGATTGTCTGGGCTCCGTTGGCAAAGTCGCCAAACTGGGCTTCCCACAGCACCAGCGAGTTCTTGTTCTCCACTGAGTAGCCGTATTCAAATCCCATTGCCGCGTACTCGCTGAGGAGCGAGTCGTAGATCCAGAACTTGGCCTGGTTCTCGGAAAGGTTGCGCAGCGGCATCCATTCCTGGCCGTTGATGCGGTCGTGGAACACGGCGTGACGCTGAACAAATGTTCCGCGGCGCGAGTCCTGGCCGGCCATGCGAACCGGAACGCCTTCCATTAGGAGGCTTCCCATTGCCATGAGTTCGCCAAAGCCCCAGTCGATTCCGCCCTGGCGCGACATTTCCACGCGCTTGGCCAGAAGCTGTTGCAGCTTGGGGTGAACGTTGAAGCCGGGAGGCACGTTGGCATGAGCGTTTCCAATGTGCTCAACCACCTGCTGGCTAATTGCAGTTGGTCGGTTGATCACCGGGTGGTCGCTTGCCGTGGTTCCAATGCCGGCTGGGCGTGCCTGAATCTCTGCCGGGCGGCTCAACGCTTCGTGAACATCGTTGAATGCCTGCTCCAGGGTGTTCTGGAAGCTGCTGTTTACTGCCTCAAAGTCCTCGGCGGTAATGTCGCCACGACCAACCAGGCTCTCCAAGTAGAGGGTGCGTACCGAGCGCTTGTGCTCAATCAGGTTGTACATCAGTGGGTTGGTCATCGATGGGTCGTCACCCTCGTTGTGTCCGCGACGACGGTAGCAGACCAGGTCAATCACCACGTCTTTCTTGAACTCCTGACGGAACTCAAATGCCAGTCGCGAAACGCGAACCACGGCTTCTGGGTCGTCGCCGTTCACGTGGAAGATTGGGGCCTGAATGCCCTTGGCAATGTCGGTGGCGTAAACCGAAGAGCGGCTCTCGCTTGGCGGGGTGGTAAATCCAACCTGGTTGTTAATCACCAGGTGAATGGTTCCGCCGGTGCGGTAACCGCGCAGGTTCCACATGTTCAGAGTTTCCGGAACCACACCCTGACCGGCAAACGCGGCGTCACCGTGAACCAGAACCGGAATCACCGGGAATTCGCCCTTGTAGGCGCTGTGCCCAAGGCCGTCTAGCTTGGCGCGAACAATTCCCTCGAGGACCGGGTTCACTGCCTCCAGGTGGCTCGGGTTTGCTGCCAAGGAAACCTTGATCTGGTTACCCGCGGCGCTGGTGATAACTCCCTCGGTGCCCAGGTGGTATTTCACGTCGCCGGAACCCTGAACGGTCTTGGTGTCAAAGTTGCCTTCAAACTCGCGGAACACCTGTCCGTAGGTTTTGCCAGCGATGTTAGTTAGCACGTTCAAACGGCCACGGTGCGCCATGCCAATGGCAACCTCGGCTTGGCCGCTGTCTGCCGCTGCCTGAAGAATCTCGTCGAGCGAGGCAATGGCGCTTTCGCCGCCCTCGAGGCTAAAGCGTTTCTGTCCCACAAACTTGGTCTGCAGGAAGGTCTCAAACGCCTCGGCTTCGTTTAGCTTGTTCAGAATGCGCAACTGCTCTTCGCGACTTGGCTTGGAGTATGGGTGCTCCAGCTTGTCTTGGAACCACTTGCGCTGCTCTGGGTCCTGAATGTGCATGTACTCCACACCAACGGTGCGAACGTAGCTGTCGCGCAAGATCTTGAGAATATCGCGGAACATCATCTTTGGCTTGCCGCCAAATCCGCCGGTCTTGTAGGTGCGGTCCAGGTCCCAAAGGCTTAGGCCGTGGTTGTTGATGTCGAGGTCGGGGTGCGAACGCATCTGGTATTCCAGAGGGTCAATGTCCGCCATCAGGTGGCCGCGAACGCGATAGGCGTTGATCAGTTCCTGAATACGCGAGGCCTTGCTGCGGTCATCGTTGTCGTCGGTTTCAAAGTCGTTGGTCCAACGCACCGGCTCGTATGGAATGCGCAGGTCGCTAAAGATTTCTTCGTAGAAGCCTCGAGCGCCCAGTAGCAGCTCATGCACCTTCTTGAGGAACTCGCCCGAACCGGCACCCTGAATCACGCGGTGGTCGTAGGTGCTGGTGAGCGTGATGGTCTTGCTAACGCCAAGCTTTGCCAGGTGGCCCTCGCTCATGCCCTGGAACTCGGCAGGGTATTCAAGTGCTCCGGCACCGATGATGGATCCCGCACCGGCCATCAAACGCGGAACGGAGTGAACCGTGCCAATGCCGCCGGGGTTGGTGAGGCTGATGGTGGTGCCCGCAAAGTCCTCGGCGGTGAGCTTGTTGTCGCGAGCGCGCTTGACCATGTTTTCGTATGCGGCCAGATATTCGGCAAAGTTGAGGCGCTGGGCACGCTTGATGTTTGGAACCAATAGCGCGCGGGTGCCGTCTGGCTTTGGAATATCAATGGCAAGGCCAAGGTTCACGTTGGCAGGTGTAACCATTGCCGGCTTGCCGTCAATCACCGCGTAGTAAACGTTTTGACTTGGGAATTCCTTTAGCGCGCGAATCAACGCGTAACCAATGATGTGAGTAAACGAGATTTTGCCGCCACGGGTGCGAGCAAGGTGGCTGTTGATCACAATGCGGTTGTCAATCATCAGCTTTGCAGGAATGGTGCGAACGCTGGTTGCGGTTGGCATGGCCAGGCTGGCATCCATGTTTGCGGCCAGCGCCTTAGGCATGCCCTTGAGCACAACCACTTCATCCTGAGGTTCTTCAGCCGCGGCACCGTCAACAATGTTCACAGCCGCGGTTGCCGGAGCCTGGGCTGGGATTGGTGCCGGGCGAGCCTCAACACGGGTGGTCTTGGCAACCATCGGTGCGGCCGAATCTGCAGCCACGGGAGCGGCCGGTGCTGCGGCAGCCGGAGCCTCCGCCGCTGGCGCAACCACGTGAGGCTGCTCGGAAACATGCAGGGGAGCGGCAGGCTGAGTGTTCTGTGGCAGGAACGGGGCGGACTGCGGCTTGTTGATTTCGTCGAAAGAGGTCACGGTTGCGTTCTGGTTTGGGGCGGCTGCAGCCACCGAAACGGGCACGGTTGGTAGAGGTTCTTGGGCGGAGTTTGAGGGGTTGAACGGGGCAGAAACGGTGGCAAAAAGCGGGGTCTGCTCTGGGTGGCCAAGGTGAGGCGGGTGATTCGCGGTTACGGCAACGGGATTCTTGTGGCCAAGAGTCACGTGATAGCGCTCGAGGATTGGCCACCAAGATTTGTCAACTGCGTCGGGGTTGGCTTTGTACTGCTCGTACATCTCTTCGATAAGCCATTCGTTGGCTCCGAATTCAGTTTCGCCCTGACCGGTGTCGATCGACAAAAGAGTTCACCTCTTAAATCCCGCATTGTCCATTCAATACAGCCTTAAGCCTACCCGCTCTAATCAGGCGGTTTGGGCGTTTGGGCCAATCTGTGACCGATTGTTTTCCCGATTGCTGGCTATGCTGGAGATAGCCATGGATGACCATTGTTGTTTGATTTATTGCTCGGGCGGTGACCGCTCATGACCGAGTGGATTTGGCTCGCGCTTGGCGTTTTGCTCACCGTTGGCACCGGTTTCTTTGTTGCCTCAGAATTCAGCTTAATCAACCTGGAGCGCACCGATCTAGAGGCTAGACGCAACCGCGGCGAACGCGGTCTGGGTAACAGCATTCGTGCTCTCAAACGCACCAGTACGCACCTTTCGGGTGCTCAACTTGGCATCACAATCACCACAATGCTCACCGGTTTCTTGGCGGAACCGGCACTAACGCGGCTACTAACCCCCGTTTTGGTGGACTGGGGCATGAGTCAAGAATCATCGATGACGGTTGCCGCGGTAGCCACCATGGTCATTGCCACCCTGTTTTCAACTCTGGTGGGCGAACTGATTCCCAAGAAGCTTGCGCTAACTCTGCCGCTCGAGGTAAATCGCTTTGTGATTCTGTTCCAAATGGCGTTCACTTGGCTGTTTGGCTGGTTTATTGCGGCCCTGAACGGCATTGGCAACGCGGTGATTCGTGGCCTGGGTATTGAACCAAAAGAGGAACTCAGTAGCAGTCGCACCGCCGACGAACTCGCCAGCCTGGTGCGTCGTTCGGCCAGCCTGGGCGCGCTGGACCAGCAAACGGCCACGCTGCTCACCAAAACCCTAAGCCTGAGCCAGTTGGTTGCTGCCGACATCATGACTCCGCGTCCGCGAATGGCGGTGATTGACCAGAGCGCTTCGGTTGCCGAGGTTATTGCCCTGTGTAACCAAACCGGACACAGCCGCTTTCCGGTCATCGATGGCAGTAGTGACGACGTGGTTGGTCTCGTACACGTGAAGAAGGCGGCGAGTGTGCCGCGTGAACGGCGTGCCGAGGTTCCCGTGAGCGCCATTATGAGCTCACCGGAGCGCGTACCGGAGACCATGCCGCTGGAGTCGCTTATGGGCCTTCTGCGCTCCAAGGGGCTTCAACTTGCTCTTGTGGTGGACGAATACGGCGGCACCGCCGGCCTGGCAACGCTTGAGGATTTGGTTGAGGAGTTGGTTGGCGAACTGGCCGACGAGCACGATCGCGCCAAGGTGGGAGTGCGCCGTGGGGGAGAAGGCAGCGTTCTGTTCCCCGGGCTCATGCGTCCCGATGAACTTAAAGAACTGGCCATTCGGATTCCCGAAGACGGTGCCTACGAAACGGTTGGCGGCTACCTGATGAGCGCGCTAGGCAAGATTCCTCAGGTGGGCGATCAGGTGGATATTGACGGCGGTACCCTACGCATTGAACGCATGGATGGCCGCCGAGTGGACCGGGTTCGCTTCAGCCCAGACCCGCTGGCGGGAGGCGATAGCAATGACTGAATCAGTTGATTACGCCGGCGCGTGGTTGGGGATTCTCTGGTTTGCTTTGCTCCTGCTGGGTAACGCTTTCTTTGTGGCTAGCGAGTTTGCCCTAATCTCGGCCAGACGAGCCCAAATTGAGCCCCGAGCCGAAGCCGGTAGCACCCCTGCCAAAATCACCATACGCGCCATGGAGCGCGTAAGCATCATGCTGGCCGCCAGCCAGATTGGCGTAACGGTTTGTTCGCTCGCCATTCTGCTCATTGCCGAACCCGCAATCCACACCTTGGTTTACGCACCGCTTTCGGGCCTGGGTGCAGCCACGGCGGAAACCATAACGTTTGCGTTGGCGCTGGTTTTAGTGTCATCGATGCATGTTTTGCTTGGCGAGCTCATACCAAAGCAGCTTTCGTTTGCGGTTCCCGAACGCATGGCTCTGGTACTTGTTCCCACCCTTTACGGCATTGCGCTTGTTCTCCGCCCCATTGTGGTGTGCCTCAACTGGATTGCCAACCTGAGCCTTCGCCTGTTCCGCATTACTCCGCGTGACTCCGCCAACACCGCTTACACCATTGACCAGGTGGAAGACATTGTTGAACACTCAACGCGCGAAGGCGTGCTCAGTGACACCTCTGGCGCAATCAGTAACACCTTTGAATTCACCGAAAAACAGGTGAAAGACATTGTGGTTCCGTTGGCAAACGTGATCGGTTTGCCGGTTTCGGCAACCCCGGCTGCTGTAGAGGCGGCGGTTTCTAAGCACGGGTTCAGCCGCTACGTGCTCACCGAATCCAACGGGTCGTTAGCCGGTTACCTTCACATCAAAGACGTGCTCGACCTCGAAGAAGATGAGTACAACCAGTCGTTCCCTGCAAAGCGAGTTAGAACCCTATTCACTGTGGGTGTGGAGAGCGAACTCGAAGACGCGTTGGCCGGAATGCGCCGCAGTAACGCTCACTTGGCAAAGGCACTAAACGCCGATGGCTCCGTTGCCGGCATCATCTTCCTCGAAGACATCATCGAGGAACTCGTTGGTGAGGTTCAGGACGCCACCCGACGATAAACCATTGGTGGAACTTCGGCTAACTTGCCGGCCAAACTCCACGTTTGTACTGCCATGGCAGATAGTCCAGCTGTTCTCCCAACTCTTGCGCTGCCCGGGCAGTCCAAAATGGGTCGGTGAGAATGGCGCGACCAATGGAAACGGCCTCAATTTTGGTGCTCTGCAGAATCTCTTCCGCCTGCTTGCCGCTAGTAATTTGACCAACCGCGCTAACTCGAACGCCAGGCTGTTCCACAGCTAGTTCGGCAAACTTCACCTGATAGCCGGGACCCAGTGGGATAGCCACTCCCGACACTAACCCACCGCTTGAAATGTCAAAGAAGTCGGCACCGGCCTGTAGAGCCCAGCTTGCTGCGGTTGCAACCTCTTCCGGCGTCAAACCGTTTGGGTGATAATCGGTTGCGCTGAATCGAACCATAAGTGGAAAACCCGATCCCACCTCGGCGCGAACTGCGGTCACAATTTCTAGCAGTAGGCGGGCGCGATTCTCGAGCGAACCGCCGTAGGCGTCCGTGCGCTGGTTGCTGAGCGGCGAAAGAAACTCGTGCAGCAAATAGCCGTGAGCCGAGTGAATTTCAATCAGGTCGAAACCGGCGGTAACCGCATTACGGGCAGCGGCACGCCACTGTTCCACCACGGTCGTCAATTCATCGATGCCCAATTCCCGGGGCTTCTCATACCCGTCAAAAGCCACGGCCGAAGGAGCCACGGTCTGCCAGCCACCTTCGGACTCTGGCATGGTGCCTGCTCCAGCGCCATCGCGATAAGTTGAGCCCTTGCGCCCGGCATGAGCCAACTGAACCCCTATGGCGGCACCGCGTTGTTTAACTAACGCAACCACGTGGCGCCAGGCGTCAATCTGTTCTTGATTCCACAGGCCGGTATCCCATGCGCTGATGCGTCCAATGGGAGTAACCGCGGTTGCTTCAACCATCACAAGCCCAGCACCACCGGCCGCCATAGCTGGGTAGTGAACCGAATGCCAATCACCCGGCACGCCGTCTCGGTTTTCACACGAGTACTGACACATTGGCGCCACAAAGACTCGGTTCCGAATCTCGAGGCTTCCAATCATGATGGGTTGGAACAGTTTGGCGGTCACTAAATCCTCCGATTGATGCGTCCCTGAACGCTTGTCACTGTCTAACCTACAAGGGAAATCCGAGGCGCAGCTTCGCCCGAACCGCTGCAATACCGAGTGCTGGGGTAGTTTTATGGGGTGAGCCAGATCAATGCGCAGATACGTAAATATTTGCCTGCGCCTGCGTCCACGGACAATAAATATTCCCGCGGTGTGGTGGGCCTTGTTACGGGCTCGGCGTTGTATCCCGGTGCGGCTTTGTTGGGTGTTGAAACAGCCCAGGCCGTGGGGGTTGGAATGGTGCGCTATTTCGGTCCGAGTGCGGTTATATCACTCTTGCTCACCGCACATCCGGAAATAATTTGTGCCCAACAGCTTGAAAATGGTTCAAACCGAACTAACGCCTGGGCACTAGGTTCTGGTGTGCCTGCGAGTGATATGCAGCAAATGGCAAACATTGAAGCGGCCCTCGCTCAAGGCGCACCCAGTGTGCTTGATGCCGCAGCGATTCACACGGTAAACGTTTCTTCCCTCAAACCGGACTTGGTAATACTCACGCCTCATGATGGTGAGATGAAACTGTTGCTGGAGCAACTTGGCATGTCCCCAAGGGAAACCGAGGAAGGTTTGGGGAGCATCGATGGCCGAATCGCTTTGGCTCAACTAGCCCAAAAACTCACAAATCAGGTGATTTTACTCAAAGGCAACCAGACCGTGATTGCGGCTGGGGGCGGGCGTGTGGCAGTAGTTGGCCCAAACTCACCTTATTTGGCAACTGCTGGTTCAGGCGATGTTCTAACAGCCATCCTCGGAGCACTGGCAGCACGGAATTTGAGTGTGGATTGGTTTGAGTTGGCTACTTTTGCCGTTCAGTTGCACTCTGCAGCGGCCGAAAATGCCCGCCAAAACGCACCCGTAACAGCCGGAGAAATTAGCAGATCCCTCTGGCAAATAGTGACTAAGGCGCTCGCCGCATGAAAATTCTCAAAACGCGTTGGTTGGTGCTCACCGGCTTTGCAATTGTTCATGTGGCGCTGCTCTGGTTTGGTTGGAACGGAATTGGCACGCCGCTGGGCGACGTGGCCAATGCCTACCGCCCTTGGTCGGACTTCATGCTGGCAACCGGGCACCTTCTTGGCCTAACCCAGAGCTGGGTGTATCCATTTCCAAATCTGATTTTTGTGGTGGGCCCGGCGTTGATTCCGGGCATTAACTACGAGGGCAACTGGTTTGTAATGGCAATTGCCATCAATTTTGCTGTGATGTTTACCCTGCTTTATTGGGGCACGACCAAGGCCAGTGGAGATCAGAAAACTTTGCGAGTGGGCGCGGGTTGGGTTTGGACCTTCGCGTTGCTGCTCATTGGCCCGGTAAGTATTAGTCGATTGGACAACATCAGCATTGCCTTGGCAATCATTGGTGTATTGGCTTGGTTGCAGGTCAAGCCCACGCTAGCGGCAGTTTGGTTTGCGATTGCCACCTGGATCAAGGTTTGGCCTTTTGCGCTCGTTGTCGCCCTGGTGTTGGCCGTGAAAAATCGATTGCGGGTTTTGCTTTACGGAGTTGGCGTAGGGGTGGCGCTTCTAGTACTTGGTCTAGCGCTGGGGACCTTTGAAAACGTGTTGGGATTTGTGTTTGAGCAGCAGGATCGCGGTATTCAAATTGAGTCCCCCTGGGCTGCATGGTGGCTTTGGCTTGGTGTTGCGGGCGTGCCAAACTATGGCAGATACTACGACATGGGGCTGCAAACTTTCCAGGTGTCGGGCGGGCAAGAAGTTGAGTTGGTGATTGCCCAGTTGTTAGGCCCCGCCATGTACGTTGCCGTGGCCATAACCTTTGTTCTGGGATGGCTGGCAACGGGTGGAACCAAAGCGGCGCAAACCTTGCTTGGTGATGCCACTCGTGCCCAGATCTTTGCCTGGACGGCACTCACGGCCGTGCTAGATCTCATTGTTTTCAACAAGGTCGGCTCGCCACAGTATTACGGCTGGTTGATTGTTCCGGCAGTAATCGGTGTGCTCGCGCGGGTTCCGGGCTGGTCCAGGGTATTAACGTGGCTGGGTTTGCTCTGGGGGCTTACCGGTTTGGTTTACCCCGTGTTTTACGACCAGATTTTGGCCAGCAGCGCTGCCGCCATCGCGGTGCTAACGCTGCGGAATCTGGTTGCAATTGCACTCTTAGTGTTGGCCAACGTGCAGCTAACGTCGCTGGCAAAATCTGGACTACGCCGAAACTAGCCCTCTAGCAGTGTTTGCAGCAGCGGACCAACAATGTCGCGCTCAATCAAGAACCCATCGTGGCCAAACTCGCTCTGAATGAGGTTTAGTCCGCCGCCAACCAGCTCGCAGGTGAGGTTATTGGCAATGAACTCTTGGTTGGCAATGGGGAACAGTCGATCCGAGTCAATTCCCGCAACTAGAGTGCGGGCACTAATGCCGGCCAATGCTGCTTCGGCAGAATCGCGGCCACGACCAACGTCGTGCGAGTTCATTGCGTTCACCAGCGTTATGTAACTATTGGCGTCAAATCGACGCGTGAATTTGTTTCCGTGAAAGTCAAGGTAACTTTCCACCGCAAAGCGTCCGCCGCCACCCATTGGGCTCACGCCACTCTGCCAGCTGCGGTCAAAGCGGTCGTTCAGCTCGTGAGGCGAGCGGTAGTTGAGCAATGCCATGCGCCGAGCCAACGCCAAACCGCGGTGTGGCCCAAAACCTGCCTTTGCGTCGTAATAGAAACCATCTTTGAAAGCAGGGTCGGTCTTCACGGCCTCAATCTGCACGCAGTTGAGTGCAATTTGATCCGCTGTGGATACCGCGGGAGCGGCAATAACTGCCAGGTTCTTTAGGGAATCTGGATACATGATGGCCCATTCAAGGGCTTGCATTCCGGCCATTGAGCCACCGATGACCGCATGCCAGCGCTTCACGCCAATTGCATCCGAAAACGCCTTCTGCGCAACCACCTGGTCACGAACGGTTACAAACGGAAACAGGGCGGCGTATTCTGAGCCGCGTTCATCAAGCGAAGCCGGACCGGTTGAACCCTGGCAACCACCCAAAACGTTTGGGGCAACCACAAACCACTTATCGGTGTCAATGGCGAGCCCTGGGCCAATGATGCCGTTCCACCAACCCTCGGTAGGGTGAGCCTTGCTGGCCGAGCCAACGGCGTGCGAATCGCCGGTTAGGGCGTGCAGAACCAATACGGCGTTGGTGTGCTCGTGGTTGAGTTCGCCCCAGGTTTCAAATGCCAGTTTTGCGTTTTTGAGTTCGCGGCCACTTTCCAACTTCAAGATGCCCAACGGAGCAAATTCGCGGTCTCCCGAAGGGTCGCCGTCGCGCCAGGCACCAGTTGCGGGCGGGCGCCCAATCAACTGTCGGCTCAGTTCATCGGTGATAAAACCCGATGGAACGGTGTCTTCTGGGGTTTGGAATTCCATGTTTCCTCATTGCAACAAGGTTTTGCCGCAGGCGTTGTTGTTTTTTGGGCTACATCGATGTTACCAAGCGGCCCAGAAACCCGTTTAGCCGAGGGCGTCAAACGCAAGCGCTGCCAGCAGTGCCGCGCCATCGGGCATCACTGCCTCGTTGTATACCGCTCGATTGGAGTGGTTGCTTTCCCACTTGTTTGGGGGAGTGTTGGGATCGGCGGCGCCCAAGAAAATGAACGCTCCAGGCATAACCTCAACAATGCTGCTGAAGTCCTCACCGCCCGGAATTGGGTGTTCCATGTGGTGGAACCTTTCTGCACCAAACCCTTGTGCAACCAGGGCTTCAACCCGCTGAACGCTCTCTTTGTGATTGTTCAGCACCTTGGATGCTGGAAAGAACTCAACCTCGGCGGTTACCCCAAATCCCTGAGCCGTGGCCTCCATCAGCTGTGTCAGCTCGCGGCGAATCCGGTCAAAGTGCGCGGTGGAGAAGGTTCTAATTGTGGCTCCGAATGCCGCAACTTCGGGAATCACATTGGTGGTGTGGGTGTCACCGGCCTGAATCCAACCCACGTTCACAATCACCTGGTCAAACGCGTTAAAACTTTTGGCAACCAACGGTTGAATGTTGGCAATTGCCTGAACCATGGGCGTAACCGGGTCCTTGCCGGTCCAAGGCATTGAGCCGTGTCCGGCCTGACCTTTGAAGCGCACAATCATGTCGCCCGCACTGGCCATCATTGGGCCCGGTTTGGTGGTGAAAATGCCCGATGGGATCACCGAGAAAACGTGAATACCGTAGGCGGCAATTGGCATTTCGCCGCTCGCGAGGTGCATTTTGCGTTGGAGCATCAGATCCGCTCCGCCGTGACCTTCCTCACCGCTCTGAAAGAACATCAAAACGTTGCCGTTTAGGTGTTCGCGGTTGGCGTGCACCAACCTTGCGGCACCCACTCCCATGGCCATGTGTAGGTCGTGACCGCAGGCGTGCATGTACCCGTTGGTTGACGCAAAGTCCAACCCCGTGTCTTCGGTCACAGCCAAGGCGTCCATGTCGGCTCTTAGCAAAACGGTTGGTCCTGGTTTAGCGCCCCGAATCAACACGGTGAGGCATGAGATTTCTTGGTCAATTGCAATTTCGCCGAGGCCTTCAACCTCGTGGGCAATGGTAGCCAGAGTGTTGGGCAGTTCCAGGCCAAACTCGGGAATCTGGTGCAGGGTGCGGCGTAACTCGGTGAGCTGGTAGCTCATGGTTTGTGCCTGTTGCGCCAATGACGTTATGTCCATGCCGTTGTCCACTCCTTGAGCTGCGGCCGCTATGCCGTTGTAGTCATTCTGGCATAGACACACCGCATCAAAACGCCCCACGGTCCTAGGCTGGTGCCATGTGGTTTGAGCAAATGCACCCCGGCTGGCAGGCGGCACTTGCCTCATGGCGGGAGTGGCTAGCAGGCATGGATGCTCACCTGAAAAACGTGTTTGAGTTGGCACCCAAATACGAATCCGTGATGGCCGCGTTCGCGCAAGATCCGGCAACAATCCGTGTGGTCATTGTGGGGCAAGACCCGTATCCAACACCCGGGATGGCAGTTGGGCGAGCCTTTGCCGTTTCCAACGAAACCTCCAAACTGCCCGCTAGTTTGAAAAACATCTTCACCGAACTGGCAGAAGATGTGGCCAACAACGGTTCTATCGCCGCCGAGTCCGCGAACCACAACAGCCCAAGTTGGTTTGCCAGTGCCGATCCGGCACCGGACCTAGCAGGCTGGCAGGAGCAGGGGGTGTTCCTGTTGAACCGGCACCTCACCACACTGGAGGGAGCGCCAGAGGCTCACTCCAAATTAGGTTGGGACTCGTTCACTTTGGCGGCGGTTCAGGTGTTAGTTGATCGCCCAGAGGTTCCTTTGGTTTTACTGCTTTGGGGGAGTCATGCGCAGAAGTTGGCCACCGAGCTAAGAAACATCGATGATTCAAAAATCAGACTCATCACGGGCGTGCATCCCAGTCCATTGAGTGCGTATCGGGGCTTCTTTGGTTCTCGCCCGTTCAGTGCCATCAATGAGCAACTGAGAGAGCTGGGTCAAGCAGAGATTGATTGGTCACGCTAGCCAGACCGAGAGGGTTGGCGTTTAAACTGAACCCGTGGCATTAGATTCCGAAACCCGCTGGCGCCTGGTTCGCAAGGCAAAAGCCCAGCAAAGCGAGCCCGAAGGCGAGCCACTGATTCGCGCCGCACTGGAAACGGATTTGCCGCAAGTTGTGGAGATTTACAACTACTACGTGCAGAACACCGTGATCACTTTTGATCTGGATAAGCAAAAGCTTGGCGACTGGGTGGAGAAATACCGTTGGATTCAGGGTATGCAGCTGCCCTTCCTGGTTGCTGTTAGCCCCAGCGGTACGCTGCTTGGTTTTGCATATGTGGCACCCTGGCGCCAAAAAGCGGCCTATAAACGCACCGTTGAAAACACCATTTACCTGCGCCCGGCCGCAACCGGCAAGCGAATCGGCAGTCAACTTATGACTCGGCTGATTGATGACTCGCGTGCCGCCGGCGTGAAGGAAATTGTGGCGGTGATTTCCGACAAGGGCGCAGAGGCCTCGATTGCCATGCACGAGTCGTTTGGGTTTAAGCACCAGGGGCATCTGGGTAAAGTTGGCTTTAAATTTGGCCGCTGGCTCGGCACAGTGCTGCTTCAAAAGAGCATCTAACCTTTGAGTTCACTGGAAATGCTCTCCGCCTGCTCGGCTTTCGGTCGGTTGCCCGATAGATTTTTGTGGTGATGAGGCGGGGAATTCGAGTGTTTAGCCAACGCGTTTGGCGTTCGGTTTTTGGGTTGCTCGCGGCCACACTTTCGTTTGCGCTGATTGTGCCAACTGCCGCAGATGCCGCCACCACTTCCGCCCCGAAAACATCCGGAGGTAGGGAAACCGCAACGGGTCTCATAGCCAAATACGCTGCCGGAGTTAGTGTTTCAACTCCAAATGGCGGCTTTGTTGGGCAGGCTCAACTGGTGGCTGCTGGATTCCGCATCTCCAACGGCTCTGCGCTCGGTGCCGGCTGGCATTCACTGAAATTCGCAGAGCCCGTGGCGTTGGTTCAGGCTCAAGCGGCGGCCACACTTTTGGCAACCCAACCCAGTGTGGTGTTTGCCGGCGTTGACCACAACCTGGCACCTGCCGCACAGGCGGCTCGGCCACTTTCAACCTCTCGACTCACGGCATCCAAGTCGGTTGGTGCCGTTAGGAACGTTAGAGCCACCGATGGTTGGCAAGCGTCCGCGCCCAACACCGCGGCCATAAGTGTTAACTGGCTCAAGCCGATATCGCTCGGCGGGGGAAAGTTGCACGGCTATCGTTTGCAGGCATCCATCGATGGCGGAAACAAGGTTCTGTATAGCGTTACCCAGGTTGGCGCCTCAACTAGGGCAAGGCTGACTCGCGAGGTGGTTGCTGGGCAGAAATTGAGTATTCGTGTTGCTTCCGTGGTTCGGGTCGATGGTGGTTTGCGAGTTGGCCGGTTCTCGTCCTGGGTTTCTGCCTCGGCTACAACCGTGCCCTCGGTTCCCAAGTTCATTTCGGAGCCGGTTGCTACCACCACAATTTTTCCGCGATGGCAGTTGCTGAATGGACCCGAAACCGGGGGCCTTGGAGTTTCCTACCAAGCCACCGCCAGCCTCAATGGTTCAGTTGTGGATACCTGTTCAACCGATGGCGATAGTTGTGCCTTTACCAAACTCGAGGACGGAACACGCTATTCGGTTGCGCTCAGAGCCACGAATTCGCGCGGATTCGCCAATGCTTTCAACCCCGCCGCCGTTGCGGATCCCTTATTCCAGTACCAGTGGGCATTGGACAAGACTCACGGTATAAACGCCGAAAGCGCCTGGAGTCGCACTACCGGTCAAGGTGTGGTTGTAGCTGTTATTGACAGTGGAATCACCGAACACCCGGACTTAGCAGCGCAGCTTTTCCGAAACAGTGACGGCTCCGTTTATGGTTACGACTTTGTAGCCGATGCGGCTAATGCGCAAGACGGTGACGGTAGAGATGCCAACCCAATGGATCCAAATGCAGGTGCTGGCTGGCATGGCACTCACGTTTCCGGCATTATTGCCGCCGCCGCAAACGATCAAGGAGTAATTGGTGTTGCTCCTGGTGCCAAGCTGCTTGAGGTGCGCGCCTTAGGTGCCAATGGCGGCAAGGAAAGCGACCTAATTTCCTCACTGCAGTGGGCCGCCGGAATCCCAATTTCGGGTGTACCAAACAACCTTTATCCGGCCAAGGTGGTAAACCTTTCGCTCGGATTTATCGCGTCTTGTGACGGCGCCACAACTGCCGTTCTGCGCAAACTTTACGACTCTGGAGTGACCGTAATTACGGCCGCGGGCAATGACAATAGCTACGCCACTATTTCCTATCCAGGTAACTGCGTACCCACCATAAACGTGGGTGCCTCCGGATACTACGGAGACCGCGCCGACTATTCAAACTTTGGGTTGGGCGTTGACATTTCCGCCCCAGGTGGCTCGCAATTGCCAAACAGTGGTGCACCGATGATGCCGGGAACAGCACTCAAGTACACGGGTCTGGTGCTGAGTACCTATAACGATGGAGCCGAGGCATTAGGCAACGCAAACTACGGCTATGAGCAGGGCACATCAATGGCCGCCCCGTTTGTCACCGGAGTGGTGGCGTTGATATACGCCGCTCGTCCGGACTTCACCCCCGATCAAGTTTGGCAAGCAATGAAGGGAACCGTCACGCCTTGGGGGAGCGGAACTGCCTGCGGCAGTTTCAGCGCTAGTAACGGTTGTGGAGCGGGCATCATCAATGCCGGTGAAGCTTTAACCTGGGCCTTATCCCAGCCCAAGAAGTAGCCCGGTCCCGCAGAAACCCCCGCTTAAAGCCGAAATGGGTCCTATTGGACCCATTCGATTTTGGTGCGGAAGGTGGGACTTGAACCCACACGCCTTGCGGCACAGGAACCTAAATCCAGCGCGTCTGCCATTTCGCCACTCCCGCATGCGTGTCTAAGTCTACCGCATGTTGCGGGTGCCAAAATCTTCGGTCGACTTCACCAGGTGCTTCAGTTTGGCAATTTCCTGTGGATAAGCCATAGCTGCATTTTCCCGACCCTGCCAAAGTAGCCACACAAACTTTGGAGGGAACCATGTCGCTTTTGTCTGGGGTGAGCAAATCCGCTAGGGAGCTGATTGTTGCCGGCAAGGCTGTTGAGCCGCACGATGCGGTGCTGCGCGTGCTTGACGGATACGCCGAGGGTGGACAGCCGGTGGGAAACGAATCGGCCGTACAAATGGGCGCAGTGCAAAAACTTCAGGGGTTTGGTGTGCTGCAGCCCTACATTGATGATCGTTCCATCGAGGAGATCTGGATCAATCGCCCTAACGAGTTGTTTGTTGCCGGGCCCAACGGCGTGGAAACCGTTGAGGTGGACCTAAACGAGGCAGAGTTGCGCACCATTGTGCTGCGTATGCTTCGCGCCAGCGGGCGAAGGCTCGACCGCACCATGCCGTTTGTTGATGCGGCCCTTCCAGATGGTTCGCGCCTGCACGTTGTGATTCCCGAGGTTACCGCCAAACACTGGAGCGTGAACATTCGTAAGTTCCCGGTTGGCATCATCACCCTGAATCGTCTAGTGGAGCTCAAAAGCCTCACCGTGCAGCAAGCGGATTTTTTGCGTTCTGCAGTGCGCTCGGGCAAAAACATGTTGATTGCGGGTGCCACGCATTCGGGTAAAACCACGCTGCTCTGCGCCCTATTGCATGAGTTGGAAGAAAACACCCGTTTGGTCACCTGCGAAGAAACCTTTGAAATCCGTAGCAACTTAAACGATTGGGTGGCAATGCAAACCCGTCAGCCCAATCTTGAAGGCCAAGGCGAGATTCCGCTTCGCCGGCTTGTGAAAGAAGCGCTCCGAATGCGCCCTTCGTATTTGGTGATTGGAGAAGTGCGCGAGGCGGAGAGTCTGGACCTGTTGATTGGAATGAACTCCGGAATTCCGGGTCTGTGTACCATTCACGCCAACTCGCCACAGGCGGCTCTGATAAAGCTTTGCACCCTGCCACTATTGGCCGGCCCCAACATTTCAAGCGAATTTGTGCGCGCCACCACGGTTCAGGCCATTGACTATGTGGTGCAATGCTCCAATACAGCGGACCGTGGTCGTTGGATCAGCAGCATTGCTGCCGTGACTCAGAGCAACGATGGCGCACCCGTTGCAGCAGAGGCGGTTCTGCAATGAGATGGTTCAAACTCAAGTTACAGGCGGCTGGATTGGGGCACCTCATGCCCATGCGCCTACTCGGCTTTTGGCTGGTGGGGTTGTTCGTGGTTGCCGCGGTTTTGGTGCGGATTACCGGCCTGGTGGCTGTTGGTTTTGCGGCATTCTTTCTTGGTGCGGCGCTTTCGGTTGAGCTTCTCGCCATGCGCGCACGGGGTCGCGAAAACACCCTCGTTGCGGTGCTCCCGCAAATTTGTGAAAGCCTAAGCTCGGCCGTGAATACCGGGTTGGATTTGCAAGTGGCTTTTGGTGACTTGGCGGTTGCAGGGCCCAAGCAAACTCGTGCTTCGCTAGCCGCGTTCAGTGAGTTGCTAAATAGAGGCGTTCAATTTGAGCAGGCCTTGGATTGGCTAAAAGTAGAACTTTCCCAGGCGGATGCAGACCAGATGATAGAGCTGATTCGCCTAAGTAGAACTAGCGGTGGCATTGGTTTGGCGAGTAACCTAGCGCGCCTGGGTGAAGCCTTGCGAAAACAGGCCGCGCTAAACGGTGAACTTTCGGCCAAGCAGGGTTGGGTCACCGGAACCGCCAAACTCGCGCTAGCAACCCCATGGCTCACCGTAGTGATGCTGGGTTCCCGTCCGGAAAACGCGCGCATTTATAACTCCAATCTTGGGATGTTGGCGCTTGGTGCGGGGTTGCTTATGTGCTTGGGCGCCTACGCGGTCATCAATGCGGTTTCAGGCCTGCCAAGGCCCAAGCGGGTGTTTGCGGCATGAATCTCTTGAGCAAAAATTTGCGGCGAAACCCACTAGAGCAAAGGCTGTTTCCTCAACCCGTGCCAGTGGCGTCACCCGGTCTCTCTAAAGTGAAGATTCGGTGGGGGAGCAAGGCGTTTGACCCGTTCCTGCTGGAAGTGCCGCAACAAATTGATCTGATGAGCGCCATGCTCAGCAATGGCGAAAACTTTTATGCGGCACTAACTCGAGCGGCTGGCATGGGCCACGGCAAGTTTGCTGCTGGCCTAGCTCGCGTGAAGCAGCGACTCGAATTGGGCGAAGCCCTAGAAGAAGCCCTCGAAAACCTGGACAGGGAATGCGCCAGCCCACTGGTGTCCGAGTTTTGCAACAAGGTGTCAATCGCGCTCACGCGTGGCACCCCAATGGCGCAGCAGCTGGAACTTCTGTCCCAAACCTCGCGAGCTCAGTTACGCAATCAACTGCTCAAACAGGCGGGCAAAAACGAGTTGAAAATGCTCATTCCAATGGTCTTTCTGATCCTTCCCGTAACTATCTTCTTTGCCATTTTTCCCAGCCTGCAACTTCTGCAGGTGGGACTCTAGAAAGGAAACAAAATGCAGAAACAAACTCAAACGCGCATTAATGCTGGCGGCAGGTTGGCCAATGAGCGAGGCGACGTACCCGGTTGGGTGCTCATCACGCTCATGACTGCGGCGTTGGTGGTGGTCATGTGGACACTCGCTGTTCCTGCGCTCACGGCCATGTTCAACCAAGCCATGACCAAGGTGGCCGCGTTCTAGTGAGCACCAAATCCGAGTTGGCGGGCAGGCCGGGCAACGTTGGGAATTCGGATCGGGGCTCGGCTCCGCTCGAGTTCATGATGGTTGGTCTGCCGCTTCTCGGCATTGCGCTGGTCTGCACCCAGCTGATCTTGGCGAGCTATTGCCACAACATTGCGCTAGACGCTGCTGTTGAGGGTGCCACAGCCGCGGCAGTGGCCAACGGTGGTTCCTCGGCAGGCGAGGCCGCCGCCCTTAACGCGGTGGTCAGCCAACTGCCAAATGCCAGCCCAAGCGTGATTCTAGTCAGAAAATCAGGGGGTTTAGCCACCTGGCAGGCAAGCGTGACACTGCAAACGCAGGTGCTGCTCTTTGGCATGGTTGCCATTACTCAAACCGCGGAGGTGGTTGATGAAAATCAATGACGAATCCGGAAGCGCAATCATTGAGTTTGTAGTTTTCGGTCTGGTTACCCAGCTGGCAGTTTTGCTTTTTGCCGGACAGATTTTGGGGCAGCAAAAGGCGCAGATTGCCGCAGCAACCACGGCAAGACAAGCCGCCCGCGCAGCCACAATCTCCGCTCGGGCCGGAGGCGTGGCAAACCTGAACGTTATTCGCCAGCAACAGGAGGCAAACTTCAACCTCGAACCTGGGCAACTGACCCTAAGCCTCAAACCCTCAAACCCGCAGGCGGGTGACCTGGTGACTGCCACGGCAAGCATCGATGGTTCGACCGCCATCGCAACCATGCGAGTGCCTAGATCGTGAGTGGGCTTATGACTAACGATCGCGGATCTCAGACCATACTCGGCGTGGCGGCAACGGTATTTTTGTTGGCACTCACGTTGGTGGCAGCGAGCGCCACGCAGTTGAATCGCCAGCAGGTTCAGGTAAAGGTGGTGGCCGATTCCTTGGCTCTAGACCTGGCGGACCTGCTTCAGTACAACGCTAAACAGCTCGCTGCGGACCCAACGTTTGTGCCCACCAGTCCCATTGAGGTGGCTCCCGCCGAACTAGCAAGCCTTTCCGATGGCAACGCAGGCACCGCTTCCGCAAGGTTGCGTGCGGTTCAACAAGTGGGTCTCGACCAAATGGCGGTAACCGTTTGTGCGCCAAATCGCTTAGCTGGTGCACCAATCATCGGTGGGCTTTTTAGGCCTGTTCTTGGAGGGGAGATTTGCGCAAGAGCGCAGGCGCAAACCGTTTTGCCTTAGCGGGCGAACTGTGAATACCCGGAACAACTATTTGATGCCGTATTTGGGAAGGTAACGCCAACCCAGACCCGCCCCAAACAGGCTCAACCCGGCCATAACTCCAACAGCGCCGCCGAGACCAATAAGAACGGTCATGCCCGAGAGTGCAACCGGGGTCACCGCTACACCAGCATCCACCAGCAGGCGGTAGGCAGCCAAGAACTCGTTACGGCCTTCCGCTGGAGCCAAATCGGCACCCAGAGTTAGCACTACACCAGAACCGGTTGCGTTGGCCAAAGACATGGAGATGGCCACCAACAGGAACCAGGTTGGGGTGTGAGCAAAGATGAGTGCAAAGTGCGTTACCGCCATGCCAACCAAGCTGGGAACCACGGCCCAGCGGCGACCCCACTTGTCCATGACTTGGCCCGACACGTAGAACAGGGCAAAGTCAATGAATCCAGCGATTCCGATAAACAGCGAAACAGTGCCAGGGTGAATGCCAATGTAAAGACCCCAAAGCGGCAATCCCACCTGACGAACAGTGCGCAACATGGCGAGGATGGTGCTGGTCATGCCAACAGTGGCAAGTTTGCCTCTGTCGCGCACAAAAACCTGCCAGGGCGAACCGTGCGAATTGCTGGGAGTGTCTTGAACGGAGTCGGGCGGAACCATCAGCAGAACCGCCGCTGCGGCAAGGCAAAACGCAATTCCCACAACGTAAACCACACCAAAGTTGAATAAGAACAGCACGGCCGAACCCACCATGGGGCCAAGGAACGCTCCACCTCGGAACATTCCGCCAAGCAGCGAGAGCGACCTTGCCCGCAACTCAAATGGCACAAACTCGGTCATGTAGGCGTGACGCGCCAACGAGAAGATTGAAACCATGCTGCCAGCCAAGAACACGGATACACCCAGAATCCACAGGTTGGGAGCAAACATCGCTGCGGTAATGCACGCACCGGCAATGGTGGCGGCCAGAATCATGGCCCGGCGCTCGCCGAGGCGGTTCACAATGCGCGAAGACTGAATGTCAAAGAAAACCATGCCCATCATGGTGAGTCCAGCAATGAAACCAGCCGTTGGCAAATCAGCGCCCAAATGCTCAGCGGCGGTGGGGAGAATAGGGATCAAACTGGCTTCACCGGTGGAAAACAGCAGCGATGGAATGAATACCGGCAACACCAAAGAGCGAATCTGGAAATCACTCGGGCGTTGGCTCACCAGACCAATCTACCCGTTCGGCTTAAACTAGATGTGATGGCTGACCTAGACCTTGCTTCCGAAATCCGTGACCTAAAAAAGACCATGGATAGCGTGTGCGCCGTTCTGAACCTCGATGGGCTAGCCGCACAGATTGCCGAACTTGAGCAGGAAGCCGGCGCGGCGGACCTTTGGGACAACCCAGATAATGCTCAAAAAGTCACCAGCGCGCTGAGCCACAAACAGGCTTCTCTTAAGCGCGTCACCGATGTGTTGAATCGCATTGATGACCTTGAGGTCCTGATTGAAATTGCCAACGCCGAAGCCGATACGGCAACTCAGGCGGAGGCACGCAAGGAATATTCCGGTTTGGAGTCTGCAGTTGCCGATCTGGAAGTGCAAACACTGCTGAATGGTGAATACGACGAGCGCAGCGCGGTCATTACCATTCGTGCCGGAGCCGGCGGCGATGACGCCACTGACTTTGCCGAGATGTTGATGCGAATGTATCTGCGCTACGCCGAAAAAGCCGGTTACAAGAGCCAGGTACTGGATATTTCTTATGCCGAAGGCGCGGGCATCAAGAGCGCAACCTTTGAGATTGAAGCACCATTTGCATACGGCAACCTTTCCGTTGAGGCCGGCACTCATCGCCTAGTGCGCATGAGCCCGTTCAACTCCGCGGGGAAGCGGCAAACCAGCTTTGCCGCCGTTGAAGTGGTTCCGCTCATTGAACAAACCGACGCCATTGACATTCCCGACGGAGACATTCGCATTGATGTGTTCCGCTCCAGTGGGCCAGGCGGCCAAAGCGTGAACACCACGGACTCCGCGGTTCGCATAACTCACCTGCCAACCGGAATAGTTGTGAGCTGTCAGAACGAAAAGAGCCAGCCGCAAAACAAGGCATCGGCACTGCGCGTGCTTCAAAGTCGCCTTCTGGAAATCCGTCGTAGGGAAGAAGAAGCCCAAAAGAAGCAACTTGCAGGCGACGCCACCGCTAGTTGGGGTGATCAAATGCGCAACTATGTGTTGGCGCCGTATCAGATGGTGAAGGACCTCAGAACCGAGCACGAGGTAAACAACCCTGACGCGGTTTTTGATGGCGATCTGTTGGGTTTTATAACCGCGGGAATCAGGTGGCGGAAATCCGCGAATTCTCGGGGCTAACGCATAGGCTGAACCCAACATGATTCGCATCGAAAACGTCACCAAGCACTATCGCGGAGCCAACCGCCCCGCGCTTGATAACGTGACTCTGGAGATTGAAAAGGGCGACTTCGTCTTTTTGGTGGGCGCTTCGGGCTCAGGTAAATCATCCCTGATGCGTTTGATTCTCCGCGAAGACGTTCCAAACTCGGGTTCGGTGTTTGTGTTGGGGGAGAACCTGCTCAGGATTCCAAGCCGCCGCGTTCCTTATTTCCGCCGCAAGTTGGGCATGGTTTTCCAGGACTTTCGCCTGCTGCCAAACAAGACTGTGGCACAAAACGTTGCCTTCTCGCTTGAGGTAATTGGACAGAGCCAAGGGCTAATTGAGGCCGCTGTGCCGGATGTTCTGGAACTGGTTGGTTTGGGGCACAAGGCAAACAATCTGCCTCACGAACTTTCCGGTGGTGAACAGCAGCGCGTTGCCCTCGCCCGCGCAATTGTGAACAAGCCGGCAATTCTGCTTGCCGACGAACCAACCGGAAACCTTGACCCATCCACCAGCGAAGACATTATGCGTTTGATTGAGCGCATCAATGCCGCCGGAACCACCGTGGTAATGGCAACGCACGACCGCAACATTGTTGACCGCCTCAAAAAGCGCGTGGTTGTGCTGAGTCAGGGCAAGATCCTCAGCGATGAGCGTGAAGCGGGCTACGAGTTTGCTCAAAAGGAGGCCAGCGAATAATGCGCCTCGGTTTTGTTTTTGGTGAAGTTACCCAGGGGTTGCGCCGCAACGTTTCAATGGTAATTTCCATTGTTCTGGTGACCCTGGTTTCTCTCACCTTTGTGGGAACCGCGCTGCTGTTGCAGTTCCAGATTGGTCAAATGAAGTCGTATTGGTACGACAAGGCTCAGGTTGCCATTTACCTTTGCACCGGAACTAGCCCGGCAGCCGCTTGCCCGCAGGGCGAAGCCAGCGCTGACGTGAAAACCGTGGTGGAAGCAAAACTCAATAGCGACCTGCTCAAGCCGTACATTTCAAACTTCACTTTTGAAGATCACAAGCAGGCTTACCAACACTTTCAAGAGCAGTTCAAGGGCAACTCGGTTGCCAAGTTTGTAACCCCGGAGCAGCTCAACGAGACCTATTGGGTAAAACTTAACAACCCAACCCAGTCGCCGGTTATCACCCAGAGTTTTAGCGGTACCGCGGGCGTTGAAGAGGTTCGAGACCAGCGCACCTATCTCGACCAGATCTTTAGCATTCTCAACACGGCCAGCTTGGCTGCGATCTCGGTGGCAACCCTCATGATGCTTTCGGCGGCGCTGCTGATTTCCACCACTATCCGACTTTCGGCGCTCTCGCGCCGTCGAGAACTTGGCATCATGCGTTTGGTTGGCGCCAGCAACTTCTACATTCAGCTGCCGTTCATCCTTGAGGGAGTGGTTGCCGCCACAATCGGTAGCCTGCTGGCTTCGGCCGCCGTTATTGGAATTGTGCAGTTCTTTGTTCAGGGCTACTTGGCCAAGGCTCTACCTTTCACCAGTTTTGTGGGTATGAGCCAGGCACTCACGGTGGTGCCAATCCTGATTGGTGCTGGCGTGGTTTTGGCGGCCTTTGCGTCGGGAATTGCCATTCGTCGCTACCTTCGCATCTAACGCTCCAGTTGATAGACTGACCTGCTGACCCAATCTGGGTTGCAGTTTGACCCGCTATCGGGTTAGAGGAGTGAATTGTGCCTAGGGAAAGTGGCGTAAAGGTTGTTGCCACCAACCGCAAAGCGCGCCACGACTATCACATCGAAGATGTCTACGAGGCCGGCCTGGTTCTCAGTGGCACCGAAGTGAAGGCGTTGCGCGCCGGTCGCGCCTCACTGGTAGATGGATTTGCAAGCGTTGAGGCCGGTGAGGCCTACCTTGAGAACGTGCACATTCCCGAGTACACGCAGGGCACCTGGAACAACCACGCCACTCGCCGCAAGCGCAAGATGCTTTTGCACCGCGACCAGATTAACAAGCTGGCGCGCGAAATCAAGGAGAGCGGCTACACGCTGGTTCCACTAAGTCTTTACTTCAAAGATGGCCGTGCCAAGGTTGAGATTGCATTGGCTAAAGGTAAGCGCGAGTACGACAAGCGCCAGACCCTCAAGGAACAGCAAGACAAGCGCGAGGCAGATCGTGCCATGTCCACCAAGGGCAAAGACTGGTAACAGCTCATGGTTGAGATTCGCAGGCTATCTATCGATGAGTTGTCTCCGTTTCTGGAGTTCATGGAAGGGCCAGCGTTTACCGGTCAGCCGCAGTGGCAGGGCTGCTATTGCCAGCACTATCTAAATACCACCGAGCAAAACCAAGACCCGGAGTCCAAGGCACACCTTAACCGGGAACGGGCTTGCGACCGCGTGAACGCCGGAACCATGCAGGGTTACCTTGCCTTTGATGGGAACCAGGCGGTTGGTTGGATGGCTGCGAATGCGGCAAACAACTTTGTGCAGTTACCTCCCGCCGAACCGGAAACCGCGCGAATCATCTGCTTTGTGGTGCAACAGGAACATCAGGGCAGGGGAGTGGCAACAGCGCTTTTGGACTTTGCGCTGAAGGACCTGCCCAAGCAGGGCTTCAGCGCCGTGGAGGCCGCTCCGTTGGCTAGCGATGAACACTCGGCAGGCGGGTACCGCGGCAAACTCAGCATGTTTCTTAAGGCAGGGTTCACCGCGGGACCTGCCATCGATGAAAAGCACTTGATAGTTTTCAGGCAACTCACAGCCTGAATGTCGCCGGTGTGGCGTATCCTAGGTGAGTCCCGAGAAATCGGGTTTGGTAACTAAATACGGGGATGATCGGTTTCGACAGTGTCTATTGATGGCTGAAGAAGCGTGCCGAGAATGTAGCGTCAACTCGTTAATGTTCGCTGCAAAAGATAAGTGCTGATGCAAATCGCGCTGACTTTGCCCTCGCTGCCTAGTAGCTAGCGAGCCCGAAGTCCGTTGGACCTCTTTTGATTTCGTAGAGGAACCCAGCGTCATTTAGAAATCTTGCCGAGCAGTTACGCCATAGGGCTGTTTGGGACTTGAACTCTGGCTGGGCTCGTCGGTTGGGTCGCTTTACGCTATGACCGGAGCCAAGTAGAACAATAGTGAAGCTACGCACGTAGAAGAGCAGGTATCTAGGCTTTGGACGGGGGTTCAATTCCCCCCATCTCCACTCAACTCGTATGAAAATTACACGAGCAAAGACCCGCCAGAAATGGCGGGTCTTTGCGTTT
>Ga0228703_1000480_pt1 | contig 29105 bp, 25 predicted proteins | sample McNCre217_Aug_MG_3_FD_178020 | JGI IMG/M metagenome (GOLD analysis project Ga0228703, IMG submission 178020) | Freshwater microbial communities from McNutts Creek, Athens, Georgia, United States - 29-17_Aug_MG | ecosystem: Environmental > Aquatic > Freshwater > Creek | place: USA: Georgia...
AACTCGTTGCCTTTGCGTGTACGCACCACGGGCTGCACGATGATGTCGCCGTCCAGGCTCAGCGTTGGTGTCTTGGCTCGGGCGATTTCCTTGAGCAGGGGCACATCGGCGCTGTCGTCGAGCTTCAGAGCTTCGGGCTTGGCGCAGGCCTTGGTGGCCGATTCGATGATCGGCTTGTAGCCGGTGCAGCGGCACAGGTTGCCGCTGAGCGAATCGGTGATCTGCTGGCGGTTGGGCATGGGCAGGACCTGCACCAGGTTCACCAGGCTCATCACGATGCCAGGAGTGCAAAAGCCGCACTGCGAGCCGTGGCACTTGACCATTTCTTCCTGCACCGGGTGCAGCGTGCCGTCGGCTTTTTTCAGGCTCTCGACGGTTTTGACCGATTTGCCGTCCAGCGAAGGCAGCAACTGGATGCAGGCGTTGGTGGCCACGTAGTCCACACCCGTGCCTGCGGCGTTCAGCTCACCCACCATGACCACGCAAGCGCCGCAATCGCCTTCGGCGCAGCCTTCCTTGGTGCCGGTGCGGTGCAACTGCTCGCGCAGGTAATCCAGAACAGTGGTGGTGCGGCGCTCGCCCTGGGCTTCGACAATGCGGCCGTCGAGCACAAAGCGCACGGTATTGGTGACTTGGGTCATGGTGCGGGGAAAGGTAAATAAACAGTAGGCCCCGATTTTAAAGAACCAGGGCCTTGGCATGGCGGCTTTGCTGCGAATTAATCGGGATCTGACCCCGATTAATGACCCCGATTAATCAATGGGGGTCAGATCCCGATTGTTTCAGGAACCGCGGTAGGTGGAATAACTCCAGGGGCTGGCCAGCAGGGGCACGTGGTAGTGCTGGTCTTCATGGGCAACGCCAAAGTCCAGGCTGACTTTGTTCAGGAAGTTGGGCTCAGGCAGCTCCACCCCCTTGGCCTTGAAGTAACCCGCCACGTCAAACACCAGGCGGTAGGTGCCTTTGCGCAGGCTGGCGTGGTCATAAAGCATGCCGTCGGGGTTGCGGCCATCGTGGTTGAGGATGAAGCTTTTGACCAAAGTGGCCTGCTCGCCCTGCGTGGTGTAGAGGGCGACCTGCATGCCCGCAGCGGGGCAGCCGTGCATGGTGTCCAAAACGTGTGTACTCAATCCCATGGTTTTGCTCGCTTTTCAACAGTTTCTGGCAGGTGGACGGGCTCAATCCGCATCCAGTCGACCAAAGTGTATACAATTTTGAAATCCATGGCTATCATGGCACACCCCAAAACAAAAACCAATTCACCAGACATGGAAAATTCGACCACGCACCACATCGTCGAGTCGCTCACGCGGGCGATTGTGGAACACCGCTTGCTGCCCGGTGCCAAGCTGGTGGAGCAAAAGCTGGCCGACCACTTTGGGGTCTCGCGCACGCTGGTCCGCCAGGCCCTCTTCCAGCTGGCGCAAAACCGCTTGATCAAGCTCGAACCGGCTCGGGGCGCGTTTGTGGCAGCCCCTTCGGTCGAAGAAGCCCGCCAGGTCTTTGCGGTGCGTCGCATGCTGGAGGCCGAGATGACCCGCGCTTTTGTGCAACAGGTCACGCCCGAGCAGATCAGCACCCTGCAAGAACACATCGTGCAGGAACGCGCTGCGGTGACCCAGGGCGATGTGCCCGGTCGCACCGAGTTACTGGGCGACTTTCATGTGCGCATGGCCGAGCTGATGGGCAACCAGGTGCTGGCCCAGGTGCTGGGCGAGCTGATCTCGCGCTGTGCGCTGATCACGCTGATGTACCAGTCGCGCAACGAGGCCGAGCACTCGACCGACGAACACGAAGCGATTGTGGCGGCGCTGGCCACACAGGACAGCGACAAAGCCGTGCAACTGATGCACGAGCACCTGCTGCATGTCGAGCAAAGCCTGACCTTTGACCGCCAGGTGCCCACCCACGACATTTCTCTGGCCCTGGCCTGAGCCCATCGAGCGACACCCATGAGCACCTACGACTCCACCCTCCCCTACCCCCGCGACCTCAAAGGCTACGGCCGCCAGGTGCCGCACGCGCAATGGCCCGGCGGCGCCCGTGTGGCCGTGCAGTTTGTCTTGAACTACGAAGAAGGCGGCGAAAACTCGGTGCTGCACGGCGATGCAGGCTCCGAGCAGTTTTTGTCCGAGATGTTCAATCCCGCGTCCTTCCCTGAGCGCCACATCAGCATGGAAGGCATTTACGAATACGGCTCCCGTGCGGGCGTGTGGCGTCTGCTGCGCGAGTTTGAAAAACGCGGCCTGCCGCTCACCGTGTTCGGCGTGGCCACCGCGTTGCAAAAGCACGACGACGTGACCGCCGCGTTCAAGGAACTGGGCTACGACATCGCCTGCCACGGCCTCAAGTGGATCCACTACCAAAACATCGACGAAGCCACCGAGCGCGCCCACATGGCCGAGGCCATGGACATCCTGCACCAACTGACTGGCGAGCGCCCGCTGGGCTGGTACACCGGGCGCGACAGCCCCAACACCCGCCGCCTGGTCGCCGACTTCGGTGGCTTTGAATACGACAGCGACTACTACGGTGACGACCTGCCTTTCTGGATGAAGGTGAAAAAGACCGATGGCAGCGTGGCCCCGCAACTGATCGTGCCCTACACGCTCGACTGCAACGACATGCGCTTTGCGCTGCCCCAGGGCTACTCGCACGCCGACCCGTTCTTCCAATACATGAAGGACACCTTTGATGCGCTGTACGCCGAAGGCGACCCGAATGGCGACAACGCGCCCAAGATGATGAGCATCGGCATGCACTGCCGCCTGCTGGGCCGCCCGGGTCGCATCACCGCGCTGCAGCGCTTTCTGGACCACATCCAGTCGCACGACAAGGTCTGGGTGGCGCGGCGCCTCGACATTGCACGGCACTGGAAAGCGACACACCCTTATGCCGGATGAGGAAACAAGCTGTAGGAGCGGCGCCCACGCCGCGAAAAATACTCGCAGACCGTGAGCCATTGCCCCGAGGGCGGGGCTCCCACAAAAGTCAAAAACAGCACCAGGACACACATGACACTGACCTTGGAACAACTCAACAACGCCAGCCGTGAAGACGCCGCGAAGCTGCTCGACGGCCTGTACGAGCACTCGCCCTGGATCGCCGAGCAGGCACTCAACGAGCGGCCTTTCAAGTCGCTGGCGCACCTCAAGCACGCCATGTGCGAGGTGCTGGCACACGCCGGGCGTGACGCGCAGCTTGGCCTGATCCGTGCCCACCCCGAGTTGGCAGGCAAGGCCATGGTCAGCAAGACGCTGACGGCCGAATCGACCAACGAGCAGACCAAGGCGGGCCTGACCGACTGCACGCCCGACGAGTTCGCCAAGATCCAAAAGCTCAACGCCGACTACAACGCCAAGTTCGGCTTCCCCTTCATCCTGGCGGTGCGTGGCCCGCGGGGTGTGGGCTTGCACAAGCAGCAGATCATCGACGCCTTCGAGCGCCGCCTGCACGGCCATCCGGACTTTGAGCTGGCCGAGTGCCTGCGCAACATCCACCGCATCGTCGAAATCCGCCTGAACGACAAGTTTGGCGTGGAACCGACGCTGGGCCACCAGGTCTGGGACTGGCAGGAAAAGCTGGCCCAGCATTCGGACCCCGGCTTTGCCGAATCGGGTCAACTCACCGTCACCTACCTGACCGATGCGCACCGGGCATGTGCCCAGCGCATCACGCAAAACATGCGCGACTGCGGCTTTGACGAGGTTTACACCGACGCCGTGGGCAATGTGGTGGGCCGTTACCACCCTGCTTCTGAAAACGGGAAATACCTGTTGACCGGATCGCATTACGACACCGTGCGCAACGGCGGCAAATACGACGGCCGCCTGGGCATCTTCGTGCCCATGGCCTGCGTGAGCGAGCTGCACAAGCAGGCCAAGCGCCTGCCGTTTGGCATCGAAGTCGTCGCCTTTGCCGAAGAAGAAGGCCAGCGCTACAAGGCCACCTTCCTTGGCTCGGGCGCACTGATTGGCGACTTCAAACCCGAATGGCTGGAGCAACAAGATGCCGACGGCATCACCATGCGTGCGGCCATGCAGCACGCGGGCCTGTGCGTGGACGACATCCCCAAGATCCAGCGCGACGCGTCCAACTACCTGGGCTTTGTAGAAGTCCACATCGAGCAAGGCCCGGTGCTCAATGAAGTGAACATCCCGTTGGGCGTGGTCACCTCCATCAACGGCAGCGTGCGCTACCTGTGCGAAGTGATCGGCACCGCCAGCCACGCGGGCACCACCCCCATGGACCGCCGCCGCGACGCCGCCTGCGCCGTGGCCGAACTGGCGCTGTACATGGAGCAGCGCGCTGCCAAGGATGGCGACAGCGTGGCCACCATTGGCCAGCTGAATGTGCCCAACGGCTCCATCAACGTGGTGCCCGGCCGCTGCAGCTTCAGCCTGGACATGCGCGCGCCTACCGACCCGCAGCGCGATGCGCTGGTGGCCGACGTGATGGCGCAGCTGCAAAGCATTTGCGAACGCCGTGGCGTGCGCCACACTGCCGAGCTGACCATGAGCGCCGCAGCTGCGCCCAGCGCCCCCGAATGGCAAGCCCGCTGGGAACGCGCCGTGAGCGCCTTGGGCGTGCCGATGTTCAAACTGCCCAGCGGCGCCGGGCACGACGCCATGAAGCTGCACTCCGTCATGCCGCAAGCCATGCTGTTCGTGCGCGGCGAAAACGCGGGCATCAGCCACAACCCACTCGAATCGACCACCAGCGACGACATGCAACTGTGTGTTGACGCCTTCACCCATGTTCTGAATCAACTCGCACTGGAAAAAGCATGACCGCCACTGCCACCCAATACGCCCAACTCGACGCCTGGATCGACGCCCACTTTGACGAGCAAGTCAAGTTCCTGCAGGCCCTGGTGCAAGTGCCCACCGACACCCCGCCCGGCAACAACGCCCCGCACGCCGAGCGCACCGCCGAGCTGCTCGCGCCCATGGGCTTTGAAGCCGAAAAACACGCCGTGCCCGTTGCCGACGTGAAAGCCTACGGCCTCGAATCGATCACCAACCTGATCGTGCGCCGCCAATACGGCGCAGGCAAAACCATTGCCCTGAACGCCCACGGCGACGTGGTGCCCCCGGGCGAGGGCTGGACGCACGCGCCCTACGGCGGCGAGATCGAGAACGGCGCCATGTACGGCCGCGCCACCGCCGTGAGCAAGAGCGACTTTTCCACCTTCACCTTTGCCACGCGCGCCCTCGAATCATTGAACGCCCCCCTGAAAGGCGGCGTGGAACTGCACTTCACCTACGACGAAGAGTTTGGCGGCGAAATGGGCCCCGGCTGGCTGCTGGCCAAAGGCCTGACCAAGCCCGACCTGATGATCGCCGCCGGCTTCAGCTACCAGGTCGTCACCGCGCATAACGGCTGCCTGCAGATGGAAGTGACGGTGGAAGGTGAGATGGCCCACGCCGCCATACCCGACAGCGGCACCGACGCGCTGCAAGGTGCGGTGCACATCCTGAACGCCCTGCACGCGCTCAATGCCGAGTACAAAAAAGTCACCTCCCAGGTTGAAGGCATCACCCACCCTTATCTGAACGTGGGCCAGATCAGCGGTGGCACCAACACCAACGTCGTGCCCGGCAAAGTCGTCTTCAAGCTCGACCGCCGCATGATCCCCGAAGAGAACCCGGCCGAAGTCGAAGCCTCGATCCGCAAAACGATTGAGGACGCGGCCAAGACCTTCAACCCACCGCGTGGCGGCAAACAGCTGCAGGTCAACATCCGCCGCATGCTGCTGGCCAACGCCATGAAACCGCTGGCCGGCAACCAGCCGCTGGTCGACGCCATCCAGAAGCACGGCGGCGAAGTGTTCGGCGAGCCCATCCCCGCCGTGGGCACCCCGCTCTACACCGACGTGCGCCTGTACGTGGAGCGCGGCATCCCTGGCGTGATCTACGGCGCCGGCCCCCGCACCGTGCGCGAGTCCAACGCCAAACGCTCGGACGAGCATGTGCAGCTGGAAGACGTGCGCCGGGCGACCAAGGTGATTGCGCGGACCTTGCTGGACCTGCTGGCCTGACACTCCTGCTGGGTCAATGACCCGGCCACAGCAGCAGGCTGACATTGCAGACACAATAAGCGGGTAAATTCCATCCCGAACACCGGGCGGCTGTGCCCCACAGCCGCCCTGGCCTTTTTTGTCTGACAAGGATTCCCTCATGCGCTCCAGCCTGTGGTCTGCTGCCCGGCCCCTGCCCGTCGCCCCTCTCTCCATTGCCTTGACCTGCGCCCTGCTGCTGAGCGCCTGCGGGAAGGAACAACAAGGCCCCGGCCAGATGCCACCGCCCCCCGTGGGCGTGGTGAGCGTGGCGCCGACCTCGGTGCCGATCGAGGTGGAACTGTCGGGCAGGTTAGAGCCGATCCGCACCGCACAGGTGCGTGCCCGTGTGACGGGCGTGGTGCAAAAGCGTTTGTTCACCGAAGGCGCTGTGGTGCAGGCCGGGCAAAGCCTCTACCGCATCGACCCAGCCCCCTACCAGGCCGCTCTCGACAGCGCACAGGCCGCGCAAGCCAAGGCCGAAGCGGCTTTGGCGCAAGCCCAGTCGGCCCTGGAGCGCAACCGCCCACTGGCCGAGTCGAAAATGATCACGGCCCTGGCCTGGGACAGCACCCAGTCCACCCACCGCGCCGCACAGGCCGATGTGGCCGCCGCCAAGGCTGCCGTGCAGCAGGCGCGCCTGAATGTGGAATACGCCTCGGTGCTGGCCCCCATCAGCGGGCGCATTGGTCGCTCGCTCGTGACCGAAGGGGCCCTGGTCAGCCAGGCTGAAGCGACACAACTCGCCACCATCCAGCAAGTCGACACGCTGATGGCCAACTTCACCCAGTCAGCCAGCGAGGCCATGCACGTGCAGCGCGCCATTGCCTCGGGTGAACTCAAGGGCAGCAGCTCGGCCCAGGTCAAGGTGTTGCTCGAAGACGGCAGCACTTACCGCCTGCCCGGCAAGCTGATGTTTGCCGACATCGCGGTGGACGCAGCCACGGGCCAGGTCACGCTGCGTGCCGAGGTGCCCAACCCCAAGGGGGAGTTGCTGCCGGGTCTGTTCATCAAGGTGCGCCTGCAAGTGGCCCGCAGCGAGCAGGCCATGGTGCTGCCCCAGCAGGCGGTGACCCGTGGCACGTCGGAAGACACGGTGATGGTGGTGGACGCCGAAGGCCAGGTCAGCAAGCGACCGGTGCAGCTGGGCGGTCAGCTCAGCGATGCCAGCAACCCGGCCGGTCCGCAGTGGATCGTGAGCAACGGTCTGAAGGCTGGCGAGCAGGTGGTGGTAGACGGCTTCCAGAAGATCCGGCCCAAGGCGCCGGTCAAGCCTGTACCTTGGCAGCCTGCGACATCTGCTCCCGCGGCCTCTGCGCCAGCTGCCGCAGCCTCTGTACCCGCCGCGCCCGCGTCCTCGCCTGCATCTGCAGCCAAATAAGCCCGGGAGTCCCACATGAATTCCCGGTTCTTCATCGATCGGCCCATCTTTGCATGGGTCATCGCCCTCTTCATCGTGGTGCTCGGCGCGGCCGCCATCACCAAGCTGCCCGTGGCCCAGTACCCCACAGTGGCGCCGCCCTCGATCGTCATCAACGCCATTTACCCAGGCGCCTCTGCGCAGGTGATGGAAGACAGCGTGCTGTCGGTCATTGAGCAGGAACTCAACGGCGCGCCCGGCCTGATCTACATGGAAGCGGCAGCGGATGCCAGCGGCACTGGCACGCTGACGGCCACCTTCGAGCCCGGCACCGATGTGGCGGTGGCCCAGATCGAAGTGCAAAACCGCCTCTCGCGGGCCACGCCGCGCTTGCCCAGCGCTGTGGTGCAACAAGGCGTCCGGGTAGACAAAGCCCGCTCGAACTTTTTGATGTTCGTGATGCTGACGTCGAGCAACGCCAATTGGGACCCGGTGGCCCTGGGCGACTACGCGGTGCGCAACATCCAACCCGAGTTGCTGCGTGTGCCTGGCGTCGGCCAGGTCCAGTTGTTTGGCACCGAAAAAGCCATGCGCGTGTGGATCGACCCGCAAAAGCTGCAAGGCGTGGGCCTGTCGGCCAACGATGTGAACAACGCCATCCGCGCACAGAACCTGCAGGTCTCGGCCGGCAGCATTGGGGGCCTGCCCAGCGTGGCCGGGCAAACCCAGTTCGCCACGCTCAAGGTCAATGGCCAACTCTCCAACGTCGAGCAGTTCGGTCAGATCCTCTTGCGCGCCAATGCCGATGGCTCCAGCGTGCGCCTGAAAGATGTGGCCCGCATCGAAGTCGCAGGCCAGGCCTACGTCTCGTCCTCTCGCCTGAACGGTATGCCCGCCACCGGCCTGGGCATCCAGCTCTCGCCCACGGGCAACGCGCTGGCCGCCGCCACCGGCGTGCGTGAGCGCATGGCCGAATTGAAAAAATACATGCCCGAAGGCGTGAGCTACGAGGTACCTTACGACAGCTCCAAGTTCGTGCGCATCTCGATCCACGAAGTGGTCAAGACCCTGGTGGAAGCCATCGTGTTGGTGTTCATCGTGATGCTGGTCTTCCTGCAGAACATCCGCTACACCCTGATCCCCACCATCGTGGTGCCGGTGGCCCTGCTGGGCACGTTTGGCGTGATGCTGGCGATGGGGTTTTCGATCAACGTGCTCACACTGTTTGGCATGGTGCTGGCCATCGGCATTTTGGTGGACGACGCCATCGTGGTGGTGGAAAACGTCGAACGCATCATGGCCGACGAAGGTCTGCCGCCGCGTGAGGCCACCGTCAAGGCCATGGGCCAGATCACGGGCGCCATCATCGGCATCACGGTGGTGCTGATCTCGGTGTTCGTGCCGATGGCGTTTTTCAGCGGCTCGGTGGGCAACATCTACCGCCAGTTCTCGCTGGCCATGGTGGCGTCTATGGTGTTCTCGGCCACCATGGCGCTGTCACTCACGCCCGCGCTGTGCGCCACGCTGCTCAAACCGGTCTCGCCAGACCACCACCACAAGAAGGGCTTTTTTGGCCTTTTCAACCGCCGCTTCAAACAAGCCACCCACGGCTACGAGGCGGGTGTGGCCCGTATCCTGCCCAAGGCGGGGCGCTGGCTGCTGGTGTATGGCGCCATCGTGGCGGCCGCCGCTTTCATGTACCAGCGACTGCCCAATTCGTTCTTGCCCAACGAGGACCAGGGTTACCTGATCGTCAACGTGCAACTGCCGCCGGGTGCCGCCCGCGAGCGCACCGAAGCCGTGATGGAAAAAGTCGAGCAGTTCTTCCTGGGCCAGCCCGAGGTGGACAAGGTGGTGGGCGTGCTCGGCTTCTCGTTCTCGGGCTCAGGCCAGAACGCTGCGCTGGCTTTTGTGCCGCTCAAGCCCTGGGACGAGCGCCCTGGCAAGGACCACAGCGCACAGGCGCTGGCCGGTCGGGCCTTTGGCGCACTGATGGGCATCCGCGATGCCTTCATCTTCCCGCTGTCGCCGCCCCCCATTCCCGAGCTGGGCACGGCTACCGGCTTCAACTTCCGCCTGCAGGACCGCGCAGGTCTGGGCCACGACGCCCTGGTGGCTGCGCGCAACCAGCTGCTGGGCATGGCCATGCAGAGCAAGGTGCTGCAAGGCGTGCGCCCCGACGGGCTGGAAGACGCACCCCAGCTGCAACTGGACATTGACCGCGAACGCGCCGCCGCCATGGGCGTGGGCTTTGACGCGGTGGGCAATGTGCTGCAAACCGCACTGGGCTCGGCTTACATCAACGACTTTCCCAGCGCCGGTCGTCTGCAACGCGTGATCGTGCAGGCCGAAGCCCGCACCCGCATGCAGCCCGACGACGTGCTGCGCCTCACGGTACCCGGCAACAAAGGCCAGCTGGTGCCCCTGTCGGCGATTGCCAACGTGCGCTGGGTGACCGGCCCGGTGCAGACCGTGCGCTACAACGGCTACCCGTCCATGAAGATCGGTGGCGATGCGGCCCCCGGCTACTCGACGGGCGACGCCATGGCCGAGATGGAGCGCCTGGCTGGCCAGCTGCCACCGGGCTTTGGCTATGAATGGACCGGCCAGTCGCGCGAGGAAAAACTCTCGGGCGCGCAGGCGGGCATCTTGCTGGCGTTCTCGATGCTGGCGGTGTTCTTGTGCCTGGCTGCGCTGTACGAGAGCTGGAGCATCCCGATGGCGGTGCTGCTGGTGGTGCCGCTGGGCGTGGTGGGTTCGCTGGTGGGCGTGTGGCTGCGCGGCATGCCCAACGACGTGTACTTCAAGGTCGGCCTGATCACCATCATCGGCCTGTCGGCGAAGAACGCGATCCTGATCATCGAGTTCGCCAAGGACCTGCAGGCCGAAGGCAAGGGCCTGATCGAGGCCACGCTGCAGGCCTGCCACCTGCGCTTTCGCCCGATCATCATGACCTCCTTCGCCTTCATCCTGGGCGTGCTGCCGCTGGCGATTGCCAGCGGGGCCGGTTCGGCCAGCCAGCGCGCGATTGGCACGGGCGTGATGGGCGGCATGGTCACCGCGACCGTGCTGGCGGTGTTTCTGGTGCCGGTGTTCTTTGTGGTGGTGCGTCGGCTGTTCCCGGCCACCGGGCATGAAGCGCCGCATGGCACCACCATCGCTTCAAGCGCGACCGATGCGGCCGTGGCTGATCTGCCAAACGACACACCCCATTGAGGCTTGGCGATCCCCGTGAGGGGATCGCCATCCAAGGGTTATTCCCGATCTGGGGTCAGCATATTTTGTATACAGTTCGGCACACAAAGCTGCAAAGTTCTAGCCGCTTTGGGATATTTTCCCTCCCCGTTTAATTGCAAGGAGCCTCCTCCATGAGTTCAACCATCCATCCCGTGGACGAGAAATTGCCCAGCGGCAAGCTCGCCGCATTGGGCCTGCAACATGTGCTGGTGATGTATGCCGGTGCAGTGGCCGTGCCCCTGATCGTGGGCCGCGCCCTCAAGCTGAGTCCGCAAGACGTGGCTTACCTGATTTCGGCCGACCTGTTTTGCTGCGGTCTGGTCACCCTGATCCAGTCGCTGGGTGCGACCCAGCTGTTTGGCATTCGCCTGCCCGTCATGATGGGGGTGACCTTTGCATCGGTGGCGCCCATGGTGGCCATGGCCAACGCCAACCCGGGCGAAATCGGCGCACAGCTGATCTTTGGCTCCATCATCGGCGCGGGCATTATCTCGATCCTGATCGCGCCGCTGGTCAGCCGCATGCTGCGCTTCTTCCCGCCTGTGGTGACCGGTACCATCATCGCCGTGATCGGCATCAGCCTGATGCGCATCGGCATCAACTGGATTTTTGGCAATCCATTCGGCCCCACCGCCCCGAGCGTGGTCACGCCCGAGCACAAAGCCTGGCTGGATGCGGCCACCGCCGCTGCCAGCGCGCCCGGCTCCACGCTGCCCGCCATCCCCAAAGACCTGGCTTTGCTGCCCAAGATGCCCAACCCCAAATACGCCGATCTGGGCGGTGTGAGCGTGGCCGCTTTGGTGCTGGTGTCGATCTTGCTGATCGCCCGCTACGCCAAAGGCTTTGTGGCCAACATTTCGGTGCTGCTGGGCATTGTGATCGGCGGCGTGGTCGCCACCGGCATGGGTTTGATGACCTTCGACAAAGTTGGCAAAGCCGACTGGTTCGGCATCGTGACGCCTTTCCACTTTGGCATGCCGGTGTTTGACCCGGTGCTGATTTTGACCATGTCGCTGGTGATGATCGTGGTGATGATCGAGTCCACCGGCATGTTCCTCGCTCTGGGCGAGATGACCGACAGCAAGGTTGACCAGGCTGCCCTCACACGCGGTCTGCGCACCGACGGTCTGGGCACGCTGATCGGCGGCATTTTCAACACCTTCCCCTACACCAGCTTCTCGCAAAACGTGGGTCTGGTCGCCGTCACCGGCGTCAAGAGCCGCTTTGTGTGCGTGGCCGGCGGCCTGATCCTGATTGCCCTGGGCCTGCTGCCCAAGATGGCTGCTTTGGTCGAATCCCTGCCCACCGTGGTGCTGGGTGGCGCTGGCTTGGTGATGTTCGGCATGGTGGCCGCCACAGGTATCCGCATACTGGGCGGTGTGGACTTCAAGAACAACCGCTTCAACGCCCTGATCGTGGCGATTTCGATCGGCATCGGCATGATCCCGCTGATCGCCCCCAACTTCAAGCAGTGGATGCCGCACAACCTGCACCCGCTGATTGAATCGGGCATCTTGCTGGCCTCTATCAGCGCGGTGATCCTGAATCTGTTCTTCAACGGCGCCAGCGGTGACAACCGCGATGCCATCGAAGCGGCCAAGCAAGCTGAGGCGCATTGAAGACAGCATTGAACGGCTAGGAGCGACGCCTTTGTGGCAGCGGTGCCCTCGCCGCGAATGGGCACTTGCAGTCCACAACCCTTCGCCCCGAGGGCGGGGCTCCTACAGACCACTCAAAAGGCCAAGCCAAGTGCTTGGCCTTTTGCTTTTTATGGTGGTAATCCACAAGTGGCCAAGCCCTGCAAATGGTTTACGCTGTCATTGGAACGATATTCCATCCCTCTGCCGAGACAACAACAATGAGCGACAAACTCTCCCCCGCCGAACAAGCCCTGCGCGACGCCGCACGTGAATACCACCGCATGCCTACACGCGGCAAAATTTCGGTCAACCCCACCAAGCCCATGTCCAACCAGCGTGACCTGTCGCTGGCCTATTCACCTGGTGTGGCCTACCCGTGTCTGGACATCGCGGCTGACCCGTCCAAAGCGGCCGAATACACCTCGCGTGGCAACCTGGTGGCCGTGATCACCAACGGCACTGCCGTGCTGGGCCTGGGCGACATTGGCCCACTGGCCAGCAAGCCCGTGATGGAAGGCAAAGGCGGCTTATTCAAGAAGTTCGCGGGGATCGACGTGTTCGACATCGAACTGGCCGAGCGCGATCCCGACAAACTGGTCGAAATCATCGCCAGCATGGAGCCCACGCTGGGCGGCATCAACCTCGAAGACATCAAGGCGCCCGAGTGCTTCTACATTGAGCAAAAACTGCGCGAGCGCATGAACATCCCGGTCTTCCACGACGACCAGCACGGCACCGCCATCATCTCGGCTGCCGCCATGCTCAACGGTCTGGAACTGGTCGGCAAGGACATTGCCCAAGTCAAGGTGGCCGTCTCTGGCGCAGGCGCTGCGGCGCTGGCCTGCTTGGACGTGATGGTCGGCCTGGGCGTGAACGCCAAAAACGTGTTTGTGTGCGACTCCAAGGGCGTGATCTACGAAGGCCGCCCCGGTGGCTATGACGAATCCAAGGCCCGCTACGCCCAAAAGACCGCAGACCGCACCCTGGCTGATGCCGTCAAGGGCGCCGATGTGTTCCTGGGCTGCTCAGCCCCCGGCGTGATGACGGTGGAGATGGTCAAAACCATGGCCGACAAACCGATCATCCTGGCGCTGGCCAACCCCGAGCCCGAAATCCGCCCCGAACTGGCCAAGGCCGCTCGCCCGGACTGCATCATAGCCACCGGCCGCTCGGACTACCCGAACCAGGTCAACAACGTCCTGTGCTTCCCCTACATCTTCCGCGGCGCGCTCGACTGCGGCGCCACCAAGATCACCGAGGCCATGAAACTGGCCTGCGTGCGCCAAATCGCCGATTTGGCCAAGGCCGACATCAGCGAAGAAGTGGCCAGCGCCTACGCAGGCCAAGACCTGACCTTTGGCAGCGACTACCTGATCCCCAAGCCTTTTGATTCGCGACTGATTTTGCGCATCGCCCCCGCTGTGGCCCAGGCCGCCTTGGACTCAGGCGTGGCCACACGACCGATCACCGACATGGACGCCTACCGCCAGCAGCTGCAGAGCTTTGTGACGCAGACCGGCATCCTGATGCGCCCCATTTTCAATGCCGCCAAAGCAGTCGCCCAGAGTGCAAAACGCGTGGCCTATGCGGACGGTGAAGACGAGCGTGCCCTGCGTGCCGCCCAGATGGCCATTGACGAAAAACTGGCCCATCCCATCCTGATTGGCCGCCCCTCGGTCATCACCGCCCGGATTGAAAAAGCTGGCCTGCGCATGCGGCTCGGTGTGGATGCAGAAAACGTCAACCCCGAAGACGATCCACGCTTTCGCCAATACTGGGAGCACTACCACCAGCTCATGAAGCGCAACGGCGCCACACCCGCCGTGGCCAAAGCCGCCGTGCGCCGCTCCAACACCATCATTGGCTCTTTGATGGTCTCGCTGGGCGATGCCGACGCCATGATCTGTGGCCTGGCCGGCACCTACATGACGCATCTGGAGCGCATCGACAGCATCCTGGGCAAGCGCGCCGGTGTGGGCAACTACGCCGCAGTCAACGCCCTCATGACCAACCAGGGCCCACTCTTCATCACCGACACTTATGTGAATGAAGACCCCAGCGCCGAGCAACTGGCAGAAATCGCTTTCATGGCGGCGCAAGAGGTGCAGCGCTTTGGCATCGTGCCGAAGGTGGCCTTCCTCTCGCATTCGAGCTACGGCTCGTCCAAGCGTGCGTCCGCTCGCAAGATGCGCCTGGCGCGTGACCTGTTCGTGGCGCAGCACCCTGACATCGAATGCGATGGCGAGCTGCATGGTGACGCGGCCCTGCAGCCCGAAATCCGCAGCGCCTACATCGAGGACAGCACCTTGAGCGGCTCGGCCAACCTGCTGGTCTGCCCCAACCTGGACGCGGCCAACATCTTGTACAACGTCATGAAAACCACCACCAGTGGTGGCGTGACCGTCGGCCCGGTGCTCATGGGCACGGCGGCGTCGGCGCACATCCTCACGCCAGCGGCCACGGTGCGCCGCGTGCTGAACATGACGGCCCTGGCCGTGGCCTGCGCCCAAAAGTGAGGCCGCCACCCCAAACTGGTGCCATGCTGCACTGGTTTGGGGTTTTCGTGACGCAGAACCTGACGCCTGGCGTCAGGGGCATCCTTGATAATGGGCCCCGAACTTGCTTGACCAAGTTCACCGATGATTCGATCCAGGAGCCCCCGATGAACAAGCGTTTTTTCCTTCAAGCGACGGCAGCACTGGCTGCTGCGGCCAGCTTCGGTGCTGTGCAAGCCCAGACCACCCCGATCAAGTTCCAGCTGGACTGGCGTTTTGAGGGGCCGTCAGCCTTCTTCCTGCTGCCTGCAGCCAAGGGTTACTTCAAGGATGCCAAGCTCGATGTCGCCGTGGACGCGGGCAACGGCTCAGGTGGTGCGGTCACACGCGTGGCATCAGGGACTTACGACCTGGGTTTTGCCGACCTGGCAGCGCTGATGGAATTCCACGCCAACAACCCCGATGCACCCAACAAACCCGTAGCGGTGATGATGGTGTACAACAACACCCCTGCATCGGTCATGGCGCTCAAGAAGTCGGGCATCAAGACCCCCGCTGACCTGGCGGGCAAGAAACTGGGTGCGCCTGTATTCGATGCAGGCCGCCGCGCCTTCCCGATCTTTGCCAAGGCCAATGCCGTGGGCAATGTGGCCTGGACCGCCATGGACCCCCCACTGCGTGAAACCATGCTGGTGCGTGGTGATGTGGACGCCATCACCGGCTTCACCTTCACCTCGCTGCTCAACATTGAGGCGCGTGGCGTCAAGGCCGACGATGTGGTGGTGCTGCCCTACCCCGACTACGGCGTCAAGCTGTATGGCAACGCCATCATCGCTTCGCCCAAGATCATCAAGGAAAACCCCGCCGCCGTGAAAGCTTTCCTGGCGGCCTTCACCAAAGGGGCCAAGGACGTGATCGCCGATCCGGCCAAGGCCATTGAAACCGTCAAGGCCCGCGACGGCATCATCAACGTACCGCTGGAAACCCGCCGCTTGCAACTGGCCATTGACACCGTGATCAACAGCCCCGACGCCCGTGCCGAAGGCTTTGGCCAAATCAAAGGCCCGCGCCTGAGCCTGATGGCTTCGCAGGTGTCTGACGCCTTTGGCACCAAGACCCGCGTCAAGGCCGATGACATCTGGAACGGCTCGTTCCTGCCCTCGACCAAAGAGCTGGACATCCTGCCCAAGGGCAAAAAGTGACCCACAGGCCGCACACCGCGGCCTGACACCGAATCACTCGGGCCCGCAGGCCCGGGTCTGAACCTGCGCAAAGAGTTTCCCCATGTTCCAAGACGCATTCGTTGATTTTCAGAATGTCTGGCTGGCCTACAACGACGAGTTGCTGGCCCAAAACCACTTTGCAGTGGAAGACATCAATTTGCAGGTCAAGCAAGGCGAGTTCATTGCCATCGTCGGCCCTTCGGGCTGCGGCAAATCCACCTTCATGAAGCTGACCACGGGTCTGAAAATGCCCAGCAAAGGCCGCATCCTGATCGACGGACAGCCCGTCACCGGGCCGCTCAAAATCAGTGGCATGGCGTTTCAGGCCCCATCCTTGCTGCCCTGGCGCACCACGCTCGACAACGTGCTGCTGCCCCTTGAAATCGTTGAGCCCTACCGCTCCAGTTTCAAACAGAAAAAAGACGAGTATGTGGCCCGCGCCCGCAAGCTGCTGCAAACCGTGGGCCTGGGGGGCTATGAAGACAAGTTCCCGTGGCAGCTGTCGGGTGGTATGCAGCAGCGCGCCAGCATTTGCCGTGCGCTGATCCATGAGCCGAAAATGCTGCTGCTTGACGAGCCCTTTGGCGCGCTCGACGCCTTCACCCGCGAAGAGCTCTGGTGCATCCTGCGCGACCTCTGGACCGAACAGAAGTTCAACGTGATCCTGGTCACACACGACCTGCGCGAATCGGTTTTTCTGGCCGATACGGTGTATGTGATGAGCAAGAGCCCCGGCCGCTTTGTGGTCAAGAAAGACATCGACCTGCCGCGCCCCCGCGACCTGGAAATCACCTACACCCCCGAATTCACCGACATCGTGCACGAGCTGCGCGGCCACATCGGTGCCATGCGCCAAAGCGGTGGCGTGATCAACCAGTGAGACCCAAGAGCCATGAAACAAAAAAACCTTGAACGCTGGGCCCCCTGGGTACTGCTGGTCATCAGCATCCTCGTCTGGGAGGTCTTGTGCCGCGTCTTCAATGTGTCGGAATTCGTCTTCCCCAGTCCCTCGCGCATCGCGCAGCAAACGGTGGAGTTCAGCGACGTCATTGCTGCCCACGCCTGGCGCACCTTCTGGGTGACCATGGTCGGCTTTGGCATCGCCATCGTGGTGGGGGTGCTGCTGGGCTTTGTGATCGGCAGCTCGCGCCTGGCCTATGCAGCGGTGTACCCGCTCATGACGGCATTCAACGCCCTGCCCAAAGCCGCATTTGTACCGATTCTGGTTGTTTGGTTCGGCATTGGCGTCGGCCCTGCTGTTCTCACGGCCTTCCTCATCAGCTTCTTCCCGATCATGGTCAACATCGCCACAGGTCTGGCCACACTGGAGCCCGAACTCGAAGATGTGTTGCGCGTGTTGGGTGCCAAGCGCTGGGACGTGCTGGTCAAAGTTGGCCTGCCCCGCTCCATGCCTTATTTTTACGGCTCACTCAAAGTCGCCATCACGCTGGCTTTTGTCGGCACCACCGTGTCTGAGATGACGGCGGCCAACGAAGGCATCGGCTACCTGTTGATCTCTGCTGGCTCAGCCATGCAAATGGGCCTGGCCTTCTCGGGGCTGGTGGTGGTTGGAGCCATGGCCATGGTCATGTACGAACTGTTCAGCGCCATCGAAAAGCACACCACCGCCTGGGCGCATCGCGGCTCACAGAACAGCTAAAGCCAGCGCCGATTGCCGCTACAATACCGGCATCGACGGAAGAGTGGCAGAGTGGTCGATTGCAACGGTCTTGAAAACCGTCGACTCGCAAGGGTCCGTGAGTTCGAATCTCACCTCTTCCGCCACAGCTTCAAAAAACGCACCTCCTTGGTGCGTTTTTTTTGCCTGAAAAAATCTTCAATGGCTGTTACACATTCTTTCACCCGATAAACCAGAAGGGTCTTCCGGAAAAATCGGCAATATCTATAAAATTAACACCATGAATGATTCCACCAATTCTCCACTGGCCAACGCCTATCTGCGCTTTTTGCAATTGGCACGTGCCGTGCAAGAGTTACCTGATGGTTCGGCCATGGATGCCAATGAAACAGCATTGCTCGAAGCGGTCGTGTTGCGTTGGCATGAAGGCCAGGCCATGACAGTTCGTGAAGCCATCAGCCTTGAACAACTGGGCTCACCTGCGACCCTGCATAAGCGCATCACACGGTTGCGCGAAAAAGAAATGTTGACCACCTTTAATCAGGAAGGTGATCGGCGTGCCAAATTCCTGATTCCAACAGCGCGAACATTGGCGCATTTCAGTCAATTGGGGCACTCCATTCAACAAGTGCAGCTCCAACCCAGCACATGAACCGTTGCGTTCGGCAAGTCACGGAGATGGCCGCCATGGTCGCCATCAGTGCCCTGCTGTACGTGACATTTTTCAAATTCAATGGCGTCATTTTTTCAGGGCTGGAGCACATCCAAGGCGTGAACTGGGTGTTTCTGCCTGCAGGCTTTCGGGTGCTGCTGGTGTTGGGCATGGGCCTGCCTGGGGCAGTAGGCATTTTGTTGGGCACCCTATGGCTCGAACGAGCCAGTTTCAATATGGACACCTTGTGGATGCTGCTGGCCACAGGGCTGGTCTCTGGATTCATGCCCTGGTTGGTCAAGTGTGTGATGGAAAAAAAGCATCTGCTGGCCCAGCAACTGCAAGAGCTGACAGCAAACAGCCTGCTGCAGTTTGTGCTGGCCTATGCTGCTGCCAATGCTTTAGGGCATCAATTCGTGTGGTGGGCACTCAATCGCCCTGGCACCAATCCTTGGGTCGATGTCTGGCCCATGTTCGTGGGTGATGCCATTGGCGCACTCTTGACGCTCTACACACTGAAACTGCTGCTGCCCATGCTTCTGGCTTGGGTAGTCCCCTTCATGACGAAGCCTCGGACAAAAACAAAGCCTGCAGGTCACTGAGAAAGTCAAACCCCTTGGGTGTTGGCCAAACGCGTGAAAAGTCCCGCTCGATCAGGCCCAGACGCTCTCCCTCTTGCAAGCCTTTTTGCAAACTCGTCATGGCCAAGCCTGTCCGATCCACATAGTCGTTCAGCGCAAACCCCTCCCTGAGCCGCAAGGCATTGAGCATGAATTCAAAGGGCAAATCCTGGTGGGCAATGTCATGGTGCTGGGTCACAGGCTCGCCTTTGGCCGCCTGAGTCATGTACAACTGCGGCTCACGATAGCGCACCTGCCGCACGATGCGGTGAGCAAAACTGAGTTTGCTGTGCGCACCGGCACCAATCCCGAGATAGTCGCCGAACTGCCAGTAGTTCAGGTTGTGCGCGCAGGTATGGCCGGGTTGGGCATAAGCCGACACTTCATACCGCCCCAGCCCCGCTGCCGCCGTGCGCTCGGTGATGCGGTCCATCATCTCAAATGCATCGTCGTCTTCGGGCAGTACAGGCGGATGCTTGGCAAACAGGGTGTTGGGCTCGATGGTCAGGTGGTAAATCGACAAGTGCGGCGGCGCAAACGACAGGGCCGTCTCCACATCTTCTGTCAGCTGCGCCAGCGTCTGGCCGGGCAGCGCGTACATCAGGTCGAGGTTGAAGGTGTCGAACACCTGCGCCGCCTCGGTCACCGCAGCCAGCGCCTGGGTACGATCATGCACGCGACCCAGGGCTTTCAGGTGCGCATTGTTGAAGCTCTGCACGCCAATGGACAGGCGCGTGATGCCTGCCTGGCGGAAGGCACGAAAACGGTCTTTCTCAAAGGTGCCCGGATTGGCTTCGAGCGTGATCTCGCAGTCAGGCGCCAAAGGCAAGCGCGCACGCAAGCCACCCACCAGCCGGTCGATGGCCTCCGGTGAAAACAAACTGGGCGTGCCTCCACCAAAGAAAATGGTGTGGACGGTGCGGCCCCAGATCAGCGGCAGGCTGGCCTCCAGGTCGGCGAACAGGGCATCGATGTAGGCATCCTGCACGCTGCGCGCATCTTCCGGCCCACGCCATTCGTGTGAGTTGAAGTCGCAGTACGGGCACTTCTTGATGCACCAGGGCAGGTGCACATACAGCGACAGTGGCGGCAGGCCCTGCAACTGCAACAGGCCCGGGCGCATCGCGTGAACCGGATCGAGCGGGTGACTCACGGGCTCAGGCCTCCAGCCAACGCTCACGCATCAGCGCCAGCATTTGCTGCACAGCTCGGCCACGGTGGCTGTTGGCGTTTTTGACCTCTACAGGCAGTTCTGCAAAAGTCTTGCCGAACTCGGGGATGAACATCACCGGGTCAAAACCAAAACCGTTGGTACCGCGCCGCTCGGTGGCAATTTCGCCTGTCACGCGCCCCACAGCGATCAACGGCTCCGGATCGTCTGCCGACCGCAGCGCAACGAGGGTGCTGACCATGGCCGCACGGCGGTTCGTGAGGCCTTGCATCTGCTCCAGCAGCGCCGTCACGTTGTTATCGTCGCTTTTTTCATAGCCGAAGCGCGTGGCGTAGTAGGCGGTGTCCACACCAGGCTGCCCCCCAAAAGCGTCCACGCACAGGCCCGCATCATCGGCCAGCGCAGGCAGGCCCGACAGCCGGGCTGCATGGCGCGCTTTGGTCAGCGCGTTTTCCACAAAGGTGCGATAGGGCTCCTCGGCCTCGGGAATGTTCAGCTCGGCCTGCCGCACCAGCGCCATGCCCAGCGGCGCGAGCATGGCCTGCAATTCGGCGAGCTTGCCTTTGTTGTTGGACGCCAGAACGATCTTCATGCGGCCCAAGCCTGCTTTTGCAACTGCACCAGCTCGCCAATGCCTTTCTCGGCCAGCTGCAGCATGCGGTCCATTTCCTTGCGGGTGAAGGCCACGCCTTCGGCGGTGCCCTGCACTTCCACAAAGTTGCCTGCACCGGTCATCACCACATTCATATCGGTGTCACAGGCCGAATCTTCAGGGTAGTCCAGGTCCAGCAGCGCCGTGCCGTCTTTCAGGCCCACCGAGATCGCCGCCACATGGTCAATGATGGGCGACACCGTCAGCTTGCCAGTCGACATCAACCAGTTCACCGCATCTTGCGCGGCAACAAAGGCACCCGTGATGCTGGCAGTGCGGGTGCCGCCATCGGCCTGCAACACATCGCAGTCCAGATGGATGGTGCGCTCGCCCAGTTTTTTCAGGTCAAACACGGCACGCATCGAGCGGCCAATCAGGCGCTGGATCTCCTGTGTGCGACCGCTTTGCTTGCCGCGGGCGGCCTCGCGGTCGCCACGGGTGTGGGTGGCGCGCGGCAGCATGCCGTATTCGGCCGTGACCCAACCCTCGCCGCTGCCTTTTTTGTGGCCGGGCACTTTTTCTTCCACCGATGCGGTGCAAAGCACACGGGTGTTGCCAAACTCGATCAACACCGAGCCTTCGGCGTGGATGGTATAGCCGCGGGTGATACGGACCTGGCGCAAAGCGTCGGTGGCGCGGCCAGCGCGAACATAGGCTGAAGAAGTCATGGTTTGGGTGCTCTGGGTTGGGGGTGACCTGTCAGACCGCAGGGTCTGGCGAGTTTGAGATAATGCCTTGTTTCATGCCGCCCATTCAGCGCGGCACACAGGGCTCAGACCTGGAATTCACGGGTCGACCCGAAGGAACTTGATCAATGCCAGTTTACAGTATGACCGGGTACGCCAGCGTGCAGAAAACACTGCAGCAGGCCGAGGACGACAATGCCGCCAGCCCCCACCAGCACACCCGACTGGGCCTGGAAATCCGCTCGGTCAACAGCCGCTTTCTGGACCTGGGTTTTCGCCTGCCCGAAGAGCTGCGCCAGCTCGAACCGGCCTTGCGCGAACTGGTCACCAAGCACCTGCGCCGAGGCAAAGTCGAAGTGCGCGCCAGCCTCGAAGCCGGTGAAGGTGCAGCCCTTCCGTCCCCCAGCCCGCAGGCCCTGCAACGCCTGGCCGCCCTGCAAGACAAAATCCAGGACTGGCTGCCCAAGGCCCGCGACCTGAGCGTGGCCGATGTGCTGCGCCTGAACCAAGGCAGCACCAGCACCCAGCCGGTGGACGAGGCCGCCTGGACGGCGCTCGCATTGCAAGCCATTGAGGGCCTGCGCGATGCCCGTGCCCGCGAGGGTGCCCGCCTGACCGCCATGCTGCAAGGCCACATTGCCCAACTGCGCACACTGGCCGAGCAGGCTGTGCCCCTGGTGCCCCAGCTGGTAGAGCAGCAGCGCCAGCGTTTTCTGGAGCGCTGGAAAGACGCCATGGCCCTGGCCGACGGCAAGCAGCTGCCCGAAACTGCGCAAGACCGTGCCTTGACCGAGGCCACGGCGTTTGCCATCCGCATCGACGTGGCCGAAGAGCTGACCCGCCTGCGCGCCCACCTGGACGAAATCAGCCGTTTGCTGGACAAAGGTGGCGACATCGGCAAGCGCCTGGACTTCTTGATTCAAGAGCTGCACCGCGAGGCCAACACTTTGGGCTCCAAATCGGCCGTGCTGGAAATGACCCGCATCTCGGTGGACATGAAAGTGCTGATCGAGCAAATGCGCGAGCAAGTCCAGAACATCGAATAAACACAGAAAAAACCATGGACTACCCAGGCAATCTTTTCGTCGTGGCCGCCCCCAGCGGGGCAGGCAAATCAAGCCTTGTCAAGGCGCTGATGGAGCTGGACTCGGGCGTACACCCCTCCGTCTCGCACACCACCCGCGCCCCCCGTGGCCAGGAGAAACACGGCCGCGAATACTTTTTCGTCTCCCCTCAGGAGTTCGACACCATGGTGCTCGCCGACGCCTTTGTGGAGTGGGCCCATGTGCATGGACAGCGCTACGGCACCTCCAAGAAGATGATCGAGGACCGCATGGCCCAGGGCTCCGATGTGGTGCTTGAAATCGACTACCAAGGTGCCATCCAGATCAAGCGCATGTACGCCAATGCAGTGCTGATCTTCATCCTGCCGCCCAGCTGGGAAGAACTGCGCTCACGCCTGGAGCGCCGGGGCGAAGATGCCCCCGACATCATTGAATTGCGGCTGACGAACGCGGCCGAAGAACTGGCCCAGGCCAAGGAATTCGACTTCGTTATAATCAACGAAGTCTTTGAACGGGCCTTGTTTGACCTCAAAGCTGTGGTGCATGCCCAGCGGCTCAAATACACCGCTCAGCGCCGTGCCCGCGCTGACACCTTCAGAGCCCTCAAAATCGACTGACACTCCAAGGAAAACATCATGGCCCGCATCACGGTTGAAGACTGCCTGCAACAAATCCCCAATCGCTTTCAGCTCGTTTTGGCCGCCACTTACCGCGCCCGCATGCTGAGCCAGGGTCACACCCCCCGCATCGAGAGCAAAAACAAACCCGGCGTGACCGCCCTGCGTGAAATCGCAGCAGGCAAAGTCGGCGTCGAGATGCTCAAGCGCGTGGTCTGAGCAAGCGCCTGCCGCCCCCGGTGCCAACCGGGTCTTCACAAAGCCCCAGCCATGGGGCTTTGTCACTTCTGGCCCCGACTCCCTTGTCTGCTTGCGTTACATTGATGGCATGAGCATCACCCCGTCTGTCAGCACATCTTCAAGCAAAGGCCCTGCAAAGGGTCCAGGGCCGGCTGCAGCCAATGCGGCAGCGGCCAGTTTTGCCGCACTGACGGACCGGCTCGAATACATGAGCGCCGCCGACATTGAGATGGTGCGCAAGGCCTACCGTTTTGCCGACGAGGCGCATCTGGGCCAGATGCGCAAGAACGGTGAGCCGTACATCACCCACCCCATTGCGGTGGCCGCCCTGTGCACCGAATGGAAACTGGACGCCCAGGCACTGTGCGCCGCACTCATGCACGACAGCATGGAAGACTGCGGCGTCACCAAGTCCGAGCTGGTCGAAAAGTTCGGCTCCACGGTGGCCGAGCTGGTCGATGGGCTGACCAAACTCGACAAGCTCGAATTCAACACCCGCGAGGAAAACCAGGCCGAGTCCTTCCGCAAGATGCTGCTGGCCATGGCACGCGATGTGCGGGTCATCCTGATCAAGCTGGCCGACCGCACCCACAACATGCGCACCATGGGCGACATGCCCCGCAGCAAATGGGGGCGCATCTCCTCTGAAACACTCGAAATCTACGCCCCCATTGCGCACCGGCTGGGCCTGAACCAGATCTACCGCGAACTGCAAGACCTGTCCTTCCGCCACCTCATGCCCTGGCGCTATGCCGTGCTGACCAAAGCCGTGGCCCGAGCCCGCAACCGACGGCGCGACCTGATCCAGAAAGTCCAGTCCGAACTGGAAACGATTTTTTCCCAAGCGGGTATGCAGGTGCGCATCAGCGGCCGCGAAAAAACCCTGTACTCCATCTACCGCAAGATGGCCGACAAACACCTGAGCTTTGCCCAGGTGACCGACATCTACGGTTTTCGCGTCATCGTGCCCGAGGTGCTGGACTGCTACACCGCGCTCGGCTTGCTGCACCAGCTCTACAAACCGGTGCCGGGCAAATTCAAGGACCACATAGCCATTGGCAAGGTCAACGGTTACCAATCGCTGCACACCACCCTGGTGGGGCCATCGGGCGTCAACGTCGAGTTCCAGATGCGCACCGAAGCCATGCACCTGGTGGCCGAATCGGGTGTCGCCGCGCACTGGCTCTACAAAACCAACAAATCGGTGAATGCCCAGTCAGAACGCCTGGGCACACAGTGGCTGCAGTCGCTGCTGGACATTCAGAACGAGACCCGCGATGCGGCCGAGTTCTGGGACCACGTCAAGGTCGATCTGTTCCCGGATGCCGTCTACGTGTTCACCCCCAAGAGCCAGATCATGGCCCTGCCCCGCGGGGCCACCGTGGTGGACTTTGCCTACGCCATCCACAGCCGCGTGGGCGACCACGCCATGGCTGCCAAGATCAATGGCGACCAAGTGCCGCTGCGCACCGAACTCAAAAACGGCGATGTGGTGGAAGTGATCACGGCCCCTGTATCAGCCCCCAACCCGGCCTGGCTGGGCTTTGTGCGAACCGGTCGGGCCCGCTCCAAGATCCGGCACCACCTCAAGACCCTGGCGCAAACCGAGTCCACACAGCTCGGCGAAAAACTGCTCAGCCAAGCCCTGCGCGCCGAAGGCATCGACAAAATGCCAGGCAACGACGCGGCGCTGCAACCGCTGTGGGACAAATTGCTGCGCTTCACCGGCAACCGCAACCAACAAGATCTGCTGATGGACATTGGGCTGGGCAAGCGCATCGCCAGCATTGTGGCCAAACGGCTGGTGATCCTGCTCGGCGAGCAAGGCCAGAAACCCGATGCCCTGCTGATGACACGCGAGCGCTTCACCGCACACGAGACCGTATCGCAAGGCGCCATCACGCTCGATGGCAGCGAAAACGCATCGGTCACTTACGCACGCTGCTGCCTCCCCATTCCCGGGGATGAGATCGTCGGCTACCTCGGCAGAGGTGAAGGCCTGGCCGTGCACCGCAGCCAATGCACCAATGCCCGCAAACTGCAGCAAAAAGACAGCGAACGCTTCATTGGCGTGGAATGGTCAGACGAGATCGTCCGGAACTTTGAAACCGCGATCGAAGTCAGCGTGGTCAACGGCAAAGGTGTTCTGGCACGGGTAGCAGGGGCCATGGCCACCGCAGAAGCCGACATCGTGCACGTCGACATGGGCCAAGAAACCGCTCAGGACACGGCCGAGCTGCGCTTCACGATTTCGGTGCGCGACCAACACCACCTTGATGCGGTCCTGCGCCAGCTCAAGCGCACGCCCTCCGTGATCAAGGCCGAGCGGCAGACCTTGCGCAACTGAGGCCTCAGCCCGGTGCCGGGTATTGAACATCCAGCACCTCGATGTCCAGCACCCCGGTGGGCGTCACCAACTTCAGTTCATCGCCCACACGCGATTTGAGCAAGGTGCGGGCAATCGGTGACACCCAGCTCACCTGCCCATTCAGGCTGTCGGCCTCGTCAATGCCCATGATGGTGATGGTGCGCTCGGGGCCATCCGCTTCTGCGTAGGTCACTGTCGCGCCAAAAAACACCTGCTCATTGCCGTGGTGCAAAGAAGGATTGGTCACTTCCGCCATTTCAAGGCGTTTGGTCAAAAACCGGATGCGGCGATCAATCTCGCGCAAGCGCTTTTTGCCGTAAAGGTAGTCACCGTTTTCCGAGCGATCGCCATTGCTGGCCGCCCAGTGCACCACCTCCACCACCTTGGGGCGCTCGTTGTCGATCAACTCAAACAATTCGGCTCGCAAGCGGGCATAACCCGCAGGCGTCATGTAGTTGCGCGTGCCCGCAGGCAAGGCTGGCAAGCCGATCTCGTCATCGTCTTCGCTGTCGGCTTCTTTGGTGAAGGCTTTGCTCATGCAGTGATCATGCCGCAATTTTTAGCCATAAAACTTTATGATGATTGCCAAAACCCATCCACACAATGCACACCCTCTTTTGCCCCCGTTCAGCCCTGATCGTGACCGGCCTGCTCATCAGCACATGGGCACATGCCCAAAGCCCCGAGCCCTGGCACTACAAACTCACGGCATCGAACTACGACACCCATGGACAGACCACCGCGCAGGACCTGAATCTGCGCGGCACACGCGGTGACACCACCTGGTGGGTGGCCCACTACCGGCGAGGCTCGGAGTTTGAGCAATCCAGAACCGGGTGGGAACAGAACTGGGGTTTTGACTGGGGACAACTGACCTCATCCCTTCAACTGGCCACACGCGGCTTCGCAGGCGGCTCCGTCACAGCGCAATGGGGCAGCGAATCGCTGCACGGCATCGTGGGTTGGGGACGCACCAACCTCAAAGACTATTACAACCTCAACTTCGACCCCAACGATGCCATCACTCTGGGCTGGGGTGGCAAATGGCTAGAAAACAGCAGCTACAGCATCTTCACCGTCAAGGACGACAGACTGCACACCGGCCAGCAAATCACCCACGCCGTCTGGCGCCTGCCACTGCATGACCAGGCTCGCCTGAGCCTGGATTACGCCTACAAACGTGGTCGAGCCTCAGAGCAAGATGTGCTGGTGCATGGCAGCTCACTGGCCGTCGGTGTGGATTACAAAGAGGTGTTTCTGCGCATCACGGCAGACCACAAAGTCAACTTCAGCAGCGACAACCAGACCCGGGTGGCGTTGGGCTTCAGGTTCTGAAGGCGAAGAAGACAGGTGATCCGAAGAACTGGATCACCAAATGAAAACGGGTCAATCTTTTCAGATTGACCCGTCCATAATGGTGCGGCTGGCAGGAATCGAACCCACGACCCCTTGGTTCGTAGCCAAGTACTCTATCCAGCTGAGCTACAGCCGCGCAATACATGTATTCTAGCACAGGAATTTGAGCATCTTTGTGGCGGACACTCGAATTCTTTCAAAAGAACCATGCGGTCATGAGAATCAACGTTCTCTCAAAGCCTGGCTCACACTCTGCAAAGGCCTGAACAGGTATTCCAGCACCGTCTTCTGGCCTGTTTTCACTTCTACGGTCGCCGTCATGCCCGGCAAAGGTTGAATGCGCAGACCATTGCGTTCCAGATGGGTGTCTGTGATGCGGACCAGCAAGCGGTAGTAGCCCTCTTCCAATTCAACCGGCACCCCTGGCCGACGCTGCTTTTCATCACGCATCGTGTCCGGGCTGATGTGATCGAGAACAGCCTCCAGCCCACCAAAACGGTTGAAGTCATAAGCCGTGAGCTTGACGATCGATTTTTGGCCAGACTTGAGAAAAGCCACCTCAGCGGGCTTCACATAAGCCTCCACCAGCATCTGATCCTGCGTGGGCACGATCTCCAAAATAGGCATACCGGCCTGCACCACACCGCCAATGGTTGTGACCTGCACATTCTTCACCACCCCATCCATCGGTGCCTTGATGACCGTTCGGATGAACGCGTCTTCGCGGGCCAACGCGTTTTCTCGCGTCTGCGACAACTCCGAATCCACCCTCACCAACTCATTGGCGGCATCGGTGGCGTAGCGGTTCTTGCGCTCGGCAATCTGCCCACTCAAGTCCGACTGCTGACGACGCAACCTGAGCAGCTCGACCTCGGAAATCAGGCCCTGCCTGGCCATCGGTTCGGTCATGGCAATTTCTTTGTTCAGCGCCTCCAAAGAGCGCGTCAAACTCGCCATGGCTTCATCCATGGCCAAACGCCTGGCCGCATAAGCCTGACGCTCGCGCGCCGCCAGCTCTGCCGGAATGTCCTTGCCAAAAGCCAAAGCATGGCCATAAGCCTCGGCCCGCAAACGCACGGCCAAAGCCTGCAGCGCCAACTTCTTTTCTTTGGCTTCTCTGAAAACGGGGCCCGAGCGCGCATCGTCCAGGCGCACCAAAACATCGTCGCGTTTGACCCGGCTGCCCTCACGCACCAGGATCTCGCTCACCACCCCCGCATCCAGGCTCTGCACCACCTGCTCACGACTGGCTGGAATCACCTTGCCTTGACCACGTGTCACCTCATCGAGCTCAAACACCGCAGCCCACAACAGCGCAGAACCCAACGCCCCGACCGTCAGCCACAACAACCAACGGCTGGTGCGGCGCTCCTCGTCGTCCACAGACAACAAACCAAACTCCTTGCGGCTCATGCGGCACCTCCCTGCGCGGCATCGGGCACACCGGGGCGGGCGATGCCTTTGTTCAACCTCTCCAACATCTCGGCCTTGGGACCATCAGCAATGCAACGCCCAGCGTCAATCACGGCCAAATGGTCAACCCACGCCAACAATTGAGGTCTGTGGGTCGAAAGCACCAACGTGCGCTGCTGCAACCACGGACCCATCACTTCAATCACACGGGCCTCGGTGTTCTGGTCCATGTTGGCCGTCGGCTCATCCATGAACACCACCGCAGGGTCACGCAACATCACCCGGGCCAAGCACACCAACTGCCGCTGCCCTCCCGACAGACCGCCACCGCCTTCGGTCAAAGGCATGTCCAGACCTTTGGGGTGCTGTGCCACCATGTTGTACATGTCCAGCGTGCGCAACACCTCCACAATCCGCGCATCCGAAATCCAGCTGTCCGCCAAAATCAGGTTCTCGCGCAAGGTCCCCATGAACAACTGAGAGTCCTGCGACACATAGCCAATCCGAGCGCGCAACTCGGTCGGGTCCACCTGACGCATGTCCACGCCATCGATGCGCACACTCCCACCCAACGGCTCGTACAAACCCGCCATCAAGCGGATCAGCGTGCTTTT
>Ga0228703_1000481_pt1 | contig 29031 bp, 18 predicted proteins | sample McNCre217_Aug_MG_3_FD_178020 | JGI IMG/M metagenome (GOLD analysis project Ga0228703, IMG submission 178020) | Freshwater microbial communities from McNutts Creek, Athens, Georgia, United States - 29-17_Aug_MG | ecosystem: Environmental > Aquatic > Freshwater > Creek | place: USA: Georgia...
CGTCCAGTTTGGGGTCGTGTGTCAGCGCCACGATGGCGGTGTGCGCATCAGGCTGCATGGCCAGCACTTCGTCATCGGGCATGCCGCTGAGCATCGTCACACCAGGCAGGCTCCAGCCTGCGGTGTACGCCTCGCGTGGCTCGCACACCAGGATTTCAAAGTCCAGCATTTGTGCCATCTGGGCCACGGCCTGACTGAGCTGGCCTGCCCCGATCAGCAGCAGCCGCCAGCGTGGACCAAACAGCGTCGTCAGGGTATTGCCATCAAATTGCAAGGCCTCGCCACGTTCGGCCTCGCGCAGCTGCACGCGGCCATCACGCAAGCTGAGGGTGCGCGCCACCAGCTGGTGTGCGTCGGTCTTTTGCAGAACCTGTTCAATCCAGGTTGTGTCCAGCACCGGTTCCTGCACCAGCCGCAAGGTGCCGCCACAAGGCAGCCCGAATCGGGTGGCCTCTTCCTTGGTCACGCCGTAGGCCACCATGGAAGGGGTTTGAAGATGGGCGTACTCGCCAGCCCGGATGCGGGCGATCAGGTCGTCCTCGACGCAGCCGCCCGAGACCGAACCGCTCACACCGCCATCATCGCGCACCGCCAGCAAGGCCCCGGGTGGGCGTGGGGCGCTGCCCCATGTTTCCACCACCGTGACCAGAGTGACCTGATGGCCAGCCTGTTTCCAGGCCAGCACATCAGACAGGACGCGAAGATCCAGGCTTTCCATAGAGGTCCATCCTCGATCAGGCTGTGCGCAGAGCTTCTGCCGTGATGGGCAGACGGCGCACGCGCTTGCCGGTCAGGGCGGCTACCGCGTTGGCAATGGCGGGGGCTGCCACAGCCGTGCCAGGCTCACCAATGCCACCGGGTTTCTCGGTGCTCTTGACCAGCACGATGTCGATCTGGGGAGACTCGTACATGCGCACAGGGGCGTAGCTGTTGTAGTTGGTTTCTTGCACGCGGCCATTCTTCATGGTGATCTGGTGCTTGAGCACGGCGCCCACGCCGAACACGATGCTCGACTGCAGTTGCGCTTCGACCGTGTCGGGGTTGACCATGTGGCCCACGTCGGCGGCGACAGTGACTTTGTGCACGCGCACGCTGCCGTCCTTGTCGAGGCTGACTTCGGCCACTTGCGCCATGTAGCTGTCGTAGCCTTCCATCAAGGCGATACCGCGTGCACGGCCTGCGGCCACAGGCTTGCCCCAGCCTGCTTTTTCGGCGGCGAGTTTGAGCACGTTGGCAAAACGGGGTTTGCCTTGCAGCAGCTTCATGCGGTAGGCATAGGGGTCTTGACCTGCGGCCTTGGCCAGCTCGTCGATGAAGCTCTCGTTGGCGAAAGCGTTCATGCTGTGGCTCACAGCGCGCCAGTAACCCACGCGGAAGCCGCTGTCGTGAATGATCAGGTCATGCTGGGTGTTGGCGATGTTGTAGCCCGGCACGGCCGCTTCGGCCATGAACGGGTCGAGCGTGTCCTTGGGCAGACCAAAGGCGCGTTGGGTCACCGACTGCGAAGCCACCTTGAAGTGCATCGCCACGGGCATGCCGTTGGCGTCCAGACCAGCCTTGAGCTGGTTGACCCCTGCGGGGCGGTAGAAGTCATGGGTCATGTCTTCTTCGCGCGTCCACAGCAGCTTGACGGGCTTGTTCACCGCTTTTGAAATCTCGGCGGCCTGCACGATGAAGTCCAGCTCCAGACGGCGACCGAAGCCGCCACCCAGGAAGGTGGTTTTCAGGGTGATGTTCTCGGGCTTGACGCCTAAGGCTCCGGCCACAGCGCCCTGCGCGCCTTGCTGGAACTGGGTTGGGCCAATCAGCAAAACCTTGTCACCCTGCACATGGGCCGTGAAGTTCATCGGCTCCAGTGGTGAGTGAGACTGCATGGGCGAGATGTATTCGGCTTCGACCACTTTGGCAGCACCCTTGAGGGCTGCCGCCACATCGCCTTGGGGCTTGGTGATCTCGATGACCTTGCCTGATTTGGCGGCCTGGCGTGTGTTTTCAATGATCGATGTATCGCTCAATGCGGCCACCGCGCCTTCATCCCACTGCACCTTGACGGTTTCCATGGCTTTCTTGGCGCGCCACCAGCTGTCGGCCACAACGGCCACGCCGTCGCTGATCTGCACCACCGCCTGCACGCCGGGCATGCCCTTGGCCTGCGCTGCGTCAAAGCTCTTGACCTTGCCGCCAATCACCGGGCACTGCTGCACGGTGGCGTAGACCATGCCGGGCAATTTCACATCGATGCCGAATTCGGCCGTGCCATTGGTCTTGGCAGGCGTGTCCAGGCGCTTGGTGCGCTTGCCGACGATGCGGAAATTTTTGGGATCTTTAAGGGTGGGTTTCTCGGGCACCGCCAGGCGCGAAGCCGCGTGGGCGAACTCGCCGTAAGTCGCTTTTTTCCCTTTGGGGCCCAGCAGCATGCCTTTTTCGGCCTTGATCAAGTCGGGATCCACATCCCACTGCAGGGCAGCGGCAGAGACCAGCATTTCGCGGACCTGGGCACCGGCCACGCGCAACTTTTCCCAACCAGCGCGCACCGAGGTCGAACCGCCCGTGATTTGCGCGCCCAGCAGCTGATTGACATAAGCCTCGGCAGGCGGCGCCACCACCACCTTGATCTGGTTCAGGTCAACGTTGAGCTCTTCGGCCACCAACATGGGCATGGAGGTGTAGACGCCCTGGCCCATCTCGGAGTGGGCAATCAAGATGGAAATGGCGTTGTTGTCGGCAATGTGGACCCAGGCATTGGGCGTGCTTACTGTGCCTGCGGCCATGGCCTGGCCCAGTGTGCCGGGCAGGTGCAGAGCCATCAGCAAACCGCCAGAGGCGGCAGCGCTGGTTTTGAGGAAGGCGCGGCGGGAGGTCTGGATATCGTTCATGTGTGTTCTCCGGCAGATCAGGCTTGACGCATCGTGGCGGCGGCATCCTTGATGGCGGCGCGGATACGGGGGTACGTGCCGCAGCGGCAAATGTTGCCGCTCATGGCGTTGTCGATGTCGGTGTCGCTCGGGTTCTTGTTCTTGGCCAGCAGGGCCGCAGCGCTCATCAGCTGGCCCGACTGGCAGTAACCGCACTGGGGCACATCGTGCTTGATCCAGGCCACCTGCAGCGGGTGTGTGTTGTTGGCCGACAGGCCTTCCACAGTAGCGACCTTTTTGCCAGCCACAGTGCTCAAAGGCGTCTGGCAGGAGCGCACGGCCTCACCGTTGACATGCACGGTACAGGCGCCGCACAGGGCAGCGCCGCAGCCGAATTTGGTGCCGGTCATGCCCAGCTCATCGCGCAGCACCCAAAGCAAAGGGGTGTCGGTTTCGGCATTGGCCTGGGCAGGCTTGCCATTGACTTGGAAATTCACGCTCATCAAAGTCTCCTCAAAGCGGGGTCGCTACAAACAAAACAGTGCACACAATGCCGCAAGGTCAGGGTTTTGCGCCTCAGGTAAACCCTGATGCGGGTCCAGTCTCATCACATATTTGCAAAATGAGACACTTGAACCGCTTTTGCGGCTATGAAGACCATTGCATAAGAAGTGTGGGCCACGTTGTCGGGTTCTTTTGGGTTACAGCCGTATCTGACGAGCGCGTGGGTCCTCTGGCCAAGGGCAAAATGGGCCACCCTTTCGGACATCCCCATGACCTCGACCTCTTTTTCCTGGCAAGCCATCACCACCGAGCCCGATGGTTTGAGCGAGTCGCCGTTCTGGCATGCGCAAGAAAACCGCCTGTACTGGGTAGACATCCCCGGTCGCCGCGTGGCGCGTGTGGTGGTGGACGGTCTGCAAGCGCAAGGCGTGGTCGAGTATTGGTCACCGGGGGAAGAGCCGGGGTGCATCGCTCCTGTACAAGGCGGTGGCCTGGTGCTGGCGCTGCGCAGCGGCATCTACCTGGCCCGAGCGTGGGGTGGCCCGCTGCGCAAGTTGGCGGATGCGCCCTACGACATGGCCAAGCTGCGCTTCAACGACGGCAAATGCGATCCGCAGGGCCGCTTTTGGGCGGGCAGCCTTTATGAACCCAAAGACCAGGCGTTGGGCGTGCTCTACATGCTTGATGCCCAAGGCCTGCACCCCATGATGGACGGTGTGACCACCGCCAACGGCCTGGCCTGGTCACCCAACGGCCGTACCGCCTACTGGGCCGATACGGCGGCACACAGCGTGCGTATGTTCGACGTTGATGCTGTGACAGGGCAACTCTCAAACGCGCGCCTGTTCCACCAGATGCCCCCCAAGCCTGCAGGCTGGACCTGGGGCAGTGGTACACCTTACGGTGGTCGCCCCGACGGCGCAGCGGTGGACTCGGAAGGCTGTTATTGGTCTGCCCAGTACGAGGGGCAGCGGCTGCTGCGTCTGTCACCTGCTGGCGAAGTCCTGGCCGCAGTGCCCACCCCGGTGCCTTGCCCGACCATGCCTTGCTTTGGCGGACCAGACCTGAAGACCCTGTTCATCACCACCTCGCGTCAGGGGCGCAGCGCGCAGGAGCTGGCGCAGTACCCCAATGCAGGCTGTGTGTTTGCGATGCGGGTGGATGTGGCGGGCTTGCCGGTGAACCCCTGCCAGCTCTGACAGCGCAATGTGAAGCGTCCGCATGCCGGGCGTTCAAAAAATTCAAAATCCAGGGCGCTGGGCCGGTTTACCATCCCAGTCTATGGACGCTCAACGCCAACAACTCATAGCCGCCGTGCGCGCTGCCGCGGCGGACGGTCGCCAACTCCGCTTGCGTGGCGGTGGCACCAAAGATTTCTGGGGTGCGCCCCTGCAGGGCGAAGTGCTTGACACCCGTCCCTATACGGGCATCGTCAGTTACGAGCCGAGTGAACTGGTGGTCACCGCCCGTTGCGGCACGCCGCTGGCTGAACTCGAAGCCGCTCTGGCTGAAAAAGGCCAGTGCCTGGCGTTCGAACCGCCACATTTTGGTGCAGATGCCACGGTGGGCGGGATGGTGGCCGCTGGCCTGAACGGCCCGGCCCGCGCCAGCGTGGGTGCGGTGCGCGACTTTGTGCTGGGTGCCCGCATGGTCAACGGCCAGGGCGAAGACCTGACCTTTGGTGGTCAGGTCATGAAGAACGTGGCCGGTTACGACGTGAGTCGTTTGCTGGCCGGCAGCTGGGGCACATTGGGTGTCATCACCGAGGTCAGCCTGAAGGTCCTGCCCGTTGCGCCAGCCGAGGCCACACTGATGTGTGCGGGCATTGGGCAAAAAGACGCGCTCGACCTGCTGCACCGCTGGGGCGGCCAGCCCCTGCCCCTGAACGCGAGCGCCTGGGTGCGCGACACCACCGCCCAGCCGGTGGCCGACTACTTGTTTGTGCGCCTGCGCGGCGCGGCGGCGGCGGTGCAGTCGGCTGTGGGCAGGATGAGCGCCGATGCTGCGGCACAAGGCGCTCAGGTGCATCTGATGGACAACGCAGAGGCCGCGCAGGACTGGCGCGCCAGTGGTGAGCAGGCCTTGCAGTTTTTTGAGCCGCCGAGTGGCGAGCTGTGCCTGTGGCGCCTGTCGGTACCGCAGACGGCGCCGGTGCTGGAGCTGCCGTACTCGCAATACATCGAATGGCAAGGCGCGCAGCGCTGGCTGTGGGCGCCTGCCACGGCGGTCGCGCAGCTGCGTGAAGCTGCGAAAAGTGTGGGCGGTCACGTGACCCTGTTCCGCGTCAGCCTGCTGGGCGGCGCCACCGACAAGGCCGTGGGCGTGAGCACGCCGCTGGACGCCGTGCAGCAACGCATCCAGCGCGAGTTGCAGAAGCAGTTTGACCCGCAGGGCGTGTTTGCCACGGGCCGCATGGGAGTTTGAGATGCAGACCAACCTCGCTCCCGAATACCAGAACACGCCCGAAGGCCGCGAGGCCGAAGCGATCTTGCGCAAGTGCGTGCACTGCGGTTTTTGCACCGCCACCTGCCCGACCTACCAGCTGCTGGGCGACGAACTCGATGGCCCGCGTGGTCGCATCTATTTGATGAAACAGGTGCTTGAAGGCGCCGAGCCCACACGCAAGACGCAGCAGCACCTGGACCGTTGCCTGACCTGCCGCAACTGCGAAAGCACCTGCCCCAGTGGTGTGCAGTACGGTCATCTGGTGGACATAGGCCGCAAGCTGGTGGATGCCAAAGTGTCGCGTCCCGTGGGTGAAAAAGTGGTGCGCTGGGCGCTGAAAGAAGGCCTGCCCTCGCCCCTGTTCGCCCCGGCCATGAAGTTGGGCCAGCTCATGCGCGATGTGCTGCCTGAAAGCCTCAAGGCCAAGGTGCCTGCCCGGCAAGACGCTGGCGAGTGGCCCACCCGCACGCACACCCGCAAGGTGCTGATGCTGGCCGGTTGCGTGCAGCCGAGCATGAGCCCCAACATCAACTTTGCCACTGCCCGTGTGCTGGATGCTTGCGGCATCCAGACCGTGATCGCGCCCGAGGCGGGTTGCTGCGGGGCGGTCAAGTTCCACCTCAACGACCAGGACGGCGGCACCGCGCAGATGCGCGCGAACATCGACGCCTGGTGGCCGCAGGTCGAAGGCGGCGAGGTCGAGGCGATTGTGATGAACGCATCGGGCTGCGGTGTCACGGTCAAGGAATACGGCCATCTGCTCCAGCACGATGCCGCTTATGCGGACAGGGCTGCACGCATCAGTGACCTGACCAAAGACCTGAGCGAGCTGATGCCTGCGCTGTTGCCTGAGCTGAAGTCCCAAATCAATGCCGACGTCCTGCAAGCCGCCGGCCTGCAGGCCTATCACCCACCCTGCACCCTGCAGCACGGGCAGCAGCTCAAGGGCGGCGTCGAGGCGCTGCTCACACAACTGGGTTTTCAGGTCAAGACAGCCACCAACGAATCGCACCTGTGCTGCGGCTCGGCGGGCACCTACAGCGTGCTCAATCCCGACCTGTCAAAGCAGCTGCGCGACCGCAAGCTCGGTCACCTGCAGGCACTGCAGCCCGAGGGCATCATCAGCGCCAACATCGGCTGCATCACGCACCTGCAGAGCGGCTGCTCAACCCAAGTGCGGCACTGGGTGGAGTTGCTGGATCAGGCGTTGGGAAACTGAGGCTTTTGCAGTCCCGTGACCCGCCGCTCAAGCGGCTGGGTCCGGGTGCAAAACTCCGGCGATGCCGAAGGGTGTGCTCCTCCTGGCGTGGCGCCCACGAAGGCGCCGGAGGGTGTGTGACAGCAAGCACAGGGCGATACTGCCCACGTTCACCCGCTCGGTGTCTTAAGGATTCTGAAGCGCTCAGTCCGCTGCGCTGATTCAAGAGTGCAGATCTGGGCGGTTACATTCAGCGCTATGACAAAACCGATGGCCTGACATCTTTTGAATTCCTATACGCTGACGCTCTACACCATTGCTTCTGGCTTGTGCTTCTGCCTGAGCCTGGTATTGCTTGTCTTTGCGCAAATTCGACGCGGCACACTTCTGGTCCGCTCGTCAGCCTGGGGTCTGTTAACGCTGGCATTGGGATTTTTGGGGGCAGGAATCGGGCCACTCATGCCGTTCTGGTTCACGGTCATTGGCATGAATGCCGTCTTGCTATCGGCTGGTTTGATGTTTTTCAGCGGGATTCGGGCACTGGTTTCCCAAGAGGCACCCAAGCTCGACAGGGTGGGTATATGCATCGTGGTGCTGTCCATGCCATTTTTTGCATATTGGGGCTTTGTTGAACCTGATGGCATGCGTCGCTCCTTGGTTTTTTCTATTGCGGCGGCCTTGATCAATGGGCGATCCGCCAAGTTGCTGATGACCTCCTTTCGGCGACAAACCTTCAATGGGGCCTTGCTGCTGATTGGATCGACGTTTGCGATTTTCAGTGTCTGGATGCTGGCAAGAGGGGGCCATTTGCTGTTGGCTGCACCACTGCCGCCAGATGTGAAAAGTGCCAACCCGACGACCTGGCCCACCGTGTTTGCACTCAATGTCTTGATTTCAGTATTTGTGGCCAGCTTGCTGGCCGCAGAAGTCGGTGAACAGCGCCAGAGACAGAAGGCACTGGAGCCCATGTTTGAAGGTTCGGCTCAGGCTGTGCACGACAACCTTGTGTTGCTCTGGGGGGTTGTGGCGGTGGTGTTGATGGCCATTCTGAGCGAAATTGGTATTGCTTATTTGGTCTTGTACCAACGTGAACAGCAGCAATTGAAAGAGCAAAACAGCTTGGCCAATCAGGCCTTGGTGGAGCATGCCCAGCAACTGATTGGACAAGCGGATCTGGTTCTGCGCGCCACACGCGATCTGGCCCAAAAGGGCTATCCGGCCAAGGCGCTGGAGCAGTTTGCGGACAGCTTGCGGGTTGACCCGCCAATTTTTGAAAATACAGCCCTGGTGGGGGCCGATGGCGGGCTGGTCTTTCCTGCTTCGCAGTCAGACCAAGATGCCATTACCACCGAGCGTGATTACTTTCTGTTTCATCAGTCGCATGCAGAAAATGCGCTCTACATCAGCCCGGTTTCTACCGAGCCGCTTACCGGCAAGCCTCAATTTCAAATCAGTCGGCGAGTCAATGATGCGCAGGGAAACTTCGCCGGCGTAGTCCTTGTGGCACTGGAGCCCACAGCATTGACGCGCTACTACGGGCAACTCATCACCGGCGCCGACAGCGTGGCCGCCTTGCTGGGTGATGAAGACCACCGCATTCGTGCGCGCTGGCCGTTGCTTGATGCAGCTCAGTTTGCAGAACCCCTGCGTTCGCCGTTGTGGGACCTGCACCGTGCTGAATCCGGCAACTTCAGTGCCACCAGCATGGTCGATGGCATTGAGCGTCAGTATTTCTATCGCCGTTTGCATGGTCTGCCACTGCTCATGGTGACGGGATTCTCGGATGCCGATGTCCATCGCAACGCACTGGCCAGCCTCAAGCCGATTGTGCTGGGTGCGGTGCTGGCCATCGCCGTGGTGCTGGCCATGGCCTTCATGCTGGCCGCAGCCATGCGCCGCCGTGATGAACAAGATCGCTTTCTGTCCATGATCAGCCATGAGTTGCGCACACCCATGTCGGTCATACGCATGGTTTCGGGCTCCAACGCCATGCCTGAAAGTATTCGGGGCAGAGTGGTGCGGGCCGTCAATGACATGAGCGTCATCATCGACAGTGCCTTGCAGGCCGACCGACTGCGCCATGGGCGCGTTCGTGCCCATGTCTCTGATTGCGATCTGGGCGAATTGCTGCAATCCATCATTGAAGCTGCCCGTGAACCAGACCGCGTTTGCATGGATGCCACCACAGTGACCAGGGTGCAGACAGACCCTCAGCTGTTCAAGGTGGTGGTGGGCAACCTGGTAGACAACGCGCTCAAGTATGGTGCGCCTGGCAGCACAGTTCACTTTCAAGCCATGGCGGCAGAACACCAGCGAAAACCGGGCGTAGGCATCACCGTGGCCAACCAGGTGGGCAGCGTGGGAACGCCGGATGTGCGGCAGGTCTTTCGCAAGTTTTATCGTGCTCCCGGTGCAAGAGGTAAAACTGGATCAGGTTTGGGTTTACACATTGCCGAAGGCATGGCCCGTTTGCTGGGTGGCAATTTGAAGTATTCGATGCAAGGCGACACAGTACAGTTCACCTTATGGATACCGCTTTGAAGATCATCGTCGTTGAAGACCACGACGAACTGCGTGAAGTGACTGTGGAGGCGCTCAATGCCTTGTGTCACGACGTGCGCGGCGTGGACAGTGCTGAGACATTGGACGAAATGTTGCCCATATTCTCAGCCGATGTGTTGGTACTGGACCTCAACCTGCCTGGTGAAGACGGCATCAGCATTGCGCGGCGTTTGCGCAAGGCCCAGCCCACCATGGGGATCGTCATGGTCACCGCACGCGATGCGGCCAAAGATGTGCTCAGCGGCTACGACAGCGGCGCAGACATTTATCTGACCAAGCCAACCTCGCCAGAGGCACTTGATGCCGCCATTCGGGCGCTGGCACGGCGCATACGCCCAGCGTCTGGCCAAGACGATGCGGCGATCACACTGAACATGAGCCTGCTCCAACTCAAAGGTCCGCAGGCGGTGATTGACATCTCAGACCACGAAAGCCACTTGCTCAGCGCCTTGGCCCGCGCCCGCGACCACCGACTTGAAACCTGGCAGTTGCTGGAGCTGACTGGAAAATCCACCTCGGCCACCGACAAAAAAGCATTGACGGTGCAAATTGTTCGATTGCGCAAGAAATTGACAGATGCTGGTGCGCCCGAACCCACTATCAAATCTATTCGATCAACGGGTTATCAATTGTGTGTGGCACTCGAAGTGCTGGGTTGACAAGCACTGACGAATCCTTATTCCTGCATTGTTTGTAGTGATCGGTAGCAAACAGTAGACATTGGTAGGCGATGGAAGTTCTGCGTAGCTTTACTTTTATCAATTTTGTGACTATCGGGGCATTCCATCGCCATGCCCCATGCCCTCTGAGCACGCCCCTCTCTTGTTGAACTTGAGCACCTTGCAGTTGCAAGGTGCGCTGGCGTGCGTTGACGTCACCGACGCCGAATGTCAGTTGCTCAAGTGCCTTGCCGAAGCGCAAGGCTGTCGCATGGACGGCTCAGCTTTGCTTACCCGACTCCACATGCCTGTCGATGCCGCAGGCCAAAACGCACTGAGCGTGCGCGTGGTCAGGTTGCGCAAAAAGCTGTTGGCTGCGGGTGCACAGGAACCCACGATCAAGTCCATCCGGGCAGGTGGCTACCAGTTGTGCCTCATGGTCCATGCGCACCGCAACGGCATGCCTCTCTCATCTTCTTCTCCATCACACGAGCCCCAACCATGACCCGATTTCATGTCACCCCTTTGTTGAATACCTTGTCTTGGTTGTTGGTGGCCTGCACAGCCAACGCACAAGCGAATCCGGATGCGGGATCACTGCAACAACAAATCGAACGCGAACGCCAGACTACCCTGCCACAGCGTGTGACACCCGGCGCACCGGTCGCACCGCGTCACATGGCACCTGCGTCTGGTGTGTCTGTGACCGTCAAGGCGTTTCGGTTCACTGGCAATACACAGCTGAGCTCCGAGCAACTCGCCGCCATCTTGGTGCCCTACCTTGACCGGGCACTGGACTTTGCGCAACTTCAAACCACGGCCACTGTCGTGGCCGATCGCTACCGCGCTGCTGGTTGGGTGGTCAACGCTTACCTGCCAGAGCAAGACATCAAGAACGGCGTGGTCACTATCCGCATTGTTGAAGCCGTCTTTGGCGGTGCAGTGATCGAGGGTACGACGGCCCGCATGTCGGCCAAGCAGCTTCAGCAAGGCGTACAGGCTCAGCAAGAACTGGGCAAACCACTCAATGCAGACGCACTCGACCGCGCACTGTTGTTGGCCGACGATCTCCCGGGTGTGGCCGTTTCGGGTGCCCTGCGTGCTGGCCTGCGCGAAGGCGAAACCGAACTCGTCTACAAAGTGGCAGACGAACCGTTGGTGGTGGGTGATGTTCGTGCAGACAACACGGGGGCACGCTCAACCGGTGCATCGCGCCTGTCCGCCAATGTGTGGATCAACAGCCCTATGGGCCAAGGTGATCAGATGGCGGTCAATGCCGCCTTCAGCGAAGGCAGTCGCTACGGGCGTCTGGCCTACACGCTCCCTGCGGGGCATGACGGCTGGCGTGTGGGCATCAATGCCTCTTACCTGAGCTATGACCTGTTGGGCGCAGACGGCAAAGGCACGAGCCAGATCCTGGGTCTGGAGGCCCGCTACCCCTTGGTCCGTGCGCGCTTGCAAAACTTGTATTTGTCGTTGAATGCCGACGACAAAAAGATCGACAACCAATTCAACGGCACAACCAGCACGCAATACGGCATGAACGTGGCCAGCGTGGGTTTGAACGGCAACTCGTTTGACGAACTCGCAGGCGGCGGTGCCAACAATGTCAGTCTTGCTTGGACAGGTGGACACCGCAACAACCAGGTCGGCACCACCACGGGCAGCTTCAGCAAGCTGCGCTACAGCGTCTCGCGTCAGCAGACCATCACCCCATTGTTGTCGTTGTTTGTGGGCCTTGATGGACAGGAATCGCGTGACGCGCTGGACACTTCAGAAGCCTTTTATCTGGGCGGCGCATATGGCGTGCGTGCCTACCCCACCAACGAAGGGCGCGGCAGCAGCGGTGACCTGAGCAAGCTGGAGCTGCGCTGGCGGATGGACGACAGCGTTGTGCTGACGGGGTTTTATGACCACGGCCGTGTGCGTAACCGCGACGCCACGCCCAGCTACAGCCTCAAAGGCAGCGGTGTGGCGGTGGCATGGCAGGTCAGCAACGACCTGAGTCTGACCGCCACCCTGGCTCGCCGTGTGGGCGACAACCCCAACCCCAACCAAACCACGGGCAAAGACCAGGACGGCAGCCTGACCAAAAACCGCGTCTGGCTTTCTGCCACCTTGACCTATTGATCTGGCCACAAGAGCACCACCATGAACAAGATTTACAACAGCATCTGGAACGAAATCACCGGCACCTTTGTGGCCGTGGCTGAAACCGCCAAGGCACGCGGCAAGCGCGTGTCCTCGCACATGGCCAGCGGCTTGACCAGCCTGTTCAAGCTCCAGCCCCTGGCCTTGGCGCTCATGGCTTCGGGCATCGCCCATGCAGCGCCACCTGTGCCCACCCAGCTGCCCACCGGTGGCAACGTGGTGGCCGGGCAAGCCAGCATCAGCCAGACCAACGCGGTGATGAACATCAACCAGACCAGCAACCGCGCTGTACTCGACTGGACCAGCTTCAATGTGGGCAGCAGCGCTGCGGTGAACTTTGTGCAGCCCTCGGCCAACAGCGCCACGCTCAACCGTGTGCTGGACGCTAACCCCAGTCAGATCCTGGGCCGCATCAACGCCAACGGCCAAGTGTTCTTGACCAACCCCAGCGGCATCTACTTTGGCAAAGACGCCACCATCAACGTGGGTGCGCTGACGGCCACCACGCACAGCATTGGCAACGCCGACTTCATGGCGGGCAACCTCGGCTTCAGCCGCAACGGTGCCACTGGCAGCGTGGTGAACGACGGCAGCATCAATGCCGCGCTGGGGGGCTACGTGGCTCTGCTGGCCCCCGAAGTGCGCAACAACGGCATCGTGGTGGCCCAGATGGGCACCGTGGCTATGGCCGCAGGCGAAGTGTTTGAACTGCAGTTTGACGGTGCTCGCCTGAGCAATGTGCGCGTGGCCCCCGCCACCATCGCCGCACTGGTGGAGAACAAACAAGCTGTGCAGGCACCGGGCGGCCTCATCATCTTGTCGGCCCAGGCGGCCAACCGCCTGCAAGGCGGCGTGGTCAACAACAGCGGCATGCTGGAGGCCAATGGCCTCACCGACAACGGTGGCACCATCCGCCTGAGCGCAAGCGACCGGATCAGCCATACCGGCAGCATCAGCGCCAATGCCGCAGTCCAGAGCGCAGGCCAGGGTGGCACCGTCATCGTGATGGCCGACCTGGCCAACCACGACAGCGTGACTGAAGTGAATGGCAGCATCAGCGCACGCGGCGGCGAGCAAGGCGGTGATGGTGGCTTTGTGGAAACCTCGGCAGGGCGGGTGAAGTTGGGCGATGCCACCCGCATTGACACCTCGGCCCCGCAAGGGCGCAGCGGCACCTGGTTGATTGACCCCGATGGCTTCACGATTGCAGCAAGCGGCGGCGACATCAGCGGTGCCACACTTTCCACCAACTTGAACAGCGCCAACGTGACGATCGCCAGCACCTCTGGCGCGGGCAACGACGGCAATGTGAACGTCAATGACCACATCTGGTGGAACAGTCACAAGCTGACGATCACGGCGACCAACGATGTCAATGTCAACGCCGTCATGACCATGACCGGCACATCGCAACTGGATGTGACAACCGGCTCGACGGGCAAGCTCAACATGGGCTTTGACACCGGTGGCAGTTTCAAGGGTCGTATTGATCTGCCCAATCGTTCGGGCACCTTCCTGGCCGATGGCACCTCGCCAATTTTGGCCATCAATGGCAGCAACTACACCGTGATCAACAGCCTGGGTGTCGCCGCTGACGCGACCAGCGGGACGGACCAGACTTTGCAAGGGATGGCGCGCAGCGGAAATCTGGCAGCCAAGTTCGTTTTGGGGTCAGATGTCGATGCAAGTGGGATCAGCAACTGGACACCCGTTGGAACGAGCACCAACAAATTCAGTGGCATTTTCAATGGCTTGGGCCATTCGGTCTCGAACCTGGCCGTCAACCGCGCAAGTACCGACGATGTGGGCTTGTTCGGGTATGTGACCAGTTCTGACAACACCGATCGTGTCAGCAATATCGCCGTGACCCACGCGACGGTTACGGGGCAAAACCAGGTGGGGGCACTGGTCGGTAGTTTGGACAACGCGAAAGTCAGCAACGCCTATGCAACAGGCACACTCTCCGGCGCTGCCAAGGCGGGCGGCCTGGTGGGTTCATTGACGACGGGAGCCTTGAGTGGCAGTCACGCGAATGTGGCTGTGACGGCATCGGGTGACTCTGCTGGTGGTCTGCTTGGCTTTGTGGATGCGGGCAGTGTCTCCAATTCCTATGCATCCGGTGCTGTCGTGGGGGCTGGAAACTACATCGGTGGATTGGTCGGTCATGGGCGCAATGCCTCAACCCTTAACAATGTGTATGCCACAGGCAGTGTGACCGGCACCAAAGCCTACTTTACGATGTATGTTGGTGGCTTGATGGGGTATGGACAGAATGTCGATGTCTCCAACGCCTACGCCACGGGCTCGGTCAGTACTTCAGGCGGGTGGGCTGCTGGTCTAGGTGGTCTGATTGGCGGTTTTTATGGCAACGGCTCTGTGCGCAATGCCTTTGCGACCGGTCATGTCGCTGGCGATACTGGCGGGGGAACCACCTCAGGTACGGGTTTGGGAGGATTGATCGGGAATGATTACACCTGGGGCACAGTGCAAAACGTCTTCGCCACTGGGAACATATCAGGGGCCGAAGTACTAACCAGTGGTGCTGGTGGACTGGTTGGGAACCTTGGCAACGGAACCGTGCAAACGGGTTACGCAACAGGGACCGTTAACGGCACAGCACTTGGCGCAACCCTCTATCGCGATCTCAATGTCAGTGGCAATAACCAGTCTTGGGTGCCTCCGTCATATGCGGGTGCAATTGGCGTTGTTACATCTCAAACCTCGGTTTCCAACATCACCAATATCGGGTACATCCAGCCCACGCTGACGACCAACACCCTGAACACCGCAGGTGCATGGACCACGGCCAGCAACTGGAGCCTGGGCCATGCGCCCACGGTGCTGGAAAAAGCTGACCTGGGCAACAAGGCCGTCAGCATTTCGCAAATCGTTGCAGCGGGCGATGTGACCGCAGCCGCAGGCAGTCAGATCAACTTCACCGCGCCTTTGGTCAGCTCGCTGACCATCGGCCAATCCGGCACGGTCACGCTGGGGGCCGCAGCCAGTGATGTCACCATCAACTACGGCAGCAGCGGCAAGATCAACCTGCCTGCGGCTTCGACCCTGAGCCTCAATGGCACAAGCTACACCGTGGTCAACACCCTGGGGGCCAGCACCGACAACGCCACCACAGGGCACAACACCTTGCAAGGTCTGGCGCACAGCACCATGCTGGGTGGGACCTATGTGTTGGGCATGGATGTGGATGCCAGCGATACGGCCACGTGGAACAGCAACAGAGGCTTTGCGCCTATTGGCAGTTACAACAGCGGATTCACGGGCAGTTTCAATGGCTTGGGTCACAGCGTGGTGAACTTGACGATCAATCGTCTGCCAACGAACGGCACCAATGCCCAAATCGATCCGGCCTCTTATCTGGGCCTGTTTGGTTACGTGAACAACGGCAACTTGACCAACGTCGGCACTGTGGGCGCCAAGGTCATGGGCTATTACTACGTGGGTGGCCTGGTGGGCAAGATCAATCTGTCCAGCGGACCCAAAACCTATGCCAACCTTTGGTCTGTAGAAGCGCAGGCCCAGGGCGCAGACAACGTGGGTGGGGAAATCGGAAACGCAAGTGCATCAGGCACCGGGGTGCTGACCATCGACGGCAACCACGCCAGTGGCACGGTCACTGGGTTGAGTGACATCGCCACCTCGTCCGGTCGCCTGCGTGCTGCAGGTCTGATTGGTTACGCTGCACTTGGCTCCTCCGCTGCACCGGGCACACTGAGCAATTCGTATTCGCTGGCCGATGTGCTGACCAACAGTGGTGTGACCAGCACGGCCAATGGCGGCTTGTTGGGCACAGCCATCAACACCAGCCTGTCGAATACATATGCCACCGGGCGCGTGAACGGGGTTGACAACATCGGCGGTCTTGTGGGCTATGGCCTCACCGTCAGGGGGCGTTACGACTTTGCCAACGGCGCAGTCACGGGCAGCGGTGCTGCGGTCGGTGGTTTGATTGGCGCGCTCACCAAGGGCGATGTCTGGTATGACCGTGCCAGCGGCGCCGTGTCGGGCGCAAGCAAGGTGGGGGGGCTGATTGGATCTCTCTCAGGGTCCTGGGGGGCCAGCTACCTGAGCCTGCTGGTCTCGGACACCGCTACCGGCAATGTCAGCGCCACCGGCAACGATGTGGGCGGTGCCATTGGCCGCGTGGAGGGTTACGCGACCAACGCAACGCCTCCTGTGATCAGCCAGCAGACGGTCAGCGGCGTCAGTGCCTTTGGCAGTGTCAGCGGCAACACCACCACGTCAGACCATGTGGGTGGCTTGATTGGTTATGCCAAATACGTGAACCTGGATACCGGCAAGGTCAATGGCAGTGCCGTGACCGGCCATGACCAGGTTGGTGGTCTGGTGGGCATGAACGATTTTGGCGACATTAACCGCTCCAAAGTCACCAATGCCGTGGTCAATGGCCATGACCAGGTGGGCGGCTTGGTGGGGGCCAACAACAATTTCATCCTCAGTGCGGCCACAGTGGCAGGTTCCATCACCGCCTCAAGCGTGGTGGGCACCAACAGCAGTGGCAACACGCCGACCTTCACGACCACGGTCACAGGCAATGACTACGTAGGTGGTTTGGTGGGCTACGACGAGCGGGGTCAGCTCAGCACCTCCAACAAGGTGGGCACCATCGACAGCGCTAAACCGGTGCCCAATGTGCTGGTAACGGGTGTCAACAATGTGGGTGGTTTGGCTGGACGTACCAACGCCAGCACCATTGCCAATCAGGAGCTCCAGGTCGAGGTGCATGGTGCCAACTACACCGGTGGCGCCATCGGCGTGGACACAGGCAGCACACTCACGTCGTTCACGACCACCAACACCAAAGTGGTGGCCGTGCGCGATGCCACCAGCAATGAAATTTATGCCGTGGGGGGCCTGTTGGGCAAGGGCACCAACAGCACCATCAATGCTGCCATCTTGTCATCCGGGGTGGTCAATGCGCAAGATGCAGCGGCCACAGCCATTCGTGCTGTGGGCGGCATGGTGGGCGACGCTGCCGGGGTGATCATTCAGGAGGACAGCAACGGTACCGGCTCGTCGGCGTCGACGCTGTTGCAGGTGGGTGCGTCGGGTACCTGGGGCGGCACCGTTGATGGTATTGGCGGTGTGGTTGGAAAAATGGCTGGCGGCGCCATCAGCAAAACCCAGACGGGTGGCAGCCTCACGGTGCAAGGCAACGCCACGCTGACCAACATTGGCGGTGTGGTGGGGCAGGCCGATACCGTGACGGTGTTTGAAGTGAGCAGTGACCGCACGATCAGCGCCGTGGGCGCGAGCCATGTGGGCGGCATTGCGGGCAAACTGGCCAGCGCTTCCACCATCACCGATGCCTATACCCAAGGCTCGATCAATGCCGGCAGCACGGGCGCGGCGGTGGGCGGCATTGTGGGCCTGATGGACAGCACGGGTGGTAACGTCACCATTGACAATGCCTACAGCACCACGCAGATTTCGTCGCCGAGCAGCAGTGCCATGGGGGCGCTGGTGGGGACACTGGCCGGTGGCAGCAGCAGCGCCCTGATCACCGATTCTTTCTACAACACATCGGTCAACAGTGGCTTGACGGGTGTGGGCGGTGGCGTGGCCGATTCGACCACACATATCGAGGGCAAGACCACGGCGGAGCTGCAGAACATCAGTACGTTCCAGGCCGCAGGCTGGGATGTGATCGCCTCGGGCTCGACAACCAACTACCCGGCCTTGGGTTACCGCGTTTTCAATGCCCACAAGTGGGTGATGGCCGCACCTTTGACCACCACCATTTACCTGCGCTTGATTGACGGCAGCAGCATTTACGGAGACGTGCCCACACTGACTTACGGGCTTTACAGCGCGGCCACCGGCGGCACCCAGATCACCAATGCCAACCCGAGCGGCACGGTGGTTTGGAGCACGCCCCTGAGCGCCACATCCAATGCCAACACCTACGGCGAGACCTATGTGAGCGGCATCACCTTGGGCAACACCGGCTACACCCTGAGCGTGGGCAGCTCGGCAAACTGGGTGATCAACCCACGCCCGCTCAATGTGTCGGTGACCAAGGTGTACGACGGCAACGTCAACTACAGCGCAGGCTACGTCTTCACTGGCATGGTCAACGGCAATTCGGCCCCCACCGTCAGCAGCGGTGCGGCTTCGGTGTCGGGCAAGAACGTGGGCAACTACACCAGCTTTGCTACCAACACGCTGACCTTGAGCGACAGCAACTACACGGTGGTTGGTGGCACGGTGAGTGCGGACATCACGGCCAAAGCCTTGACGGTGAGCGGCACCACGGCGGCCAGCAAGACCTACGACGGCAACACCACGGCAGCGCTGTCGGGTGGCGCCTTGGTCGGTGTGGTGGGTAGCGATGCGGTGACGTTGACTGAAGCCGGAACCTTTGCCAACAAGAACGCTGGCACAAGCAAAGCGGTAACGGCGTCCGACACGATCAGCGGCGCAGATGCAGGCAACTACACGCTGACACAGCCGACGGGTTTGAGCGCCGACATCACGGCCAAAGCCTTGACGGTGAGCGGCACCACGGCGGCCAGCAAGACCTACGACGGCAACACCACGGCAGCGCTGTCGGGTGGCGCCTTGGTCGGTGTGGTGAGTGGTGACACGGTGACGTTGACTGAGGCCGGAACTTTTGCCAACAAGAACGCTGGCACAGGCAAAGCGGTGACGGTGTTTGACACGATCAGCGGTGCAGATGCAGGCAACTACACGCTGACGCAGCCTTCAAGCTTGAGCGCCGACATCACGGCCAAAGCCTTGACGGTGAGCGGCACCACGGCGGCCAGCAAGACCTACGACGGCAACACCACGGCAGCGCTGTCGGGTGGCGCCTTGGTCGGTGTGGTGAGTGGTGACACGGTGACGTTGACTGAAGCCGGAACTTTTGCCAACAAGAACGCTGGCACAGGCAAAGCGGTGACGGTGTTTGACACGATCCGCGGCGCAGATGCAGGCAACTACACGCTGACGCAGCCTTCAAGCTTGAGCGCCGACATCACGCCCAAAGTTGTGACCGTGGCCGGGTTGGTGGCGCAAAGCAAAGTGTTTGATGCAACCACCGCTGTGGTCATGACCGATTGGGGTATGCCTTCGGGCATGGTGGGCGCTGAGACTTTGGCACTCTTGCATGGATCGGCGAGTCTGCAGGATGCGACCGCTGGGGTGGGCAAAACGGTGACCGTCACTGGCTACAGCTTGGCCGATGGCATGCAGGGTGGTTTGGCGGCCAATTACCAGTTGGCAACAACTTCGGCCAGTACCACGACCACCATTGCTGCTGCAGCCCCTGCGCAACCCGTCACCATGGCGACGACGTTGCCTGTGGCCAGCCAGGGCGTGTCGGTAGGGGGTAACACGCCCGTTGCGGGCAGTGCCAGCGGTGCGACCGCCACCAGCCCTGTGAGTACGTCACCTGTAACCAGCAAGGAGCCTGTTGCGGGCCAGCGCTTTTCGGGCATCACGGTGTCTTTGGTGCGCGAGCCTTCTGTCCAACAAGCCGGTGTGATCGCCGTGTCGCTGCCCAAGGAAATGGCTACGGCCGGTGCAGGCTTCACGTTTGCTTTGCCAGAACAAGTGGTCGATGCGTCGAAAGGCAACCCGTCGTTGCGTGTGACTTTGTCCAGCGGTGAAGCGTTGCCCTCATGGCTGAAGTTCAACCCCGAAACCCAAGCGCTGACGGCGACCGCGGTGCCTGATGGGGCTTTCCCGGTGCAGTTGGTGGTTATCGACGGCGCCCAGCGCACGACGGTGGTGATTTCCGAGAAAGCCCAATGAGGCCGCCATGGGCATGACACTTTGGCTGACGGGCCTGTCGGGCGCAGGCAAATCCACGGTGGCGCAGGCCATGGCGGGTGCCTTGCTCGCCCGTGGTGTGCCTTGCAAGATTTTGGACGGCGACGAGTTGCGACAAGGGCTGTGCTCGGATTTGGGCTTTGGCCGTGAAGACCGGGCCGAAAACATCCGACGGGCCGCCCAAGTGTGCGCCATGCTCAATTCAGCCGGTGTGGTGGCGATTGCCGCTCTGATCTCGCCTTACCGCGAGGACCGGGCTCGGGCACGTCAGATCATTGGAAATACCGCATTTCGCGAGGTTTGGCTGTCCACGCCGTTGGCGGAGTGTGAAAGACGCGACCCCAAAGGCCTGTACAGGAAAGCTCGGTGCGGTGAATTGCCGGTCTTTACAGGGGTCACCGACCCCTATGAAGTGCCGCATAGACCCGATCTGGCGCTGGACACGCAGGTGCTGACGGTGTCTGAATGCATCAACAAGCTCGGCAGCCTGCCTGGCATGGAAAGGTTCTGGAAATGAAATTTGTGGGTGTGGCAGGTTTGCCGCGTGCGGGTTCTACATTGCTGTGCCAGTTGTTGGCCGAGCACCCTGAGATCCACTGCGAGGGGCACAGCTCGCCCTTGTGCAACACGCTGTTGGCCATGCGCCGTTTCATCAGCGATGATCAGTTTTTCCTGTCGCAGTTGGATGTGCAATTCGAGGCCACCTATGGGCATTTGCAGACGGCCATGCAAGGTTTTCTCAAAGGCTGGTACGAAGGCTCAAGCCAGCCGCTGGTGGTGGACAAGAACCGCGCTTGGCTGCATTGCATTGAGTTTTTGCTGCATTTGGACCCTGAGGCCAAAATTCTGGTGCCTGTGAGGGAGTTGGGTCAGGTTTATGGCTCGATTGAGGCGCAGCACCAGAAAACCATCTTGGTGGACTTCATTGACCGTTTGGCTGACTTTGACCGTTTGGGGCGGGCAGACCAGTTGTTTGCCAAAGACAAAGCGATTGGTGCGCCACTGTCGTCGATCCAGGCGGTGCAGGATTTGCCGCAATCGGTCAAAGAGCGGCTGTATTTTGTGCGTTTTGAAGACCTGATGGCATCGCCAGCCGAAACCATGCAGAAGGTCTATCGTTTTCTGGGTGTTGCAGACCACGCGATTGACGCTGAAAAGTTGACCGTTCGTCCTCATGAGAGCGACAGCCACTATCGCTACAAATACCGTCATCGGCAACAAGCTCGCATCGGAGCGCCTCAGCCCCATGCCATTCCTGTGCGAATCCAGCGCCAAATTCAGCAGGTCAACGCCTGGTATTACGAGTGGTTCTATCCAGGCTTGCTGGCGAACATGGAAAAGTAAAGCAGAGGCGGCTCAAGCAGCCAACGCCGCCTCAATGTCCTTGCCGATCTTCTCAGGCGCATCCTGCGGCGCATAGCGCTTGATGACGCGTCCGTCACGGCCCACCAGAAACTTGGTGAAGTTCCACTTGATGGCCTTGCTGCCCAAAATGCCAGGGGCCTCGGCGGTGAGCCATGCGTACAGCGGGTGTGCGCCGTTGCCGTTCACTTTGACCTTGCTCATCATCTGGAAGCTCACACCGTAGTTCTTCTGGCAGAAGGCACCGATTTCGCTGTTGCTGCCGGGGTCCTGGCTGGCGAACTGGTTGCAGGGAAAACCCACTACCGCCAGGCCTTGCGTGCCGTATTGCTGGTGCAGCTTTTCCAGACCGGTGAACTGGGGCGTGAAGCCGCAGGCGCTGGCGGTGTTGACGATCAGCATCACCTGGCCTTTGTAGCGGCTCAGGGGCACCGTTTGGCCATCGATGCTGAGAGCTTCAAAGTCATAAATACTCATGTTCTGGCTCCGGTCAAACGCCTCTTGCAGGCGCGTTGTTCAGTCGTGTTGTGGGCTGCCCACCACCGACAGCAAGGCCGCCAGCAGGATCAGCGCGCCGCCCCACAGGGTGCGGCTTTCCCATTGCGATGCGCCCAGTATGACGGAAGACACGCTGGCGAAGAGCACTTCGGACAACATGACCAGTGCCGTGGTGTGGGCCGCCAGGCGCGCGGCACCGTATTGCAATGCCAGATTGCCCAGCAAGAAGGACAGGCACAGCAGCCCCACAAACGGCAGCCAGGCCCAGCTGGGGGCCGCACCCGCATGCACCACGCCGGTGGCCAGTCCGAGCACGGCGGCCAGGGTGGCCATGAACGCCCCGCCACCGAACATGGCCAGGGTGCGCGAGGCACTGGGGGCGTCCTTGAGCTTGAGCAGCAGGGCGTTGGTGATGGCGAAGGTCAGGCCGCTGAGCAAGGCCAGCACATCGGCCAGACTCTCGGGCACAGGCCAGGGGGTTTCGGGTGTCTTGAGCACGACGACCAGACCGGCCAGGGCCATGGCCAGCCGCACCAGTGCCATGGGTCGCGGTTTGTCGCCCAGCAGCAGCCACGCCACCAGAACCGACCAGGCGGGCATCAGGTAGAACAGCAGCACCACACGCACCACATCGCCCACCGTGACGGCCCAGTTGAAGCCCACATTGGTCAGGCCCGAGGCCAGCAGCAGCCACCACAGTCCCGGATGTTCGCGCCAGTATGGTAATCGCCCACGACGCCACAGAGACAAGCCTATGGCCAAGGTGACAAAACCATAGACCAGCGCCGTGGCCCACAGCGGGTGCAGGCCCAGTCGCTCGAGTTCTTTGAATGGCCACCAGCAAATGCCCCAAACGAAGGCATTGAACAACAGCCCGGCAACGGCCAGACCAGGGGCAGGGATCTTGTTCAGAAAGTGGCCCATGTGGCCTGTGGCGGGTGTATCAGGACAAATCGGTGGGGGCCGCGGATTGGTGTTTTTTCCACCAGCGCCAGGCCAGCCAGGCTGCGCCCAAACCCAGCAGGGCAAAGATGCCGTGCTGGAACTGGCGCAACACACCAAACATCCAGTCCCAGTTCTGGGCACCAAAGTAGCCCAGGTAGACCCAGATGGGCACGCTGATGAGGGCGGCAAAACCGTCCATGATGAACCAGGTGGCAAAGCTCACGCGGTGGCTCATGCCAGCCGAGAAGAACACCGGTGTGCGCAGGCCGGGCAGGAAGCGGGCCACGAACATGACCCACTTGCCGTACTTGTGAAAGGCGTCCTGCGCGCTGGCAAAACGTTCGGGGGTCAGGATCTTGCGAAAGCCAGGCATCTTGGAGATGCGTTGGCCGTACAGGCGGCCCAGAGTGAACATCAGCCCGTCACCCATCAGCACGCCCGCCATGCCCACGGCAAACATGGTGTGTACGTCGGCATGGCCCAGGCCGGCGATCACGCCGCCGGTGACCAAAGTCACGTCTTCGGGGACGGGAACGCCAAAGCCGCAGATCAGCAGCATCACGAACACGGCCAGGTAACCGTATTCGGTGAAGATGGGCATCAGGAACTGGAAAACTGCCATGAATCTCTAAATCGTGCCTGGTCTCAAAAGATGGGCGGTAGGCGCCAATCGGGCAGGCCGCGCCAGTGTAAAGCATTTGAATGTCCTCTCCGAAAGCGGGTTGGCGGGCTTGGTGAGCGCCATTTGTGCTGATTTTTGAAATTGAGATGTGGTGTTTGCTGGCACACTTGATGGGTTATTCATTTGTGCATCTGCCATGCCCCGTCCAATCCAGGCCACCATCCACCTCTCTGCTTTGCGCCACAACCTGGCCAGGGCCCGTCAGGCAGCGCCCGATGCGCAGGCTTGGGCGGTGGTCAAAGCCAATGCCTATGGCCACGGCATCGAGCGGGTGTTTGACGGCCTGCGCGCTGCCGACGGTTTTGCCTTGCTCGACCTGGACGAAGCCGCACGGGTGAGGGCTTTGGGCTGGCGCGGGCCCATCCTGCTGCTGGAAGGGGTTTTCGAGGCCCGCGATCTGGAGCTGTGCTCCCGGCTGGGTTTGTGGCACACAGTGCATTGCGACGAGCAGATCGACATGCTGGCGCTGCACAAGACGCACGAGCCGCACCGGGTGTTCCTGAAGATGAACTCGGGCATGAACCGCCTGGGCTTCACGCCAGAGCGTTACCGCTCGGCCTGGACACGCCTGAACGCCTTGCCGCAGGTGGACGAGATTTCGCTGATGACGCATTTCAGCGATGCCGATGGCAACAAGGGCATCACCCAGCAGATGGCCCGTTTTGACGAAGCCACCCGCGACCTGCCCGGTGAGCGCAGTCTGAGCAACAGTGCAGCCACCTTGCGGCACGCCCACGATGTGGCCGTCAAGGCCGACTGGATTCGCCCCGGTATTGCCGTGTATGGCAGCTCGCCCGATTTTCCTGAGCACAGCGCAGCGCACTGGGGCTTGCAGCCCGTCATGAGCCTGAATGCCCGCATCATCGGTGTGCAGTCCCTGCAAGTGGGCGACAGCGTGGGTTATGGCTCCAGCTTTGTGGCCGATCGGCCCATGCGCATTGGCGTGGTGGCTTGCGGTTATGCCGACGGCTACCCGCGCCTGTGCCCCACAGGCACGCCGGTGTTGGTCGAGGGCGTGCGCAGCCGCACGGTGGGCCGTGTGAGCATGGACATGCTGACCGTGGACTTGACGGACCTGCCTGCCACCGGGTTTGGCAGCACGGTCACGTTGTGGGGTCAGGCCGCCCAAGGTGAGGCGCTGTCCATTGATGAGGTAGCACAGGCCGCAGGTACCGTGGGTTACGAGCTCATGTGTGCATTGGCGCAGCGTGTGCCGGTCACCGTCACCGATTGAGGCTTTGCCGCTGAGGGGACAGGCGCCAGGCCCATGTCCCACCACAATGGGGTATGCCCCACCGCCACGCCGATCACCCGCACCAGCAACTGGCCCTGTTCACGGCGTTGGCGCTGGTGGTCATCTGGGGTGGCAATTTCACACTGCAAAAGTACCTGTTGCACCTGTTGACGCCTGCAGGCTTTTTGCTGGCGCGTTACTTTCTCATGCCCGTGTGTGCGTTGCTGATGTTCCGCTGGCGGTGCGGGCAATGGTGGCCCCATTTGCCGCGGCATGAACTGCTGTCGATGGCCTGGCTCGGTTTTGTGGGGCACTCGCTGCATGTGGGCACCGTGACCTACGGAGTGCACTGGTCGACCGCGTTTTCGAGTTCGGTGATCTTGGCCTGCGGGCCGATCTTTACCCTGCTGATCTTGCGCTACAAAGGGCTGGAGCGCTTGAGCCTGGCACAAGTTCTGGGCGTGGGCCTGGCGCTGGTGGGGGTGCTGATGTTTCTGTCGGACAAGTTGCTCGGCGGGCAGTGGCGTGCCGGGGGCGGCGATCTGGTGTTGCTGGTGGCGGCGAGCTTCTTCTCTTATTACACGGTGGCGGCCAAGCCCATGATCGAGAAACACGGGGCCATGCTGACCATGGGCTACAGCACGATTTTGGGGAGCATCCCGGTGCTGCTCTGGTGCCTGCCTTCAGCCGCCGACATCCCCTGGTCGGTGCTGGACGTCTGGGGGTGGGCAGGGCTTTTGTGGTCGATTGTGGTCTCGGCCTTCATTGGCTGGCTGGCCTGGGGCTGGATCAATGCGGTGCGTGGCGTGGCCCGCACGGCACCCCTGATGTACCTGATGCCGCCTGTGGCCGGTCTGTTTGCCTGGGCCTTGTCGGGTGAGCATTACACCTGGGTCAAGATCGGTGGCGCGGGCGTCATCCTGCTGGGGGTGGCGCTGGCGCAGTACGCAGGGGCCTTGCGGCGTCAGCTCACAGTGTCTTGAACCAGGTGTCCCAGGCGGTCTTCACGATCAGGGCCAGCACCACCCAAATGAACACCCGGCGCACAAAGCCTGCACCGTGCTTGAGCGCCAGGCGCGTGCCGATCAGGCTGCCGATGATGTTGGACACTGCCATCGCCAGCGCCAGGTGCCACCAGACATGGCCCTGCACGGCAAACAGCACCAGGGCCGCAAAGTTGGTGGCCACATTGACCAGCTTGGCCGAGGCCGAGGCGTTCAGGAAGTCATAGCCCAGCAAGCGCACGTAAGCGAACACCAGAAAGCTGCCTGTGCCGGGGCCGAAGAAGCCATCGTAGAAACCGATCACCAGGCCCACGCCAGCGGCGATCCAGGCCTCTTGTGAGCCTGCGAATCGGGGGGCATGTTCGCGCCCCAGGTCTTTGCGGGCCACGGTGTAGAGCAGCAGCACGGTCAGCAAAACCGGCAGGGCTTTGCGAAACAGCGAAGGGTCGACCTGCGTCACCGTCCAGGCGCCGAGCCACGAGCCCAGCAGGCCTGCGCCTGCAGCGGGCAGGAGCGAGCGCCAGGGCATGTGCACCTTGCGGCTGTACTGCACAGTGGCAAAGGCCGTGCCCCAGATGGAGGCACTTTTGTTGGTGCCAAACAAGGTGGCAGGGGGCGCAGAAGGGAAAGTGGCAAACAGGGCCGGCAACAGGATCAGACCGCCGCCGCCCACGATCGAATCCACCAGCCCGGCCAGCAGCGAGGCCAGCGAAACAATCAACAATTCCATGCGGGCGATTGTGGCAGGGCATGTGCCAACGCCAATGGCTGAACCAAAAAAAAGCGCCGCATGCGCGGCGCTGGTGAATTCATCTCGTTCGGATGTTGGTTCAATTTTAGAGTTCTTGGGGGGCGTTTGTCTCCTCGGCCCTCAAGATGCAGATACTGCTTGCATCGAGTGGGTGAACTGTAGCCGCCCCGCAGCCCCGGATTCATCAGGGATTTCCCGATTTGGGGGTATTCCCTGAGCCACAAGGTGTTTGAGCTGATCCCTCTGATTTTCAAAGTCCTTGGGCTGCGTCTTCGGCAACCCACTGGGCGGCTTTTTCCGCAATCATCAGGGTCGGACTGTTGGTGTTGCCGCTGACGATGGTGGGCATCACGCCCGCATCGACCACGCGCAGGCCTGCCACGCCACGCACCTGCAGGCGCGCATTGACCACGGCCATTGGGTCGTCATCCCGGCCCATGCGGGTCGTGCCCACGGGGTGGAAGATGGTGCTGGCAATGTCGCCCGCCAGCTTGGCCAGCTCTTCGTCGCTCTGGTACTGCACGCCGGGCTTGAACTCTTCGGGGGCGAACGGTGCCATGGCGGGTTGCGCCATGATGCGGCGCGTCACGCGCAGGCTGTCGGCAGCCACCTTGCGGTCTTCGTCGGTCGAGAGGTAGTTGGGCGCAATTGCAGGCGCGTCTTCAAAGCGGGCGCTCTTGATCTGCACCGTGCCCCGGCTCGATGGGTTCAGGTTGCACACGCTGGCCGTGATGGCCGGGAAGCTGTGCAGCGGCTCGCCGAAGGCGTCCAGGCTGAGCGGTTGCACGTGGTATTCCAGGTTGGCGTGGGGCTGCGAGGGATCGCTTTTGGTGAAGGCGCCCAATTGGCTGGGGGCCATGCTCATGGGGCCGGTGCGCTTGAGCGCGTATTCCAGGCCGATCATGGCCTTGCCCCACAGGCTGTTGGCCATGGTGTTGAGGGTTTTGGCGCCTTTGACCTTGTAGACCGAGCGGATTTGCAAATGGTCCTGCAGGTTGGCGCCCACGCCGGGCAGGTCGTGCGTCACTGCAACGCCTTTGTCCTTGAGCAAAGCACCGGGGCCGATGCCCGAGAGCTGCAGAATCTGCGCCGAGCCGATGCTGCCTGCACTCAAAATCACCTCGCGGGTGGCTTTGACCTCGACCATCTCCACCCCCGACCAGACCTGCACACCCGTGCATCGCTGGCTGCCATCGGCCTGGGTCTCGACGATCAGCTTGGCCACCTGGGCCTTGTTCCACAACTCGAAGTTGGGGCGGGCGTAGCAGGTGGGGCGCAAAAAAGCCTTGGCCGTGTTCCAGCGCCAGCCTGCTTTCTGGTTCACCTCGAAATAGCTCACACCCTCGTTGTTGCCTCGGTTGAAGTCGTCGGTGGCCGGAATGCCCGCTTGCTGCGCGGCCTGGGCAAAGGCGTCGAGCACGTCCCAGCGCAGGCGCTGCTTTTCGACGCGCCACTCACCACCCGCCACGCGGCCACGCAGGGTGTGCAGGTAGCTGCCCTGGGGCAAGTCGGCGGGGGCCAGCAATTCGGACTTGGCTCCTTTGGCACCGTGAAATTCGTTGGCCCCTTTGTAATGGTCTTCGTGCAGCTTGAAGTAGGGCAGTGCCTGGTCCCAGCGCCAGCTGTCGTCGCCCGTGATCTGTGCCCATTGGTCATAGTCACGCGCCTGGCCGCGCATGTAAATCATGCCGTTGATGCTGGAGCAGCCGCCCAGCACTTTGCCTCGGGGATAGCGCAAGGTGCGGCCATTCAGACCCGCCGCCGGCTCGGTCTGGTACAGCCAGTCGGTGCGCGGGTTGCCAATGCAGTACAGGTAACCCACCGGGATGTGCACCCAGTGGTAATCGTCCTTCTTGCCTGCTTCGATCAGCAGTACGCGTTTGCTGGCGTCTGCGCTCAGGCGGTTGGCCAGCAGGCTACCCGCCGTGCCGCCGCCGACGATGATGTAGTCGAAGGTGTGGTCGTTCATTGTTCTACCCTGTCTCCTCTGTCGACGATTGTGCCTGCGTATCCAATTGCGCTGACGCAGCGTCCGTGATCTGGGCTGGCCCGTTGGGCCGATTTGCTGGCGCGAAGCGACTGATGAGGCCCGGCGGGCCGGCCCGGAGCGCGGATGCGGCACCGAAGCTGTACCCCTGACCCGCAGACTTACTTGGCCGTTGGCATCACAAACTCAGCCCCTTTGCCAATGCTCTCGGGCCAGCGCTGCATGATGGACTTTTGCTTGGTGTAGAAACGCACGCCCTCTTCGCCATAAGCGTGCATGTCACCAAACAGCGAACGTTTCCAGCCCCCAAAACCATGCCAGGCCATGGGCACCGGGATCGGCACGTTGATGCCCACCATGCCCACCTGGATGCGGCGCGCAA
>Ga0228703_1000486_pt1 | contig 28904 bp, 22 predicted proteins | sample McNCre217_Aug_MG_3_FD_178020 | JGI IMG/M metagenome (GOLD analysis project Ga0228703, IMG submission 178020) | Freshwater microbial communities from McNutts Creek, Athens, Georgia, United States - 29-17_Aug_MG | ecosystem: Environmental > Aquatic > Freshwater > Creek | place: USA: Georgia...
CAGCCGCCACATCCTTGGCGTCGCGGGCCAGGGCATGCCACTCGGGCTGCGCCATGTCCACCACCAACTCAATGGCCGTGTTCAGTGCCTCGGCCCCCAAGACCAAAGCCATGGCCAGCGCCAAAGCGCACCACTCCAGCGCCGACACCCGCAAGGCCAGGCCCAAAGCCGTCACCCCCAGCGCCACCGCCACATGAATCTGCGCATTGGGCTGGCGCAGCAACACGCCCAAGCCGCGCAGCGCATGCCCAAACGAAGCCACCCGCGACACCGCACGGCCACTGGAGCGGGCAGGGCGCTTCACCATGCGCGTTGCCAAGCCAGGGCCAGCCCCCGGTCTGCTGGCAACACGCTCAGCTGACCACCCTGCACAGGCTGCGTCCACAGCTGCGCTGCGCCCCAGCCCAGTGCACCACCGGCCAGCACATCACGCCAATGGTGCTTGTTGGCCTCTACCCGGGCCACACCCGTCATGCCGGCGGCCACATACAGCCAAGGCGTGTAGGGCGTCATCTGCTCGCCATAACGCTTGTCCATGAAACGCACCGCCGCAAACGCCACCGCCGTGTGGGCCGACGGAAAACTCTTGTTGTCCGAGCCATCCGGCCGCATCGAATGCACGCTCGCCTTGAGCACCTCGGCCGTGCCCACCGTGGTGGCCATCGTCAGCGTCAACTGCTTGAAGCCTTCGGTGTCACCCTGGCCCCAGGCCGCGCCCGCAGCCAGCGCAGGCAAACCCACTGCCAGCAAATCCGAGCCATTGGCCCAGGTCAGCCCCGTGCCCGCTTGTGTCTGTCCGCTGGTTAACAAAGCAGCCAAGGCCACCACCACCCAACGCGAGCCCGATTCGCAACGCAAAAACTTCAACATGAAAGACCCTGTGAAATCCAAGCATTCTAAAGATCCAGCGTGCCACAGGCCTGCAAGCGACGCTGATTTTTATCGCTCAACAAAACAAACCAAATATAAAAGATGGAACAAAATTTGTACAACTATGTAAATTAAATAAATTATTAAATAATAACCAAGTAACGCATATTTTCAGGTTTTAGCCCGATTCAAAAGGAAGCCACCAGACTGAGCGGGTTTACAATCGTGAATTGCCTCACCCTCACAGGGTGACGACTGCTGTGTTCCCGCGCGCAAGAAGCGCTGGCGCACTGCGGTAGCTTGCGCGACACTCTGTCGTTGACACACACGTTCACCATGACATCACATCACACACGCCAGCGCCCTTTGTTCAAGGCCCTGATGATGGCCGCACTCGCCGCCCTGGGCATGCAGGCCCTGGCGCAACAGTTCCCATCAGGCACGGCCACCGCCGTGCCGGCATCAGTCAGCGCCCTGGCTGCCAGTGGCAACAACCCCGCTGCACTCGGTGCAGCAGGCGCAACCGCCTTACCCGGCATGAATGCCGTTCCCAGTTTGCCCGGCATGACCACGCCGCCCGCGTTTGGCCCACAACCCCCCGTCATGGCCCCGCGCCCCGACCTGGGCGCAGCTGACGCACAACGCGCCGTGCAGACCCCCTTGCGCGGCCCCAAACCCCAAGTGCCCAGCCAGTTCCAGCGCTTCGTTTTTGAAAATACCGGCAAATTCCTGCCCAACTTTGGGGCGCAACTTTTTGAAAACCCTCAGGCCTACGTGGCCGACACCGCAGCCCCTGCCCCCGGCGAATACGTCCTCGGCCCTGGCGACGAAGTCCGCATCCAAGTTTGGGGCGCGGTGGACTACGCCGGCAACCAAACGCTCGACCGCAACGGCCAAATCAGCCTGCCCAAAGTCGGCGTCATCAACCTCAACGGCGTACAAGTCAAAGACCTCGAAGTCGCCTTGCGCAAGCAAGTGGCCACCGTCTTCACCAACGTCACCGTCAATGCCAGCCTGGGCAAACTGCGCGGCATCACCGTCTATGTGGTTGGCCAAGCGCAACAGCCCGGCACCTACAACCTCAACAGCCTGAGCACCCTGGTCAACGCCATCTTTGCCAGCGGCGGCCCCACCGCCAACGGCAGCATGCGCAACATCCAGCTCAAGCGCGGCGACAAAACCGTCACCACGCTCGACCTGTACGCCTTCATCGTCAAAGGCGACAAAACCAACGATGCCCAACTGCAACCCGGCGACGTCATCATGATCCCGCCGGCTGGCCCCCGCATAGCGCTGACCGGTGCCACCGACCATGCCGCCATCTATGAAATCAAGGCCCGCACCAACGTGTTGGACGTGCTGTCTTGGGGCGGCGGCGTGCCCGCCATGGCCAGCAAAGACAAAGCCCTGCTCGAAAGCATCGGCGAGACCGGCAAAGCCACCCGCCAAGTGCAAGACATCGAGCTGACCAACGCCGGCATGAGCCGCACCCTGCGCGACGGCGACGTCATCACTCTGCTGCCCATGAGCCCCGCCTTTGGCAACGCCGTCACCTTGCAAGGCACCGTGGCCCAAGCCCTGCGCCACCCATGGACGCCCGGCATGCGCGTGGCCGACCTCATCCCCGACCGCGAAGCCCTGCTCACGTTTGACTACTACAAACGCAAAAACCAACTCGTCCAGACCCTCGAAAAAGACGCCAAAACAGCCGGCAACGAACTCAACACCCGGGTCAAAGGCCAAGTGGATCAGATCAACTGGGACTACGCCGTCATTGAACGCCTGAACAAAGCCGAACTGCGCACCGAGCTGATCACCTTCAACCTCGGCAAAGCCATTGGCAGCAAAGACCCCCAGCACAACGTCGAGCTGCAAGCCGGCGACGTGGTCACCATCATGAGCAACACCGACCTCAAGCTGCCCGCCGAGCGCCAAACCCGCCTGGTGCGTATTGAGGGTGAAGTCGCCGCCCCCGGCATTCACCAAATCATGCCCGGTGAAACACTGCCCCAGCTCATTGCCCGCGTGGGTGGACTCACACCCCAAGCCTATTTGTTTGGCACCGAATTCACCCGCGAGTCGGTCCGCAAGCAGCAGCAGCAAAACCTCGACCAGATCATCCGCCGCCTGGAGGCACAAGCCGTGAGCGCCAACGCCACCTTGGCAGCAAACCTGACCGGTGAGCGGGCTGCCCAAGCCACAACCCTGCAACAACAACAACAAGCCCAGCAACGCGCACAAATCGACAAGCTCAAAACCCTGCGCAGCCAAGGCCGCGTAGCCCTAGAGCTGGACCCCGACAAAACCGGTGCCACCGGCCAACGCGCCAGCAGCGATTCCACCGAACTGCGTGCAGCGCTCAACCAGCTGCCGAACCTGCCGCTGGAAGACGGTGATGCCATCTTGGTGCCCACGCAACCGGCCTTTGTGGCGGTGGCCGGCAGTGTCAACAACGAAAACGTGCTCATCTACAAACCCGGTCGCACCGTGGGTGACGTCATCAAGGCCGCCGGCCTGGCCGAAGACGCCGAAGCCAGCGAAGCCTTTGTGCTGCGCGCCGACGGCTCGGTCTTCAGCCGCCGCAGCACCGGCTGGCTGACCAGCTTCGAGCGCACCGCCATCATGCCCGGCGACACCCTGATCGTGCCCGCCAAGGTGGACCGCGAAAGCTCCTACAACTTCATCGTCCGCGGCCTGCGCGACTGGACCCAAATCTTCAGCAACCTTGGCATCGGCGCTGCCGCCATCAAGACCCTGCGCAACTGATACACGTCGGAGCTAAAGCCCCGACCTGCAAAACAATCACCCCGTATGACCGACACCCCCCAAACCCCCGCAGACCAAGAAGAAGACGAAATCAGTCTCCTCGACCTGCTTCAAACCATCGTCGAAAACCTGCGCCTGCTGGTGCTTGGCCCGCTGGCGGTGGGCGTGTTGGCACTGGGCATCAGCTTTGCCATTCCCCCCACCTACACGGCCAAAACACAATTCTTGCCACCCCAAGCCCAGCAAAGCGCCGCGGCCGGCCTGTTGCAGAGCCTGGGCGGGCTGGGTGGTTTGGCAGGTGCGGCAGCGGGCCTCAAAAACCCCGCCGACCAGTTCATCGCCTACATGAAGAGCAACGCCGTGCAAGACGGCCTGATTGAACGCTTCAAGCTGCAAGACCGCTACGACGAAAAATACAAAGCCGACACCCGCAAAGAACTGACACAAAACACCCGCATAGCCGGTGGTAAAGACGGCCTCATCAGCGTCGAGTTTGACGACAAAGACCCCCAGTTTGCCGCCGACGTGGCCAACGCCTATGTGGAAGAACTGCGCAAAGTGCTGGGCCGCCTGGCCGTGACCGAAGCTCAGCAACGTCGATTGTTCTTTGAAAAGCAACTGCTCCAGGCCAAAGACAAACTCACCGCCGCCGAGCAATCGCTCAAGGCCACCGGCATCTCTGACAGCGTGCTCAAAAGCAACCCTGCCAGCGCCGTGGCCGGCATCGCCGCCCTCAAGGCCCAAGTCACCGCCCAAGAAGTCAAAGTGGGTGCCATGCGCGGCTACTTGGCCGAGACCGCGCCAGACTTCAAACAAGCCATGACCGAGCTGGCCAACTTGCGTGCCCAACTGGCCAAGCAAGACAAAGACGACACCTCCAACGCCCCCGCAGGCCAAGGCGACTACGTTAGCAAATACCGTGAATTCAAGTACCACGAAACCTTGTTTGAACTCTTTGCCAAACAGTACGAACTGGCCCGCGTGGACGAAGCCCGCGAAGGCGCAGTCATTCAGGTGCTGGACGCGGCCCAGCCCCCAGAGCGCAAAGCCAAACCCCAAAAAGCCCTGATCGCCATCATCGCCACCCTGGCCACTGGCTTTGCACTGTTGCTGTTCATTTTCATCCGCCAAGCCCTGCGCAATGCAGGGGGTAACAACGAAACCGCCCAAAAACTAGCCACACTGAAAGCCAGCTGGCGCAAAGCCCTGGGCAAAGCCAGCTGAGCACAAGACCGTAGGTTAGATCTTCAGCTCTAACGTAGATAAATAATGTGCTGCCATAGCACTAACGTGGCGATTGAATTTAAATGGTTGCTCTGTATTAAATTTAAAAATTAATAGGAAGAAATTTATGAAGTTACTCGCTGTATTTGGTACCAGACCTGAAGCCATCAAAATGGCGCCACTCGTTAAAGAGTTGCAAAAAACTAGAAAATTCCAAGTCAAAGTTTGTGTCACTGCTCAGCATAGACAAATGCTGGATCAAGTACTTCAGCTTTTTAATATCACACCAGACTTTGATTTAGATTTGATGCGTCCAGGGCAAACTCTGACGCAGCTCACATGCAACATACTACAGGGCATGGAGGGAGTATTCAAGCAATATAAACCAGACTGGGTATTGGTGCACGGGGACACATCTACAACCTTAGGGTCTAGCCTCGCTGCATATTATCAGCAGGTGAAAGTTGCACATATTGAAGCTGGATTGAGGACACATGACCTGTATTCCCCTTGGCCTGAGGAAGCAAATCGTCAGTTAACAGGGCGGTTAACAGGCCTGCACTTTGCACCAACTTTACAAGCGCAGGCTAATCTAATAGCTGAAGGGGTCATTGCCGACCGCATTCGTGTGACCGGTAATACGGTAATTGATGCGCTTATCAATGTGAGCCAGCGACTTGATCAAGATAAAGACTTATCGAACAGTCTTGCAAATCAATTTCCATTCCTAGATGCTAATAAACGCCTTGTGTTAGTCACCGGTCATAGACGTGAAAATTTTGGTGCAGGCTTCGAGTCCATGTGTATGGCATTGAATCGAATTGCCTCCGATCCAACGGTGCAAATCGTATATCCGGTACATTTAAACCCACAGGTACAAGAGCCAGTAACGAGGATTCTGGGAAATACAAGAAATGTACAACTAATTGCTCCACTGGATTATCTTCCTTTTGTGTATTTGATGAAGAAAAGCTACTTGATCTTGACAGATTCCGGTGGTGTACAGGAGGAGGCGCCTTCGTTGGGGAAACCCGTTTTGGTTATGCGAAATACCACTGAGCGCCCAGAAGCTGTTGCAGCAGGTACGGTCAAGTTGGTTGGTACTGATCTGGACACAATTGTTGACGAGACATTCCGACTATTGAGGGATGCCAATGCATATCAAGTTATGGCACGTGCACATAACCCATATGGCGATGGCTTGGCGTGCAAGCGCATTCGTGAAACATTTGAAGAAATTTAAGCATGACACAAGAAAGAGAATACAAGACTATTTCCATAGTTGGCCTTGGCTACATCGGTCTTCCTACAGCAGCCGTTTTTGCCAGCAGCAAAGTAAAAGTGATCGGCGTTGATGTCAATCAGCATGCAGTAGATACGATCAACCAGGGCAAGATCCACATCGTCGAGCCTGATCTTGACAAGATGGTCCATGAAGTCGTGACTGGTGGTTTTTTGCGTGCAACGACAAAGCCAGAAAAAGCAGACGCATTTTTGATCGCTGTACCAACACCGTTTAAAGAAGGGCCTACAGGACCTCATCATCCGGATATGGACTACATTGAGTCTGCTGCTAAGTCCATTGCGTCCATTCTCAAAAAAGGTGATTTGGTCATTCTCGAGTCGACATCACCTGTCGGTGCTACAGAACAAATGGCCGCTTGGATGTCCGAATTGCGCCCTGATTTGACATTCCCACAGACACACGGCGAAGACAGTGATATACGAGTTGCACACTGTCCCGAGCGTGTACTGCCAGGGCAAGTGCTTCGTGAGCTTGTGCAGAATGACCGTGTAATTGGAGGCATGACGCGTAAGTGTTCTGATGCTGCAGCCCGCCTCTACAAAATATTTGTGCAAGGCCAATGCGTGATCACCAATGCGCGTACAGCTGAGATGTGCAAGCTCACAGAAAATAGCTATCGTGACGTGAACATTGCATTCGCCAACGAACTGTCAATTATTTGCGACAAGCTTGATATCAATGTGTGGGAGCTGATCAAGCTGGCCAATCGACATCCTCGTGTAAATATCCTGCAACCAGGTCCAGGAGTCGGTGGGCACTGTATTGCTGTGGATCCGTGGTTTATCGTAAGTGCAGCTCCCGCAGAAGCACAGCTAATAAGAGCAGCACGTGAAGTTAATGATAGCAAGCCGGAGTGGGTGATTGAAAAGGTTAAGCTCGCTGTTGCGAGCTATCTTATGGCCAATACCGAAAAGTCTGCTAAAGAGGTGACTGTTGTATGTTATGGACTTGCTTTTAAACCTGATATTGATGATTTACGTGAAAGCCCAGCAATGCGAATTGTGCAAATGCTGGCGAAAATTCATCCCGGTTCATTATTAGTTGTCGAACCACACATTGCTCGAATCCCTGAAGTTCTCAATAGTGAGATTAGACTTGTCAGTCAAAAGACCGCACAAGCGGAGGCTCAAATAGCAGTTTTCCTTGTTGGGCATAAATTTTTCGTAAATGAATATTCGGCATGGCATGACAAATTTGTAGTGAATGCATGTGGAATGAATTCTTAAAAAAATTAGCCACTAAATTAAAACTGAAAGTAATAACATGATTAATGTAACTCCAGTAATTTTGTGCGGCGGTTCTGGATCGCGGTTGTGGCCATTATCACGAACAGGTTTTCCAAAACAGTTTTTATCACTTACTGGAGATGATTCATTATTTCAACAAGTAACAAAACGCATTAAAAGTTTGGGTACTGCAGAAATAAATATAGCCAATCCTCTGGTTGTTACTGGCGAAGATCATCGCTTTCTAGTTGTCGAACAATTGCGTGAAATAAATAACAGAGCGGGTGTAGCAATATTAGAGCCAGAAGCACGAAATACAGCTCCTGCATTAACCCTGGCTGCTATTTCATCACTTGAAGACGGAGTAGATTCGGTTTTAATTGTTATTCCATCAGACCAAATTATTTCCAATCAGATCGATTATAATTCTACATTAAGCAAAGCAATTGCCGTTGCAAATGAAGGCGGTATTATTATACTGGGGGTTGAGCCAGAGAGTCCTGAAGCCGGTTATGGATATATTCAAACCAAAATAGAAATTGGAGACCATGAGGAAAAAGGGGTACATAGTGTATTGAGATTTGTTGAAAAACCAGATATTTTGACAGCTCAAAAGTACATAGATCAAGGTGGGTTTTTTTGGAATGCCGGAATTTTTGTATTGAAAGCGTCAACATGGATAAAAGCTCTTAAAGTTTTTAATCCTGTAATTTTGAAGAATTGTTTTGCAGCATGGGAAAATCGGACGCAAGATGAATATCTAAAGACATTTTTTATAAGGCCCGGAAGAAAAGAATATTCAGCAATTGATGCAATTTCAATCGATTATGCTGTCATGGAACATTGTCCTGGAAGTGAAATCCCAATGTATATGATACCACTTAATGCCGGCTGGAGCGATCTTGGTTCATGGGATTCGGTATGGTCGTACTTAGACAAAGATAGTTCAGGAAATGCATCAATTGGTGATGTAATAGTGTCGGATACAAACAATACTCTAATTCATGCCTCAAGTCGTTTGGTTAGTTTACTAGGTGTTGATGATTTAATTGTTGTTGAAAATTCAGATGCTGTACTTATTGCTAATAAAAAGAAAAGTCAAGATGTAAAAATTTTAGTGGATAAATTAAAAGCTAGGAATAGACGTGAATATGCAATACATCGCAAAGTTTTTAGGCCTTGGGGATGGTTTGATAATTTAGAAGAGTCAGAAAAATTCAAAGTAAAACATATACTCGTAAAGCCAAAATCGGCGATTAGTCTGCAAAAACATGAGTTTCGTTCAGAGCATTGGATTGTAGTTAAAGGTATTGCAGAGGTCACTAATGGAAATAAAATTTTTCAAATTAAGGAAAATGAATCTACCTACATTCCAATAGGGCAAATCCATAGATTAAAGAATATTGGAGATGTTGATCTTGAGATAATTGAAGTGCAAACAGGAACTTATTTGGGTGAGGATGATATTATAAGAATTGAAGATACTTATGGTCGTGTTCAGGCTTAATCAAAAAAAAGCCGTAGTGAAAATTAGTAAATATATATTATGCGGTGGTTTGGCTGGGCTCTCATGCCAGCGATTTTTATTGCCAGAAATTTATGCATTAAGCCCATTTATTGTTTTGGGATTTTATTGGATGCATAAAATACGGAGTGATAAGTCTGATCCCACCTACTTGCTGATTGCAATGCTAATGTGTGTGGATAATGGTGGCGATATATATGCAGAAACGCCGGTGGTAATAAGATATCTGATCTATGTTTCGCTAATGTGGATCATAATCCCTAGGGAGAGAGTTAAAAAAAGTGGAGTATTGTTTCTGTTGTCACTCTATTTCATAATGACATTCCAGATGTTATTTGGAATTGATACAATCAGAATGTTGACTATAAATGAAAATATAATTCAATTGTCAATATTTTCAATATTTGTGTTAACTGTTAATTTTAAAATTTATGGTGATTTTGATACAAAGCTCATAGTATGTTTTTTGATGATTTACTTATTGTTTGAATCGTTAAATTATATATTTTTTTATGAAGCCGCTATGGGTTACATGAATTATAATTCAACAAAAGCGTTGCTTGTGCTGCCTTTTTTGTATTTTTTGAAAACAAATAAATTATTATTAACGATACTATCTTCGATGCCGACTACAATGGTATTGATTGCTAATGGTACGCGATTTATACCTGTGATGTTCGTGATGACATTGGTATTAATTTTATTTAAGAAGTTTCTCAATTTGAAATTTACCAATAAAATTATGTTATTAATATTAAATTACTTTCTGGGAGAAATTTTATTTTGGTATTCTGATAAGTATGAGCTTGAAGCATCTAAAGTAACGAATTTCTTTTATCAAGTAGCAACAAACTTTTCAATTGATGTTTTAAGAATTCTTGAACCTGTAAGAATGGATGAGAATTACATTTTTTTCTCAAGATCCGTTTATGAAATTTTATTTGGTAGTGGATTGGGTTCAGGATTATGGGATAAAAATAATACATTTGGATATATTGACTATAGTCAGTATGCGTTCAGTCGAATGGAAATTGATAGTCATATTTATCATGGCTTGCACGATTTTTGGACTGATATAGGTTTGAGGTTCGGGATGCTATTTGTCTCAATCATTGTGTTGATGACAATTAAAAATATTTGGAAATATGAGGGTATTAAAGGTGCATATTGGGCAATGTGTTTGATATTATTATTCTGCTCATTCTATTCTACGGCTGGTGTTTTACTGATTTCAATTATTTATGGGTTGGCAATGTATTTGGAAAAGAGTGCGAGTTAATTTAAAATACAGACATTTTAAAAATAAATTTTAAATGCAAAAGAAGGTAATATCTGTTTTAATGATTGTGTCGGCATTTCATGCTGTGCTGTCTTTGGCAACAAATATTTTTTTGGCACGATATTTAGGTGTAGATGCATTAGGTAAGTATAACTATGCAGTTACACTTGGAACATTTGCTTATCAATTAGTAGGATTTGGTGTTGATCAAATTTTAGTAAATGAATATGTTCGTGGAGGGCGACGTGCAGTAACAAAGGCATATTTATTTAAGATGATTAATTACTGTATATTAATTATTATTTCTGTTGTCTTGTATGTTTTATTGAATAAAACAATTGGTTTGCTATCATGTGCAATAGCAATCAATGCATTAAATTTCCAAGTCGTGTATGAAATAAAAGGCGAACCGAAAAAATATTCTTATATTTTCTTTGTTGAAAAACTGATTTTTGGCATTGGATTGGGAATTTATTTGATTGGCGGTGGGCAGAATTTGGTTACCATATTTATTATTTATTTCTTTTGCGCTTGTGCTTCGATATTTTTTCAGGCTCATGACAGTGTAGAAATATTTGATCGTACAGGGGTGGTGCCAATTGATAAAAAATTATTTTTTGTAGGATTGTCTGTGCTGGTGACTGGTTTAAGTAAATATACCTTTGGGGGTTTTAGTAGAATCTTAATTAAAGAGAATTTGGGTTTTGCAGCGCTTGGGTTGTTCACACTGATTTGGCAATTTGTTTCGCTAGTTTCAATATACACGCAGCAAATAATCAGTGTCGTTAGATTAAATATTGCTGAGAAAATAAAGCGGCTCGAATATGAGGAAATTAAGAGGCAGAGTATTTATTTGATGTGTGCCTCAATAACACCAGCAGTAGGCTTCATCGCTATGGCGTATCTTTTTAGAAATATTGAGTATTTCAGTGGCATATATCTCAGTGTTAATGATATTTTGCCGTGGGTCGCTATATATATGTTTGTCGCTGCATTGGATTCATTTTTGATCCTATATTATATTCCGCTTAAATTAGAATTAGTTGCATTAAAGGCGTATGCATTTTTTTCAATCATTTGTTTTTTACTATTGATGTCTAATCAGTTGCCTTCAAATTTGGTTGCTTATATATTGGTCATAACATTGACTCATTTCTTTGCCATATGTTATATAGTAAGTATAATATGGCAAAATATAAATAACTTTAAATCCAATTAATTGTAAATAACTATCTATGATATTTGTGGAATTTATGTCTCCAGTAGGTCATGTTGCTTTAAATAGCTATCTGATCACTCACCTAATGAAGCCAGGCGATAGATTAATAATGGGCGAAAGCCTGATTCATGAATATTTAAATTTCAATCCAAGCAGTTTTGGGGATTTGGGTAATGGTATATTTGGTAGATTTTTGAATACCTTTGGAGGAATATGCAAAATTAATAAATTGCAAAAAAGGGAGGAGGATTTGGTCATTCTTTCATATGATATTGCTTTTGTTTTTCTAATAAAAATATTTTTGAAAAATTACAGCCGCAAAAAAATATACGCATTTATTCATAATGCATTTCCATCAACAAATATAAAAAATTTTCTACTTTCTTTTGTCAAAAAGAAAGTGGTTTTCATTGCATTCACAGATGAAATTGCAAATTCTATGCGGCAACTAGGGTATAAATCAGTTGTGATCAATCATCCAGTATTGCGATCGAAAGTAAATGAATCGAATGCTATTCTTGAAGGAATAGTATCAATTTCGAATTCCTATGATGGTGTTGTATTTTGTGCAAGTGGAAGTTCGCCCAAAAAAGAAATTGAGAAATTCGCGAAAGAAAATGTAAAATATTTGATAGTTGCTAAAAATAAGTTCGAAACATCTTTAGCTAATATAGTGTTTGTAAATGATTATTCTTTGTACGGTAATCTGATCGAGCTTAGTGATTATGTCTACATCTATTTTCCCTACTCTGAAAGAGTGAGCGGAGTATTTTATGATGCATTGGCGTTTAATAAAAAAATTATCTTAAATGAAGGTGCATTTGGTCGATATGCTGTTAATTTGTTTCCGAATAATGCAGCTTTTTCAATTGATGATTTCGGTGTAAAAAAACCAAATTTCGATTTTGAGATGCATAATAATGAATCAATTAGCAAGATGAAATATTTTATTGCGTGAGATGTGTATGAAAGTACTTTACATTGCATTTAATAATGGCACTGATGTTAGGATTTCAAAAGAATTGTTGCATTTGTCTCGTCAATTTGAAGTCTTTTTTTTGGGTTTGGGTCTTGTGGCTGAATCGGATTACATACCGGATTCCGTGAAGAGCTTTAAAATTGATCATAAGCATAAGTCAATTGTCGGAATTCTATTGCTCAACATTTATATTATTTATTTGAGACTGAGATTCGGAATTAAAAATGCATACATTGTCGACGAGCAATGTTATTTTGTCACATGGGTCTCATTGCTTGGAATGAATAAAATAATAGATATTTTCGATTCAATTTTTCTGAAGATTAATATGGAATCGGAAAAATTATTCATTATCAAGAATATTATTTATAATTCTGTTGATATGTTAATCCTTACGGATGAATACAGAAGGAAACTGCTGCCGGCAAAGTTTCGTGGCAAAGCGATAATTTATCCAAATTACCCTTCATCATCAAATATTGATTTGTCATTGGCTCAATCAAGTAAAGCTAAAAGTATTGGTCATGGAATTAGTATGGGTTTATTTGGTTCAATTTCTAAAGACCGTGGTGCTGAAATTGCAAAAAGATTATTGGATTTCGATTCCAGTATTAAATTAATTATGGGAGGCTGGCTATACGATGATTACGCGAAAAGCTTGTCGCGTATGGATCGAGTTAGATATGTTGGCGTGTTGCCACAGAAAAATATACTTCAGTTAATGTCATTGGAGGTTAATTTGCTGCTGGCATATTATCCAAATTCTAATATTAATAATAGATATGCAAGTCCAAATAAATTATACGATTCAATATTAACATCTGTCCCGATATTGATTAATTCTTACCCGATGGTGTCTGAAAAGGTGAGGAATATGAATATTGGCCTTGTTATTGATGAATCCGAAACTGATGAGCAAATTATTGAGCAATTTAAACTTAGGTATTCTCAGTTCATTTGTTCGTACGATAAACTGGATAAGTTTAAGTTCACCGATGAGAGTGTATCCCCGTCATATTTAAGTTCAATCAAGGCTGTTTTTGATAAGAATTGATGCTAAATTGACTTGGTTTTAATTGAAATTTTTTTATTCTTTGAGGCTTTATGATTAAATACAAAGTTTGTTCTTGCTGTGTTATGGATACAAGTGATGCCAACATCATTTTTGACTCACTTGGAGTGTGCGATCATTGCTTAGCTTTCAAGCAGAATATTTTACCGCACTGGCACCCTAATGAAAAGGGTGCAGCTATGTTTCGTGAAATAGTGGCTCAAATAAAGACAGCGGGAAATGGAAAACAGTTCGATTGCATCATGGGCATGAGTGGCGGACTAGACAGCTCATATCTACTGCATCTTGCAGTAACAGAGTTCGGCTTACGGCCTTTGGTTTTCCACGTAGATGGTGGATGGAATACAGATCTTGCAGTGAACAACATCCAGGTGTTGGTGGACAAGCTAGGCCTTGACTTGTATACAGAGGTAATTAATTGGAATGAAATGCGTGATTTCCAGTTGGCATTTTTCAAGTCTGGCGTACCTCATCTGGATATTCCCCAAGATCATGCGTTTGTGGCAACGCTGTACCACTTCGCCAACAAGCATGGTATCAAATATATTTTGAATGGAGGTAACTACTCCACCGAATGCGTGCGCAACCCCAAAGAGTGGTTGTATTACGGTACAGATATGGCTCAGCTTCGGGATATTCATGGCAGGTTTGGATCAATTCCACTGCGGACTTATCCATTTAGTTCGGTCCTATTTCACAAGGTATACCTACGGTACATCCGTGGTGTTCAAGTGGTCAAGCCGCTCAATCTGATGCCTTACACGAAGGAAAATGCCAGCAAGGTCTTGGCTGATACCTATGGCTGGCGGCCGTACCCCCAGAAGCATTTTGAGTCTCGCTTTACACGTTTCTACGAAGGGTATTGGTTGCCTACACGGTTTGGCTATGACACCCGTCGTGTTCAATACTCCAGTCTTATACAGACAGGTCAAATGACTCGAGAGGAAGCACTGGAACGTTTGAAGCAGCCCGCCTATGACCCTGCAACTATTGATGAAGATTTTGAGTACATTGCAACAAAGCTTGGAATCAGTGTTCATGAATTGCGTGGCTATCATGAGATGCCACTAAAAACGTACAAGGATTACAAGAATCAAGAGTGGCTTTTTGATCTGGGCGCTAAAACATTGAAAGTGCTTGGAATCGAAAGGGCAGTGAAAAGATGATTGCTATTGTCGATTACGGCTCGGGTAACGTTGCAGCCATTGCAGATATATTCAAGCGATTGAAATTGCCTCATGTGATTACCCGAGATCATGCTGAACTGCAAGCTGCAGATCGCTATATTTTGCCGGGCGTGGGTGCTTTCGATACGACCATGCACACTCTCAAGGATTCTGGTTTGGTCGGATTGCTCAATGATGAAGTGCATGGTCAAGGAAAGAAGATCATGGGTGTTTGCGTGGGAATGCAGATTCTTGGCGACTCCAGTGATGAAGGAGTTTTGCCTGGATTGGGCTGGATTCCGGGTCATATTCGGAGAATCGACCCAGCCTCAATCGATAATTCACCCAAGCTGCCCCATATGGGTTGGAACTCGGTGCGTATCAAAGGTGCAATGCCTTTGTTTGACAGTGTTGACCCAGAACGGGGATTCTATTTTTTGCACAGCTATTACTTCGATGCTAAGGATACGGAAAGTATTTGTGCAACCGTTGAGTACGGAAAAGAGCTGCCTTGTGCGGTGGCTTCTGGCAATGTCTTCGGATTTCAGTTTCATCCGGAGAAGAGTCATTCCAATGGCGTAGCTGTTTTTAGAAATTTTTCACAAATCTGATTATGTTGCGCTCCAGGATCATTCCATGTCTATTGCTTCACCAAGGTGGCTTGGTTAAAACGCGTCAGTTTAAGGAGCCAAAGTATGTTGGTGATCCGCTGAATGCAGTGAAAATTTTCAACGAAAAAGAAGTCGACGAGTTGATGTTTGTTGACATCGACGCTACAGCTGAAAATCGCAACCCGAGTATGCCGCTGCTACGCAGCCTCGCTGTGGAATCACGTATGCCTCTTTGCTACGGCGGCGGTGTGACGAGTGCTGAGCAGGCCACGAAAATTGTTGCAACTGGGTTCGAAAAAGTTTCGGTCAGTTCAGCGGCCCTGGCGAGGCCCACGCTGATCAAGGAAATGTCCGAAGCCATTGGATCCCAAAGCGTTGTCGTGACGGTTGATGTCAAGGCCAATCGACTTTTTTCTGGTTACACCATCTACACACACAATGGGCAAAACAAGCACAAGCAACCTCTGCTTGAGTTCTGCCAACAGGCAGTTTCTCTGGGGGCTGGCGAGATCGTGATCAATTCGATTGATCATGATGGTCAGATGCAAGGCTACGATTTGAAGCTCGCACGCCAAGTGCGCGATGTGATAGATATCCCGATGACCATGCTAGGTGGCGCAGGCACAGTAGACCATTTGCAAGCCTTGATCGATACAGTTGGTACTGTGGGCGCAGCAGCTGGGAGCATGTTTGTTTTCAAGGGCCAGTATCGAGCCGTTCTGATTAATTACGCACGTCCAATGAGATTGCAAGCTCAACATAATTCATGAAACAAATACTTCAAGACATGGCAAAAGGTGGGACGACTTTAGCCGAAGCACCAGCTCCTCAAAACAGCCGTTCGCACGTATTAATTCACACCACGACATCACTTATATCTGCTGGTACCGAGCGCATGTTGGTTGGTTTCGGGAAAGCCTCTTATCTGGATAAGGCTCGTCAACAACCTGACAAGGTGAAGATGGTGCTGGAGAAGGTCGCTACGGACGGGTTGATGACCACTATCGAAGCGGTGCAGTCTAAGCTGGCGCAGCCGTTGCCATTGGGGTACTGCAATGTTGGTGTGGTGGCTGATGTCGGGGCAGGGGTTGATGGATTTCAGGTAGGTGACCGAGTGGTGTCGAATGGACCGCACGCGGATGTGGTCAAAGTGTCCAAAAATCTGTGTGCCCGCATCCCGGATGTAGTGGATGACGAGTCAGCCGCTTTTGTGGTGGTGGCCAGCATTGGCTTGCAGGGCATTCGTTTGGCGCAACCTACTCTGGGTGAGGCTTTTGTGGTCACTGGGGCAGGCCTGATTGGGTTGCTCACGGTGCAGTTGCTGCGTGCACAGGGCTGCCGCGTACTGGCCATTGACTTCGACGAAGCCAAACTGGCTCTGGCGCGGGAGTTTGGCGCTCAAACGTGTAACCCCGGCGCAGGGGAGGACCCGGTGGCAGCAGGCATGGCGCTCAGCCGCGGTCAGGGCGTTGACGGTGTGGTCATCACGGCCTCTACAGCGTCTAGTGATCCAGTCACGCAGGCGGCGCGCATGTGCCGTAAACGTGGGCGAATTGTGCTGGTGGGCGTGACGGGGCTGGAACTGAATCGAGCCGACTTTTATGAGAAGGAGCTGAGCTTTCAGGTCAGCTGTTCTTATGGACCAGGCCGATATGACCCCAACTACGAAGACAAGGGGCTGGACTATCCGCTGGGCTTTGTCCGCTGGACAGAGCAACGCAATTTTGAAGCGGTGCTGGACATGTTGGCCAGCGGCCAGCTCAATGTGAAGCCACTCATCACACACCGCTTCGCGTTTGAAGATGCGCCCAAGGCTTATGAAGCGCTGACGGCAGACAAAACGGGACTGGGCATGCTGTTGCTCTATTCGTCGCCAGTTGCGCAGCGCATGGTGCGCAGTGTGGCGCTCAAGCCGGGGGCAACATTTGCCGCGCAACGGCCGGTGATGGGCTTTATTGGTGCAGGCAACTATGCATCGCGAATGCTGATACCTGCATTCAAGGCGGCAGGGGCGCAGTTCCACACCATCGTCACGGCGGGCGGAGTCAATGGCGTGATCCATGGTGAAAAGGCCGGTTTTGCCGAGGCTTCCACCGATATAGATGCGTTACTGACCAGCGAGGCCATCAACACAGTAGCCATTGTCACCCGACACGATACGCATGCACGTTTTGTAGCCGAGACATTGCAGGCGGGCAAGCATGTGTTTGTCGAAAAGCCGTTGGCGATTGATTTGCAAGGGTTGGATGCCGTGCGGCAGGCCTACAACGATGCACAGTCACGTGCATCACAAGGTGGGCCGCAGCTCATGGTGGGCTTTAACCGTCGCTTTGCGCCCCAAGTGCAAAAGATGAAGGCGCTGCTGGCACCGGTCAAAGAACCCAAGAGTTTCATCATGACGATGAACGCGGGTGCGATTCCAGCCAGCCACTGGACGCAGGACAACGCAGTGGGCGGCGGACGGATTATTGGAGAGGCTTGCCACTTTATTGATCTGATGAGGTTTCTGGCGAGTAGCCCCATCGTATCGGTGCAAGCGCGCCGTATGGGCGATGCGCCAGGCATAGCCATTACCGAAGATAAAGCGTCCATAACTCTAGGGTTTGAGGATGGGTCGTTCGGCACGATCTTGTATTTGGCCAACGGGGCAGCAAGTTTTCCGAAGGAGCGCGTTGAGGTTTTTGCCGCAGGTCGTGTGCTGCAACTCGATAATTTCCGCAAGCTCACGGGCTATGGGTGGCCAGGTTTCAGCAAGATGAACCTGTGGAAACAGGACAAGGGTCAAAACGCCTGTGCCGCTGCATTTTTGCAGGCGGTTGAAAAAGGTCTGCCCGCGATACCAGCGGACGAGGTGTTTGAGGTAGCCAGGGCATCCATCGAAGTGGCAGAGCTATTGCGCCAGCAATGACGGGTTTGCTGATAAAAGCGCGTACAGCTTGGGGGCTGGGGCTTGGCAACATCGCACGTGCGGTGACCTACCGTTTGGGTGTCAAGTTGGGTTTTAATCCGGTGCGTCGTCTGAGGGCGGACATACCACAAGGTCCATTCTTCGGCCCTGCGCAGCAGACAAATGCGGTGGTGAGCCCCGCTGTGTCGGATTGGACGTCTTCAGCCCTTTTATTCAGCCATTGGCCGTTCGCTTTGTCGGATTCGCCACCAGACTGGCTGGCTAACCCGATCAATGGCGTGCGTATGGCGTTGCCTTGCCGAGATTGGTGGCAGATTCCCGACTTTGACCCGGTAGTTGGTGACATCAAACTGATTTGGGAGCTGTCTCGCATGGACTGGGTACTGGCTTTTGCACAGTGCGCCAACCAGGGGGATCGGGCAGCCCTAAGTCGGCTTAATGCTTGGTTAGACGACTGGTGTAAAAACAACCCACCTTACAAAGGCCCCAACTGGAAGTGCGGTCAGGAGGCATCGATTCGAGTAATGCACTTGGCAATGGCTGCGCTGATACTTGGTCAGGTGCGCACTGCTGCACCAGCTTTGTGTGAGCTGGTGCGGATTCATTTGCAGCGCATTGCACCCACGGTGCAGTACGCCATGGCGCAGGACAACAACCACGGAACCTCTGAAGCGGCAGCGCTTTTCATAGGTGGAAGTTGGCTGGCGGTTTTGAACGTGCCTGAGGGTGAGCGATGGGCGCGTATGGGTCGCCGTTGGCTGGAAGATCGTGCTGCACACTTGATTGGCCCAAAAGGTAGCTTCAGCCAATATTCGCTGAACTATCACCGCGTAATGCTGGACACTTTTTGCATGGCAGAAGTCTGGCGTAAGCATCTGGCACTGCCGGCGTTTTCGGCGCGCTGGCAGTCTCGTTCGCTGGCCGCAACCGAGTGGTTGCGGCACATGGTTAACTCTATCAATGGTGACGGCCCCAATGTGGGGGCCAACGACGGTGCACGACTGCTGCAACTGACTAACACGCCGTACCGTGACTACCGGCCCAGCGTGGCCTTGGCCATGGCCCTATTTGCTGGGCAGCGGGCGTATTCAGAGGCTGGCCCTTGGGAGCATGTGTTGCGTTGGCTGAATGTGGATACCCCACAGGGAACAGCTACACCACCGCAAAGCCTCTTGGCCGATGATGGTGGTTTTGCCATCATGCGGTCTGGGGCATCCATGGCCATGATGCGCTATCCGCACTTTCACTTTCGACCCAGTCAAGCCGATGCCCTGCATCTGGACTTTTGGCTGGGGTCGAGCAATTTGCTGCGCGATGCGGGAACATACAGCTACAACACTGATTCGGAGTGGATCAATTATTTCGGTGGGACGGCCAGTCACAACACGGTCCAATTTGATGATCTTGATCAGATGCCGCGGCTGAGCCGCTTTTTATTCGGCGATTGGTTGGAGTCTTCTGATCTTCAGCCTTTGTCGGAACGAGCCCAAGGCATGCAATTTGCAGCAGGCTACAAAAGTAGGCGTGGGGTGCGACATCGTCGAGAGGTAAATCTGCAAGCAGGCCGTTTGCTAGTGGTCGACAAGGTGGCAGGCTTTGCCAATAAAGCAGTGCTGCGTTGGCGGCTGCAGCCGGGAGATTGGCGCTTGGTGTCATTGTCAGAGGGTGGCCGCTTGATGTTGGGACCAGAAGAGACAGTCACATTGTGTGTCTCATCCAATGTGCCGGTTATCCGGTGCGAACTGGTGCAAGGCTGGGAATCACTCCATTACCTCAAAAAAACACCTGTACCGGTGCTGGAAGTCGAAGTTCAGCAAGCCGGTGCAATCACGTCGGAACTGATTTGGACGGCATGAAAGTCATTTATTTTCATCAACATTTTTCAACGCCTAAGGGTTCCGCAGGAATTCGTTCATACGAGATGGCAAGGCGCCTTCTTGCACGCGGACACCAGGTCACCATGGTTTGTGGAAGCTATGGCGGTGGTGCGACGGGGTTGAGCGAGTCTTTCAAGAATGGACGTCGAAGAGGTACGGTAGACGGTATTGACGTCATCGAATTCGAATTGGCTTATTCCAATGCTGATGGTTTTGTGAAGCGAGCCATGACCTTTGCCAAGTTTGCGTTCCGTAGTATTGGGCTGGCCATGACAGAACGTTACGACGTGTTGTTTGCCACAACTACACCACTGACGGCGGGCATTCCTGGCATTGTGGCCCGTTGGTTGCGAGGCAAACCTTTTGTGTTTGAAGTGCGCGACTTGTGGCCAGAATTGCCGCGTGCGATGGGCGTGATCCGCAACCCTGTTGTGTTGTGGGCTATGGGTGTATTGGAGTGGACGAGCTATCGGTCTGCACATCGATTGGTAGGGCTGTCGCCAGGCATTGTGGATGGCATTGCTCATTGCGGGGTGCCTCATGAGCGGATTGCATCAGTGCCAAATGGTTGCGATCTGGATATTTTTTCCACAGAGGTTCATCCTTGGCGGCCAGCTCAGGTGCAACCAACTGACTTGATGGTTGTATTTGCTGGCACTCATGGCATGGCCAATGGTTTAGATGCGGTGCTGGATGCAGCTTGCGAACTAAAACGTCGTGGTCGTGATGACATCAAACTGCTGCTGATTGGACAGGGAAAACTCAAAGCGGGTCTGCAAGACCGTGCTGAACGCGAGGGTCTGAGCAACGTGGTGTTTCATGACCCAGTTAATAAGGAACAGCTGGCCGGATTGATGGCATCAACCGATGTGGGTTTGCAAGTATTGGCCAATGTACCAGCGTTTTATTACGGCACTTCTCCCAACAAGTTTTTTGATTACATCGCTTCAGGTGTGCCGGTGCTCAACAACTATCCTGGTTGGTTGGCTGAAAAGATTGAAGAGCATCAGTGTGGCATGACAGTTAGGCCTGATGATCCTTCGGCCTTTGCCAACGCCCTGGAGCAAGCGGCCGCTGATCGACCAGCACTCAAAGCCATGGGGCAGCGAGGGTTGGCCTTGGCAAGATCGCAGTTCGCTCGCCAAGATTTGGCTGATAAATGGGTGGATTGGGTGACAGGAGTGTCTGCATGAAGCGCTTGTTTGATTTGATGATCGCATCGGTTGCCTTGTTGTCGCTGGCCTTACCACTATTGTTGTTGGGCTGGCTGATTCGCCGCAAATTGGGCAGCCCGGTGCTGTTTCTCCAGGTGCGACCGGGCTTGCAGGGCCGGGCGTTCACAATGGTCAAGTTCCGCACCATGACAGATGAGCGTGGTCCTGATGGTGCGCTGTTACCCGATGCGCAGCGCCTAACGCCCTTTGGCCGCTTTTTGCGTTCCAGCAGCTTGGACGAGTTGCCCGAGTTGTGGAATGTGTTGCGCGGCGAGATGAGCCTGGTGGGGCCACGGCCTTTGCTGATGGAATATTTGCCGCTCTATTCGCCCGAGCAGGCCCGCCGCCACGAGGTGCGCCCGGGCATCACGGGTTGGGCGCAGGTCAATGGACGCAACGCGATCAGCTGGGCCGACAAGTTTGCGCTGGATGTTTGGTATGTGAATCACCGCAGCCTATGGCTGGACGTGCGTATTCTGTGGCTGACGGTGCGCAAGGTGCTGGTGCGTGATGGCATCAGCGCCGCAGGCGAGGCGACGATGCCTAAATTCACAGGGTCAGAGTCATGAAACGTTTCGCCATTTTTGGGGCAAGTGGTTGTGGCCGTGGCGTGCTGCCTTTAGTGCGCCAGCAATTGCAGGCCGAATTAACGGCTGGGCTGGCCGATTTGGTGTTTGTGGACGACCAGCCGAGTGCTTCGGTGATCAACGGACAGCGGGTGTTGACCTATGCCCAATGGCTGGCCGAGCCCGCCAGCTCGCGCCACATGAATGTGGCCATTGCCAACAGCCAAGTGCGCCAGAAATTGGTGGAGCGATGCACTGCCGATGGCGTGCAGTTTTTTGAGGCGCGTGCAGCCAACGTGGTGCAGCTGGACGATGTGCAGCTGGGTCAGGGCGCGGTGTTGTGCCCTTTTGTAACGCTGACCAGCAATGTGCGGATCGGCCAGCACTTCCACGCCAACCTGTACAGCTATGTGGAGCACGATTGTGTGATTGGCGACTATGTGACTTTTGCGCCGGGTGTGATGTGCAATGGCAATGTACACATTGAAGACCATGCATACATTGGCGCAGGGGCGGTCATCAAGCAGGGCCTGCCGGGTGCACCCCTTGTGATTGGCCGTGGCGCTGTAGTGGGCATGGGCGCGGTGGTGACCAAGAGCGTCCCGCCCGGTGTGACGGTGGTGGGCAATCCGGCGCGGCCTTTGATTAAAAACTGAAGTTTATAAATGCTGAATACTCCCTTCTCTCCTTGGCCCAGCTTCACACCCGAAGAAGCTGATGCGGTGCACCGCGTGGTGCTGTCCAACAAAGTGAACTATTGGACGGGCACCGAGACCCGTGAATTTGAAAAAGAGTTCGCCGCTTGGTGCCAGACCCGCTATGCGGTGGCTTTGTCCAATGGCACTTTAGCTTTGGATGTCGCACTCAAGGCCTTGGGCATTGGCCCCGGTGATGAAGTGGTGGTGACACCGCGCACGTTCATTGCGTCGATTTCTTGTGTGGTCAATGCGGGTGCGACACCTGTATTTGCGGATGTGGAAGCTGATTCCGGCAACATTTCTGCGCAAACCATTTCGCGTGTGCTGACGCCCAAAACCAAAGCGGTCATTTGTGTGCACCTGGCTGGTTGGCCTTGCGACATGGACCCGATCATGCAGTTGGCTCAAGCGCATGGCCTGAAGGTGATTGAGGATTGCGCACAGGCGCATGGTGCCCGATACAAGGGCCGTCCATTGGGCAGCATTGGCCATGTGGGGGCTTGGAGTTTTTGCCAGGACAAGATCATGTCAACAGGTGGCGAAGGCGGCATGGTCACCACCAACGACGAGTCTTTGTGGCGGGCCATGTGGTCTTTTAAAGACCATGGCAAGAGTTACGAGGCCGTGTATGAGCGGAAGCATCCGCCGGGCTTCAGGTGGTTGCATGAGAGTTTTGGCACCAATTGGCGAATGCTCGAAATGCAGGCGGTGATTGGTCGCATTCAGTTGCAGCGCATGGCCGATTGGACGGCTGCGCGTACGCGCAATGCAGAGGCCATTTGGGCCGCTTGTCGCAAGTTTGATGCTTTGAGGGTGCCAGAGTTTCGTTGCGGGGATTGCGGTGTCGCAGGGGCTGGATTGCCGCGCTGCGCTCGCAATGACAGTCAGGGGGGGCGCAATGACAGCTCCACCGTCATTGCGAGGAGCGACGCGACGCGGCAATCCAGTGGCTGTGCTCACGCACATTACAAGTGCTATGTGTACGTGAAGTGCGATTCACTCAAGGCAGACTGGTCGCGTGACCGGATCATTGAGGCGATCAATGCCGACGGTGTGCTTTGCTTCCAGGGTTCGTGCTCTGAGGTGTATCTGGAAAAAGCTTTTGATGGCACCGGCTGGCGTCCTGAGCCGCGTTTGCCAGTGGCGCGTGATTTGGGGGAAACGTCGTTGATGTTTTTGGTACACCCCACACTGACAGAAGAAGAAATTCAAAAAACCTGTGATGTGATCCAAAAGGTGATGACTGAAGCATCGGTCTGAGATTTCATGAAATTCAATGCTCTGAAACAGACATTTTTGTCGGCACCTCGCACGACCAAACAACTCATGGCCGTTTTGCTTGATGTTGTGCTGTGTGGGGCATCGGTGTGGATCGCTTACGGTTTGCGGTTTGAGTCACCTTTGCCGTGGTCAATATCGGAGACTTGGTTATTGGGTGTCGGGGTTTGTTTGGCGTTGCCGTTGTTCACTGTCATGGGGCTGTATCGGGCGATCTTTCGATACGCAGGTCTGCAGGTGGTGTTCACGCTCAACAAGGCCATCGCGATCTACACCTTGTTTTATGTCTTGATCTTCACGGTGGTTGGGGTTGATGGCGTTCCCCGTTCTTTGGGGTTGATGCAACCGTTGCTATTTGGGTTTGGGGTCATGTCCTCCCGTCTTATGGTGCGCTATTGGCTGGGCAGTACCAATAAATCACGCGGCACGGGCGACTTGCCTCGTGTGTTGATCTTTGGCGCTGGTTCTGCTGGACGGCAATTGGCTTCGGGACTGTTGGCATCGCCCGAGTTGCACTTGGTGGGTTATGTGGACGACGATGACCGGCTGCACGGTCATGTGCTCAATGGCTTGCCGATTTATGACCCGCAGACCTTGCAGGACACAGTATCGGCCAAGCGGGTGACGCACATCTATTTGGCCTTGCCTTCGGTCAGTCGCAGGCGGCGCAATGAGATTTTGAATGCCTTGCTGCCACTGCATGTGCAAGTGCGCACTTTGCCAGGCTTGATGGACCTGACCAATGGCAAGGTGGTGGTGTCGGATTTGCGCGAGCTGGACATTGAAGATTTGCTCGGGCGTGACCCGGTGCCCCCCAACCCCTTGATGTTGGCCAAAAACACCTCCGGTAAGGTGGTCATGGTTACAGGGGCGGGCGGGTCCATTGGGTCTGAGTTGTGCCGGCAGATCCTCAAGATGCAGCCCAAGGCTTTGTTGTTGGTGGAGCTCAATGAGTTTGGCTTGTACGCGATTCACCAAGAGTTGGAGCGCTTTGTTATTGATGAGCTGTCGACGGATGTCACGCTGATGCCGTTGCTGGCCAATGTCCGTGATGTGGGGCGCATGAGCCAGATCTTGCGGACATGGAAGCCGGATACGGTGTACCACGCAGCGGCTTACAAGCATGTGCCGCTGGTGGAGCACAACCCTGCAGAGGGCATTCGCAACAATGTGATGGGCACCTTGGTCACGGCGCAGCAGGCGGCTCTGCACGGGGTGTCTGACTTTGTGTTGGTCAGTACCGACAAAGCAGTGCGCCCCACCAATATCATGGGGGCCAGCAAGCGCCTGGCCGAAATGGTTTTGCAAGCACTGGCAGCCGAGACGCAGGCCAAAGCTGGAAAAACCCGTTTTGGCATGGTGCGTTTTGGCAATGTACTGGGCTCGTCGGGCTCGGTGGTGCCATTGTTTCGCAAGCAGATTCAGGCGGGCGGTCCGATCACCCTGACCGACGTGCGGATCACAAGGTATTTCATGACCATTCCGGAGGCGGCGCAGTTGGTGATCCAGGCGGGGGCCATGGCGGCAGGGGGGGATGTGTTTGTGCTGGACATGGGTGACAGTGTGCAGATCATTGATTTGGCCCGCCGCATGGTGGAGCTGTCGGGCTTGAGTTTGCAAGACGATGAGAACCCGGATGGCGACATCGCGATCAAGGTAACGGGCTTACGCCCTGGAGAGAAGCTGTATGAGGAGTTGCTGATTGGCGACGATCCGCAGCCAACGCAGCACCCGCGCATCATGAAGGCGCACGAAGAGTTTTTGCCTTGGGACGAGCTGCAGGCCAAGTTGTTTGAGTTGGGCCAGGCCTTGGATGCCAACGATGTGCCTGTTGTGCGCACTTTGCTCAAGGAACTGGTGCCGGGTTATCAGCCCGATGGCGGTGTGGTCGATTGGGTTTGGCTTGAAAACGAGAAGCAGGCGGCGTGAGCAGAAAATTTTTCGTTACTGACGGTATTCGCGGCAAAGTGAGCCAGGATTCATGATTCTTTGTCATGGCATGCACTCCCCCTTTGTCATACCGGACTTGATCCGGTATCCAGGATACTCACTGTGTTAACAGAGTCTGATGCCAATTGTTTTTTCAGAGCCGCCTTCGGGCGGCTTTGTCGTTCTTGCGTGGAACAATTCGTGTGCGAGCTGGGGCCGCCCATCGTTTTCCTTTCAAAAGAGCCTGACGGCTCTTTTGTTTTTTGTGTGCTTCTATGGATCGTATTGACCGGATGAAACGTTGCTTGGATGGCCTGTTTGAATGAAATACACATGAACACACAGATGGAAAATTTGGATGCGCTGCGTTCTGGGCGTTTGCATGGTGCTGTGCGCCTTGACCTGTCGTGTGGTTTGACAGAGTTCCCGTCTGAAATTTTTGATCTGGCCGACACGCTGGAGGTGTTGAACTTGTCGGGCAATGCCCTGACAAGCTTGCCGCACGATCTGCCACGGCTGCGCAAGTTGCGAGTGCTGTTTTGTTCAGACAACCCTTTCACAGTGTTGCCCGAGGTTTTGGGTGACTGACCGTCGCTGACGATGGTGGGTTTCAAGGCCAACCGCATTGCCCATGTGCCTGCTGCGTCGCTGCCGGCTGGGCTGCGCTGGCTGGTGCTGACGGACAACCAGATCCCTGCGTTGCCGGATGCGCTGGGGCGCTGCACATCACTCCAAAAACTCATGCTGGCGGGTAACCGCTTGAGCCGTTTGCCGGACGCATTGGCGGCCTGTGCTCAGTTGGAGCTGATTCGCGTGGCGGCCAATGCGCTCAGCGCTGTGCCGGGTGTGCTGCTGGACTTGCCCCGTTTGGCGTGGCTTGCCTGCGGGGGCAACCCCTGGTCGGCTGCGCACGAGCAGTCTGTTTGGACTCAGGCGCAGTTGACGGCAGTCAGTGCTGACCAGCTGACTTGGGCCGGGTGTTTGGGGCAAGGTGCGTCGGGGGTGATCCACGCCGTGAGCGATGCGCACGGCGCGCCACTGGCGGCCAAGTTGTTCAAAGGCCAAATGACCAGCGATGGTTGGCCGCAGACCGAGATGGCGGCGAGCTTGCAGGTGGGGGCGCACCCAGGCCTTGTGGGCGCTGTGGCGCGCATAACGGGTGCAGCAGGAGGCTTGGATGGTTTGCTGATGCATCGCCTGTCGGCGCAGTGGCGCAACCTGGCTGGGCCGCCCAGCTTGGACAGTTGCACCCGTGATGTGTACGAGGACAAGCTGGCTTGGTCTGCCGATGTGGTTTGGCGCATGGCCCTGGGTCTGACGCAGGCCCTCGCGCATGTGCATGCAGCAGGTCTGCTGCATGGGGATGTGTATGCCCACAATGTGTTGCACGACGGGCAAGGCGGTGTGCGGCTAGGTGACTTTGGCGCGGCCACGTTTTTGCCAGCCGGTTCTGCAGCGCAAGCCCGGCGCATGCAGCAGATCGAAGTGCGTGCGTTGGGGTATTTGCTGCAGGAGTTGATGGAGCGCTGCATCGACGGCCCCGAAGCCTTGGGTGTGCTGCCTGCCATGCGGGATGCTTGCCTGAATGAGTGCATTGCTGATAGGCCTTTGGTGCAGGATGTTTTGGCGGGGATTGAGCAGCCGTTGTGACAAGCGCGGTGTCTGTAGGAGATTGCCGCGCTTCGCTCGCAATCACAGAGCGTGAGGTCGCAAGGACGGGGTGATGGGGCGATCTGAACACTTCATACAATCGTTATATTTTTAAATCCAACAGAATTCCGATATGACCATTCTTGTGACCGGCGGTGCCGGCTTTATTGGGGCTAACTTTGTGCTGGACTGGTTGGCGGCCAGCGATGAGCCGGTGGTGAATTTGGACAAGTTGACCTATGCCGGCAACCCCGAGACTTTGGCCAGTTTGCAGGGTGACCAGCGTCATATTTTTGTGCAGGGTGATATTGGTGATGCGGTTTTGGTGAGCCGCTTGCTGGCCGAGCACAAGCCTCGTGCGGTGGTCAATTTCGCGGCCGAGAGTCATGTGGACCGTTCGATCCACGGGCCGGGTGATTTCATCGAGACCAACATCATGGGCACCTTCCGTTTGTTGGAGTCGGTGCGGGGGTACTGGATGGGCTTGGCCGATGCGCCCAAGGCGGATTTCCGCTTTTTGCATGTGTCGACCGACGAGGTGTATGGCTCGTTGAGCAAGGACGATCCGGCTTTTGCCGAGACGAACCGTTATGAGCCCAACAGCCCTTACAGCGCGAGCAAGGCGGCCAGTGACCATTTGGTGCGGGCTTGGCACCACACCTATGGCTTGCCGGTGTTGACGACCAATTGCAGCAACAACTATGGGCCGTATCACTTCCCGGAGAAGTTGATTCCGCTGATGATCGTCAATGCTTTGGCGGGCAAGGCGCTGCCGGTCTATGGCGATGGCATGCAGGTGCGCGATTGGTTGTATGTGAAGGACCATTGCAGCGCGATTCGCACGGTGTTGGCCGGTGGCCGTTTGGGCGAGACCTACAACGTGGGCGGCTGGAACGAGAAGCCGAACATCGAGATCGTGAACACGGTGTGCAAGTTGCTCGACGAGTTGCGCCCCAAGGCCGATGGCACGAGCTACAGCAGCCAGATCACGTATGTGACTGACCGTCCGGGCCATGACCGCCGTTATGCGATCGATGCGCGCAAGCTGGAAAAAGAACTGGGCTGGAAGCCGGCCGAAACGTTTGACACGGGCATTCGCAAGACGGTGGAGTGGTACTTGGCCAACCCCGATTGGGTGGCCCATGTGCAAAGCGGTGCTTACCGCGAGTGGGTGAGCAAGCAGTATGCGGGAGCAGAAAAATGACAAACCGTAAAGGCATTATTTTGGCGGGCGGCTCTGGCACCCGTCTCTACCCGGTCACGCAGGCTGTGAGCAAGCAGCTGATGCCGGTGTATGACAAGCCCATGGTGTACTACCCGCTGACCACGCTGATGTTGGCCGGCATCAAGGATGTGTTGTTGATCAGCACGCCGCAAGACACGCCGCGTTTTACCGAGCTGTTGGGTGATGGCAGTCAGTGGGGCATGAACATTCAGTATGCGGTGCAGCCCAGCCCCGATGGGCTGGCGCAGGCCTTCATCATTGGCAAGGATTTTGTGGGCAATGACCCGAGCGCCTTGGTGTTGGGGGACAACATTTA
>Ga0228703_1000487_pt1 | contig 28870 bp, 29 predicted proteins | sample McNCre217_Aug_MG_3_FD_178020 | JGI IMG/M metagenome (GOLD analysis project Ga0228703, IMG submission 178020) | Freshwater microbial communities from McNutts Creek, Athens, Georgia, United States - 29-17_Aug_MG | ecosystem: Environmental > Aquatic > Freshwater > Creek | place: USA: Georgia...
CGGTAACTACGGCGTCAACGTGGAAGACATCGAAGCTGACAAAGTCCATGCTGCTGGCTTGATCATCAAAGACTTGCCTTTGGTTGCAAGCAACTTCCGCTCTAGCCAAACCTTGTCGGCCTATTTGGCTGATGCTGGCACCGTGGCCATTGCCAACATCGACACACGTCAACTCACACGCATCTTGCGCACCAAGGGTGCCCAAAACGGTGCCATCGTGGGCTTGGCCAAAGGCCAAGAAGTCACGCAAGCTTTGATTGACCAAGCCGTGGCAGCTGCCAAAGGCGCGCCCCATATGGCAGGCCTCGATCTGGCGCAAAAAGTGACCGTGTCCAAGTCATATGAGTGGACACAAACCGAGTGGACATTGGGCGAAGGCTATGGCAACTTGGCCGCGCCTAAGTTCCATGTGGTGGCGTATGACTTTGGCGTGAAGAAAAACATCTTGCGCATGTTGGCCCAGCGAGGCTGCAAAGTCACGGTGGTGCCAGCGAAGACTCCGGCTGCAGAAGTGCTCAAGCACAAGCCCGATGGCATCTTTTTGTCCAACGGCCCAGGAGACCCTCAGCCTTGCGACTACGCGATTGCTGCGGCTGCTGAGTTGATTGAAACCGGTATTCCCACATTCGGCATTTGCTTGGGCCACCAAATCATGGCTTTGGCCAGTGGCGCGAAAACCTTCAAGATGAAGTTTGGTCACCACGGTGCCAACCATCCTGTGAAAGACCTCGACTCGGGTCGCGTGTCCATCACCAGCCAAAACCACGGTTTTGCGGTGGATGAAAAATCACTACCGGCCAACTTGCGTGCCACACATGTGTCCTTGTTTGACGGCACCTTGCAGGGCTTGGCCCGCACCGACAAGCCCGCGTTTTGCTTCCAAGGTCACCCTGAAGCATCGCCCGGCCCGCACGACATTGCTTACCTCTTTGACCGCTTCATCAAACTGATGGAGGCGAAATAATCATGCCAAAGCGCACCGACCTAAAAAGCATTCTCATCATTGGCGCAGGCCCGATCATCATTGGTCAGGCCTGTGAGTTCGATTACTCCGGCGTGCAAGCGTGTAAAGCTTTGCGTGAAGAGGGCTACAAAGTCATCTTGATCAACAGCAACCCTGCCACGATCATGACCGACCCTGCCACAGCAGACGTCACCTACATCGAGCCCATCACTTGGCAAACGGTCGAGAAGATCATTGCCAAAGAGCGTCCCGATGCCATCTTGCCCACCATGGGCGGCCAAACAGCGCTGAACTGCGCGTTGGACTTGTGGCACCACGGTGTGTTGGCCAAGTACAAGGTTGAGCTGATTGGCGCAACACCTGAGGCCATCGACAAAGCCGAAGACCGCTTGAAGTTCAAAGACGCCATGACCAAGATTGGTCTGGGCTCAGCCCGTTCAGGCATTGCCCACAGCATGGAAGAAGCTTGGGATGTGCAAAAGCGCGTGGGTTTCCCCACCGTCATTCGCCCCAGTTTCACCTTGGGTGGCACGGGCGGCGGCATTGCCTACAACCCCGAAGAGTTCGAGATCATCTGTAAGCGCGGCTTGGAAGCTTCGCCCACCAACGAGCTGTTGATTGAAGAATCTTTGCTCGGCTGGAAAGAGTACGAGATGGAAGTGGTGCGCGACAAGGCGGACAACTGCATCATCATTTGCTCGATCGAAAACTTGGACCCCATGGGCGTGCATACTGGTGACTCCATCACCGTGGCACCTGCACAGACCTTGACCGACAAGGAATACCAAATTTTGCGTAACGCCTCTTTGGCCGTGCTGCGTGAAATTGGTGTGGACACGGGCGGCTCGAACGTGCAGTTCTCCATCAATCCCAAAGATGGTCGCATGGTCGTCATTGAGATGAATCCACGTGTGTCGCGTTCGTCTGCGTTGGCTTCCAAAGCCACAGGTTTCCCCATTGCCAAAGTCGCAGCCAAGTTGGCTGTGGGCTACACGCTCGATGAGTTGCGCAATGACATCACGGGCGGTGCAACGCCTGCGTCGTTCGAGCCATCGATCGACTACGTGGTCACCAAAATTCCTCGTTTCGCGTTTGAAAAATTCCCAACCGCTGACAGCCGCTTGACCACCCAAATGAAATCGGTGGGCGAGGTGATGGCCATGGGCCGTACCTTCCAAGAGTCCTTCCAAAAAGCCCTGCGTGGTTTGGAAGTGGGCGTGGATGGCATGAACGAAAAAACCCAAGACCGCGAAGTGCTCGAGAAGGAATTGGGCGAGCCTGGCCCCGAGCGTATTTGGTACGTGGGCGACGCGTTCGCTATGGGCATGAGCGTGGACGAGGTGTTCGCCTTGACCAAGATTGACCCTTGGTTCTTGGTGCAAATCGAAGAGATTGTGAAGATTGAGCTTGAACTCGAAACCACATCGCTCGATGCCATCACCGCACAAGAGTTGCGTGCCTTGAAAAAGAAGGGCTTCTCTGACCGCCGTTTGGCCAAGTTGCTCAAGACCACCGAACACGTGGTGCGTGCACGTCGCCATGAACAAGGCATTCGTCCCGTTTACAAGCGTGTGGATACCTGTGCGGCTGAGTTCTCAACTGACACGGCTTACATGTACTCGTGCTACGAAGGTAATGGAGACGCCTTCGGCGTGGGAGCTGGTGAGTGTGAAGCAGAACCCACCACCAACAAAAAAATCATGGTGCTCGGTGGCGGTCCTAACCGCATCGGCCAAGGTATCGAGTTTGACTACTGCTGCGTTCACGCTGCGCTCGCCATGCGCGAAGACGGCTATGAAACCATCATGGTCAACTGCAACCCAGAGACCGTGTCGACCGACTACGACACGTCTGACCGTTTGTACTTCGAGCCATTGACGCTTGAAGACGTGCTGGAAATCGTGGACAAAGAAAAACCAACGGGCGTCATCGTGCAGTACGGTGGTCAAACACCTTTGAAATTGGCTTTGGGCCTAGAAGCGGCTGGCGTGCCCATCATCGGCACCAGTCCCGACATGATTGACGCGGCTGAAGACCGCGAGCGTTTCCAAAAATTGTTGCAAGACCTCGGTCTGCGTCAACCTCCTAACGCCACTGCGCGTACCGAGGCAGAAGCTTTGGAAAAAGCCGCTGCTTTGGGTTACCCCTTGGTCGTTCGCCCCAGCTATGTGTTGGGTGGCCGTGCGATGGAAATCGTGCACGAGCAACGCGACCTCGAGCGCTACATGCGCGAAGCCGTCAAGGTGTCCCACGACTCGCCTGTGTTGCTCGATCGTTTCTTGAATGATGCGATTGAGTGTGATGTGGACTGTTTGCGCGACCCTGAAGGCAAGACCTTCATCGGCGGCGTGATGGAACATATCGAACAAGCGGGTGTGCACAGCGGTGACTCAGCCTGCTCCTTGCCTCCTTACTCCTTGTCAGAAGCCACAGTGACCGAACTCAAGCGCCAATCTGCCGCGATGGCCGGTGCTTTGAATGTGGTTGGTTTGATGAACGTGCAGTTCGCCATTCAACACGTCGATGGCAAAGACGTCATCTACGTGCTTGAAGTGAACCCACGCGCGTCACGCACGGTGCCTTATGTGTCTAAGGCGACTGGCATCCAGTTGGCCAAGGTCGCTGCACGTTGTATGGCTGGCCAAACACTCGCATCGCAAGGCATCACCAAAGAGGTCACGCCACCTTATTTCAGTGTGAAAGAAGCGGTGTTCCCCTTCGTGAAATTCCCGGGTGTCGATACGATCCTCGGCCCTGAGATGAAGTCCACGGGTGAAGTCATGGGTGTTGGCAAAACTTTCGGCGAAGCATTTGTGAAGAGCCAATTGGGTGCAGGCACCAAGTTGCCTCGTCCACGCGATGCCGATGGCCGCGCCACAGGCAAGGTGTTCATCTCGGTGAAGAACAACGACAAAGCACGTGCCATCGAAGTGGCGCGCCAGTTGTCTGCCTTGGGTTTTGAATTGATTGCGACCAAAGGCACAGCGTCTGCCATTGTGGAGGCCGGTGTGCCTTGCGATGTGGTGAACAAAGTGACTGAAGGCCGCCCGCATATCGTGGACAGCATCAAGAACAACGAAGTGGTGTTGGTCATCAACACCGTGGAAGAGCGTCGCAATGCGATTGCCGATTCGCGCCACATTCGTACCTCGGCATTGCTCAACCGCGTGACCACCTTCACCACCATTGCAGGCGCAGAAGCGGCTGTGGAAGGCATGAAGTACATGGACAAGTTAGATGTCATTTCTGTGCAGGAAATGCACGCTCAACTGACGGCCTAAGGACACACGATGAGTACAGTTCCCATCACCAAACGCGGTGCAGAAAAACTCAAAGACGAGTTGCACAAACTCAAAACCGTTGAACGTCCTTCCGTCATCGCGGCGATTGCCGAAGCGCGTGCGCAAGGCGATTTGAGCGAAAACGCTGAATACGACGCTGCCAAAGACCGTCAAGGCTTCATCGAAGGCCGCATTCAAGAAATTGAAGGCAAGCTGTCAGTGGCACAAATCATTGACCCCGCATCTCTTGATGCGGGTGGTCGTGTGGTATTTGGTGCCACCGTGGCGTTGGAAGACGAAGACTCTGGCGACAAGGTGACCTACCAAATCGTGGGTGAAGACGAAGCCGATTTGAAGCTCGGTCTCATCAATATCAGCAGCCCAATTGCCCGTGCCTTGATTGGCAAGGAAGAGGGCGATGTGGCTGAGGTGCAAGCGCCGGGCGGTGTGAAGCACTACGAAGTGGTGAAAGTTTCTTATCTCTAAACCTCCTCACATGGCGCGGCTACAAATCTTTTTGGCGGCGCTGTGGTGGGGCAGCCTGTGTGCGGTGGGGTTCATGGTGGTACCCATGCTGTTCATGCATTTGGAAACACCCGTCATCGCAGGGCAAATGGCTGCCAAGCTGTTCACCGCGCAGTCTTGGCTGTCACTGATGTGTGGATTGCTGCTTTTGCTGGCGGTTAAACGCCAGGGCCTTGATAACGCTCACACGCCGTCACCGTGGGTGATTGCAGGCATGTTGTGCGCCTTGTTGATTGAAGTGGCGGTGAAGCCCCACATCGTGGCCCGTGACAACATGGCGTTGTGGCACAACTTGGGCACTGCTTTTTATGTGTTGCAGTGGGGATGCGCAGGCAAAACACTGTGGGCGTTGTGCCCTGCACAAAATGAGCTTGCCGTGGCGGCAAGCCCAGCGGCTCACGATTAACCCAAGCTGCGTTTTTTGACCGAAATCTTTTTCGGTTTGGCGCGTTTGACTTGACCGCCAGAGGTCAGGCGTTGGTTGCCCAGCACGCGCAAAGTCTTCACTTCTGGGCGTTGACCGCCACGGCTGCTGTACTTGAGCACTTTCACATCGCGTGGACCAGCCATGCGGTCTTCGTCGACGGTGCGCTCTTTTTCAGCACGAGGGCGCCACAACACAAACAGCTTGCCGATGTGTTGAATGGGGGCGGCGTTGAGTTGGTCGGCCAAAGCCACAAACATGGCTTCGCGTCCTTGGCGGTCGTCGCCCAACACACGGATTTTGATGAGGCCGTGCGCGTTGAGCGCCATCTCGGCTTCTTTAATGACGGCAGGCGTTAACCCATCGTTGCCAATCATCACGACAGGGTCTAAATGGTGCGCTTCGGCACGGTGAATTTTGCGTTGAGCAGGAGTGAGTTGTATTGCGGACATGCGGGTATTATCCCCGCTCGCTCAAAGGTATGAATTGAAAGCTAAAACTAAAAGCAAAAAGGTCAATAAAACATGGTTGAACGACCATGTGAACGACACCTACGTCAAGCTGGCCCAAAAAGAAGGCTATCGCGCACGTGCGGCTTACAAGCTCAAGGAAATTGACGAGCAGCTCAGCCTGATCAAGCCGGGTAACGTGGTGGTGGACTTGGGCTGTGCGCCGGGTGCTTGGTGTCAATACCTACGCCGTCGCATGTCACCCGCAGGCGCCGCCACGGGCACTTTGAATGGCACCATCATTGGTTTGGATATCTTGCCCATGGAACCCGTCGAGGACGTCACGTTCATTCAGGGTGACTTCCGTGAAGAAGCGGTCTTGGCGCAGCTAGAAGCAGCCTTGCAAGGCCGTATCGTGGACGTGGTGGTGTCAGACATGGCGCCTAACCTCACAGGCATTGAGTCGACCGACGCCACCCGCATTGCCCATTTGATTGAGCTGGCTGTGGACTTTGCACAAAACCACCTCAAAGACGATGGCGCTTTGGTGGTCAAGCTGTTTCATGGCAGTGGTTACAGCGATTTGGTGAACTTGTTTAAAAGTACGTTTCGCGTGGTCAAGCCCGTCAAACCCAAGGCCAGTCGCGACAAATCAAGTGAGACCTTTTTGGTGGGTATGGGCGTGAAAAGTCGCGTTTCAGCAAATCCTTGATTTTTCTAAGGCTGCTTGCGGTGAATAAAACAGTCCCAAGCGCTTGAAACGCCTAAAATCAAGCCCATCTCAGTACATCTCGTACTCTTTTTATTTCGGAGCCCACATTGAATAATCAATGGTTCTCAAAAGTCGCTGTTTGGTTGGTCATCGCTTTGGTGATGTTCACCGTGTTCAAACAGTTTGAAACACGTCCAGGCGCAGGCTCTGGCTACCTTGGTTATTCGGACTTCCTAGAAGAAGTTCGCGCCAAGCGCATCAAAACCGCCACCATCCAAGAAGGTCAGGGCGGCACAGAAATTACAGCCGTCACCAACGACGAACGCAAGATTCGCACAACAGCCACCTACCTCGACCGTGGTTTGGTGGGCGACCTCATCGCCAATGGCGTGAAGTTTGACGTCAAGCCCCGTGAAGAAGGTTCGCTCCTCATGACCCTGTTGGTCAGCTGGGGTCCGATGCTTTTGTTGATTGGCGTGTGGGTGTACTTCATGCGTCAAATGCAAGGCGGCGGCAAAGGCGGGGCGTTCAGCTTCGGCAAGAGCAAGGCCCGCATGCTGGACGAGAACAACAACCAGGTCACCTTTGCGGACGTGGCAGGTTGCGATGAAGCCAAAGAAGAAGTGAAAGAGGTGGTGGACTTTTTGAAAGACCCACAACGCTTCCAAAAACTGGGTGGACGTATCCCACGCGGTTTGCTCTTGGTTGGCCCTCCCGGTACCGGTAAAACATTGTTGGCCAAAGGCATTGCTGGCGAAGCCAAAGTGCCGTTCTTCAGCATCTCAGGTTCAGACTTCGTTGAAATGTTTGTGGGTGTGGGCGCAGCCCGCGTGCGCGACATGTTTGAGAATGCCAAAAAGAACGCACCTTGCATCATCTTCATTGACGAGATTGATGCTGTGGGTCGCCAGCGTGGTGCTGGTGTGGGTGGTGGCAACGACGAGCGCGAACAAACCTTGAACCAAATGTTGGTCGAGATGGATGGTTTCGAGACCAACCTCGGCGTCATCGTGGTGGCGGCTACTAACCGTCCCGACATTTTGGATGCTGCGCTGTTGCGCCCCGGTCGTTTTGATCGTCAGGTGTATGTGACCTTGCCTGACATTCGTGGCCGCGAACAAATTTTGAATGTCCACATGCGCAAAGTGCCAATTGGCCAAGACGTCAATGCCAGCGTGATTGCACGCGGCACGCCCGGCATGAGCGGCGCTGACTTGGCCAACTTGTGCAACGAAGCTGCCTTGATGGCAGCGCGCCGCAATGCGCGTGTGGTCGAAATGGTTGATTTCGAAAAGGCCAAAGACAAAATCTTGATGGGCCCTGAGCGCAAGAGCATGGTCATGCCAGAAGAAGAGCGCCGCAACACGGCGTACCACGAGTCTGGTCATGCTTTGATTGGCAAGCTCTTGCCCAAATGCGATCCTGTGCACAAAGTGACCATTATCCCGCGTGGTCGTGCTTTGGGCGTGACCATGAGCTTGCCCGAAAAAGACCGCTACAGCTACGACCGCGAGTACATGCTTAACCAAATCAGCATGTTGTTTGGCGGCCGTATTGCCGAAGAAGTGTTCATGAACCAAATGACCACCGGCGCGAGCAATGACTTTGAGCGTGCCACGTCGATTGCTCGCGACATGGTGACGCGTTATGGCATGACCGAGGCATTGGGCCCCATGGTTTACGCAGAAAACGAAGGCGAAGTGTTCTTGGGTCGCTCGGTGACCAAGACCACCAGCATGTCCGAAGCCACCATGCAAAAAGTGGACGTTGAAGTCCGCCGCATCATCGACATGCAATACAACTTGGCCCGTCGTTTGATTGAAGACAACTCAGACAAGATGCACACCATGGCCAAAGCTTTGCTCGAATGGGAAACCATCGACAAAGAGCAAATCGATGACATCATGGAAGGCCGTCAGCCACGTCCACCGAAAGACTGGACACCACGCACCCCCTCGGGCGGTGACAGCGGTGGCGGCACGCCAGCGGTGCAAGCAGACCCAGCACCCAGCGCGGCTTAAGCGATTGGGTTGAACCGAAAACGGGGCGCAAGCCCCGTTTTTCATAGAGTATTTATGTTTTGGCAAACCACACGTTTTCGCATTGACCTGAGCCAACCGCAGGTGATGGGCATTGTCAATGTCACGCCCGATTCTTTCTCAGATGGTGGCCAGCATGCCAACACGCGTGCCGCTTTGGCGCATTGCGAACAGTTGCTCAAAGATGGCGCGCAAATCTTGGACATTGGTGGTGAGTCCACCCGCCCTGGCGCGCCTGCTGTGTCACTCGAAGACGAGTTGGCGCGTGTGCTGCCCGTGGTACGCGAAGCCGTGCGTTTGAATGTGCCGATTTCGATTGACACCTACAAAGCGGGCGTGATGCAAGTCGTGTTGGATGCAGGCGCAGACATCATCAACGATGTGTGGGCACTGCGTCAGGCTGGTGCCCAGCAGGTGGTGGCTGCGCATGCGAACTGCGGCGTGTGCTTGATGCACATGCACGGTGAACCTCAAACCATGCAAATTTTGCCGATGCAAGGGCGTGCCATACAGCCCGTCACCGAATTTCTAAAGAACCAAGCACAAGCCCTACAAGCTTTGGATGTGATGCCTGAGCGCATTGCACTAGACCCCGGTGTGGGCTTTGGTAAAACCGTGGCGCAAAACTTTGAGCTGCTCGCGCATCAAGATCAATTGTTGACCTTGGGCTATCCCTTGCTTGTGGGCTGGTCGCGCAAATCATCCATCGGTGCGGTGACGGGTTGTGAGGTTGATGAGCGAATGGTGCCAAGCGTGGCGGCAGCTCTTTTGGCTGTTGAACGCGGCGCGCGTATTGTGCGTGTGCATGATGTGGCGCCAACTGTGCAGGCACTCAAAGTCTGGCAAGCCGCGCAAGTTTGAGACAATGCATTCAAACCGATCACAAACAAAAATAACATCCAAGGCAAAACACAATGACACGCAAATATTTCGGCACAGATGGCATTCGTGGCACGGTGGGTCAAGCGCCTATCACCCCTGACTTTGTGTTGCGTTTGGCCCATGCGGTGGGCCGTGTGCTTAAGCAAACCGAAGTGCATCCCACGGTGTTGATTGGCAAAGACACGCGTATCTCTGGCTATATGTTGGAGTCGGCATTGGAGTCTGGCTTTAACTCAGCAGGTGTGAATGTGGTGCTGCTCGGTCCCTTGCCAACCCCCGGTGTGGCCTACCTCACACGCGCGCAGCGCGCGAGCCTTGGCGTGGTCATCAGTGCCAGCCATAACCCGTTTGCTGACAACGGCATCAAATTTTTCAGTGCACAAGGCAACAAGCTCAGCGATGCTTGGGAGTTGGCTGTGGAAGCCGCATTGGAAGAGCCGCCTGTGTGGGTGGATTCGGCCAACTTGGGCAAGACCAAACGTTTGGACGATGCTGCGGGCCGTTACATCGAGTTTTGTAAGAGCACGTTCTCGAACGACCTCACACTCAAAGGCTTGAAGGTGGTGGTGGATGCGGCGCATGGTGCGGCGTACCACATTGCACCCAAAGTGTTTCATGAATTAGGCGCGGATGTCATTGCGATTGGTTGCAGCCCCGATGGTTTGAACATCAACCATGAGGTGGGTGCCACCCATCCCGAGGCTTTGGTGCGTGCTGTGAAAGCCAACCATGCCGACTTTGGCATTGCCTTGGATGGCGATGCCGACCGCTTGCAAATGGTGGATGCCCAGGGTCGCTTGTACAACGGCGATGAGTTGTTGTATTTGATGGCCGATGACCGTTTGGCCAATGACGAAGTGGTGCCGGGTGTGGTGGGTACCCTCATGACCAATATGGCGGTGGAAGTCGCGTTGAAGAAACGTGGTGTGCAGTTTGTGCGCGCCAAGGTGGGTGACCGCTATGTGCTGGAAGAACTGGCCAAACACAAATGGATTTTGGGCGGCGAAGGCTCAGGTCATTTGTTGGCGCTGGATAAGCACACCACCGGTGATGGTTTGGTGAGTGCTTTGCAAATTTTGCAAACCTGCGTGCGCAGCGGCAAGACCATGGCTGAGTTGCTCAAAGATGTGACGCTGTTTCCACAAACCCTCATCAACGTGCGTTTGCGTCCGGGTCAAGACTGGCAGTCAAATGCACGGATGAAAGAAGAAGTGCAAAAGGCCGAAGCCGAATTGGGCGATACCGGCCGTGTGCTGATTCGCGCCAGTGGTACTGAGCCCTTGGTGCGTGTGATGGTGGAGGCGCGTGATGAAGCGCAGGCCAACGCTTGCGCCAAGCGCATTGCCGACACCTTGTCAGCTTAAGGCGGTGGCAAGATATCGAGCACCAGCTCTGGTGGGCGACACAAGCGCGTGCCTTTGGGTGTGATGACGATGGGGCGGTTCATCAACACAGGATGGGCCAGCATGGCATCCATCAACGCCTCGTCTGTGAGCCTGGGGTTGTCTAAACCCAGCTCGCCATAAACGGCTTCTTTGCTGCGCATCAAGGTGCGTGCAGAGCCGCCTGTCGCTTGGATGATGGCTTGTAATTCTTGGCGTGTGGGCGGTGTGTCCAAATACAAAACCACCTCAGGCTCGTGGCCATGCTCGCGCAAGAATGCCAATGCGTTGCGTGAGTTGCTGCATTTGGGGTTGTGATAAATCTTGATGTGACCCATGGCGTTCTCCATTCAATGCGTGCCGTGTGTCGGACGATAAGCCACGCGCCACAACACAGGCAATAAAACAGCGGTGGTGACATACAACGCCAAGCTGCCCGTTTGCCAAAACGCAACGGGTGACTGCGGTGTTAGCCAACCCATGAGCCAGCTCAAAGCCAATGCATCAAAACCCGCACCGTAAGCCACTGCATAACCTCCAGCGAGACCCAAGCCCCACAGCAACACGGTGTAGGTGATGAGTGGTAATACGGTGATGCCGTAGCAGCGCAGCGTGAACACGCAAAACACTTGCACCGCATCGGCCACGTGGTACAGCATCAACCACAACAACAAAGTGGCAGCCAGCGCAGCGACTTCGGGAGACTGCGTGTAAAACTCGGCGATGACTTGGTGTTGCCAGCCAATCAACCCCGCCAAACTCAGACTCATCAACAACACCAAGCTAAGACCTGTCCGCAGCGCCTGACGCGCGCGGTGAATTTGCCCAGCGCCAATCCAATAGCTCACGCGTGAGCTGCTGGCGATGGAAAGCGACAAGGGAATCATGTAGAGCACAGCTGTCATGTTGGACACGATTTGATGGCTGGCGGTGGCCACCACCCCCAAGCGTGCGATGAACAAAGACATGAGGGTAAAAGAGGTCACTTCCACGCCAATCGCCAAGCCACTAGGCAGACCCAAACGCACAAAACGAAGCAGGGTGGCTGCGTGTGGTTTTTCCATCGCAGCCCAGATGCGGTAGGGCTTGTAAAACTCTTGTGTGTATAACAGCCACAGTGCCAAAGCGAGCATGAGAAACATGACCACCAAGGTGGCCCATGCGCATCCTGCCAAACCCATGGGCTCCAGCACACCAGGTATTCCCAAAACCAAAATGATGGACAGCGGAATTTTGACTATCAAGGCTCCCACTTGCACCCATGTGACCAACTTGGGTTTGCCCAAGCTTTGATTGAGTGTGCTGTACATGCGAAACAACAATGAGGCGGGCAAGCCAAAGGCCACGATGTTGAGGTAGCCACGCACATCTGCTTGCAAATCAAGCGGGACTTGTGTCCAGTTCAGCAGCAGGTCGGGGCACAACAATGCCCACATGCCAAGGCTGGCCGTGGTGGCGCACAGGTACAAAGCTTGTCGCACCGAGCGGCCCACTTCTGCGTGGCGCTGCGCGCCATGCAGCTCGGCCCATAGAGGCAATAGCGCTTGCAACATGCCCATGAGGGAAATGTGAACCGTGACGTAAGTAGCCGATGCCACGGCCAATGCTGCCAAGGCCGTGTCTGCAAAATGACCTGCTACCAAGGTGTCGATGATGCTGAAGGCCATCACGGCGAGCTGCCCGACCATCACGGTGCCGGCGTGTCGCATGATGGTGGCGCGTTCGCTGCTCATCCTTGTGTCAAGGTTGACGGCGGTGGTACAACGTCACATCCTCGTTGTTGTCGGAGGGGCGGCGAATGGTACGGACACGGTTCCATTCATGCAGGCGAACCACACGCGCTAGCTCAGGTCGCAAGTCGTTGTCGACCAGTAGCCATGGGCAAGCGCTTTGTTGTTCAACTGGGATTGTTTCAATGGATCTGATATCAAAGCCACCGTGATAGTGGAATGCTGTCATTTGTCCCACATCTAAGCCATAACTCAGCAAACAGCCGGTTTGTGCTTCATGCGCTTCTTGTTTGACCATCACCTCTTGGATTTGTTGCACCCAAGGCTTGTAGCTGCGCGCAAAGTCCAGCAGTGGTAGCCACAAGGTCAGTAGCAATAGCCAGCACAGTGCAGCACCGCCTGCGGGTAAAACCATGCTTTTCCATAAAGCTTGGCGGTGTTTGGCTGTGCGCCACGTGACAAGCCAAATCCACACCGCTGTCGCTGCCAAGGCCACGATGAATGCCGCCCATCCAAAACTGGGTTGGAAGCCTGGGAATAAACGCTCAACGTTCGCTGCAGTTTGTGCTGGCCAGCCTGTTTGCATGGCAATCCAAATCACCCAAATGATGACAGCACACCCCGAGAAAAACAGCAAAGTGAACCAGTCAATTAATGCGGCCACGCTTCGACGCAAGGTGGGCAAAGCAAAGGCGGCTAAGGTTGCGAAGGAGGGAAGGGCCAGCAGTAATGTTTGCTCTGATGAACGTGTGAGCATGGCTGTGGTGACTGTCAATGCAGTGAACCACATGGGTAACACCAAGTGACGGCTCCAATGCAATGATGTCCATTGCCTGCGCCAGCGCCACAAAGTCCATACAGCCAATGGCCATGCAGGCCATGTGAACCATGCCATCAAGCGTAGCAAGCTACGCCATTCTTTCCAATCGTTGTGCAGCGGCATTAAACGCCAATGCCACACATCCAATGTCGTGGCTAAGGCTGCAACCGCCAAGCCCATGAGCAAGAGCCATCGTGCGTGTTGACGACCTGTTTGGGGTGGTGTGCTTTGGCGATCTAGCAAGCACAAAAAACCACTGCCGATGGCCATCAACACGGCAAAGCTAGGTGCCCCGCTCAAACACAAGCCAAGCAGTCCAGTGCTCAGTGCGCTGAAGCTGTAGTGCGGGTGATAAGGTAACGCAGCGACACCATAAAAGGCAAAGCTCACGAAAGCCAGTTGCATCAAGATAGGGCTTGCTTCATGTGAGAGTAAGGCAAGGCCCAAACAAGCAATGAGCGCGAGCACCGCGCCATCTGCAATCGTGCGCGCGTAGTCTTTGGGTTTGGCTTCGCCGCCGAAAGCAAAAGGTACAGGTTGGGCTTGGGGGCTCAGTGCCAAGTAGTACACCCCATGCCAAGTGCTGGCCAATGTCAGCCCCAAGAGACACGCAAAAGGAATTCGAGCTGCAAGCCCAGCGGATAGCCAACTCGGCGCCAGTTGAATGGCCCAAGCACCCAGCCAATAGGGGAGCAAAGCGTCTAGCTCTGGGGTTTGGCCCCAGACGCTGGGATTGAACCAATCACTGACGCCCTCAGCCAAGGCCAACATGTGGCCAAAAGCGGTGAACTCATTACCCTTCCAAGGGTCACGGCCAAACAGACCTGGCAATACGTAGGCTGCACAGAACAGCCACAGGGCGACACGCGGCAAGCGACGCACGGCACTCTGAGGAACGATGGCGGGGGTGGGTTGGGTCACAGCTTTTTAAATAAAAAAGGCAGCGCGGAGGGCCGGGCTGCCTTGTTCGAAGTGAGCGCGTGGCTTACTTGGCGATAGTTTTGCCGTACTTGTTGCGGAAGCGCTCAACGCGGCCGCCCATGTTGTCGACAGACTTTTGTGTACCTGTGTAGAAGGGGTGTGACTCGCTGGTGGTATCCAGCTTGTACAACGGCAGTTCGCGGCCGTCTTCCATGGTGATCATCTCTTTTGTGCTGGCGCATGAGCGCGTCACAAATTTGAAACCGTTTGACATGTCCATGAAACAGATTTCACGGTAGTTGGGGTGAATGCCTTCTTTCATCGCTTTTCCTTGAGCAGCTGCGGTAGCCACGCCGACCTATTTCGACACACTTTCCGCAAAACGCGTCATTATGCCATGAAAGATAAACCTTTCATCGCAAAACACCCAGGGCAAATGGCAGGCTGAGCATGCCCAACACGGTGGACAAGGTGACCAATCCTGCTACAAAAGCCCCGTTGTAGCCCATGCGAGCCGCCAAGACATAGCAGCTAGAGGCGGTGGGTAGGGCTGAAAAGGCCAGCAGCACACTGGTTTGGGTTCCGTCCAGTCCAAACACGCCAGCCAACCAGCACGCCAGCAACGGCGTGAGCAGATGGCGCACGGTTAAAAGGGAAATGGCCAAACTTTTAGCCTTCATCAAGTGGCCAAATTGCATGCCTGCCCCTGCAGCCATTAAGCCCAAAGCCAATGACGCAGCACCAATACGTTGCAGCGTGGGCTCCGTCCAGCTCGGGATGTGCAAGCCCACAATATTAGCGAGCAGGCCCAAACCCGTGGCCAAAATCAAAGGGTTGCGAATGAGTTCACGCCCAAAGCTGCGTTGGGCATGACGGGCCATGGGCCAAACTGCAGCCACGTTGAACAATGGCACACAGACGCCGATCAACACAGCGATCAATAACAAGGCTTGTGGTCCCGCAATTCGTTCCGCTAATGCAAGTGCGATGAACGAGTTGAAGCGAAAAGCGACCTGCGCACTGGCCGCATGCAAGCGCGTGTCAATGTGTTTGCGCAAAAACGGCAGCTTGGGAATGGCATAAGACATGCCAATGCTGCTAAGCCCCAATATCAAACCCGCCATGATGAGGTGGGAGGCGGCTTGCAAATCCAAAGGCGTACGCACGATGGAGTGAAACAGCAAGACGGGAAAAAGAAAAAAATAAACCAAACTCTCAACCTGCTCCCAAACGGTGCGATTAAGCGCTGTGTATTGACAAACTAAATAACCACAAAGGATGAGCGAGAAGTCAGGAAAGAGAAGTTGGGCGTAATTCACGAGACAGAGAATACCCTTACTTCAATTCTTGAGTGATCTCAAAGCGTATAGGATTGAAACTCGGGTGAATTAGCCGGGTCTTTTTAGGAGATATAAAAATGCAACGTCGTCATTGGTTTGCTCTTTCTTTGCTTGCCGCGGCTGGCTCTGCCTTGGCGCAAGCTTATCCCTCCAAATCTATTCAGTTGCAAATTCCTTTTGCCCCAGGTGGAACCACAGACATCATTGCGCGCACGATTGCTGATCCATTGGGCAAAGCGTTGGGGCAAACGGTGGTGGTCATCAACAAAGCGGGCGGTGGCGGCGTGGTGGGCGCCAACGAAACGGCCAAAGCTGCGCCCGATGGCTATTCGCTAGGGATGGCCACCGTGTCGACCACGGCTGCGAATCCTGCGATTAACAGCAAAATTCCGTACAACCCTTTGACCGATTTCACACCGATCATCAACATTGCGGCAACGCCCAACATCATTGCGGTGCATCCCAGTTTTCCCGCGACAGATTACAAAGGCTACATCGCCGAGCTCAAACGTTCGCCTGGCAAGTATTCATATTCATCATCAGGCACTGGCGGCATTGGCCAGTTGCAGATGGAGTTGTACAAAAACTTGAGCGGTACCTTTGTCACGCACATTCCTTATCGCGGTGCTGGCCCAGCTTTGAATGACACGGTGGCGGGGCAAGTTCCCATGATTTTTGATAACTTGCCATCGGCGTTGCCCTTTATCAAAGACAACCGTTTGGTGCCCATTGTGGTGGCCGCGCCTCAACGCTTGGCCGTGCTGCCTAACGTGCCTACTTTCAAAGAAATTGGCTTAGAACCTGTGAACCGCATGGCGTTTTATGGCATTTACGGCCCCAAGGGCATGCCCAAAGACATCGTGGACAAAATCAATGCCGGCGTGCGCAAAGCGCTGGAAGATCCGGCTGTGCGTAAGCGCATTGAAGACACGGGCTCGCTTATTGTGGCCAACACACCCGAGCAATTTGCTGCGCAAATCAAAGCCGAGTTTGAGGTTTACAAACGCGTGGTGACGGAACAAAAACTCACCTTGGATTGATCGCATTGACAGACATACCGGCGTCTACACCTGATGCCAATATCGATATTTTCATTGATGCACTTTGGCTAGAGCATGGTTTAGCCGCCAACAGTTTGGCGGCCTATCGGCGTGATTTGAACTTGCTCTCTGCATGGCTGAATGCGCAAGGCACGCATCTGTTGGCGGCTCAAGAGTCAGACTTGCAACAGTATTTTGCGCACCGCCACGCCGAGACCAAAGCCACCAGTGCCAACCGGCGCTTGACGGTGTTCAAACGCTTTTACCGCTGGGCCTTGCGCGAGCGCATGTTGGTAGCTGACCCCACGTTGAAGTTACTCACGGCCAAACAACCTGTGCGTGCTCCCAAAAGTTTGACCGAGGCGCAAGTCGAGAGCTTGCTCAATGCACCTGACGTGTCCACGGGTTTAGGCATGCGTGACCGCGCGATGCTGGAGCTGATTTACGCCAGTGGCTTACGTGTGAGTGAGTTGGTCGATCTCAAAACCTTGCATGTGAGTTTGAACGATGGCGTACTCCGCATCATGGGCAAGGGCAGCAAAGAGCGTTTGGTACCGTTTGGTGAAGTGGCGCGAGATTGGCTGCAACGCTACTTGAGCGAGGCACGTCCCGCGCTGTTGGCAGGCCATCAAACCGAAGCTTTGTTTGTGACGGTGCGTGGCAAAAATGCAGGCGAGGGTATGACGCGCGCCATGTTTTGGCAGCTCATCAAACGCTATGCCTTGCAAGCACAAATTCATGTGCCGATTTCACCGCACACCTTGCGCCATGCGTTTGCCACCCATTTGCTGAACCACGGGGCTGATTTGCGGGCTGTGCAAATGTTGTTGGGGCATGCCGATATTTCCACCACCACCATCTATACGCACATTGCGCGGGAGCGCTTGAAGAGCTTGCACGGTCAGCATCATCCGCGTGGATGATTTAACTGCCCAGCAAGTAGCTCAGCTCTGTCTCGGTGAAGCCCGCACGTTTGCGGGCTTCTTCGTTGAAGGGCGGGCGCAATTTAGGCGCTTCGTAGCGCTGCACCAATTCACCGTAGAGTGACACGGGGTCAAGGCCACGCTGCTCGCACAGATAGCGGTACCAATGGTTGCCAATGGCCACATGGCCCACCTCATCACGCAAGATGATGTCGAGCAGTTCAACGGCTTTGAGCGCGCTTGGTGTGGCTGCTTTGCGCAGCTTGGTTTGAATCAACGGTGTGGCATCCAGTCCGCGCGCTTCCAGCGTTCGGGGTACCAAGGCCATGCGGGCCAGCACATCGTCGGCTGTCTTTTGGCACATGTGCCACAGACCATCGTGGGCTTCAAAGTCGCCATAGCGGTAGCCCAAGCTTTGCAGGTGTGTGTGCAGCATCTCAAAATGCTGCGACTCTTCATACGCCACGCGTAACCAGTCGGTGTAGTAGGGCTCGGGCATGTTGGGGAAGCGCCAAGCCGCATCCAAGGCGAGGTTGATGGCGTTGAACTCAATGTGACACACGGCATGCAGCAACGCGGCCAAGCCTTCGGGGGTGAATGGTGTGCGCGTGGGCACATGCTTGGCTGGAATCAAACGTGGCAAGGCGGGGCGGCCGGGCAAGCTCAGTTCTGTGTTTGGGGTGATGATGGCGCTTGGCGCCAACGCTACCTCATGTAGTTCGCCCCACAGCGATTGGACCGCTTGAACTTTTTCATCGGGATCACATATACAAAGGGCACTCAGGGCTAAGGGACGTAGGCTCATCCTTACAATTGTAAAAAACCAAAACCACAGGAGACTTTCATGGCCGTTTACCAACTCGATGCACTGACACCTCAAATTGCTGACACCGCTTGGGTGGCCGACAACGCTCAAGTGATCGGTGATGTCCATATGTCGCCTGACAGCAGCGTGTGGTTCAGCAGCGTGGTGCGTGGCGACACGGCCACCATTCGCATTGGTGAAGGCACCAACATCCAAGACGGCAGCGTGTTGCATGCCGATGTGGGCATTCCGCTCACCATTGGCAAGCATGTGACTGTGGGCCACATGGTTCAGCTGCATGGCTGCACGATTGGCGATGAGTCACTCATTGGCATTGGTGCTGTGGTGTTGAACGGCGCAAAGATTGGTAAAAACTGTTTGGTCGGCGCGGGATCACTCGTGACCGAAGGCAAAGAGTTTCCAGATGGCTCCATGATTTTGGGAAGCCCTGCCAAGGTGGTGCGCGAGCTCACGCCTGAGCAAATTGAAGGGTTGCGCCGCAGCGCGCAGCACTATGTGACCAACAAAAACCGCTTCAAAGCGGGTTTGAAAAAGATAGCTTGATGTCTCAACTGCATAAATTTTTGTTCGATGGTTTGCCCGTGCGTGGCATGTTGGTGCAGCTCACCGACGTGTGGCAAGAGGTGCTCAAACGCCGTGCGGCCAATGCCGATACCGGCGCTTACCCAGAGGCGGTGCGTCATCTGTTGGGTGAAATGACCGCTGCTTCGGTGTTGATGCAATCGAACATCAAATTCAATGGCGCGTTGGTGATGCAAATTTTTGGTGATGGCCCCTTGAAGCTGGCTGTGGTTGAAGTGCAACCCGACCTGAGCCTGCGTGCCACCGCCAAAGTGGTGGGTGAATTGGGCGACGCCAGCACCTTGCCCGAGATGGTCAACGTCAACAACGAAGGCAAATGCGCCATCACCCTTGACCCGCTTAACAAAATGCCAGGTCAACAGCCTTATCAAGGTGTGGTGCCTTTGTTTGACGACCAGCGTAACAAGCTCGACAAATTCAGCGATGTGTTGCAGCACTACATGCTGCAAAGTGAACAGCTCGACACCACGTTGGTGCTAGCTGCTAATGACACGACCGCAGCAGGTTTGTTGATTCAGCGTCTGCCTATCAAAGGCGAAGGCAATCTGGCTGCAAAGGCAAGCATGGAAGATGAAGACGAAATTGGTCGCAACGAAGACTACAACCGTATTTCCATTTTGGCTGCCAGCTTGACAGCAGACGAGCTGCTCAACCTCGATGCCGAAACTATTTTGCGCCGCTTGTTCTGGGAAGAAAAACTCGTGCAGTTCGAGCCACTTACACCCAGCTTCGCATGCTCATGCAGTCGCGAACGTGTGAGCAACATGATTCGCAGCTTGGGTACCGACGAGGTGGAAAGCATCTTGGCTGAGCGCGGCAATGTGGAGGTGGGCTGTGACTTTTGCGGCCAGCAATACCACTACGACGCGGTGGATGCTGCGCATATTTTTACTGGCGCTGACGTCCAGCCGCCTAGCCCCTCATCACTGCAATAAAGCGGTCTAAGTTTTGACGAGGCGGGTGAACAAACGGTGTTCACAGTCGCCGTCACCGCAGGTTTCGCAGGGGCCGCTCCAACGCGTGGGCGGCTCTGGGCGCTCTAGCTGTTTGGCCCATTGCGGGGCTTGGCGGCCTATGCCATACAAAGCGTTGTCTAAACGTTGCTCGCCCGTGCCGTACACCACTTGGTAGGGCAAATTTCCCTTGGCAAGTAGCTGCCTGACTTTTTGGTCCACAGGTTCGCGCACATGTGCGCCGACGCGTTGCAAGCCATCACTGACCCAAGTGAGGTCGAGGCCGGTCAGTAGGGTGATGTCGAACAGTGCGTGTTGTTCCAGTGCGAATGCATCTAAGCTGTGGTCGTCAAACACCATCTGGCTGTACACCGCTGTCATGAGTGGTGTGGTGTCAGCAATCACCACCGACCCTGTTGGCGCTGCTAAAACGCGGGCCATTTGTGTGTGTGCAATGTGGAGTTGTTCTTCGCGGTTGGGCGTGCGGTTTTCGATGTCGCACCATTCACGCAGGTATTCGTCGACACGATGCACTTGCAAGCCTGCGTCACTCAGCCGTGTGCTCAACGCCAATGCCAGGTGTGACTTGCCTGTGCTTTCTGCGCCGAGGAGAGCAATTCTCATGCAGCCGCTCCGTGGCGGCGTTGCTGCCATGCACGCCAACCCACCACACTCAGCAAGGCAAACACGATGTACAGCACCGTGGTGAGCCAGAGCTCTTTCCAAGCGAACAGACCAATGGCAACAAGGTTCACGACCATCCAAGCGCACCAGTTTTCTACCCGTTTGTGTGCCAGCAAGTATTGGCCGACCAAACTGAAAGCGGTGGGGAATGCATCCCACCAAGGGACATCGGTGTCTGTGAAGTTCAACAACACGCTACCCGTGAGACCCCACAACACAAAGCCCGCCAACACGGCTTGAAGACGTTGGCGCGAAGTGAGCTGGGTGATGCGCAAAGGTGCTGTTTCAGTGCCGTGTAACCACAGCCACCAACCCCAAGCCGCTAAAGCAATGAACAGCAGTTGCAGCAGGGCATCACCGTAGAGGCGGTTGTTCCAAAAAATCAGAAAGTAAAGGGCAGAACTGAGGATGGCGAACAACCAACCCCAGTGTTGCTCGGCGATGGTGAAAAACACCATGACGATGCCGAGCAAGACGGCAATGAGTTCAATCCAAGTGGTGGTGTAGTCCCACAGTGTGAAGGCGACCGAAAAAGCGGCGTCAATCACTTCGCAATTTGCACGAAAACTTCGTTCGGCTTGACCATGCCGATTTCAGAGCGCGCACGCTCTTCGACCATTTCCAAACCGTCTTTGAGGTCGTGGAGTTCGGCACTCAGGCGGTCATTCGCCAATTGCGCGGCAGCGTTTTGCTGCTTTTGGTCATTCAAGGTTTGACGTAGACGCATCACGTCAGGGATGCTGCCGCGACCAAACCACAGCTGGCCCTGCAGCACAAGCAGCAGGGCAATCAGCACGAGGTGGAGTGGTCGCAACATCACGCGTGATTAACGCAAGTTGTAGAAGGCAGAACGGCCAGGGTACACCGCCACGTCACCCAAGTCTTCTTCGATGCGCAAGAGTTGGTTGTACTTGGCCATGCGATCAGAACGGCTCATAGAACCGGTTTTGATTTGACCGGCGTTCAAGCCCACGGCGATGTCAGCAATCGTGCTGTCTTCGGTTTCGCCTGAGCGGTGGCTGATCACGGCGGTATAGCCCGCGCGCTTGGCCATCTCAATCGCTTCGAAGGTTTCGGTCAAGGTGCCGATTTGGTTGATCTTGATGAGGATCGAGTTGGCGATGCCTTTGTCGATGCCTTCTTTGAAAATCTTGGTGTTGGTCACAAACAAGTCATCACCCACGATTTGTACTTTCTTGGCCAAACGGTCGGTCAACACTTTCCAGCCATCCCAGTCGCCTTCGGCCATGCCGTCTTCAATGCTGATGATGGGGTACTTGTCGCACCAAGTGGCGAGCATGTCGGTCCATTGCTGGGCCGTCAATTGCAAGCCTTCGCCAGACAAGTGGTACTTGCCGTCTTTGTAGAACTCGCTGGCCGCGCAGTCTAAACCGATGGCGATTTGCTCACCTGCGGTGTAGCCCGCAGCGGCAATCGCGTCCAAGATCATTTGGATTGCAGCTTCGTGGCTGGTGACGTTCGGCGCAAAGCCACCTTCGTCGCCCACGGCAATGCTCATGCCTTTGTCGTGGATGATTTTCTTCAGTGCGTGGAACACTTCTGCACCGTAACGCACGGCTTCGCGGAAAGTGGGAGCGCCGACGGGAATGATCATGAACTCTTGCAAGTCCAAGTTGTTGTTGGCGTGGGCGCCACCGTTGATGACGTTCATCATGGGCACAGGCAATTGGTTGCCATTCATGCCACCGAAGTAACGGTACAAAGGCAAGCCAGATTCTTCTGCGGCTGCGCGGGCCACGGCCATAGACACAGCCAACATGGCGTTGGCACCCAAGCGGCTCTTGTTCTCTGTGCCGTCGAGGTCGATCAAGGTCTTGTCAAGGAATGCTTGCTCAGAAGCGTCCAAGCCCAAAATGGCTTCAGAAATTTCGGTGTTGATGTGCTCAACCGCTTTCAACACACCTTTGCCGAGGTAGCGGCTCTTGTCGCCATCGCGCAACTCGATCGCTTCGCGGCTGCCGGTGGAAGCACCTGATGGCACAGCAGCACGGCCCATGGTGCCGGACTCCAACAACACATCACATTCCACGGTGGGGTTGCCGCGGCTGTCCAAAATTTCACGGGCGACGATGTCGACGATAGCGCTCATTGGTGTTTTCCTATTTCAAGTTTTTAAAAATCGTTTCAGGCAGCGTGCGTGGCACTCAAGCCTCAAAGTTGTTTTCTAAGAGAGGGTGTTTTTTGGTCACTGCATCGAGCTCAACCAAAGTTTCTAACAAAGCTTTCATCTTGCCCAAGGGCACAGCATTGGGGCCATCAGACCAAGCCTCTGAGGGGCAAGGGTGTGTTTCCATGAATAGCCCCGCTACACCCGCGGCTACGCCTGCACGTGCCAGCACGGGCACCATCTCACGAGCACCACCACTGCTGGTGCCTTGACCACCTGGCTTTTGCACCGAGTGGGTCACGTCAAACACCACAGGGGCACCAGACTTGCGCATTTCTGCCAAGCTGGTCATGTCGGCCACGAGGTTGTTGTAGCCAAAGCTCACGCCGCGTTCGCAGGCCAAGAAGTTGTCTTCAGGCAAGCCAGCTTCACGTGCAGCATCGCGGGCTTTGTCGATGACGTTCTTCATGTCCCAAGGGGCCAAGAACTGGCCCTTCTTGATGTTCACAGGCTTGCCTGATTGCGCAACAGCACGGATGAAGTCGGTCTGGCGGCACAAGAAAGCAGGCGTTTGCAGCACGTCCACCACGCTGGCCACGGTTTTGACCTGCGACTCGTCATGCACATCGGTGAGGATGGGTAGGCGCAGTTGGCGACGCACTTCGTCTAGGATTTTCAAACCCGCATCGATGCCCACGCCGCGCTTGGTGCTACCCGACGAGCGGTTGGCCTTGTCGAATGACCCTTTGTAGATCAAAGGAATGCCCAAGCCTGAACAGATTTCTTTGAGCTGACCTGCCACCTCAATGGACATTTCCAAGCCTTCGATGGAGCAGGTGCCTGCGATCAAGAAGAAAGGTTGGTTGAGACCGACGTCAAATCCGCAAAGTTTCATGGCTTGTTCCGTTTCTAAAAAGGTTTAGGCCTTTGCCTTGTGATCCAGCGCCGCCTTCACGAAAGCGTTGAACAACGGATGACCATCCCATGGGGTGGATTTGAATTCGGGATGGAACTGCACGCCCATGTACCAAGGGTGCACGGTTTGCGGCAACTCGACGATTTCGGTGAGCTGTTCACGCTGTGTGAGCGCTGAGATCACCAAGCCCGCTTTGCGCAGTGTGTCGAGGTAGTTCACGTTGGCTTCGTAGCGGTGGCGGTGACGCTCGGTCACCACGTCGCCGTAAATCTTGTGGGCTAAGGTGCCAGGGGCTACATCTGAGCTTTGTGCACCCAAACGCATGGTGCCGCCGAGGTTGGAGTTGGCGGTTCGGGTTTGGATGCTGCCGTCCGCGTCTTTCCACTCATTGATGAGGGCGATGACGGGGTTGGGGCCATCCGGCACAAACTCGGTGCTGTTAGCGTCTTTCAAGCCGGCCATGTGGCGGGCGTACTCAATGGTTGCCACTTGCATACCCAAACAAATGCCGAGGTAAGGCACTTTGTTTTCGCGGGCAAATTGTGCCGAAGAAATTTTGCCTTCCACGCCGCGAATGCCGAAGCCGCCGGGCACAAGAATAGCGTCGAACTTGCCGAGGTCTTTGACGTTCTCAGGCGTGATGAATTCAGAGTCCACGTACTCAATTTTTACGCGCGCATGGTTTTTCATACCGGCGTGGCGCAGCGCTTCGTTGAGCGATTTGTAGCTGTCGGACAGGTCGACGTACTTGCCCACCATCGCGATGGTGACTTCTTCTTTGGGGTTGGCCACTTCGTGCACCAAATCGTCCCAGCGTTGCAAGTTGGCGGGTTGGGCGTTGATGCGCAGTTTTTCGCACACCAAGCGATCCAGCCCTTGCTCGTGCAACATGCGTGGCACTTTGTAGATGGTGTCCACGTCCCACATGGAGATCACACCCCACTCAGGCACGTTGGAGAAGAGGCTGATTTTTTGACGCTCTTCTTCGGGAATCGGGCGGTCCGCACGGCACAGCAAGGCGTCGGCTTGGATGCCGATTTCGCGCAGCTTTTGGGCCGTGTGTTGGGTGGGCTTGGTTTTGAGTTCGCCAGCGGCGGCAATCCAAGGCACATAGCTCAGGTGCACAAACGCGGTGTTTTGTGGGCCGAGCTTCAAACTCATTTGGCGAGCGGCTTCGAGGAAGGGAAGGGACTCGATGTCACCCACGGTGCCGCCGATTTCAACGATGGCCACGTCCACAGCTTCGGGCGTGTCATACGCGGCGCCGCGTTTAACGAACTCTTGAATTTCGTTGGTGATGTGCGGGATGACTTGCACCGTTTTGCCCAGATAGTCGCCACGGCGTTCTTTGTCGAGCACGCTTTGGTAAATCTGGCCTGTGGTGAAGTTGTTGGCCTTTTTCATGCGCGTCGTGATGAAGCGCTCGTAGTGGCCTAAGTCGAGGTCGGTTTCTGCGCCGTCTTCGGTGACAAACACCTCGCCGTGTTGCAGCGGCGACATGGTGCCTGGGTCTACGTTGATGTAGGGGTCCAGTTTGATGAGGGTGACTTTGAGGCCGCGCGACTCAAGCAAGGCGGCGAGTGAGGCGGCTGCAATTCCCTTACCTAGGGAAGAGACAACACCGCCAGTGACGAATACAAATTGGGTCATGCCAGATCGGGAGACTGTCTCCCGGTAGGTGGAAATCGAAATTATAGGCGCTCTGCTACATTGCCACCCATGTCTGATCTGTCAAATAAGCACATTGTTTTGGGTTTGAGCGGCGGCATCGCTTGCTACAAAGCGGCTGAGCTGTGTCGTGCCTTGGTCAAAGCTGGAGCGACGGTGCAAGTGGTCATGACTGAGGCTGCGGCCCAGTTCATCACGCCCGTCACGCTGCAAGCCTTGTCGAATCGCGCGGTCTACGTCTCGCAATGGGATGCGCGTGAACCTAACAACATGGCTCACATCAACCTGAGCCGCGAAGCCGATGCCATCGTGGTAGCGCCTGCCAGTGCCGACTTCATGGCCAAACTTTTGCACGGTCGTGCGGACGATTTGCTCAGCCTCATGTGCTTGGCGCGTCCCATTGAACGCGTGCCTTTGATTTTGGCCCCCGCGATGAATCGCGAAATGTGGCAACACCCTGCCACGCAGCGCAACATGGCGCAGCTCACCGCTGACGGCGCATATGTGCTGGATGTGGGGCAGGGCGAACAAGCCTGCGGCGAAACGGGTGACGGTCGCATGTTGGAGCCCGAAGAAATTTTGGAAGACCTGATTGCGTTTTTCCAACCCAAAGTCTTGGCTGGCCAGCATGTGCTGGTCACAGCAGGCCCCACGTATGAGGCAATGGACCCTGTGCGCGGCATCACCAATTTATCGAGTGGCAAGATGGGTTTTTCCATCGCTCGCGCGGCCCGCGAAGCTGGTGCTGACGTGACCTTGGTTGCAGGTCCTGTGCACCTGCCCACACCGCGCGGCGTGCAGCGCATAGATGTGCGATCGGCCTTAGACATGCAAGCCGTAGTGGCCCAGCGTGTAGATGCGGCGTCTGTGTTTGTGGCAACTGCCGCCGTAGCTGATTGGCGTGTGGCCGATGTGGCGACACAAAAAATCAAAAAAGACGGCTCAGGCCAGTTACCGCAGTTGAATTTTGTAGAAAACCCAGACATCTTGGCTGGTGTGGCGCAGTCAACCCGTGCCCAAAACGGTGCTTTGTATTGCGTGGGTTTTGCGGCGGAAAGCCATGATTTGCTCAAACATGCCACTGCCAAACGCGAACGCAAAGGCGTCCCACTGTTGGTGGGCAATATTGGTCCTGCCACTTTTGGTTTGGACGACAACGCTTTGTTGTTGGTGGATGCCCAAGGTCACCAAGAACTGCCGCATGGCAGCAAACTTAGCTTGGCGCGTCAGTTGATGAGCGAGATTGCCCGCCGCCTAAGAGCTTAATTTTTCACATTTATTTTTTTCTTCTAACGCCACATGAAACTCGACGTCAAAATTCTTGATCCCCGTATGGCCGAACAATTGCCGCAATACGCCACACCTGGTAGTGCAGGTTTGGACTTGCGTGCGTGTTTAGATGCGCCTATCACTTTGGAGCCCAACGCTTGGCAATTGGTGCCCACGGGCATTGCGATTCACTTGGCTGACCCAGCGTACGCCGCGCTTATCTTGCCGCGTTCAGGTTTGGGTCATAAGCATGGCATCGTGCTGGGCAACCTCGTGGGTTTGATTGACAGCGATTACCAAGGCCAACTGATGGTCAGCGCTTGGAATCGCAGCGATGTGGCGTTTACGCTTGAGCCTATGGAGCGCTTGGCCCAGCTGGTGATCGTACCTGTGGTGCAAGCCCAGTTCAATGTGGTGAACGAATTTGCCGCGCCAACTGAGCGCGGTGAAGGTGGTTACGGCTCGACGGGCAAGAAATAAATCAGTGCAACAAATCGTTGCCTGGCGCTTGCGCTTCAATCTTGAAAAAGCCCGTGCCCAACGTACCACGCTCTTGTTCTTCTTGCGTGGCTTCGCGCACCGATTGCACATCGAGGTGAATGCGAATCGCAATGCCAGCCAGCGGGTGGTTGCCGTCTAGCACCACATGCTCGGGATAGAGCTCTGTCACGGTGTAGAGCAAGTCTTGTGGCGCGTCAGCGTTGCAGCCTGTCGGGAGGGCATGGCCCTCGACGGTGTGGCCTTCTTCCAGCTCCTTGGGAAAAAGCGAGCGGGCTTCTAAAAACACCAAATTTTCATCGTAATCGCCAAAGGCTTCTTCGGGTTCAAGTTGCAAGTCGAGGTGGTCGCCCACGGAGCGGCCTTGCAGAGCCTCTTCGATCTTGGCCAGCAAGTCATCGCCGCCCACCAAAAACTCAACGGGGCTGTCCAATTCGTCCAGCACCTCGCCCAAAGTGTCTTTCAAGGTCCAAGTTAAGCCGACCACGCAGTGTTGTGTAATTTCCATAGGGCAAAATTGTCGCACGATGCATGTGAACAAACCCCTGACCCTGCTCGGCGGTATCAGCCCCGCCGAATTTATGACCACCTATTGGCAGCGCAAACCTTTGCTGGTGCGCCAAGCCATCCCTGAATTCAAAGCCTTGCTCAGCCGTCCAGAGTTGTTTGACTTGGCTGAGCAAAACGAAGTCGAGTCCCGCTTAGTCATTGGTGCCAACGGCGGCCAACGCGACTGGCAAATGCAACGCGGTCCATTCAAGCGTCGCGCCATTCCCAAGCTGACCGAACGCGACTGGACCTTGTTGGTGCAAGGTGTGGATTTGCACGACGACCGTGTGGCCTCTTTGATGCAACAATTTCGCTTCATTCCAGACGCCCGTTTAGACGATGTGATGATCAGCTACGCCACTGAGGGCGGTGGCGTGGGCCCGCACTTTGACAGCTACGACGTGTTTTTGCTGCAAGCGCACGGCCAACGCCGCTGGCGCATTGGCCGACAAAAAGATTTGTCGCTGGTGCCCGACATGCCGTTGAAAATTTTGGCCAATTTCAACCCTGAACACGACTGGGTGCTCAACCCCGGTGACATGCTGTACTTGCCACCGCGCTATGCCCACGATGGCATTGCACAAGGTGAGTGCATGACGTACTCGGTGGGCTTTCGCGTGCCCCAAACCGGCGACTTGGCCCGTGAGTTGTTGGTGCGTTTGAGCGAAGGCGCCGAAGAGGCAGCCGGTTGTGATTTGTACAAAGATGCCACTCAATCTGCCGTTGCCAAGCCCGCAGCAATGCCAGAAGGCTTGGCCGAATTTGCTAAATCTGCCTTGCAAAAAGCGTTAAAAGACCCTAAAGCGCTGCAACGTGCTTTGGGTGAGTATTTGACTGAACCCAAAGCCAATGTCTGGTTTGAGATGGGTGATACGCCAGATAGGCTCAAATCCGTGCGATTAGACCGACGAAGCAAGATGATGTACGACGCTCATCACATTTTCTTGAATGGTGAGAGCTGGCGTGCGGCAGGTAAAGACGCCGCTTTGATGCGTCAGTTGGCGGATGCACGTGAATTGTCCAAAGAAGAGTTGGCCAAAGCGAGTCCAGAAGCTTTCAATCTCTTGATGGAGTGGTGCGATGACGGCTGGCTTCACGCTGGGGCATGAGTTTCGTCAATTTGACGCGCAGCTGACACTGTTTTTGATTGTTTATAGGATATACCCTATAATTTGAGGCTGAGTTGGCGGGCTCGAGTCCATCAGCTCGGTTGTGGTGCAAGCCACAGCAATTTCCGGAAATTGTTTTCATCCCCCTTTAAGGAAAATCAAAATGAACAAGTCAATCCTGTTGGCATCTTTGTTGGCTGCTGCCGCTCTCGTCGCTTGCGGCAAAAAAGAAGCTCCTGCTGTTGAAGCCGCTCCT
>Ga0228703_1000493_pt1 | contig 28562 bp, 20 predicted proteins | sample McNCre217_Aug_MG_3_FD_178020 | JGI IMG/M metagenome (GOLD analysis project Ga0228703, IMG submission 178020) | Freshwater microbial communities from McNutts Creek, Athens, Georgia, United States - 29-17_Aug_MG | ecosystem: Environmental > Aquatic > Freshwater > Creek | place: USA: Georgia...
TGATCCGTGGAACCGTTTCGCTTCCACACGGAACTGGTAAGACCGCCCGCGTTATCGTTTTCGCAACTGGTGCCGCAGCTGACGCTGCAGTTGCCGCAGGCGCTGACGTTGTTGGTGGCGACGAGCTTATCGAGAAGGTTGCAGCCGGATGGGTTGACTTCGATTCAGCAGTATCGACCCCAGAGCTTATGGGTAAGGTGGGTCGTCTAGGTAAGGTTCTAGGTCCTCGTAACCTTATGCCAAACCCAAAGACCGGAACCGTTACTCCAGACGTAGCTAAGGCAGTTACCGACATCAAGGGTGGAAAGATCGACTTCCGCGTCGACAAGCAGGCTAACCTGCACTTCATCATTGGTAAGGCATCTTTCACCAAGGAGCAGCTAGGCGAGAACCTAGGCGTTGCACTTGAGGAAATCCTTCGTTTGAAGCCTTCGTCTTCTAAGGGTCGCTACATCATCAAGGGTGCAGTTTCGACCACCTTCGGTCCTGGCATTCAGCTAGACACCAACGTAACCAAGGTTGAGTTCTAAACCCTAGATACAAAGTTTTCCGATGAGGGGATCGAGGCTTCGGCCTCGGTCCCTTCGTCATCTCTTTGAATTTTGGCTAGCCAAAGTTCACGCAAGTTAAATAGGCTCAATAATCGAGCTCTCAACCGAAAGGCGGGATATTGCCTCAGCACGCATTTGGCGCAGCCACACTTCTAGACACGAAAGACCCAATGGGTTTGCGTTCAAGCGCACCCCTTCTAGACGCGTGGATTCGCGATATGGAGACCGACCGGTCACCCTTCCAAATCCCAGGCCATAAAGGTCGCACCGACCTCACCGGAGCCATCGTCGATGGCGACATCCCGGTTCTGCCAGGCAATCACCCGCACCGCATTTCACCCTCACTCATTCTTGAAGCCGAGGCGCTAGCCGCCAAGCTCTGGGGCGCCGAACTTTGCCGCTTTGGCGTCAACGGTTCATCTGGTTCAAACCACGCAGCCGTGATGGCCGTCGCCGGCCCTGGCGACAAGGTCATCGTTTCTCGAACCCTGCACAAGTCGGTTCTCGTCGGTTTGGTTTATGCCGGTGTCATTCCGGTTTGGATTCGCCCGGAAATCAACCCGGCAACTGGTCTTCCAGAGTACTTGCCTTCGACTCGACTGGCCGAAACCCTCGCGCAGCACCCGGATGCCAAGGCGGTTCTGATCGGAGAACCTTCTTACGTTGGCACGATGTCTAACATTCCGCGCCTCGCAAAGGTCACTCACGAATACGGTATTCCTTTGGTCGTCGATGCCGCTTGGGCTGCACACTACGGCTTCCACCCCGAGCTGCCGAACCACCCGATCGCCGAAGGCGCCGACATCGTGGTTACCTCAGCACACAAGACCTTGCCAAGCTACTCGCAGGCGTCGTTCGTTCTGGTCCGAGACGAGTATGTCGACCTTGCGCGTTTCAACAAGATGTTCGATTCGACCCAGACCACCTCGATGTCTGGTCGCATTTTGGCTTCGATCGATGCCGCTCGTGCGCTGCTTGAACGTCACGGTCACGACCTGATTGGCCCGGTTATCGAGGCTACCGAGCGTGGCCGCGCGACGCTGGTGGCTGCCGGAATCGATGTAATCGATGGCGAATACATCGACCCACTCAAGTTGGTCATCATGTTCTCGAGCTGCGGTGTCGATGGCAACAAGGTCGAGGCCGACTTGCTCGTCCAGAACATCGACGTTGAGATGGCCAACCGCGACATCATCATTCCGATGATCACCTTTGCAGATACTCCTGACCGCATAAATGACCTGGTCAAGAAAATCATCGCCTCGGTTGAGAAGCACCGCGGAGAGCCTCGTCCGATCGAGATTTTGCCCGCGTTCTCGATTGAACCAGAGGTCGTCGCGACCCCTCGCGAGGCGTTCTTTAGCGACTACGAGGTTGTCGATTCGGCCGATGCAGTCGGTCGAGTTTCGGCCGAGATGATTTGCCCTTACCCACCTGGTGTTCCGGTATTGAGCCCGGGCGAGCGCATCACCGAGGCTGCTTTGGGCGCGCTATTTGAGGCTCGCGACATGGGTGTTCGCATCGCCTTCGTCGCCGACCCAACCCTGCAGACACTGAAGGTTTTACCTCGGTAGAGTCACGATTGATTCAGCCAGTGGTTTCCATTAGTTAAGTGAAGCCACCTAGACTCGCGCCATAGAACGGAGTTCAATTGACAACAGTCTTGGTTATTGGTGGCGGAATCATCGGCACAATGCACGCCCGTGAGGCTCTGAAAAAGGGTTACCGCGTGGTGCATGTAGAGCGTGACGGCAAGCCACGTAGTGCATCAGTGCGAAATTTTGGGTTGGTCTGGATTGGTGGTCGCGCCTCTGGTGAAGAGCTGAACCTCTCGCTTCGAACCCGCGAGTTGTGGCAAGACCTGCACGAAGAGTTCAGTGGAGTCGACTTTCGTGGCAACGGCTCGATGACCATAGCGAGAAGTGAAGCCGAACTTCGAGTGCTCGAACAGAGCATGGCGAAGATCGACGCTCAAAGTCGCCAGTGGCAGCTGCTCAGCACGGACGAAGTGCGTCGGGTGAACCCTGCACTGAAAGGCAGCTTTCTGGGTGGCTTGTATTGCCCGCTGGATGCGGCCGTTGAACCGAGCCTCATTTTGACCCAGGTTCGTTCCGCCCTGCTGAGCAACCTAAACTACCAGTGGAACAACAACGTAGACATCATCTCGGTGGTCGACTTCAGCGGCACCGTTAGAGCGGTTGCCAAGGATGGACGTAAGTTCGACGCCGACATCGCGATTGTGTGCCCGGGAGCAGACCACACCAGCCTGTTCAATGAGGAACTTCGCGAAGCGCCGCTTCGCCGGGTTCGACTTCAGATGATGAGCACCGAGCCGTTCGCTGAACAGTTGACCACGTCGGTCGCTGACGGTGATTCTCTTCGCTATTACCCGGCTTATGACGTTCCAGCACTCGCGGAGCTTCCGGCTCAAGCGCCGATCGCTGCCGAGCACAAAATGCAGTTGCTTTTGGTTCAGCGCAAGGATGGCACCCTGACCATTGGCGACACTCACGAATACGATGAGCCCTTCGAATTCACACTTCGCGAAGATGTTTACCAGTACCTGCACGAAGTCGCCAGCGATATTCTTGGGCAGAAAATTCCGCCGATTACCCGTCGCTGGGATGGCGTTTACAGCCAGAGAACCGATGGCGCGATATGTGAGCGCAAATTTGTTTCCAACAAGATTGTGATCGTCACCGGCCCGGGCGGCCGAGGAAACACCCTGGCTCCGGCCATCGCAGAAGCCACTTTCAAGGAGATCAAATGAAGCCAGCGTTTGTAGCATTCGATGTAGCCGGAACCACCATGCAGGATGACGGCGTTGTAATCGCAGCGTTTGAGTCTGCCTTCAGCGGGGCTTTTCCAGAACGGTGGGCTGAGCACCACGAAGAGTGGCTGGCTTACGTGATCGAGACCATGGGGCAGTCTAAGATCGAGGTTTTCACATACCTGCTTAAGGATCGTCAGCTAGCGGTTCAGGCAAATGAGGCTTTCGAAATCGCCTATTCGGCTGTTATCGCCGAACGCGGCGCTGAGGCAGTCGAAGGTGTTGAAGCGGTGTTTCGCAGGCTTCGAGCCGAAGGAATTCCGGTGGTGCTGACCACAGGGTTTAGCCGACCAACCTTGGATGCCATTCTCGAATCACTCGGATGGTGGGACCTCATCGACTTAAGCATCACCCCTGGTGAGGCCGGGAGGGGGCGCCCGCACCCAGACATGTTGAACCTGGCAGCGCAAAAGTTGGGGGTTGCAGATCCGGCATCCGTGGTGGTTCTTGGCGACACCCAATCTGACATGAAGGCCGGGCTAGCCTTTGGTGCTGAGCGAGTTTATGGTGTGCTGACCGGTTGTCACGACGGTGAGCAGCTTGAAGCTGCTGGCGCGACCGCGGTCATTTACTCAGCAGCAGACTTGTTTTCACTCATTGGTAACTAAACGGCCCTAAGGCTTCACGCCACAACCGCACGCTAATAAGCCACCGTTCACTCGGCGTTTAGAACAGGGGCGTTCACTCTTCTTGAGTCCAAATCCGGACATCCAAGAAAGAGGAGAACCAATATGCGCGCAAAGCGTATCGTTGCCCTTGCGGTTGCTGCAGTGTCAGTAATCGGCATGAGCGTAGCTGTAGCAGTACCATCAAGTGCAGCAACTAACTTCTGCACCGTAACCGACTTGAAGACTGCCGGAGGCATGGATGCTCTTGTAGCAGCTGCCAAGAAGGAAGGTCAGCTAAACGTAATCACACTTCCTCGCGACTGGGCTAACTACGGTGAGGCCATGGACCTATTCACCAAGGCTTTCGGAATCAAGATTGTTGATGACAACCCAGATGGTTCATCAGCTTACGAACTTCAGACCATCGCAACTGCGCCAGCTGCAAAGCAGCCTGATGTTGTCGACATCGGTGTTTCTGCACTGAACACCGTTACCGGTGCCGGTCGTCCATCAATCTTCGCTCCTTACAAGGTTGCTACCTGGAACCACATTCCAAACGTTTGGAAGGACCCAGCAGGCGCTTGGTACGGCGACTACTCGGGCATTATTGCTCTGTCATACGACTCATCAGTAAGCCCAGCTCCAACCAAGATTGCTGACCTAACCAACCCTGCATACAAGGGAATGGTTGCTCTGGGTGGAGACCCAACCGCTGCTCAGATGTCATTCCTTTCGGTCTTCGCAGCTGCGATCGCCAAGGGTGGCTCAGTGACCAACATCCAGCCAGGACTTGATTTCTTCAAGACTCTGAAGTCAAACGGAAACTTCGTTGCTGTCAACGGCAACGGCGAGAACTATGCCGCTGGCGCATACAAGATCTCACTCTCATGGAACTTCAACGCTCCTGGTGCGATCGCAACCGCTAAGGCTGCAGGCAAGACCCTGAAGTTCGTTATCCCAACCGACGCTGTTCTGCAGGGAACCCCTTACATCCAGGCAATCAACAAGAAGGCTCCTCACTGTGCTGCTGCACGTCTGTGGGAAGAGTTCCTTTACTCAGAGAACAAGGGCATCACATCGGCTAAGGTCACCGCGGCTGACAAGAAGCTATCTGGTTCAAAGTTGTTCGCAAAGATCGAGGGTGGCCAGAACATCTTCGTTTCAGGTGGCGCAACCCCAATCAACGCACCAGCAATGATCAAGGCGAAGTCAATCATCAACGGCCCAGAGGGCCTGAACATCCCTAAGGGTGCCAAGATTGTCCAGCCAAACCCTGACCAGCAGGATGCGGCTAAGAAGCTAGTCATCGCTCAGTGGCCAACTCTCTAAACAATGAGTCAAGCTGAGATTCAGACTCGGAAGGGTGCCTCGCTAAGAGGCACCCTTTCGGGGCAATCTCTGGGGCTGATCCTGGGAATTCTCCCACTGGTAAGTTTCATGGGAGTGTTTTTCTTTTGGCCACTTTGGTCGGTTCTGTGGAGTTCATTTCAGGACAACGTCGGAGCCTTCACCTTGGCTAACTTTCAACTGGCACTCGGCGAGCCATACAAGACCGCATTCAGCAACAGCATTTCGCTCGGGCTCATTTCGGCAATTTCATCGGCTATCCCCGGGGCAATGATTGCCTATGTAATCGAGTCTCGCGGCGGTGAGCGTCTGCGCCAGTTCGTTGCCTCAATCTCGGGTGTCCTTTCGACAACTGGTGGCGTGCCACTGGCCTTCATGTTCATCGCAGCCTATGGCGCCGAGGGGTCGGCAACCGCCGTCTTACGCGCATTCGGCATCAACATCTATGCCGGCACCTTTACTCTCTATTCGCTGGCCGGAGTTATCTTCGTTTATTCATACTTCATGATTCCCACTATGGTGATTGTCTTTTCGCCGGCGGTTCACGGAATTCGTAAAGAGTGGCAAGAGGCGGCTAAAAACCTTGGGGCAACCACCGCGCAATTTTGGCGTCGCGTTGGAATCCCTTTGTTATTTCCTAGCTTCATTTCTTCGTTGCTGTTGCTTTTTGCCGCCGCATTTTCGGCCTATGCAACCGCCCGTGCGATGACCTCTGGGTCGGTAGCGCTAGTGCCGTTGATGATCGGCAACCTGGTCGACGGCAACGTCATCAACGATCAGATGAACCTTGGTAAGGCCCTGGCCATGGGTATGGTTTTGGTCTCGCTGGTTGCGATGATTCCCTACCTGCTGATTCAAAGACGCGCGAGCAGGTGGCAATAAAAATGTTTGCGAAACTCAAGAATTTGCCGCTGGGCATAGTTCTTTTCATTTCGGGTGTCTTCGTTCTCTTGCCACTTGGCTCGGCCGCAGAATTTTCTCTGCGCCAGCCGGCCTCAAACGACCACGGCCTGAAGAACTACCTGTGGATTTTCGAGCAACCCGAATTTGCTCACTATATGGCGGTTTCCTTTGCACTCTCAGCTGTGGCTTCACTGATTTTGCTGGTGCTTTTGGTGCCGACCGTGGTTTGGCTGAATCTGAAGGGTCAAAAGCTGCGCCCATTTGTCGATTTCATAACCCTGATGCCTTTGGTGATTCCGGTGGTGGCCTTGGCGATCGGCGCTCAGAATTCGCTGCCCGAATTTGCCCAAACGAATCAGTTCATTCTCTCGTTCTTGTATGCGGTGCTGGCCATGCCCTATGCCTATCGCACCCTAGACACCGGCCTAAAGGCTATCCCACTGAAGACCATTAGCGAGGCCGCGCGAGGCCTGGGTGCCAATTGGTTCGTGGCGATTTTCCGAGTCATCACGCCGGTCATTCGCGGCACTGTGCTCTCTGCACTCTTCATGTCGCTGGCTCTGTCATTCGGCGAATACACAGTCACCTCACTTTTGCACTGGGACACTTTCACCACCTGGGTGACCGTGATTTCTCAGCAAAACGTGATGGGTGCCATCGCACTTTCGGTTTTCTCGCTACTTGCGATTTTCATTTTCTTGCTGCTGGTTGGGTTACTCGCCAAGCCGGCAACGAGCCAGGCTCTGAAGGAGGAGGAGTAATGAGCGATTCATCACTCGAACTTAGAAATGTGACCCGTCGATTCAAGGACATGGTCGCTCTCGATGCGCTAAATCTTGAGGTTGGCGCGGGCGAATTGGTCGCTCTGCTTGGCCCGTCTGGCTGTGGCAAGACCACCGCGCTGCGAATTGTCGCGGGTTTGGATCGCGCCGATGAAGGCCAGGTCATGCTCAAGGGTCGAGACATCAACGGCTTGCCTGCGCACAAGCGAAACATGGGAATGGTGTTTCAGGCATACTCGCTGTTTCCAAACATGACCGCTGCCGAAAACGTGGCGTTCGGTTTGCAAATGCGAAAGGTGTCAAAAAATAAGCGCCGTGATACCGCATATGAGTTGCTCGAGCTAGTGGGCTTGCCGACTCACGCCCACAGATACACGCATCAGCTCTCAGGTGGTCAACAACAGCGAGTCGCTCTGGCCCGAGCCCTGGCTATTCAGCCGGAGGTCTTGCTCTTGGATGAGCCACTTTCTGCCTTGGACGCCAAGGTCAGAACAAACCTTCGCGAAGAAATTCGTCGACTGCAGCTTTCACTTGGAACCACGACAATTTTCGTGACCCACGACCAAGAGGAAGCCATGGCTGTCTCAGACCGAGTCGCGGTCATGAATAAGGGGCGAATCGAGCAAATTGCCTCGCCGGATGTTCTTTACAACTCGCCGGCAACCGAATTTGTTGCGGGCTTTGTTGGCAGCATGAATCGACTCCGGGCTACAAAAACCGGTGACAGTCTCTTCGTGATTGGTCGCACAGTCGGTGCTTCAAAAATCGGCCCAAACATCGAAGGGTCGGTTACCGCGCTCATTCGCCACGAATCCGTTCGAGTGAAGCCAGACTCGAAGTCTGACATTGTCATCCTGACCCGCTCGTTCTTAGGCCCGGTCTCACGAATCACCAGCCAACTGCCCGATGGGGCCCTTGTGCACTCGATGATGCCGAGCGCCGAGAGCGCATCTCTACGCCCCGGTGATCGGGTAAAACTCGAGCTGCTCGAATCAGAACTCCTTTTTCAGAAAGCTGATTAACATGACCCTTGGGCACGAAGTAAAAATCGGTTTCAAGCGAACCGCTACCGCTGATGGCTTTGCGCGAACCAAACTCGTCATCCTCGAGGGCGAGGCGCCGCTCGGTGAAGCACCAAAGAGTTTCGAATCCTTGGCAGCTTTCATTCACCTGAGCGACCTACACGTTTGCGATTCTCAGTCGCCCGCGAGGCTTGAATTTCTAGATCGATATGCTGACCCGGACTATGAAACTCGAAAGCAGGTCGATTATGTCGGCACCTATCGGGCTCAGGAGTTTTTGAGCCTTCAGGTGGTCGAGGCAATGGTGCAAGCTGCGAATCGAGTGACCCAGGGGCCGCTTGGTGGTGCCAAAATCGACGCCGTGTTTCTCACCGGCGATGTGATCGACAACGGCCAGTTCAATGAACTCAGCTGGTATAAGCGGTTGATGGAAGGCGGCTCGGTGTCATCGGCAAGCGGTTCAGAACATGCCGTCGAGGGCGTTCAGGCCGAGAGTTGGCCCGACGAACATTTCTATCAGCCGAACGCCGAGAACACCCAGCGAGTGCTCGAAAAGTTCGGTTTGCCAAGCGTGCATGGGTTGGCCGAGAAGGCCCAAGCCGAATTCATGGCCACCGGCTTGAAACATCCCTGGCTGGCCATCCATGGCAATCACGACGCACTGCTGCAGGGGGTGGCGACGCCGAACGAAGAGTTGAACTCACTCGCGACCGGTGAGGCGAAGCTCTCTGGTTTGGCTCAGGGCACTGATCTGATGAAGGTTTTCGCCGAATTCACCGAGGTGGGCCCGGCCGTATATCCGCCACTTTCAACGATGGAAACTCGGTCGGTGACCCCAGATGCTAACCGCAGACTAGTTGAGATCGAAGATTGGGTGAACATCCACACCAACTGCGGTCACGATCACGGGTTGACTCAGGCGTTGCCGCGTCAGGCTCACTATTACCGCGATTTTGGTGATGTGCGCCTGATTGCACTAGACACCGTGAACCATTTCGGCGGTTGGCAGGGCTGCATTCATCGTGAGCAGTTCGAATGGTTGAAGGTCTTGCTAGAGGAGTCAACCGACAAGTATGTGATGTTGACCTCGCATCACCCACTTCAGGATCTTTTCAACGGGTATGTGCCAGAGGGCGTTGAGGCTCCGGCGCTTACCGCTGAAGTTGAGAGCCTTTTGCTTGGGTATTCAAATGTGATTTTGTGGGTAGCCGGCCACGTTCATGACCACAGCATTTCTGCCGTTCGTCAGTCGAACGGCGAGGTTGGGTTCTGGCAAATTCGAACGACTTCTCATATCGACTGGCCGCAGCAGGGTCGCACAGTCGAGGTGCTTCGCACCGATGACGGCCACATCGTGATTGGCACGGTTGTTCTTGACCATGCCGGGCCGGTGCTTAGAGACAACGACTGTGTCGCCGATTATGTTGCCGACGGGCGAATCGACTCTGCAGTCGGGTTGGCGGGCATTTCGAGATATTTGGCTGCCAACGACTGGCAGCGCGTCGATGGTTCTCAAAGGTTGGAGATCCTCGAGGGGCAGCCGGAGGATCGAAACGCGTGGCTCTGGATGCGCGACCCGCTGGCCGCTAGCCGAATCTAGCGCGCTGCTAGTTCGCGAATTCGAGTAGGCCAGCCAAACGGCTGACTGCCTTTACGTCTTCGACGTTGGTGAATCTCGAGCGAATCAGGGCTGGTGAGTGCACCAGGTAGCTGTTGGTTTTCGCTCGTGAAAGCGCAACGTTCAGGCGGTTTCGGTCGAGCAAGAACTCTAGCCCGCGCGGTGCGTCTTCGGCCGTTGATGAAGCCAGGCTGATAATGACAACCATCGCTTCTCGCCCTTGGAATTTGTCTACGGTGCCGACCTGAACGGCCTCGAATCCGTTGGCGTCGAGTGCATCTCGGATGCTATCCACCTGCGCGTTATAAGGGGCAACGATTAGCACTTCTTCGCTGCCGACCTTTGCGGTAAGTTCGCGGGTTAGTTCAAGCACCTTGGCCACCTCTTCTTCGGAGTGAGAAGAGTTGCCGAAGTGTTCAACCGGCACGAGTTCTAGGCCTTGGGGTAGCCCGGCGATCTCGCGCCCGCTGGCATCTGGGTGCGAGTGCAGGCGACCTTCGTAGGCTAGCCAAGAAACGGGCTGATTCACCTTCGGGTGCATGCGGCGGGTGACCTCGATGAAGTAACCGTGTTCGGCATCGAGGATGTCTTGGTCGCCCATGTAGTGACCTAGCGCCGAGTTGTCGACACCGCCAGGATGCACGGCCTGAACCACCTGGGTGAGCTGCTGGGGGTCGCCGAGTAGCACCAGGTTCTTGGTGCCCTGCGCGATAGCGATGGCATCAACTAGCGAGAACTGAGCAGCCTCATCAATAAAGATGAAGTCGAAGTCTTGCTCGAGCACCTTTGGCGAGCAGAATGTCCAGGCGGTGCCGCCGATTACGTAGCCACCCTGCTGCTTCGCGCGCCAGTTTCCGAGCGCCTGGTAGTTCGAAGGGGTGTTCCAATGCTTCATGCCGGTCTCGCCGGTCTTCTTTTGCTTGGAAATCTGTTCGCCGGAGAGTCCGGCTTCGATGCAGCCGGCAAGCAGGTTTTCGACCGCGGAGTGCGAATTAGCCACGACGCCGATTCGCTTGCCTTGGCCAACCAAGTGGGCAATTACTCGCGAGCCCAGATAGGTCTTGCCCGAGCCAGGTGGGCCCTGAACCGCGAGCACCGAGTGGTCTAGGTTATCGACGGCGTGAATTAGTGCTGGTAGGTAATCATCGCCGGCTGCGGGGGTCAGGCTTGCCGAACCCAGACTAGGTCTGCGTCGCATCAATAGATCGAGAGCAGGGTGGCCGGCCGGTGCATCCTTGGCTGGGGTGCCCCAGGTGCCGGCTAGAGCGAGAGCGTGTGCCTTGACGGCATCTTGCTTACCGCGCGCGGGGATCAGTTTGTCTTCGAAGATCGCATTAGGTGCGAACTCAGAATTGGCGACCGTGGTTTTGCGTTGAAATGTGATTCGATCGCCGTGGATCTCGACGATTTTTCCCTTGTCGAGTTCGTGCTGGTTGGCACCATAGTTGTAGCGAACATAAATCGAGTCGCCTGATTTCAGGAAGTTGGTCTGCCCTGGCTCAAGGTCGTAGTTGTAAACCACGTTGATTTTGGTTCGTGCATCCAGACCTAGTTCGAAATCGAGTTCGGTCTCGGCAGAGCACCCCTCAACCACCAACGCTTTGCGATCGCGGTGCAGGTTGTCGGTGGTTGAATCACGGCGAATGCGACGTTCGCGCCAGTGAATAACCTCTTCACGTTTGTAGAACAGTACCGAGTGCATGAGAGCCTGCCAAACCTTGGCTCGATAGTCTGCCTCGGTATCTTCACCCCAGGCCCATCCATCCAAGGCCGAAGCCATGTGATCGGTGGCCTGCTGCAGTTCGGCTAGCTCTCGTTCGGCCTTTGTGGTTGCGCTGTCTTCGTCTTCTGGGTCAGCCGCCCACTCAGCTTTTTTTGAGGCTACCGCCGCGCGAAAACTTCCGTACTTCTCGTGGGCTCCGGGCATCGAGGCTAGCCAGTTATAAAGCTCGAGAGTAGAAACGCAGTCATCCTCGTTGTAGTCGCTGATCATCTGCAGCACGGCCGCGGCCTCAGAAGGGTCGGTTTCGATAAGTTGGCAATACTCGTCATACTGCTCGATGCTCGAGCCCGCGTCGACCACTTTGCTCTTGCGCGCAAACTCGTAGAAAACCTCGAGCTTCTTGATCGAATAGCTCGGCTGGCTAATCATGATCGAGCCGCGGATTACCTTGTATAGGTCAATCAGTTTGTCTTCGGCTAAGAGCCAGGCGACCTCGTCGGCCATGACCCCGTGGCGGGCGACCATTCGATTTAGTGCCGTCACTTCGTATGGCGCATAGTGGTAAATGTGTGCGGATGGGTCGGCTTGTAACCTGTCGTAGGCCCACTTCACGAACCCTGCAAACGCCTCGGCTTCTTGATCTCGGTTATGAGCCCACCAGGGGTAGAACTTCTTATCGCGAGTGACGGCACCGAATAGATATTCGAGCCCGCCGCGTTCAACAAAGTAAGGGAACCCCTCCATGTCAAAGAAGATGTCGTTCGCCGATGCCGGAGGTAGGACACCAATTTCTGGGTCTTCGAGCAACTCCCAGCTGTGAGTCGAAGTGAGTTTGTAGTCATTCTGCAAGCGAGCCTGGCTGCGAAGCTTGTCGAAAGTTGTCGGCACAAAATCATCCGGGCGGTCAGAATCGGCTGCCGCAGCCAAGGCTGCCATGGTTGAAATGCCCGACTTCTTCAGCTTCTCGATCTGACTCTTATTTATGCCGGCCACCTGAACCAGGTGATCTATTTCACGTCGGTTGTGGTCGCAGAGCCCAGGGTATTCGCAGATCTTGCAAGAGTCGCTCGAATCGCAGTGCAGTGAGAGCGATGCGAGCGAGTAATCCATGCCTTCGATGTTCTCAATCGCGTCAAGGATGTAAGACCGGGCCTGGCGCATCGCCGGCACAATCTCGCCCTCTTCGAAAGTGGCTAGGGTTCGACTGCCAAGGATGAGCCCGTGATGCGCTCCCTGCGCCTTCAGCCCGATAGCGGCTAGGGCGTCAACATAAAGCGCAACCTGCAGCAAGTAGTGGGGCTTAGCTGAACCAGCTAGTTTTGCATCCCAGGCGATATAGCCCGAGGAGTCGCGCTCAGGGTTTGTGTGCGCGGTCAGCTTTCCATCGACAAAGGTCAGATCGTAATCGGCGCGAACCAAGAAGTCGGGGCGACCAGAAAACTTGACCAACCCGATCTGGTGTTCGAGTGAACCTTGATAGATAACCGGAATGCCGGACTTCATCAGCTCGATGGTTTCGGCAATCGCCGCAGGGCCCTCTGGGCGGCGGAAGTTTTCGGCGCCGAGTGAGGCAAGCAGCTCAGCCTCGAGGTTGGACTCAAATTTCTGGCCGTAGGTAACCGGCAAACCGGCGACCGGAACCTCAAACTGTTCGACGAGTTCTTTGACACCGGCGACACCGAGCTCGCGGGCGATTGCTAGACGCGTGCAGTGATCACAACTGGATGCGCGCATCAAGTCGCGAGTGTTGTAAACCCAAAGGTCGTCGGATACTTTTCTCATTCCGACCAGTCTTTCAGAGACCTATGACAATTAGAGGGTTGCGAGCACTTCTTCAAGTTCAGGCTTGGTTGGAGGCTCGCAGCCGGCACGCTCACAGGTGATTGAAGCGGCGATTCCAGCGGTGTGAACAATCTCACGCCAGGCTTCGTCGCTCAGGTTGGTTAGTCTGTCGAAGGCATCAGAGCCCAACGCATCCAAGTCAGAGAGCTGGCCAAGCATGTTTGCGCAGAATGTGTCGCCGGCGCCAACAGTGTCGACTACGTTGATCTTTCGTGAAGGCACGTCGATGCGCACGCCGCCCGGGCGATAGATCGAGGTGCCGTCGCCACCGCGGGTGACGAAGACGTGGCGACCGCTGTCGCCGATCCACTCATTGACGATTCCGTCGACGTCGGCGCCTTCATCCAAGCCGTAAAGCCACTGGATGTCTTCGTCAGAAGCCTTGATTACATGTGAGAAAGAGTTGACTCGCTCGACGCGCTTGCGTTCAACGTCACGCTCGAAGCCAAGGGCTGGGCGCATGTTGATGTCGTGGCTGATAGTGACCGACTTCTGATCGAAGTGTGCCTTCGCCCACTCTTCGATGACCGCGTTGCCCGGCGCCATAGCCATGGTTAGGCAGCCGAACTGAATCGCAGTGGCGTGCATGTTTTCGAGCTCAACATCGCTTGGAAGTTCGGCCGGAGTCCAACCCCAGTCCGCGGTGCCGTTTACATAGAAGCTGTAGTTAGGAACTCCGTGTGAGTCAATGCTGACCACGGCAAGAGTGGTTAGCTCGGTGGCGTCGATGCTGTGCTCGAGGTGTACACCGTTTGATTCGAGGCGGTCACGGATGATCTTGCCGAAGCGATCGTTGCTGATGCGACCCAAGAACTGGTGCTTGGTGCCGCGGCGAGCCAGCGCCAAAGCCACGTTTGCGTTTGCTCCACCAACCACCGCGTTGAAGGCGCCTGCCTGGTAACGGTTTTCGATTAGGTCAATGAGGGCTTCGCCGATAACAAGGATCATCGCTGGCTTTCTGGGTCGAGTTCTGGATACATGACAAGATTAGCGACTGAACCGCGGGTGATTAGTTCGGTCGGCAAAACAATCTTTTCGGCCTTCTGCCCAGGTGAATCTATTTCGGCCAGTAGCTTCTCAACGGCAATTGTCCCGACGTCTTCAACGGGGCGTGCCACAACTGTCAAACCTGGGGCCATGGCTGCTGCCCATTGCGAGTCATCGAACGTGATTAAGGAAATGTCTCTGCCGATAGCAAGTCTTCGATTGCCCGCTGTCTTCAGCAATGCAAGGGCCATGTCGTTGTTAGAAGCGATGATGACAGTTGGAGGCTTCACTTGATCGAGAAGTTTTGCTACTGCGGCCTCAGGGTCTTTTGCATTGTCTTCGCAAAAAATCCAACTCTGTTGTTTTGCTTTAACTCCGAGATCAGAAGCAGCACTCAGAAATCCATTGACACGATCCTCAACCGAGGAAATCAGGATGGCCGGACGCTCGGAAGAGTGTCCATAGTTTCCGGCAGCAGCGACCAGAAAACCCATCCGGCGATGCCCCATGGCAAATGCATGACGCACGGCAGCTTCGGCCCCGGTGAAGTCGTCAGTCGTGATTGAAGTTGCATTCACACCGTCGACGCGTCGGTCGATGAGCACCAGGGGTTTGCCATTCTTTTGGATGGACGCGAGGTGATCATGAACGGCGGCGGTCGATGGAACAACAATCAAACCGTCAACCTGTTTGTCGATAAGAGTTTCGATAGCTTGTCGCTCAGCCGCGATATCTTCATCCGTGTTTGTGATCAAAACTTGGTAGCCACGGTTCTTTGCTGCGTCGACGATGGACTTGGTAACGCGATCAAAAAACGCGTTTGTAAAGTCGGCGATGATTACGAGGCCAATCGTCTTCGTTCGGCCGCGGCGCATGGCTCTAGCAACTTCATTTGGTCGATAGCCCAACTGCTCTGCTGCGGCACGGACGAGTTCAACCGTCGATTGTGCAATGCGACCGTAGCCACCCATGGCTCGTGAGGCGGTGGCTCGAGATACGCCGGCTAGCTCGGCGACATCGACAATTGTCGGAGCTGATGACTTCTGAATCGCCATGGCCGAACCCCTTTCGTTTGACAAGGCAACAAATTCGTGACGAAACTGTTACCTCGAAAAGTTGTAACTAGGAAGTTTCACCTGTCAGGATTGTAACAAGGTTTGTGAGAACGTTCTCGCAAATCTCACACAAAAACTCATACAAGGAGATCCGTAATGAAGCGTTCACTACGAACCGCTGCAGCACTAACCGCAGTAGCAGCTCTATCGCTAACTGCTGCTGGTTGCGCTCAGTCATCAGGCACCGCATCAGACAAGAAGCTAAGCATTGCATTCGTTATGGGTGCAGAGTCAGACCCATTCTTCCAGGCAATGAAGGTCGGCGCTCAGGCAGAAGCTAAGGCTGAGGGCGTAAACCTAATCTGGCAGGGCGATGCATCACACTACGACGTAGCAACTGAAGTTCCAATCGTTGACAACGTTATTGCTCAGAAGCCAGACGGCCTAGTTCTAATCCCAACCGACCCAACCGGCCTACAGGCTTCAAGCGACAAGGCTGTCGCTGCAGGTATCGCAGTTGCTAACGTTGACACCCACGTAAACGACCTATCAAAGGTAATCACCTTCATCACTGGTGACAACGGCGATGGTGGCGCGAAGGCTGCCGACGCAATTGCAACCAAGATCGGTTACACCGACGGTAAGAAGTACGAAGTTGTTGTAGGTCTAACCTCAGCAACCGCAACCACCAACGTTGCACGTCTAGAGGGCTTCAAGGCTGCCGTTGCAGCTAAGTACCCTGGCATCGAGATCAAGGATGTAGCTTACTCAGCTTCAAACCCTCAGACCGCGTCGTCAAACGTCAACAACTGGCTAACCAAGTACCCTAACCTTTCAGGTATCTTCGCAATCGATGGCACCAACGCATCAGGTGCGGCATCTGCTCTACAGGCTAAGAAGCTAACCGGCAAGATTGCCCTAGTTGGTTACGACGCTTACCCAGCTAACGTTGCACTAATCAAGGCTGGCGTATTCACCGCTCTTATCGCTCAGGACCCAGCTGCAGAAGCTCGCCTAGCAATCAAGACCTTGGTTGAGTACATCAAGAAGGGCACCAAGCCGGCTCAGCGCGACGTTGTTATTCCTAACGTTGCTCTAACCGCTGACACCTCAGCAGCCGACCTAGCTAAGTACACCTACGTAGCTAGCAAGTAAGCAAAAGCAATAAAGAAAAAAGGTAGCTAAATGGTCGACAGCAAGCAGGGTGTTTCAAGCCCTAAGCAGTCATCTGAGGTTGGTGCGAAGATTTCACGTCTTCTACAAAACCAAAGTATTCTGCTCGTAATCACCCTGGTGATCCTAGGTTTGTTCTTCCAATGGGGTTCTAACGGAATCTTCTTGGGGTTGGGAACACTAGGAACAGTCCTAACCGACTGGGGTTCTTACATCCTGCTTGCTGTTGCCCAGACCTTTGTGGTTATCACTGGCGGAATCGACCTATCGGTCGGTTCCGTCGTGAGCCTCAGTTCTGTAATCGCCGGCTGGGTATTGGTAAATGGCATGCACGCTGATGCATCCATCACCGGCTCGGCAGCAAACGGATATCTACTTATCGCAACTCTTGTTTCAGTTGCCGTGGGTATGATCGTCGGTCTCGTAAACGCTTTTCTAATCAACGTTTTCAAGATTGTTCCATTCATCGCCACTCTTGCAACCATGGGTGCCGCTGCGGGCCTCGCCATCATCATTTCTGGTGGCATGCCTCTTCAGGGCCCAGACAACCACGACCTCGGTATTGACTGGGTCGTTGGCGGGGTAGAGCTTCCAATGTCGACCACTGTCTTGGTAGTTCTTATCGTTACCGTTATCGCTGGACTATTCCTTCACAAGTCGCGCTTCGGTCTTTACACTTTCTCTCTCGGTTCGAACGCATTCGCAACTCGTGCCGCAGGTATCAATGTTGAACGTCACATCACCAAGGTTTACGTTCTTTCAGGTGCTCTAGCCGGTTTGGCTGGTGCCTATGCATACATCCGCCTAGGCGCTGGTTCGCCATCAAACGGTATGGGCATGGAGCTTTATGCGATTGCTGCAACAGTAATCGGTGGAGCATCTCTAATGGGTGGTGTCGGCCGCATCCTTGGTGTGGCACTCGGAACTCTAGTTCTCTTTACTGTTCAGTCTGGTCTGCTGATGATGCAGGTATTCCAGGTCAGCCCAGACTGGAAGCAGGTAATTGTAGCAATCCTTATCGCAGCTGCGGTTGCGGTCCAGACCTTCCAGAACAAGAATGGACGCAAATAATGACCGGCGAAGTAATTTACGAAATCAAGAACGCCTCAAAGCGTTACGGCTCGGTCGTCGCTTTAGATGGCGCCAGCCTGAAGATTCACGCTGGTGAAGTTGTCGGACTCGTTGGTGACAACGGTGCTGGTAAGTCAACCTTGGTCAAGGTGCTCTCGGGAGCCCACCAGCCAGACGGTGGCCAGATGTTTCTTGAAGGCAAAGAGGTTCGTTGGGAATCACCTCGTCAGGCTCTAGAAGCTGGCGTAGAAACCCTGTACCAAGACTCAGGTCTATCGCCTCACCTAACCGTTTCGCAGAACGTCTTCTTGGGTCGTGAAATTACCCACAAGGGCATCCTTGGTTGGTTCGGATTCTTGAACAAGAAGAAAATGGAGCACGATGCTCACCGTGACCTTGAGGCCGTTGGTATCGCAGTTCCAGCATCAAACCGTGCGGTTTCACAGCTTTCTGGTGGTCAGCGTCAGGCTGTAGCCATCGGCCGTGCAGTTGCCTGGGCTCAGAAGGTCATCATCTTGGATGAGCCGACCAACCACCTAGGTGCACGTCAGGCAGGCGAGGTTCTAAACATCATCCGAAACGCGAAAGCAAAGGGTCTTGGAGTTATCTTCATCTCACACACCTTGCCTCACGTTCTAGAAGTCACCGACCGCATCGTGGTTCTTCGACTAGGCCGCATCGTAAAGGATGCCCCTACCTCGGAATTCAACGGCGACACTCTGATCGGTACCATCACCGGCACCATTCAGACCATCAAGGTCGAAGGCGACTAAGTAACACGCCGAATCTTTCCAGATGTGAATAACCCGCAGCCCTCCCGCTGCGGGTTTTTCATTACTCTTGAGACATGAAGAAACTTTCGCAGGTTCAGAAGGCTATCGTTCTTCCGCTGATGGGTGAGGTCTGGGGCTGGCTGTTCTTTATGGCCGCTCTCTACTCGAATCAAGTTGATAACCAGAGCAGCTACGGCACCGCGATTTACGTCGCGGGTCAGACCAACAACCGGGTTCACCTCGGTACCTATTTATTCTTGATCGCCATTGCCGGGTTCTCGGTTTTCGCTTTGGCGGGGCAAAAGACCGCAGTTGCGGCCCGCGTTGAGCTCGGTGAGCAAAATGCCCTGGGGCGTGCTGCCCAGCGCTTTGCCACCCTTGCCGTGGTTCTCGCTCTCGCCTTCGGAGTTATCTATGCTTTTGGCAACTTCATGGGAGCCTTCGGTTACGGCCCAAGTAACGCCGACAATGCAGCGGCACGCATCCTTGATGTGTATCTGCCGATTCTCTTGTCAACGGCGTTGGTTGTTTGGGTGCTGCTGAGCGCATTCGTTTTTCGCGCCGGTGATCACCAGGATGGCGAAAAGGATAAGCGCGGGCTAACCGAGGCGCAGAAGGCCTTGGGGCTTGGCTACGCTCTGCCGATTCTCACAACCGCCTCCGCCATCATCCTGGGCCTGATTGTTTTTGACGTCACCAAGACCGGGCTTCAGGTTTGGGTCTGGGTTCTGATTCAGGCGATTGTCGTCGGTGGCGTGGTGCTTGGTACAAAATTCGCGGCGAAGGCCAAACTCGGCGTGGTTCGCCCTCCGCGAGAGCGCCGCGCACTAGCCGCGGGTGCAGCGGGTCTGAACTTTGTACTATCGGTCGTTTTCGGCGGCGTAGTTTCGATCATGTCGTTCAGCTATGGCGGCGCGGCGATCGACAAACTTCAGCACTTCCCGCAGTACGACGTGAATGGCAAGCCGATTGGTGGCACCAAAGTCACCATCGATCCGATCTCGATTACCTGGTTCATCAATGAGATGTTTCCCGCCTTGGTTTTACTCGGGCTCGTAGTGGTCGGAATCTACTGGACACTCATCGCGCGAAACTCTGAGCCAAGGCCACAGAGTAACGGAGGCAAATAGGTATGAAGTATTTCGCAAGCGGTTTGCTCTTTGACAATGACGGCGTTCTCGTTGACTCACACACTGCTTCTGCTGTTGCCTGGGGTCGTTGGGCAGAACAATATGCGCCCACAGCCAATTGGCATGATCCTGCCAACGCAGGACAGAGAGCAGAAGATTTGGTGCGCCGCTGGATTTCATCGCCGGACCTTTTTGAAGAGGCAAATAACCGTATCAACCAGTTAGAGCAAGACTCCGCCAACGAGATAATTGCGCTCGCGGGTGCGTTTGAGCTCCTCAGCTCACTAAAAGATGGTCAGTGGACCGTCTGCACCTCGGCCAACACGAACTTAGGTCGCGCGAGGCTGGCGGCTGCCGGTCTCCCGGTGCCGAGCCAATTGGTATCAGCAAACCATGTGCAGCGAGGCAAGCCGCACCCAGACCCATACTTGCTCGGTGCCGAGCGCCTGGGCTTTGACCCAGTCGATTGCGTGGTTTTCGAGGATGCGATTGCCGGAGCTCAGGCGGCACTCGAAGCAGGTGTCGGGCTAGTGGTCGGCGTCTCGGAATTCGCCCTCGCGACCGAAGCCGACATAGTCGTTAAGGACCTCACCGGAATAACTTTTGACGGCGAAGTATTGTTCATTCCAGACAAGAACCGCCTTCGGTAGGCTCGTCGCAACTTTATAAAAGGAGAAAACCATGGCAGAAGTTACTTATTACGGCGCAGACTGGTGCACCGACTGCCGCCGCTCGAAGGCATTCTTGAACGCCAACAGCGTCGAGTTCGTCGAGAACAACGTTGAAGAAAGCGCCGAGCTTGCGGCTAAAGCTGAGGCAATCGCCGGCCGCAAGAACATCCCAGTGATTCAATTCAAGGATGGCGCGTTCTTGGTTGAGCCTTCGGATACAGACCTAAAAGCTGCACTAGTTGAGCGCGGGCTTCTCTAAGCCCAAAACTGGCACTTTGGATTTGCCTCTAGCCAAACGGCAAACCTTCAAGTAGGCTATGAACGTTACGAATTCGTAACAGTAGTCGTTTGCAGCAGATCATTGAATCACGTGGCCACCAAAGTGTCACCTCTGAGATCTGCCAGTCTTTTCCTCTAAATGAGATTCCGCCGTATTGCGGATGTACTTCTTGTGTGTGGGTTTAGCGCTGTTCGACTAGCCCATCGGTTCAGAACAGCTACTCCCTGTTAGAACCAACACAATTGAAGAGGAAACACAACTATGCCTGGATTTGGCAAATCATCGTCGCGCGCGCCTAAGGGTGCCGGCCGCGGCAACAACTTTAAGCCTAAGGAAGACGGCCGTGGCGGCCGCGCTCCTCACCGCGCTCCAGTAGAGAACGGCCCAAAGCGTGCACCACGCGAAAAGGGTGCATTCTTCGAAGAACGTCCAAAGCGCACTTACGGCGACGCACCTCGCACCGATTCACGTGATTCACGTGGCGGCGACCGTGACTCACGCCCTTCATACGGTGACCGCAACTCTCGTCCTTCATACGGTGACCGCCCTGCTTACGGCGACCGCCCAACCTATGGCAACCGCGATGGCGCAGGCCGTGGCGACCGCCCTTCATACGGTGACCGCAATGGTCGCCCAGCTGCCGGACGCACTTCACCTCGCGAGATGAACGGTGGCCGCCCAGACAACGGTCGCGACTGGACCCCTCGAAACGGCGAAGGCACCGGCGCACCAGCTCGCAAGCCTCGCTACAACTCAGACGACCGCGCTGCACGCGATGGCCGCCCTTCATACGGCGACCGTCCTGCTTATGGCGATCGTCCAACCTACGGCAACCGCGATGGCGCAGCCCGCGATTCACGCCCTTCTTACGGCAACCGCGACGACCGTGCTCCGCGCCGTGACTTCGGTGACCGCGATTCACGCCCTTCATACGGCAACCGTGACGGTGGCGCACCTCGTGGTGGCATGTCAAACCGTCCTTTCGAAGACCGCAACGAATCTCGTCGCGACTTTGCATCACGCGATGACCGTGGCCCAAAGCGCAACTTCGGTGACCGCGAATCACGTCCGGCTCGCTCGGGTTCATGGTCTGAAGACCGCAACCCAAACCGTCCAGACCGCGCAGCCCGCGATGACTCACGCGAGTCAACCTTCCGCGGCGCACGCGACTCGAACCCAAACAAGAAGGCTTTCTTCGAGGATGTAGTTCTTGAGCGTCTAGACGCTGTTCAGGCTTCAGAGGCAATCACCTCAGACACCTTCGAAGCAATGGGTCTTCACGCCAAGGTTCTTATTGCCCTAACCGGCATGGGTGCCGAGACTCCGTTCCCTATCCAGGCTTCGACCATCCCAGCTGCTATGTCAGGCCGCGATGTTCTAGGTCGCGGTAAGACCGGCTCAGGTAAGACCATCGCTTTCACCGTGCCACTAGTTCAGAAGCTCATCGCTGCTGGTTCAGTGCCACGCAAGCCAGGCAAGCCACGCGCGCTAATCCTTGCGCCTACCCGTGAGCTTGCAGACCAGATCGACCGCACCGTCAACGGCATTGCCAAGGCAGTCGGCTTCTACACCGCATGTATTTACGGTGGTGTTCCTCAGCGCAAGCAGGAGAACGCAATGAGCCGAGGCGTTGACATCGTGGTGGCCACCCCTGGTCGTCTAGAAGACCTTATGGCACAGCGCATCATCGACCTGTCTGAAGTTGAGACCATGGTTGTTGACGAGGCTGACCACATGTGTGACCTTGGTTTCATCGAAGGTGTTCGTCGCATCATGCGCGCCGCCGGCGACAGCCAGAAGCTGCTCTTCTCGGCAACCCTTGACCGCGAGGTCGACGCTTTGGTGAAGGAATTCCTTCCTGACCCTTACGTTTACGAGGTTCCAAACGAAGAGAACGACACCGCAAACATCACTCACCGCGTGCTAACCGTTGACCCAGAAGACCGCTCTGCAGTTCTTCTTCGTCTAGTTCAGGGCGAGGGCAAGTCAATCATCTTCACCCGCACCAAGATGACCGCTGAGCGTTTGAGCGAAAGCCTGACCCAGGCCGGAGTTCCAGCTGCGCGTCTTCACGGTGACCTAAACCAGAACCAGCGCAACCGTAACCTAGAGCGTTTCACCAAGGGCGCCTGCCGCGTTCTAGTGGCAACCGATGTTGCAGCTCGTGGAATCCACGTTGATGACGTTGCCCTGGTTATCCAGGTTGACCCACCAGAGGAATACAAGACTTACCTGCACCGTTCAGGCCGTACCGGTCGTGCGAACAAGGAGGGCACCGTGATCACCTTGATCCCGCGCAGCCGTCGTCGTCGCCTCGAAGACCTACTTCGCCGCGCAGAGCGCGACGGCATCTTCTCGGAGGTTCGCCCTTCGAGTGAGTTGCTTGAAACCCTTGCTGGCCCAATTGCTCCGGCTCCGGCCCCAGAGATCCTTGACTTCGGCGACAGCCGTGGCGGTTCTGGTGGCGGACGCGGCTTTGACCGTGACGGTCGTGGCGGCGGTGGCCGTGGCGGTTCAGGTGGCGGTCGCGGAAACTACGGTGGCTCTGGAAAGGGCCGCTGGTCAGACCGTCCAAAGGGCGAAGGTCGACCACGCGCCAAGAAGTTTGACTAATAAGTCATAGGAAAACCCCATCGGTATTGCGCCGGTGGGGTTTTCTTTATAAACTGGAGGAAGCCAAAGACCGTCGGTTTTGCGCGTTCGAAAGAACAAGCAACGAAGGAACACGAAAGTGTCATCCAACGCAGGTGTGTGTAACAGTTTTTATTTATCGAGTTTCGACTCGTGAATTTTTCTGCTCCGTGCGTCTGCGCCGGAGCATTTTTTATTTCCCGGGGCTACCGACATAAGAAATCAAGGAGCGCCATGGCGAACAAGGTCGAGAAGGTAGCTGAGCTTACTGGTCTATTCCAGAACTCAAACGCCGTCTTTCTAACCGAGTACCGCGGACTCACTGTGGCACAGCTAAAAGAGCTGCGCCGTACAATCAGTGCCGACGCAACCTACGCCGTAGCAAAGAACACTCTTATTGAGATCGCTGCGAAGAACGCTGGAGTAACCGCATTTGACGGCCAGTTGTTCGGACCAACCGCTCTCGCTTTCGCAACCGGAGACGCAGTCTCAGTTGCTAAGGCTCTGCGTGACTTTGCTAAGGCAAATCCTCTACTAGTTGTAAAGAGCGGTGTCCTAGACGGCGTTGCACTTTCAGCAGCAGAGGTACAGAAGCTTGCAGATCTCGAATCCCGCGAAGTTCTATTGGCGAAGGCCGCTGGAATGTTCAAGGCAACGATGTTCAAGGCAGCTTACACTTTCCAGGCCCCTCTTGCTCAGGCAGCTCGCGCTGTCGACGCGCTACGCGCAAAGCAAGCAGCCTAAGGAACCCCAGCTTCAAAAAACTAGTTACAAATCTTTCCAATCAATAGGAGAAACAAATGGCAAAGTTGTCAACCGCGCAGCTAATCGACGCGTTCAAGGAACTATCACTAATCGAGCTTTCAGAGTTCGTTAAGGCTTTCGAGGAGACCTTCGAAGTTACCGCTGCTGCTCCAGTTGCAGTTGCTGCTGCACCTGCAGCTGGCGCTGGCGCTGCTGCTGCTGAAGAGAAGGACTCATTCGACGTCGTTCTTGAGTCAGCTGGCGACCAGAAGATCGCAGTTATCAAGGAAGTTCGCGCACTGACCAACCTAGGTCTAGGCGAGGCAAAGGCTCTTGTTGACGGTGCACCTGCAACCGTTCTAGAGGGCGCAAACAAGGACGCTGCTGACAAGGCAAAGGCTGCTCTAGAGGGCGCTGGCGCAACTGTTGTTCTAAAGTAACAACCGCTTTTCAGCTAAACCCCCGTTCGACTTCGGTCGGACGGGGGTTTTCCTTTTCCGGGATTGTTCAGGCTGTGAATAATTCATCCCCCATTTGGGGGACGAAAAACACGGGTTAACCCCTTATCCCCCGATTGGGGGACAAGTCTAAACCTAAACTAGAAGGTTGTTCGGGTCTGCCTTGGCATACCCGGATTCAAATGAGTTTTAGACCCGAAGGAGGTTAGGTGAAGCGCTTTATTCGCTTTGTTTTACTGACTTTGGGCTACCTGATTGCCACGATTAAAGTGTCTGGCCGAGTGACCGTTCGGGCGCTCCGTAAGAGCAAATTTGGGCCTAAGAAGACAGCAGTGTTTGGTGCCTTGGCGGCCATCCTTGCAGTGGCGCTCTCATTGACCGTTGCGGCCCCGGCCCGAGCTTTTACCGAAGGAACACGTGCTGTTACGGCAGTTACCCTAGGTGGCCCTGGCGGAAGTTTGAATGCGAATCCGGTTTCTTGTGCGGCAAATATGGCCATCAGAGGCTTCCGAATTAACAACACCAATGACGCCAACAGCTATGTCACTCAGTTCGTCATGGAATGTTCGACGCCCGCGCCGGATTTGAATGGTTTAGGCTCTGGCGCAGACGTCCTAGCATTCGGTTCTGATCCTGGACCCAGCTATGAAACTGTCTGCCCTACTGGTGCCGTTGCCTACGGAATCACTGCGAAGACTGACCGTGCCACCAGCGGCATTCGTTACATGAACGACTTTGCGCCGCTTTGTAAGTACATAGTGAACAACACAACGGCGACCACACCGGCGACCAAGCCGACCACACAGACACCAATGGAATCGGCGACCTGTCCTGCAGGTAAATTCTTGGTCGGCGTCCTGATGCGCACCGGTGGAGCCATCGACGGTATCGTCGGCTTGAACTGCGCTTCCTACACCTACGTTCAGAATTCTCCAACCAACGTATCCATCACGCACACCAATGGAAACACGGTGACAGTTTCATTTACGGACAATAGTTTCGTTGATTCTGGTTATCGGGTTGAGGTTCTCGATTCCACGGGAGCCACCCAGCTCGCCTACACCGACCTGGCGACCGTTGCAGGAAACCCTGCTTCAGCTTCGGCTACTTTCTCTACTGCAACCTACCCGGCATTGAGATGTGGGCTCGCATTCACCGCCAGAGTTACCGCCCTAAACAACTCTGCTGATGTGACCGTCCTAAATAGCGCTCAGATAACTGCAACATCCACGGCCTATTCTTCGTGTACCACTTCTTCGGTGTCGGTCAGCTCTTCGGCTACCTCTAATCTTTGGTGGGATTCGGCCACCAACTCATACAAGGCAATCGCTGCGGGCAACGCCGGAACCCTGAACGTTGACGATCTGCGCACCAAGCTTCAGACGGGCGCCAGCGGAACCAACACCACCATTGCATCGGGTGGTGCGCTTACCTTCTCGGCCGCGCTGACAACTTCGGGTACCTCCTGTGGAACCCTGACGGTCGGCTCGCCGGATAACTCGGTCACCTTGAACTCGGCGATCAACATTTCTAGCTGTACTTCAGGCACACCCCTTGTGGTCAAATCAGCCACGGACATCCTGGCCAATGCGAACATCACGACCAACGCTGGCGCGGTTACCTTCTGGTCGGACACGGATGCGGCTACCTCGCGCGGCGGTGGAATTAAGCTTGGTTCAAGCTCGTCGGTAACAACCAGCGGTGGCGCGCTCACATTGTCTGGTGGCACTGACTACACCACATCCTGGGCAAAGGGAACGACCGCAACGGTCGAAACCGGTGTGCTTCTTCAGGGAAGCATTTCCACTGGTATCGGGGCAATCACCATTCGCGGTGAAGAAGCAACTACGACCACAACCACGCGTCAAGGTGTAATGTTCGATGCCGGTTCAAGCACCAGCTCTACAAGTGGAGTAATCACTGTTAACGGCAAGGTCGATGCCACAAATACCGATACCGCGAACAACCACTATGGAATTTTTACTGGCGCAAACGATGCCGCGCATTTGGCGACAATCACTACAACCACCGGCGATATCAACATGCTCGGTGATTCGACCGGCAACTCTGGTGTAAACCGTCGCGGAATCTTGATGTACAAGGCGACCGTTAGCAGCACCTCTGGAAACATCACCATGGATGGTCGTGCCAATACGACCAACACCTGCTACGACTTCTGGTTCCTCAGCGGAAACAATACCGTTTCAAGCACGAGCGGTGCAGTTCTCATCAAGGGTTCAGCTGGTGCGACTTCAACGCTTGAAAACGCGACTATCTCATCGGGTGCATCGGTCACACTTCAGATCTCGAAGCCGGCAGTTGTCGCAAGCAACACACTTACTCTTGGTGGTTCGGGTGACAAAGTCATTGAGTATCCGTCGTCAGCGACTGACTTCGCAGCTGCGGTGAACACCACCGGCTTCTCATTCGGCACCACCTCGAAGTCGATTCGCATCGGAACAGCAAGCGTCACGACCGCGCTCACCGTGGCTTCACCAATCACAGCTGCCGGCCCAATCAGCCTGTTAGCTAACTCGGTATCGTTCGCTAAGACAGCCGGTCTTGACACCACCGCTCTTGCCGGAAGCGCCATCCTGGTCAAAACCAAGCTGTGGATTCAGGCTGACAACCAGGATTCTGCAGCTGCGGCAACCAAGTTCGTGACCAATAATGGTGACATTACCTTCTGGTCTGCGGCCAACGGTGGAACCGACGGCTCGATCGTTATGGGAAACTACACCTTCGTCGACACCACCAACGGAAACTATGCCACCCAGACCACGGGTGGTGGCCGAATCACAATGGGCGGTGGGACGGCATCGAGTAACGGGGTGCCTACCGGGCCAGCCTACGGTGGAAGCAACTCATCTCACGCTGTTTTCCTTTATGACTACACCAGGTTCTATTCCGGTGGTGGCGACATCTGGATGTCGGGCAAGTCGACCTCGGGCACAAACTGCGGTTTCCTAACCAACTCTGATATCACCATCGACTCCGGTCAGGGGCAGATCACTATCCGTGGTGAAAACTCCACAACCGGCCAGTGGGCAATCGACATGGGTGATGACAACGTTGGTGACATCAGAGTTGTCTCGAAGAAAACCTCGGGTACCGCTATCGATATCACGGGTGTCTCGAATGGTTATGCAGCATTTATTCTCAATAGAAACGGCACCTCGACAACCGACTACATAATCGCTAGCGGCGGTGGCGCGATTAACCTGACCGGTAACGGAACGACCTACGTAGGTTTGGCTATTGACCGAAGCCAGATTCTGTCAAGCTCGGGCAAGATCACGCTCGACGGTGGTGGCACATGGGCTAGCCTCGGATACCAAAGCCGAGGTCAGGTATACCTAGGCTCTAAGAGCGGGTCGTCATATGTGGCAACTTCAACTGCCGACATTTTAGTTAAGGCAACTAGCTATGTTGATGCCTCGAACACCACCACAATGGCTGCCTCCACCGCCGGTGACGTCACTATTCAGTCGACCGGAACCAACTTCACATCGGCCGCCAACTGGGGTCTAACTACAGCAGCAAAAAACTTTACCTTTGGTAAGCCAACCGAGACTCAAGATCTGACGCTTTCGGGGGCTGTCACCGCAGCCGGAACAATTTATGGCTACGGCGGTAACTTCTCGATCAGCGCCAACCAGATCAGCACGCTCGCCGGTGCCAAGATGCAGTTCCGCGCCATAACTTCAGTGGCCAACACCTCGGCAGCTACTTTCAGAACCAACAACGCGCCTATAGTTTTTTGGGCCGACTTTGATGGAAACAGTTCCGGTGTGAATCGAACATACAACGGCTCTACTTTCAATACCGCTAACGGTGACACCACGACCACGTCCACTGGCGGTGGCGACATAGTTTTCGCCGGAGGGTCCACCACAGATTCGTCTGGGTACCCAGCCGGCTATAGTTTCTCCGACGGCACCTACACGGGTTTCGAGTCTGGTTATGGCTCGACAAACCAGACAGCTTATTACACGGGTGGCGGAAACTTTATTATCCGCGGCAAATCAGGAAATGGTCTTGAGGCGGTTGCCTTTAACGGACCTCACCGCGTGTGGTCTAACGGTGGCCAGATAGACGTCACGGGAATCAATTCGAGTAGCGGCATCGCGCTTCAGATTCAGCGATATGGGTCAACAAGTACTACTGAATTCTTCTCGAGCTCGAACACTCAACCGGCGATCAAGTTCACGGCCCAGAGTGGAACAAGCTATGGCTTCCTAAGTGGTTATAACCAAAGCACCGACAACGTGGTAAACATTCAAGCAACAGGTGCCGGCGGAATCTCTATCCTTGGTGACGGTGGCGCGCAAGACCTTTTTGACGTCGGTCTAGACGGAACAAA
>Ga0228703_1000494_pt1:2500-28500 | contig 28500 bp, 23 predicted proteins | sample McNCre217_Aug_MG_3_FD_178020 | JGI IMG/M metagenome (GOLD analysis project Ga0228703, IMG submission 178020) | Freshwater microbial communities from McNutts Creek, Athens, Georgia, United States - 29-17_Aug_MG | ecosystem: Environmental > Aquatic > Freshwater > Creek | place: USA...
AGTCTAAGTAAACTCCGAATACCGCAGAGTACTATCCGGGAGACACACGGCGGGTGCTAACGTCCGTCGTGAAGAGGGAAACAACCCTGACCTGCAGCTAAGGCCCCTAATTCGTGGTTAAGTGGGAAAGCATGTGGGACGGCCAAAACAACCAGGATGTTGGCTTAGAAGCAGCCATCATTTAAAGATAGCGTAACAGCTCACTGGTCTAGATAAGCTGTCCTGCGGCGAAGATGTAACGGGGCTCAAACCACGAGCCGAAGCTCAGGATGTGCAGCAATGCACGTGGTAGCGGAGCGTTCTGTGATATAGGACGCTGCGTCTTTAGCATCTTCGGATGTTACGGACGCAATGTGCTTTCTGTGAAGCCGGGCTGTAAGGCATCCGGTGGAGAGATCAGAAGCGAGAATGTTGACATGAGTAGCGATAAAGAGGGTGAGAGACCCTCTCGCCGTAAGTCCAAGGGTTCCTGCTTAAAGCTAATCTGAGCAGGGTAAGCCGGCCCCTAAGGCGAGGCCGAAAGGCGTAGTCGATGGGAACCACGTTAATATTCGTGGGCCAGGAGGAAGTGACGGATCTCGAAGATTGTCTGCCCTTATCGGATTGGGTGGGCCGTTTAGAGGTTCCAGGAAATAGCCCTCCATCAGACCGTACCCTAAACCGACACAGGTGGACTGGTAGAGTATACCAAGGCGCTTGAGAGAACCACGTTTAAGGAACTCGGCAAAATGCCTCCGTAAGTTCGCGAGAAGGAGGCCCCGTCTGTACGCAAGTATGGGCGGGGGGCACAAACTAGGGGGTGGCGACTGTTTACTTAAAACACAGGGCTGTGCGAAGCCGTAAGGCGACGTATACAGTCTGACGCCTGCCCGGTGCTGGAAGATTAAGAGGAGGGGTGCAAGCTCTGAATTGAAGTCCCAGTAAACGGCGGCCGTAACTATAACGGTCCTAAGGTAGCGAAATTCCTTGTCGGGTAAGTTCCGACCTGCACGAATGGCGTAACGATCTCCCCGCTGTCTCAAACGTGGACTCAGCGAAATTGAACTGTGTGTCAAGATGCACACTACCCGCGGTTAGACGGAAAGACCCCATGCACCTTTACTCCAGCTTTGCACTGGTATCAGGATTGTGATGTGCAGGATAGGTGGTAGGCATCGAAGCGGGGACGCCAGTCTTCGTGGAGCCTCCCTTGAGATACCACCCTTCGCACTCTTGATATCTAACCGCGGCCCGTTATCCGGGTCCGGGACCCTGCATGGTGGGGAGTTTGACTGGGGCGGTCGCCTCCCAAATTGTAACGGAGGCGCGCGAAGGTAGGCTCAGACCGGTCGGAAATCGGTCGTTGAGTGCAATGGCAGAAGCCTGCCTGACTGCAAGTCTGACAAGACGAGCAGAGACGAAAGTCGGTCATAGTGATCCGGTGGTCCCAAGTGGGAGGGCCATCGCTCAACGGATAAAAGGTACGCTGGGGATAACAGGCTGATGATGCCCAAGAGTCCATATCGACGGCATCGTTTGGCACCTCGATGTCGGCTCATCTCATCCTGGGGCTGGAGCAGGTCCCAAGGGTATGGCTGTTCGCCATTTAAAGAGGTACGTGAGCTGGGTTTAGAACGTCGTGAGACAGTTCGGTCCCTATCTGCCGTGGGTGTAGGAGACTTGAGAAGAGTTGCCCCTAGTACGAGAGGACCGGGGTGAACGGACCACTGGTGGACCAGTTATCGTGCCAACGGTAGTGCTGGGTAGCTATGTTCGGACAGGATAACCGCTGAAGGCATCTAAGCGGGAAGCCCCCTTCAAAACAAGGTCTCCCTTGAGAGCCGTGGAAGACCACCACGTCGATAGGCCAGAGGTGTAAGTGCAGCAATGCATTCAGCTGACTGGTACTAATTGCTCGATAGGCTTGATTTGATCCAGAAACAGCAAGGTCCTAACAGACCCCAATGGATCGTCAAAAGCAAACACTGCTGTAACAACAGTTACAGCCTAGAACTTGGAACAACACTGATGTTTAGGGGCGCGAAAAAACGCGCCCTGCTTCTTCCTCGGTTTGGTGGTCATAGCACGAGCAAAACACCCGATCCCTTCCCGAACTCGGCCGTTAAGTGCCGTCGCGCCAATGGTACTGCGTCTTAAGACGTGGGAGAGTAGGTCACCGCCAAACCTAGAAAGAAGCAATCTCTCTAAACGATCTCAAAAACACCCGATCGCACCAAAAAAAGCCCTCGGGAAACGTCGCGGGGTGGAGCAGCCCGGTAGCTCGTCAGGCTCATAACCTGAAGGTCACAGGTTCAAATCCTGTCCCCGCAACCAAAAAATATAAATATATCAAACGCTTATTTCCTCAGTAGAGCGCTGGGGATTTAACTTCGGACGTCTACGTCAGCACCACGTCAACACTGCGCCAGAAAGATCGCAGTCACACGCAATTGCGTGCACCGGCCTGCATTGCCCCGAATTCGCGGGCACTCGGCCCGGCAAAAATGCCCGTTGGCTGCCGTTTCGTGGCTTACCCTATTCGATATTGACGCATCTTGCGGGGTAGCTTTGAGATGGCGGTAACGGCCCGGTTGACACCGCCTGCCTGCGCCTAGCCTGATCGATTAAGGCACGTGCATAACGACGTCGTTAAACGGCCGTCCAATAGCGCTCTGCACGGCGGCGATCCGGCAGCATCGGAGGCCGAGGCTTGAGCATGCGCGAACGCTGAAGCTATCGCTCAGCGCCGCGCTTGGATTGAGACCAATGGCGCGCCGCTTGCTGACATTCAGATCTTGCAGGGCACTTCGACATCAAGGTTCAAGACGACCCTGCTCATTCCATATATTTCGGCGTGCTGATCTTCCAGCCCCGCCGCCGGGAGGCGGTGATCTGTCCGGCCTGAGGCTCCGTCGCTTTCTTAATCGCAGCGATCTCCAAGTTGGCTGCGGTTTCCACCCCCGCCTGCCTCTCCAACTGCCGCCACATCCGCTCATCGAAACGATCAGCCCCGAGGATCCAGGCGGCCGCACGGGCGTAGACGCGTGTAACAAGCGCCTCGTTCCGTTCCCGCATCTTCTGCCATTCCTGCCGGGCATAGCCGCGCCGATCGCGGATCGTGACCAACTGCTCGGCGACGAGTTGCTTCAACCATTCGCTGTCAGCCCAGTCGGGCAGGTGGATCGTGCCTGCAGGTGTTGGCACGCCCCGCGCGCGATCCTCATCCGAAGGCCGTTCGAGGCGCAGATGGCGATAGGTTTCCGCTTTGAAAGTGGGCGTCGCCACGGTCCAGAGCCGCGCCCCGCGCTTGAGCTTGCGCCCATTTACGGTTGCATCGACAAAGGTCGGCCCCGCGACGGGCGTGACCCGGTTGAACCCCTCAAGCCCCTTAACCGCTGCCACCATATGAAAAGCAGGTCGGGCAAACTCGTCTGGCGTATGCCACATCTTTGCGGCGCCGGCCCGCTGGTCCCCCAGCTGCGGCACGTGACCAGCTCTGCCTCGGCCAGCGGCGCAGCGACTACTCAGCAGATAAACGATACCTAGACTGTTGCTCGGGCTACACCTCGCGCATTCAAGAGCGGCCCAAAGCCGCCGGTTGACAGTTAGGGATGCTGCATTGCCGCATTCTAGAGAGCCGCCCTTCGAGACGTTACTCAGCGAAACGCGCGGGCGGCACGGTAGTCATGCGGGCCGGAACTGCCGCAGCTACTTGCCTGAGGCGATCATGGCGCGGATCTTCATTGTGACCTGCCCTCGTCAGAAGCTCCGAGTCATCGTTATTGTTAGCGAAAACGCAAAGAACGAGGGGCCTACAGTTGCACCCTTCTTTGCAATCCTCTCATCATAGAGGGCGACGGCTTTTGTTCGCAGCTTCGACCGCACAGATGACCCCAGCCATAAATAGGTCTGTTCTGTCCTCCCTATCAGATCCGTTGTCGGGTAAGCGCTCCGGGCAACATGCTGGGGAATAGCAACTGGTAGGTTCCTCCCCTTGCACGCCCACTGCCATCGTCCGGCAAGGCCGACCATGAGCGGACGGTCAGTACCGATAGCGGAATAGAGCCAAGTTTCCGCTGGGGCAACCACAGAACTAAGTGGCGTACAACTCAATAATGTGCTCATGTAGGGGGAAGAGCAAGTTCAATGCTGGCAGCGCGACCCAGTGGCAAAGGGCCAGCTGGCACCTCAAAACAGTTCGGAATATTATGTCACGCCGCCTGCGATACGCGAAATTTTCAGATTTAGACATCAATGATTCTTTTTTCGATAGTCTTAAGGTGGGTTACGAGGAATTTCCCGACTGGTTTTCCCGAAAGTGTGCCGATGGTGCGGAGCTCTATTGCGTTGAAGACGATGATTCAAAGCTCACAGGAATGGTGTACCTAAAAGTTGAAAATGGTGCGGTGCTCGACACGACACCAGCGCTTCCTGCCAAAAAATGGCTAAAAATCGGAACGCTCAAGATCGAAGGCAGAGGGACTAAGCTCGGCGAGAGAGTGATCAAAAAGATTCTCGATACGGCAATAGACGAAGACGTTGATGCTGTATATGTAACAATATTTGAAGTTCATGAATCTCTGATTAGACTCTTCGCTCGGTATGGATTTGACCACGTCGCGGACAAGGCAACACAAAATGGAGTGGAGCAGGTTCTTTCGCGCGATCTAAGGGTCACCTCCGGAAATCTAAGAAGAGATTATCCCTTCATAAAATTGAGGGGTGCAAGGTGTTGGCTCCTTGCAGTCTATCCGGAATACCACACGAGGCTTCTGCCGGACTCAATACTTAATAACGAAGCTCGCGAGATCGTCCAAGATGTATCGCACACGAATACTATTCATAAAGTCTATATCGGCAAGCTATCCCTAAACCGCATGTCACCCGGCGACGTTATCGTAATCTACAGAACGGGCGACAGGCGCGCCGCTGCATACTACAGATCCGTAGTCACCTCCCTCTGCGTGGTAGAAGAGGTGAAGAGCAAAAAGGACTTTCGTCAGTTCGAAGATTTTAGGGATTACGTCTCGGCAGGGACAGTTTTCTCCGAAGAGGAACTCTTGGAACAGTGGAGAAATAGCCCACGTCTCTATGTGGCAAAGATGACATACAACGTAGCACTAGGAAGGCGAATTACGCGAGGCACACTTCTTGATGACGGAGTCATCTCGGAGCAACCTCGATGGGATCTGCGAGAGCTGAATCAAGACCAACTCCGCAGGATAATAAACTTAGGCAGGATCAATGGACGTCTTATTGTCGATTAAGCCAGAGCATGTGGCCAATATCGTGAATGGAACAAAACGCTTCGAGTTCAGGAGGAAAGTTTTTTCAAAGGACGTCTCCAAGGTGGTAATCTACTGCACTAAACCCGTCGGAAAAATCGTAGCAGAATTTATCATCGAGAGAATTCTCGAAGGGAGCCCGGAAGAGATATGGAATGAAACCCGTGAGGCATCAGGAATCAGCCGTGATTTCTTTGACAGCTACTTCGATGGCAGGGACACTGCATTTGCAATTGAGATCGGTGCGCTCAACGTTTTCGATGATCCTATTGAGCCGTGCGATGTAGTGGAGAATTTTTCTCCACCGCAATCGTACAGATATCTTCCCAAACTTGAAAGCTCTAAGCAATTTGAAATGACTGTGTAAATGCAGACAGGCAAGATGCAGAGCAGGTTTTTACTCTTTGGCGCGTCCGCTTCGGGGAAGACTCTGCTCTGCCGCCAAATATTAAAACTGCGCGCAGGCGTCATTTATATCTCCGCAAGCGCAACACTGAATCAGCTACTTCGCGCATCAGAAATGGGGGGTGCGATTGGCATGAACGATAAGCAAATCCTCTTGTGCCAACGCATAAGACTGATGTGTGCAGGTGCACAGTTAGATGATGCACTTATCGACGGCCACCTCTATCTGCCATTGTTAGAACGCCGCGTTCCCGAGGCGGCGATAAAGCTATTGGAGCTTACCGCACTCATGCAGGTGAATGAAGCGGCCGCTACGATATCTCAAAGGCGCCGCATTTTAAAGAAGCCGAGGCAGTCGCTCCGTGAATGCCAGATAGACATAGAGAACGAAGCCGCTGCGGGAAGAGAAATTTCCGCAAAGCTCGGAATGCCAATCATACAAGTAAATCCACCGGCTTCTGCTGCGGTGACTACAGTGATTTCATCCTTTGGTGATGCACATCGACTGCGCGATTAATCCCTTTCTCGTTGAAACCGTGTTCCCAGGAGTGTGGCAGATAGACCCCGCAGGTCGAAGAGGTCTCCTGAAAACCATAGTAATCGAAAAGCCTATGAAACTTTGGCAAACTTCTTTGGCTAACCGTTAGATTCGGTTTGTCGGTGTCCAGCCACTTCAAAAGCCCATCAAATATCCTCACTCCGAGGCCTCGCCCCTCATAATTTGCAGCGACTCTTACAGTGCAAACTTTACGCTCGTACCCGTCATTTTTGGCAATACCAATCCCGACAAGTTCATCCATTCTGTAGATTGGCAAGAGGAATCTAGTGTTACATCGAAGGCCGGGAACAACCTTTTCAAGATACCACTTCTGAATATCGGGATAGTCGAGCGAAAGCGGCAGGATGAACGCTAGAGCTTCTTTCTCTATGCACTGACGCATTTTTTTCTCAGTGAAAACGCCGTGTTTCATGGACACCTCAGGACGCAGGAGAGACTTCAAAGATCAGACGCTGGAACCATTCGTTTGGGGGGCCAAAATTAGCGTCAAATCGAGCGGCTAACCAACTTGAAAATATGGAAATAATCATAAAGATCATCAGGTACTTGATCACTCTGCCGCGCCCGCTCCTTCTCATCGCAAACTTGGCAAAGCCCGAGAAGTCAGAGATTGATAATCCATCGCGCCAATCTTTTCGCCAATGATAAACCATCATGTGAGGCGGGAGCTGATCGACATAATCACCCCAAACAGTACTCTCCAATACTCTTGCCTTGTGGAGCGGAGCGTCATTGCTAGATAGGCCAAGCGATATAGGCGCAGCCGTCAAAAATGATATCTTGCTAAGCTTCGATGAGCTTTTGCGAAGATCTTCTTGGACTTCCCTCGGCAAGCTACGAGTCTCATTAACGCGGAAGTCAATGTAATCAATCTCCTCGTATCCGCTCTGGAGAGCGCCATCATACGGTTTAATCGTGCTCACAAACGGGCTTCCGTTGTGCAAGTTCACTCGGATCCGAAAGTAAAGCTTCTCAAAATTTCCTGAAGCTTCCTGCGCAGAACGAATGGCCTTGTTAGTGATCGTTAACTGTACTCCCTCACCCTTCTCGAGTATATCCAGTTCCGCATCAGATATTACCCCGCCCTGTGACAGCTCGAAGGAGAATATAATTGTATAAAAAGCATCATTAATCTTTGCTGTAATTACGGGAGATTTCTGCGGACCGTGTGTAATCGTCACTGGCTCATTAAAAATCGCTTGGGAGATGTCGCTATTCTTGAAGTGACCAGAGCAGTCAATAATATCTGCACGAGAAATCTTCAGGGGCAGATAGGCTGAAACAGTATTAACCTTACTGGGATTAGCAACCCAGACTCCTAGTTCCAACAGGTCATGCCCACCCGCTTTCGGTACAGAGGAGCGCTTGACGAGGCTAGAAAGCCATCTCCGACAGTGAGGCAGCGATGACGAGCCGGCCTCTCCCATACGCCAGTAATTAACATGTACTTCGTGCGTCTGGTCGACGGCCTGCTCTCCCGTGGTCCAGACCGCGATGCTCTTACTCGGCATTGTTTCTTAAATTCTCCATTCGCTTAGCCCGCCCACATCTAAAAACATAGCTAACCTCGGTCTCGCTGGTCTACACTTATTTTTTTAGATGAAGATAGTTGAACCTAGGTGCAGCCAGGATGGGGCTCAGACGGGACTTTATACGCCGCTGTTATTTCACCCACTTCGAGAGATCACTGAACTGCCACGCTAGATCGCCGTCATAAGGCTTGCTGCCGTCACCACTGATCAGAACGTCAACTCGCTGCGTTCGCCACGCCGCATCACCGTCAGGCCATTTCCCGCCGAGGCTGTGTAAAAACAGCGGATTATGGTATGCTTAGCCAAGTTTCGGAGGCTTTGCATGGCAGGTTTCATCGAGGGTGTTAGCCGGGCGCAGACGACGCTTTTTCCTGAGCGGTTGGACGACTGGATAGCGGAGGAGCACCTTGTTCGTGTCGTCGATCTGTTTGTCGATCAACTTGATCTGGCGGCGCTTGGTTTTGAACGTCACGCGGCCGCACGCACTGGGCGGCCGGGATATAATCCGGCCGTTCTGCTCAAGCTGTTCGTCTACGGTTACTTGAACCGGATCTCCTCGAGCCGCCGGCTGGAATGCGAAGCCGGGCGGAATGTCGAATTGATGTGGCTGACCGGTCGACTGGTTCCCGACCACAAAACCATCGCGGATTTCCGGCGTCAGAACGGCCCAGCCATCTGCAAGGCCTGTGCCAGCTTCGTGGAGCTATGCCGTCGGATCGGTGTGCTGAAGGGGGGCGTCCGAGGAGAAGATCCGGATCGTGCTGTCCGGCCTTCGTGGTGAGGACACCGTTTCCATCAACGCCAGAACCGCCGCGCGTTGCGCGGCAGGAATGGTCGAAAGGTCGATGGCAGGAGTGGCTTGCATGGGTTGGAGCTACCACAAAACCCCAGCAAAAACACGCCAAACCAAGCGGTTGATTCACTCTGCCGCAGCTGGTGGACTGGTTTCCAGCGCCTTTTCCTTGCGCCAGTCGAGACCGGCAAACAGCGCCTCGAACTGGGCATGGTTCAGCGCAATCACCCCATCCTTGATCGCGGGCCAGGTAAAGGTCGCATCCTCCAGCCGCGCTTGCAGGCCATCACCAGACCGGTGCCATCCCAGAAGAGCAGTTTCAATCTGTCCGCCTTACGCGAGCGGAACACAAAGACCGTGCCGGTGAACGGGTCGTTGCGGAGCACAGACGACACCAGCGCCGCCAACCCGTCATGACCCTTGCGGAAGTCGATGGGCTTTGTCGCGACCCTGATCCGAACCCGGTTCGAGGGGAGCATCATGACGACGGCCCGATCGCCCGCACAATCTCGGCAATTCTTGTGGCCGACGTGGCACCGTCCAGCCGGATTGTCACCTGACCCACGGCGATCTCGATAGGTCCCAAGGGCTGCGCTTCAGACTGGCACGGCCGCTCAGGACGCGTTGGCACAGAACACGTATTCTCATCAAACAGCACGAGAGGCGCAAAGCAAAAGCTGTCATCCTCCATCGCAGGCAGAACCAGTTTTCCATCCCGCGCACGACCACGCCATTCCGACAAATGGTTCGCCCGAAGTCCATACCGCGCCGCAACCGCGTTCACCGTCACGCCAGGCTTCAGGCTTTCTGCAACGATCTGCGCCTTGACCTCGTCCGGCCACCGCTTCTGGCCATTGGACCGTATCTCCACCCCGTAGTCCCTGAGAAACTCCACCGTAGTCGCCATCGCGAAACTCCTGCCACGATCTCCGTCAGCAGTGGAGTCGCAGGTCAGGCAAAAACTGGGAAGGTGCGGCCCAGAAAACGCTTACGTCGATCAGATTGGGTCCACGAAGGAAGACGGTGGACGCAATGCCTGGGATTGAGTTTGGGGATAGCAGGCTTTTGGTGACGCGGGTTCTTCGGCCCGGGTCATCGATTTCGCGACTGGCGTTGGCGCATGGCGTGAACGCGAACCTTCTGCGCAAGTGGGTTGGGAAGCGATTGGCACAAGGCTCGGCGGCAGAGGGGCGTTTGTCCCTGGTTCACGTTGGTGCCGAGGGGGGGATGGTCGGCGCTTGATCTCGCGATGGGGCGGTTGACCGGCATTGCTTTTGGCCGACATCCGGGGATGCCAAGGACCGTGAGGCGGGTTGAAGCCCTAACACGAAATTAAGCGACCAATCGGTGGCCCGCATCTCGCCGTGCATCAGAACACAGCCACACACAAGGGTCAGAAAATCGCGCTTACGGTATGCGCCGTTTTCAACCAATTGCGGACGCGCTGCGCGTGCCTCTCGCGGCTTTGGATTACCTTGGGGCACAGCAGCTCAGGTAAGGGATTCACTACTTTACAATTCATCTTCCTCGCTTCCCTCATACGCTTGTCGATAAAAGGGAAAATCTTGGCGAAATGGAAATGTTGATCTCTTTGTGACTCTGAGAGGGGCGTTCGTGGAGAAAGGGTTTGAATTGTCAAAAAATTCACATGCGCTCCTCGTAATTGCGGTTCTTTTCTTACTGTTTTTGACACTCATTGGCTTGGTTCTATCACGGAAAATGGTGGATCAAGAAAGGCAGCGAATAATCAACAGCTATATCGAGGAAATAGCGAAGCAAGCGCAAAACTCTTCGGATGCGAGGCTTAAGAAGGCAAAAATTAGCATAGGCAGCCCCTCTTCAGGCTATCTGCCGCTTGACGTCACGTCAGACAAAATCTGTGCTGTAGTTGACAAGATTATTATTGAGGCAAGAGATGTTGGTATAAATTTTCTTGTGTCCGGCATCATTGAAGGTGAAGCGGGTAGAACTGAAATTTACGGGAGAAATTTGGCAGTGATTTTGATCGATAGGCGGATTGTGACCATTCCATTAGAAGCTCGACAAACATTCGCGGAGGTTTCATATTCGACACCGATCTCAAAAAGAAAAGCTGTTGTAAAAATTAAGTGGGTGCCTTGCGGTGAAGCGTTTGTCGTGATTCCAGAAGTGGAAAGTGAAGACTGAATTCGATGGATGATCGTTCAATTACTGTTAGCTCCTACAATGGCTTAGTCGATCATAGCTTAACGGGGCATGTAACGCTCTCCATAACAGTTGGCGGAGACACCAGGACATATGAAAGGACTATTGTTTACGGGGTTCATGTTACACCGCTCGGATTGACAACCAGAGGGGTTGTGCAAGACGCTCCTGCTAGATTTACTGCGGACGGAGTGCTAGAAAGTCCTGCGGCAGTGCATAGCAATGCTGTTTCTAGAGCACAGGGGCAAGCTGCCATAGATCGGATGGAAGAACTCAAGAGTGATACCTACTATGGAATTGCCTTCAATAATTGTGCAGACCTTGTAGATCAAGCCTTCGAGGCGGCTGGGCTAAAGGGTTACGAACGGGGTTTAGGTGTTTCAGGAAAGGTCAACGGTCCCATTACATTGTCAGTGCCGGGATACATTGATCAAACACTGTCCGACCTCAACGAAGATCTTCGAATTTCAGAGATGGATTTTGGCATCCCCTGGGGTGAAGCTGGGTACTTCGATTCAAACTACCAGCGACGAGATTTCCGCGACCTTCCTAAAGACAGCCCCGGTCCGCGCGGCATGGGTTACGACCCAAATGACCCGCGTGGTCATTGGCAGGTAGTTGATCGCGCTTCTGGCGGTCCCGGGTCGGCCGCGAACAGCTACGGCACACCTGTAAGCCAAGGCGGCACGGGCTATGTTGGGGGCTATACGGGACTTGGCCCATCTACTTCCTCGTCTGGAGCTAGCTACGGTGTCGGCTCGCTCGATTACGGCGGCGGTGATGGTGCGGATGCTGGACGGGTGGCGAACACGTCCGGCGGAGCGAGTAGCACGATAATCGGCAAGGCCACCTACTCCTCTGGTGGCAAGACGCAGACAGCAACCTCGGTAACTGGTAGCGACGGGGGCGGGGCCGACTCTGGTCCAGCGGCCAATCCGAAAGATCACCCGACTGCGACGGAAGATCGGCGGCCCATTCTCCTCGACCTTGATGGGCATGGCGTGAGTATCACTGAATGGACCCCGACGGCCACTGGCGACCTAGAGGCGATCCGGTCGACCTTCGACTCGAACGGTGACGGCAAGCTGACGGCTGCGGAGTTAAAGATGCTGGTAACGCATGTGGACGCGATGCGGTGGGCGGCATGAGTGTCTACGGCGAGCAGATTTTCGGGATGAGGGAAATCAAGGGGTTGGGCGGGGGCATAGGTCAAGGCATTGATGAGGGGGGTGGAATGGGGTTCGGGATTGGACAGGCCAAGGCGGTGCACGGGATGGTCGGCTCTCTCGTGGGGGCAGGGGGTAGTGACCACGCTGCGCTGTACCATTCAAAGCAAGAGGCGGAGTAAGGATTTACCGGAATGAAATGGAAGATGATCCTACTGGCGGCTTTTTCGACCGTTCTGCTACTAACCATGTGGCCCCCATCCGAAAATTCGATGCGCAGTCAAGGACTGGAGGAGTTGGAATCCTACATTTTAGATGAAGGACTTCAGCCGATGTCGGATGTTAGGCTCTGCGATCTGATTCCCGACCATGTCTATGATGTGACGACCAACAATGTAGATTCTGAGGGGGTTATGACTTTTCTATGCAGAGTAGATCTCAAAGACGGAACACTGCACGTCGATATTGTCTTCGCCTTGTCTGGTGAAATAATTTATAAAAACTTTGAAGTGGGGGAGTAGATTGTGGCAACTCTGGGAACGCCGAATGATCCGATTAATGACTTGGATGTTGACGCCGCAATCGACCACTGGCTGGAGGGTTCGGGAGATGCTGCGTATGTAGATATGGAAAGCCATATGACATCAGGCGGCGGAAGCGTATTCACCGTAGAGAAAATCGCAGCGGCTCTTGCAAAAGAGGTTGTTAATAGTGGCTTGACTGGCACGGTAACACTCGAGTCCAGTGTCGCCGATGCTAAAGCGACCGGCGCCACTCGGGTCGTCATAAAGCACAGCTATTATGATACAGAAGGTATGGTTGCGCTTGACGCACGGGATATACCGAATTCATTCGTGTGGGGCAAAACTTCTGCCGCCATTAAGGGCAAAATGGAGGTCATTTCCACCAAAACGACGACCACAGTTGTATCAGGAAATACTGTAAGAACGACTGTCACAGTAATTTCAGTAGAAGGAGAAATTAGACCGACTCAGGAGAATTTTGACTTCGAAATAAATTCTGACACTTTTTTAGGCACTATTAAGGAGTCAATTGCAAAGACAATAGGCGAAACATATACCGCATTGCAAGCTGGAGGCTACGGCGTCGGATTCGATATTAATTTTGTTGGAAGCGGCGCTCCTGCCTCCGGAACCTACGTGGTTATTTCTAAGACCGCATCGGACCCACTTGGGCACCCCACACCAAGAGGATACATACCAACAGTAACCACTGAGACAAGGGTCATCCCGGTTGATCTGTCACCAGATGACTCACGATTTGACGCCAAGGTGACTCAAATTGTTTTTGACAACGATGGCGATCCAAACACGTATCCCGACAGAATATTAAGGGAATACGTTGGCTATGAGGGAGGGCTTTATGACAGTGCCCCGGAAGGGAACACTGCGATTGGCGCCACCTCGACCGTAACCTACACGTCAGGCGGTACGACCCAGACGACCTCATACATCAACGGATCTGGCGGAGGCGGCGCGGACGCTGGTCAGGCGGCGAACACGTCCGGCGGAGCAAGCAGCACAGTCACCGGCAGGACGACATATAAGACGACCTACTCTTCTGGTGGCAAGACTCAGACAGCGACTTCGGTAACGGGCGGCGGCGGGGGCGGGGCCGACTCTGGCCAAGCGGCAAATCCGAAAGATGACCCGACCGCGACCGAGGGTCGCCGTCCCATCCTCCTCGACCTTGACGGCGATGGGGTGAAGATCACCGAATTCGACAAGTCCTCTGCGTTCGTGGCGGGTAAGGACGGCCTTTCGCACCGGACTTCTTGGGCGGGGGCCGGGGATGGGGTGCTGTTCTTCGACCCGGATGGCCGCAATGCGATCACCGAAGCGCGGCAGTATGTCTTCACCGAATGGGACCCGACGGCGACGGGGGACATGGAGGCGATCCGGTCGGTCTTTGACTCAAACGGCGACGGCAAGTTGACGGCGGCGGATGCCGATTTCGCGAAGTTCAAGGTGCTGGTGACGAATGCGGATGGCTCGACCACCGTCAAGAGCCTAGCGGAACTGGGGATCACCGCGATCAACTTGACCGCCAATGCGGTGAACATCGGGCTGCCGGATGGGTCCACCATCACCGGGCAGACCACGTTCACTCGCGCGAACGGGACGACGGGGACAGTGGCGAACGCGGCCCTCGTGGCCGAAGCGGCGGGGCACCGGGTGGTGGAGACGGTCGGCACCAACGGGGTGAACCGGGTGGTGACGCAGACCGGCTATGACGCGGATGGCGGGGCGGCGTTCCGGATCATTACGGTCACCAGCCCGTCGGGCGACGATATCCTGCGGCTGTGGGACGAGAATGGCGACGGGGTGAACGACCGGTCGCAGCGGATTCAAACGGTCACGAACGGCGACGGCAGCAAGGTCGAGACACTGGTGAACCGGCTGGGTAGCGATGTCACTGCTGGGATCATCGCGAACAGGACCGTGACGACCACGAGCGCGGATGGGAAGGTGATCACGATCGAGAGGGACTCGACCGGGGGCGGCTGGTTCGATCAGCGCGAGGTCTGGACGACGAACACCGATGGCAGCCGGACGGAAGTGCTGAGCGAGCTGGCGGCGAACGGGACGTTGATCCATAGCCGGAGCGAGACGGTTTCGGCGGGCGGGCAGGTGCGGACAGAAGGCACGGACCGCGACGGGAATGGCGTGGCCGAGACGGTAGTTGGGCACACGATCACGGTGGCGGGGAATTTGAGCCGGACCGAGGTGATGACGGTCCGCAACGGCGACACGTCCTTACGGGCGGGAGAGACGGAGACTGTCAGCGCCAATGGCAAGGTCCGCACGGTCGCGAGTGATCTGGACGGCGACGGGGACGTGGACCGGTTGGAGGAAACCTCGATCACCGGGGCGGCGGGGGCGGTGACAACCTCGGTCGTGACGGTGAAGAACGGCGATGGCTCGGTCCGGTCGGCGTCGACGGTGGTGCAGTCGGCGGATGCGCTGACCAGGACGGCCAGCCGGGATGTGGACGGCGACGGGGATACCGACCTGGTGACGCTGGACAAGACGGTGATCAATGGCGATGGCAGCCGGGTCCGGACGGTGACGGCGACGAACACGGATGGCTCGGTCCGGAGCATGGTGAAGGAGACCCTTGGTGCCGACAAGGTAGCGGCCGAGACCTGGGTGGATCAGAACCAGGATGGGGTGTTGCAGGCGACGGATCTGGTGAAGTCGGTGACGGTGGCTGCCGGGACCGGGGCGCGGACCGAGACGGTTTGGGTGCGGAATGCGGATGGGTCGGTCAGGGCGAAAAGCATTGCGGTGACGAGTGCCGATGGGTTGACGACGACGACCAGGGTCGATGCGGACGGCGACGGCGATACCGATACGGCGGTTTCGGATGTGACCACGGTTTCGGGCGGGGTGGCGACGCGGGTTCTTGAGCTCACGAACCAGGATGGAAGTCAGCGGTCGCGCGAGGTGACGGTGACCAGTGCCGACGGGCTGGCGGTATCGCACAAGGTCGACATCGACTTTGACGGAGATTTTGACAGTCAGACGGTCGAAGTCCGGGCCCTTGGCGGCGATGGGAGTGTGACACGCACCGTCTCAAGCTATGCTGGGAACGGAACGACATTGACGGGGCGAACGACGATTGTCGAAAGCGCTGACCGGCGGACGAAAACTGTTGCCACGGACGCTGATGGCGATGGCCACACAGACCGTTTGGTGCAGACCGTCGAGGGCAGTGACGGTGCTTCGACAGTTACGGACACCACCTTTGCGGCGAATGGCGCCATTGTCTCGAAATCCATCAACACGATCAGCGCCAATGGCCTCGTCCAGAATACGAGCCTCGACGCGGACGGCGATGGCGTTTTCGAAACGGTCATGGCTGGGTCGACTGTTCTGAATGCCAATGGAAGCGAGACGCGCACGCAGGACGTCAACAACGGCGATGGCAGCAACCGGGTCCTTACCGTCATCAACACAAGCGACGACGGCCTGGTTACCACGACGCAGTCGGATTTGAACGGCGACGGGGTGTTTGATCGGACCACGACCTCAACTACAGTTCTTAACATCAACGGCAGTCAAACCACGACTGAACTGGTCAAGAACGCGAACGGCCAGATTCTGGCGCGGAGCCAGACAGTGGTCAGCGATGACGGGCTGGTGACCATCCAGCGCTCGGACGCCGATGGCGACAATGACTATGACTTGGTCCTGACGAAGACCACGACCCTCCTCGCGGACGGAGGAACTCAGGTCGTTGGCGAACTTCGCGATCTTGCGGGTCTGTTACGCGAAAAGACGACCACCACGATTTCGGATGACGGGCGATTGACGATTGTCTCGGCAGACCTCAATGGCGATGGCCAGGTGGATCGGCAGACCAGCCGAAGCGTCGCGAACGATGGCACGGTGACCGAAACCGCAATAGACACCACCGAAACGGGTGCCCTGGTCAGCCAGGAGCGCAGGACTATCAGCGCGAACGGACTTGCGGTCACACATGAATGGGATCGGGACGGGGACGCTCAATTCGAGCGCCGGGCAGAAGTGCTTCGTGTCCTGAATGCCGATGGATCGGTGAGCGAAACCGATACTGGGCGTGGCCTGAACAGCGCAGCCTATGCAAGTTCGACTGTGACCACCAGTGACGATGGGCTGACCGTCACGCGGCTAGACGATCTTGACGGGAATGGCACCACCGATCTTAGGACGGTTTCGACAAAAGGCGTGGTGACAACGGGTGTCGTGACCGAAACGCTTGAACATCGCTCAGCCGACAACAGCCTGATCGACCGGCAAGTTATAGTGACCAGCGCAGATCGTCGGACTGTCACGACGACGATTGATCTCGATGGGGACGGATCGACGGATCGATCGTCCGTTTCGACACTTCTGGGCGACGGGAGCGTTGCGACGACGACCGACCTGTATTCGATGGGAGGCGTGCTGGAGGCGCATCAGACGAGAAGCGTTTCGGCGGACGGGCTGACACGAGATGCCTCTGTTGATCGCAACGCGGATGGCCGGATCGACCTTCAATCGAGAGAGGTAACGGTCCTTGGTAGCGACGGAACCGTCAGCCGCATGGTAGCCTATCACAACGGCAGCAATGTGTTGGTGGCCGCGGCCGATATCATCACAAGCGATGATGGGCTCCAACAGACCACGAAGCTGGATATCGACGGCGATTGCCTCTTCGAGGCCCGTGGCGAAACCGTCACAACGCTCAACTCGGATGGGTGTACGACGACGGTTCAGCAAAGCTTCGATGAGGTCAGCGACCTTTTGGCTACTATCACTACAGTGCAGAGCGGCGATGGGCTGATCACAACCAAGACGACTGATTACGCCAACTATATTACGGCTTCTGCGACAAACGAAAGCAACACGTTCGGCACGCCAACCACAACCAATACGCTCGGCGTGTCTTCAGATCGTGTCAACACAGTGGTCAAGACTGCCGATGGGGCGGTCACCGCGATCACACGCAACTATGGTCTCGGCGAGGACCTGCAGCGCTCGGTGGTCGAAACGGTCAGCGCCGATGGGCGCACGCGTACTATTGCGATCGATCGTGATGGAGATGGCGACGTCGACCAGGATGTCGTCACAGTTATCGACCTTGGCGGCGACCGGACTTCGGTCTATCGGGATCTGGATCAACTCGGCAATGTCGAGGCGCGCGTGACCAGCAGTTTCAGCGCTGATGGTTTGCTTGCAAGCCATTCCTTTGATGTCGACGCAGATGGTGCAGTAGACTTCCTTCGTCGCACCGAAGTGACCTATGGCATCGATGGAAGCGAGATCTTCACCAAGATTGAGGCTTCGGGCAGTGGTCGCTTGAGCTTCAAGTCGGTGACAACCACCTCTGCGAACGGGCTTCATTCGGCTACACAATATGACATCGACGGCGACGGAATTTTTGACGGATCATCGCAAGCCGATACGGTCCTGAACGTTGATGGTAGCCGCAGTCTGACACAGCGTACATCTTATGCCAATGGCGATCTGCGCTCGAATTTCCAGACAGAAATCAGCGCAGATGGCCGCGAAACAGTCGAGTGGCAGGATTACGACGGCAACGGGATTGCGGACAAGATCATCGAGCGCAGGGTTCTCTCCGATGGCTCCACCGTCGAAGCGGAAACCGCCTACAACACAGGCGGGATGAAAGGGCAGGTCTTCACGACTGTCACTTCGGCTGACGGGCTTGAAACCACGATCACCCGCAGCGGAAACGAACAGACGATTAGCCGTTCGGCGCTGAACAATGGTTCATACACTTGGAACAACGGCGTCGATATCACGCTTTCAGGCACCGGGACCGGCAGTTCAAACAGCCCTAGCGGCGGCCAAAACGTGATCGTCGAGCACGAGGTTGACGCCTTCGGGATCGAAACTTGGACGATGACCACAACTTGGCAATATTTATATACATGGTCGGGCAGCGATAACACCTACACCGAAGTCCGCACCCAGTCTACGACGACGACGGCGCAATTGGACGCGGAGGACAAGGCGCGCGTTCTTGATGAAGCCGCACGCATCTACGACACCGTTCTCGATCGCAACATGGATTTCAACGAAGTTGAGCAGTTGGTTGCCTACGTGAAGGATGGCCAGTTGGACAAGCTTGCTCTGGCTGCTGCGCTTGTCGGTCCAGATGGAACGACCGCTCAAGGGGAGTTCGGAACCCGCTACATCGATCCCACCAGCGCGGATGGTGGCCAGAACAGTGCTGAATTTGCGACACAAATCTATCTGAACGCTCTCGGCCGAGCGCCCACACTTGAGGAACTCGACTACGTAATCCGCAATCTCTACTCAAGCGCAACAGTCACTGCCAAGATGACACGGGCGCAAATCATGTTGGAAGTTTCTGAATCTGTTGAACATCAGGTCGTAGGTAATAGTCATCTGTCCAGCAACAACTTTGACGTGATCCTTAACCCGGCACAGTTCGAGCGCAGTCTGGACGTTGCCTACACCAGGTCGATAGCAGAACGCCTGATCGACACTATGTACGACCGTGATGCAACTGAACAGGAGCTCGACTATCTTTCCAACTTGCTGCTTACCGGCAAGAGCAACCCAGATGATCTTGTGGCGAAGCTTCGACAGGAAAGTGGAGATATTGCGGGCATTGCCAGCAATTCGCTGAAAGGCTTGAGCGGCGTTGCTCTTGTCGAACAGGCGTTTATCAATGCGCTGGGGCGCCAGCCCACGGCAGACGAAACTCAGATCTGGGAAGAGAATCTCTCTGCGGGTTATATCACCAAGGATCAGTTCATTGCTTCCCTGACATTAAGTTCGGAAAAGACCGCCGTGGGCAACGATCATGTTGCGACATCGGCGCCGCTCCTGTCTGAGCTTTTCGGGACGGCCGCGAGTGAAACAATCGCCGTTCCACTGACTGCTACGACCGACGCCCAGATTTTTCACGGAATGGCCGGGAACGATACTTTGGTCGGCGGGGCAGGTAGCGATCAATACATCTGGTCCACCGGGGATGGGAACGATGTGATCGACGATTCTGAAACGTCTCGCCTGGAAACGGATGTGCTCGTCCTGACCGATGTGGCGAGCACGTCGGTCACCTTGTCACGCGTTGTTTTCACCAATGATCTGCGGATCGATCTTCCGAACGGTGCGTATATCACCGTCAAGAGCCAGATGGCGAACTTGAACGATGCGAAAGGCATTGAAGCCATCAAATTCGGCGACGGTGTTATCTGGAGCCTAGACAACATCAAGGAGAAAACGGCCAATCAGGCAGGGAGCCTCTCTGAAAGCATCGGGCGCGGAAACTATGTCGAGAACATGTATGGCGGCGCCGGGAACGACACGCTGAACGGATCGGACGGCAACGACAAGCTGGTTGGCGGTACCGGCCTGGATTATCTGAAAGGTAGTGCCGGCGGAGACACCTACATCTGGTCGCGCGGCGATGGTGCCGATACGATTGAAGACAATGCCTTGTCGACAGTGGAAGTCGACCGCCTGGTCCTGACGGACGTTGCTTCAACCGAGGTGACGATCAGCGATGTGGCCGCAAACAAGGATATCATCATCCACATCGCTGGCATCGGTGGTGCCGACATCCTGATCAAGGACCGCGACTACGAAGTTGATGGGGTCCGTCAGGGTCGGGGGATCGAAGTCATCGAATTCAGCGACGGTGTGATCTGGACCCTAACCGAAATCATGGACCGTGGCGCGCTTGTCGGTGACAGTGGGGCGCAGAATTACTCCGGCACGGCCTTCGAGGACCACTATGTCGGAAATGGCGGCAACGATACGCTGATAGGGCAAGGCGGCGACGATACCCTGGACGGGGGAACTGGCGATGACATTCTGAAGGGCGGGAATGGCTCGGATACCTATAATTGGCGGATCGGGGACGGCAACGACACGATCAGGGACGATGACTCGACGACGCATGAGACCGACGTTCTGATTCTGGAAGGTGTAAGCTCCTCCAGTGTTGCCCTGAAGCGCGTCTCGGGGTCGTCCGACCTGCTCGTCGATATCGGCGGTGAGATCATAACGGTCATCAACCGGTTCAGTACAACATCGAATGCAAACTCCGGGATCGAAGAGATCAGGTTTGGTGATGGCGTCATTTGGACACTCGACGACATCTGGGCTCGCACGAAAGTTATAGGTACGGTCAACTCCGATGTGCTGAATGGGACGGATTTCATCGACAACATATATGGCGGAGATGGAGCCGATACGATCAGCGCGGGCAAGAATGATGATTTGCTCGTCGGTGGGAAGGGGGGCGACATCCTCGACGGGGGGGCCGGGAACGACCGGTTCGAATGGTCGACTGGCGACGGGAACGACGTGCTCAGCGATACGGGCACGACGATGTCAGAGGTCGATACGCTGGTCCTGAATGGGATGGCATCATCTGCCGCGACACTGACCAAGTCAGGCACGGATCTTCTGATCGCTGTCGGCGGCGAAACGATCACAGTCAAGAACCGCTTCAACTCCAATGGCGACGGACGCGGGGTCGAGCTGATTGCCTTCGCAGATGGCGTCACCATGGAAGTGCTTGCCAATCCGGTCGGCATCATTTCGACCACCGGATGGGGGGCCGGGGACACGCTCAACGGCTGGGCGTTCAGTGACATCATTTCTGGCAATGGCGGGGCGGATGTCATTGATGCAAAGGCTGGCGACGATACGCTGATCGGTGGCGATGGCAATGACACGGTCAAAGGCGGCGTTGGTTCCGACACCTATGTCTGGACCCGCCGTGACGACAGCGACCTGATCGACGACAGCGGTCAGAGCCGGACCGAGACCGATACGCTGGTGCTGACGGATGTCCAATCGCCGACGGACGTCAGCTTGAAGCGCATGCAAGGCAGCAATGATTTGCTGGTGTCCATCAACGGCTCGACGGCAGTCATCACGATCAATAATCGTTTCGCCTCTGTGTCTGGGGAGGTCTCCGGGTACGGAATCGAGAAGATCGTCTTTGCTGACGGAACGGAGTGGACGCTCGACGAAATCCTTGCCCACACCAATCTGACGGGGACGTCTGCGGCGGACGCGCTTACAGGCACTGTCTATGCGGACAATATCCAGGGTGGGGGCGGAAACGATACCATTTCCACAGGCGATGGGGACGACATCCTTGAAGGCGGAACTGGTGCGGATATGCTCAGGGGGCAAGAAAACTCCGACACCTATATCTGGTCGATCGGGGGCGGAAACGACACGATCGACGACACGTCGAGCACGAGCGTGAGCCTCGATAAGCTGGTCTTGAAGAACGTCAATCCAGGTCAGGTCGTTCTTTCTCATGCCAGCGGCAGCAACAACCTGATGATCACCATCGGCAGTGAGGTGATTACCGTCCTGAACAGGTTCAGCAACCCCTCTAACACCTACGGCATCGAAGTCATCGAATTCGCGGATGGAACCGTCTGGAACCTCGATGCTATCCTCGCGAATACTCAGATGACCGGCACCGTTGGAAGCGAAACGCTGACTGGCAGTGGATATGCAGACAATATGTATGGCTTGGCCGGTTCCGATACGCTGAATGGTGGCAATGGCGATGATCACCTTGTCGGTGGAACCGACATCGACTCGCTGGTTGGTGGAAACGGGTCGGATTCCTATGTCTGGACCAAGGGCGATGGCAGCGACACGATCAATGATGGTGGAGCTTCCGTCACAGAACTTGACCGGCTTGTTCTGACCAACGTCGCCTCGACCGAGGTTGGCAGCACGGTCAGTCTGATCAGAAATTCGGGCACGTCTGAAATCCAGTTGACCGTGACCGGCACAAGCTCCGAGGTCATCACCATCAAGAACCAGATGGGCAACATTGCCGAAAGCAAGGGCATCGAGGTGATCGAGTTCAGTGACGGGGTGGTCTGGACGCTGGAGGATATTCTTGATCATGTGAAGGTCCTGGGCACGTCGAGTGCAAACACGCTCTCCGGGACAGCCCATGACGACAACATCTACGGCCTTGCGGGAAATGATGCCCTGAGCGGCTCGGACGGCGACGACCTTCTGGTCGGAGGTATGGGTGCTGATACCTTGAACGGTGGACAGGGTGTCGATACCGCGAGTTACCGGGATGCGACGCAAGGGGTTCAGGTTGATCTCGGCCTCGCAACGGCCCAAACCGGAACTGCCGGTGGTGAGCAGGTCGGCGATGTTTTGAGCAATATCGAAGCGCTCGAAGGATCCGCCTATGCCGATATCCTGAAGGGGGACGCCAACTCGAACGATCTGACCGGCCTTGCCGGAAACGACACCCTGCTCGGCAAGGATGGTTATGACCGTCTCAACGGCGGCGAGGGGAACGACAGTCTGGACGGCGGCATAGGTGCGGACCTCTTGACGGGTGGCATCGGCTCGGATCGGTTTGTATTTGCCGACGCTGCCTTCGGAGATGATGAAATCACTGATTTCGAGGACGGGATTGATCTTATTTCCTTCGCGTCAGTGATCGCCGACAGTTTCGAGGATCTGACGATTTCCGGAAACGGAACAGCGGATGTATTTATCGAAGTTGCCGGGCAATCTGTGCATCTGTACGGAGCTGCTCCAATCACCCTGTCTGCCAATGACTTCCTGTTTGCTTAGCGCTTTCGCCCGTTTCCAGCTACGCGTCCAGCCTAGCTTTCAATTACCCACAAGTCTTGCCGTTTGTTCGTAAGCAATGGGGGAGGCTTTGACGGCATCTGGTGTCAAGGCAGGGCATGATCGGACGATACAAAGGGGGAAAGCTTCCATGTGAGAGGCTAGCATAATGGGGCTGGGTGGTAAGCCTACGGTAATTCATCAAACGCCGATCGCCCCCCAACACAGTCTCGCCAGATGCCTGCTGGGATCCCGAGATGCACAATTGTGCCCATTTCCGGCGGCGACTTTCTGCCCGGCTTCTGCGACGATGGCGGTGCGGCCCCGATTCCGCGCCCGCGCTCATTGACAGTGTAAACTTGGATCACGGGCCGGACCTGTGAGCTCTACGTAACCGCCCGACATTGACCGCCTTATAAGGGCACCTGGCTTGGTTTAGGGACGTCCATAATGACGTCATTATGGACGTCTCTTATGTGGGTGCGATATGCGTGGTGATGTTCTGGGTGCGGTTGAGCGTCGGCGTCGTTGGTCGGATGCCGAGAAGTTTGCCGTGGTGTGCGAGGTGGGTCGCCACGGCGCTTCGGTGACGCAGGTTGCGCAGCGCCATGATCTCAGACGGCAGCAGATTTATGCTTGGCGGCATGACCTGCGCAAGAAGGGGCTTTGCGAGCCAGAGGCCGCGGCGTTGTTCCTGCCGGTCGATCTTGCCCCCGCACCGGTTCCTGAGGCGAAGGTGGCCACTGACCTCGCCGCAACTATGGTGGAGATCGTATTGCGGAATGGTCGTCAAATCCGATGCCGGGGCGGGATTGGTGACGATGATCTGGCGCGGCTGATCCGGCTGGTCGAGGCGGCATGATCGGGCCGGGCACTGGCGTTCGGGTTTATCTGGCCTGCGGGGCGACCGACATGCGCAAGGGCATCGAAGGGCTGGCGGCACTTGCTCAGGATGTCTTGCGGCAGAAGGCTGCGGGTGGGGCTGTGTTTGCGTTCCGCGGCAAACGGGGTGATCGGCTGAAGCTGCTGCATTGGGATGGCCAGGGGTTCTGCCTTTACTACAAGGTGCTGGAGCGGGGACGCTTTCCGTGGCCTGCCGCAAAGGATGGGGCTGCGCGGTTGACCTCGGCACAACTCGCCATGCTCTGGGAAGGGATCGATTGGCGGCGTCCGGACTGGGGCGCGCCACCGGCCAGAGTTGGCTAGATACCGCGCTGTTTTTGCTTGTTTTTATGGTGTTTCTGCGCGGCTCATGGTATGAACTGCCATGTCCGAAATACCCGTAATCCTGCCTGATGATCCCGCCACCTTAAAGGCGATGATCGCGCATTTGCAGGCCGAGAATGCCCGGATTGCCGCCGAGAACATGCGTGTTCAGGCCGACATTGAGAAGATATCCGCCACCCTACGCGCGCATGAGGCGCTGGTTCAGGCGCTCCAGATCCAGATCGCACGGCTGAAGAAGCAGAAGTTTGGCGCCAGTTCAGAACGTATCGAGCGGGAGATCGAACAGCTGGAGCTGGCGCTGGAGTATCTGGAGATTGCCGGGGCGGCGGCGATCAGCGCCATTGCACCCGACGACGATGCCGAACTCAGCACAGACGAACAAGCTGCGATGCCCAGCTCTCCGCGTCGCCGCAAGCCCTTGGTGGCAGAGGGCACGCCCCGCGAACGCATCGTCCTGGACCCCGGCAATGATTGCCCGGAGTGCGGCGGCACCCTGCGCCTGATCGGCGAGGACGTCAGCGAGATCCTTGAGTTGATCTCGGCCAAGCTGAAGCTGATCGAAACTGCCCGGCTTAAGAAATCCTGTCGCCGCTGCGAGAAGATTACCCAGATGCAGGCGCCCTCGCGGCCTATCCCGCGCAGCATGGTTGGTCCTGGCCTGCTGGCACATGTTCTGGTCTCGAAGTTCGACGACCATCTTCCGCTTTATCGCCAGAACGAGATCTTTGCCCGGATGGGCGCAAACATCCCGGCCTCGACCCTGGTTGATTGGTGCGGCCAAGGTGTCCGGGTGCTGACCCCACTGGTCGAACGCATCCGCGCCAATATCCTCGCCTCGGACCGCTTACACGCGGATGATACCCCGGTTAGAGTGCTTGATCCGTCAAAACGCATCGACGGAATCGGCAAAGGCGTCAAAGAGGGCCGCATCTGGACCTATGTCCGCGACGATCGCCCTTGGGGCAGCACCGCGCCGCCCGGGGCGGCCTACTTCTTCTCGGTTGACCGCAAGGGCGAGCATCCGCAGCGCCATCTGGCCAGGTTCAGCGGTATTCTGCAAGCTGATGCCTATTCCGGCTTCAAGGTGCTTTACGCCCCTGACGCATCCGGCAAGCCTCGCATCCGCGAGGCCGCCTGCTGGGCGCATCTGCGTCGCGACTTCTTCGACGTCCACACCGCCACCAAATCCGAGATCGCCCGCGAGGCGCTGGACCGGATCGGTGAGCTTTATGACATCGAGCGCCAGATCAAAGGGCAGCCCCGCGATGCCCGGCGTGCCATCCGTCAGACCGAAACCCGCCCGAAAGTGGAAGCCTTCAAGGCATGGTCCGAGGTCCAGCTGACCCGCATCCCCGGCAAAAGCGACCTCGCCAAAGCCTTCCGCTACGCCCTGAACCGTTGGGCCGCCTTCACCCTCTTCCTCGACGATGGCCGCGTCGCGATCGACAACAACACCGCCGAACGGGCCATCAAACCGGTGGTGATCGGCCGCAAGAACTTCCTCTTCGCCGGATCAGACGCCGGGGGCGAAACCCTGGCCAGTGCGATGACCATCATCGAGACCGCCAAGTTCAATAGCCTCGATCCGCAAGCCTACCTCGCCGACATCTTCGCCCGTATCCATGATCACAAGATCAACCGAATCGACGAATTGCTGCCATGGAACTGGAAACACTTCGCTAGTCAGGCCGCAGCTGCCTGAATGGCGGTCCTTATCGGGCGGTTACGATATGAGCCCTAGAGTGGCGGC